>Ga0180429_10000237_pt1 | contig 50118 bp, 32 predicted proteins | sample SS_ome_FD_132428 | JGI IMG/M metagenome (GOLD analysis project Ga0180429, IMG submission 132428) | Hypersaline lake sediment archaeal communities from the Salton Sea, California, USA - SS_1_S_1 metaG | ecosystem: Environmental > Aquatic > Non-marine Saline and Alkaline > Hypersaline > Sediment ... | reverse complement strand
GCAGGCAGGTATCCTAAATCCAGGATTCGGCGGTACTTAGAAAAAGTGGCGGGGACAGGATTCGAACCTGCGACCTCGAGGTTATGAGCCTCGCGAGCTACCGGACTGCTCCACCCCGCGTCAATATTGTTGATGTCTCGTATGTTGATGCGACTTCGTCGCGACGCGTCGGCCGCATCGATGGCCAAACGGTACCCGACTCGCTTACCGCGGTCTTTCGGGCTGCCCGCATGGCTCAAGTATCCATTTTAGCTATTTATCGGACGTTGTCCAGGGCGAGATTCGGGTTTTTGACGGCCCCTGGCCCCCCCACGCGCGGAAGATTTGACGGCCCACGGCTCCTCGGCGAGCGGAAAACACGTCTCCTTCTCGGCCGAGGCGGTGATCGTCGGCCCACGCCCGCCCTACGCCCGGAAAAACACCTCGCGGTGGATCTGGCCGGGCTCCACCCCCCGGCTACGCAGCCACGCGCTGACTTGCTCGATCATGCGGTCCAGGCCGCAGAGGAAATACCGTGTCTTGGGCCTGCGGGGGAGCCGATCGAGCAGGTCGGTCACCCGCCCGTGATGATGCGGCGGGCAGGCCTCCCGCGACGTGCATAGCCAGAGCGGGCAGCGCTGGACCAGAAAGTCCACCTCGACGGCATTCACCAGCCGGCGCACACCATACAAACAGGCCGCCGGCCGCAGGTTGGGCACGCTGTGCAATGCGCTGAGGAAGGGCGTGATCCCCGTTCCCGTGGCGATGAACACCGGCGGCTCCTCGCCTGGGATCAAGTCGCCGGGTCGGAAACAGCCGAACGGTTCGCTCAGCCGCACCTCGTCGCCGGGACGGAGATCGGCCAGCCAGCCGCTGACCTTCCCGCCTGGCACCCGGTGGATCACGAAACGCAGGTCGTCATCCGCCTGACCGGAGCACGGGCTATATGGCCGCGAGACGCGTCTGGGATGATAGATAGCGAACGAGGCACCCGGCTCAAACTGGATCTCGCCGCGCCGCAGCACGAGTTCGAAAATCTCGTCGGAAAGCTGATTGACTGCTCGAACCGTGGTATTCGGCAAGGTGACGATTCCTCTCTGGCGGGCTGGTCACTGCATTGTTGGAGTGGGAATGGTCAGCGTCGGCGGCACCCGAGACTTCGCCGTCCCAGGCCCCTGGCGCGCTCCCGGATAGTATACCCGCTCCGCTTGCCTCGGACAGGCCGCCCCGGGTATCCTGAAGTGATGCCCGACCGGCCAGCATTGGCTTTTTCGTGGTCGGGGACTTCGTCGACTGGAACACCGAGACCGGAACATCGCCCGGAGCTTCCGATGCATCACCTTCGAGACCAAATTGCACCGTCCTGGAAAGCCATGGCCAGAGGCGAGCCGGCTGCCCGGCAGTTGACTGCGGGGGCCCCGTGGCGGAGGTTCGCACTGGCGTTTACCGTGCTCATCGCGATTTCCAGTTCGTCCGGCGCCCAGCAGCCGGCGGAGCAGTCGAGCGAGGCAACGGCCGAAAGCGGGCGGATCGAGCGGTTGATCGAGCAGTTGGGCGCCGAGGATTTCTACGACCGGGAGCAAGCCGAGGAGCAACTCCGGGAGATGGGCTTCCGTGCCTACGATCCGCTCTTGGCGGCCCATCACCATCCCGACCTGGAGGTGGCTGCCCGCGTGGGTCGGTTGCTCAATTTGCTGGAGGTTGCCTGGACCCAATCGAACGATCCGCCGGTGCTGAAGAAGTTCTTCCACGATTATGCGATCCTCACCGAGACCAAGCGGTGGGACCGGGTCGAGTCGGCCGACGAGCTTCCGCCACGGGAACGTCTGGCGGCCTTGAGCCGGATTCTACTGCATGAGCGATCGACGCCGCTGTCGTTCCGCGCGGCGCTCGGACTGATCGAACTGCTCGACCAGCATGGCCCCACCGACCGGGGCAAAGCCACCAACAACGCGGGCGGCGCCGGGGGCGCCGTCGGGAACGCGGGGACGGATTCACCCGGTCGGCTTTCGGCCGAGTTACTGGCCCAGCTTCGGGAGCAGTTCGAGGGCCGCCGCCGGCCAGGCGTCGAACTGGTCGACCAATGGTTCGAGAGCGGGGGCGACAAGCGAACGATGGTCGACCTGCTCTCCGCCGAGATAGATCGCCAACGTGCGTTGGTGCAAGAGTCGTCCGCAAAGTCCAGCCGCGCCTTGATTGCATCCATGCTTCGCTTGCAGGCGCGCTGGTTGGGCGACCTCGGTCGGCCAGCCCGGGCGGCGATCGCCATGCGAGAGATGCTTCAATGGGAACAAGCTCGGCCGGAGGACATCGGCGCGTTGCTGGACTGGCTGATCGAGCAGCAGGCTTGGAGCATCATTGGCGAGGTTCACGATCGATTCGGCCAGGAGATCGACGGCAGGGCCGAGCTGCTGTATCGCGTGGCCGAAGCCCGCCGCGCGGCTGGCGACGGAGCGGCCGCCGATCGGCTGGCGGGCGAGGCGTTCGCTCTCAATCAATCGACGCCGGAGACGCTTTCGGACCGGATGGAATTGGCCCAAGCGTTGTGGACCCGGGGGCTGTTCGATTGGGCCGAGCGGGAATTCGAGGCCCTCTTCGATCAACCCGGCTTGGACTCCGGCGTCGCGGTGTTGTTGGCCCAGCAATACGCGGAACTGCTTCACGACCGGGGTCGCGATCGTCAGGCGGCGGAGGTGATCGAGCAAGCGCTCGCCCAACTGGACGATCCGCCGATGAACGCCCGCAATCCCGTCACCCGGGCCCGGCTGGAGGCGCAAATCGCGCCGATCCGCGCGCGGATGCACTATTTTCGGGCGTGTGATCACGCGCGCGAAAACCGCCCGGCGCAACAGCGGGCCGAACTAAAAAAGGCCCTGGAGGTCGATGGGGATGAACTGGACGCACTGATCGCCTGCTATCGCCTTTCCGACGAGTCGAGCGACTTCCGCCGCGAAACGCTCGCACGCATCGAGAAGGCGGCCGACAGCCTGGAACGACTGATCCGCCAGGCACCCGACAACCCCACGAGTTACAACCAGTACGCCTGGCTCATCGGCAACACCGAGGGCGACCTGGACAAAGCACTCCGCTATTCGCGCAAATCGCTGGAGCTGGAACCCGGGAGCGGGGGATACCTCGACACGCTGGCGCATGTCTATTTCGCTCGGGGTGAATACGCCAAGGCGGTGGAGACGCAGCGTCGGGCCGTCGAACTGGAACCACACTCGAAACTCATCGCCGATCAGTACGAGGTATTCCGCGCCGCCCTGCGAGACCAGGGCGAGAAGACGGAGTGACGCGGTCGAAGGCGCGTCCAGCCGACAACGCAAACACCACCACCCGGCGTCCCGTTGAAACTCCCCACGCACAATAATCGCCGCGCGATCGAACTGAAGATGACGCCGATGATCGACGTCATCTTCCTGCTGCTGATCTTCTTCGTATGCACGGCCAGCTTCCAGCCCCCGGAGCAAGTGCTGCCCACTCAGGTGAGTCTGCCCGGGGCGGTGGCTACGGAGTTGCCGCCACCGGAGGAGTTGCTCGACCTGGACGAGTTGGTCATCGGCCTGAAGTGGTCCGACGCCGCGCCGGCCTGGGAAATCAACGGACGACGCTACGGCGACCTTGCCCAGGTGCGGGCCGTGCTCGAGGCCACTCAGGAGGTTCAGCCCGGCCTGCCGGTGATCCTCAAGGTCGAGCCGCGGGTGCCGATGGAGCACGTTGTCGATCTCTACGACCTCTGCCGCGCGGTGGGGCTCAGCCGGGTGCAGTTCGCGGCACGGGTGGAATCATGACGCCGAAGGGACAACAACCGGATTGTCGGTTCGATCCAATCGGCCGCGGCCAACCGGCCGCTAGTCCGCGCGCTGCTGGCTCCCGGCGATGCGCTCTCGCAGCGATCACGCTCCTCGGTGGCGCGTTGCTAAGCCTATCCGCCGCGGCCCGCAGCGACGATTCGGCCGATGAACGCTTCCTCGCCGGATTGCGCGACCGGGGGCTCTACGAACTGGCCGAGACCTACTGCAGCAAGCGGCTCGCGCGGGACGACCTCACCGCCCGGCGCCGCGCGGAACTCACTGCGGAGTATGCGCGTACTTTGGCCCAATGGGCGGTGGCCTCGCCGCGCGACCGGCGCGACGACTTGTTTCGACGAGCGACGGGCGTCATCGAGGATTACCTCCATCGGCAGCCGGACGGCCCCCTGTCGCTGTTGATCCGGTATCAGGCCGCGCTGAATCACCTGGCCCGCGGTGAATTGTTGCGCCGGGAGGCGGAAATCGCCGGGCGCGCCGACGCCCGTTTCGAGCCGGCGCGTGGGGAGCTGCGCGAGGCCGGGCGTTTGCTGTCCGATTTGGCCGAGTCGGCGGAACGGCTGCGCCGCGAAGTGGCCACCGGTGCCCCCCCACGATCAACGCTCGCACCGCGCGACGAGGTGGGACAACCGTCACTGACAGAGCGCGAACTGATCGCCCTGCAGCGTAACATCGAGGCGGAACTCGCGCGCACGCGAACCAATCAGGCGCTGAGCTATCCTGCCGGCAGCCCCGATCGGGCTCACGCGTTGAACGAAGCGATCGGGCTGCTCGGCCCTCTTGCCCGGCTGCCCGAGCATCATCCCCGATGTTGGCCCAGCCGGCTGGGGCTCGCCCGAGCGTATCGGCTGCTGGGCGACGCGGCCACCGCCCGGCGAACGCTGGACGCCGTCGAGCAGGCCGAGCCGCCGGCGGGCGTCGGCTTGGAAGTCCGAGCGGAGCGGTTGCGTCTGGCCCTGTCGGTGGCCGGCCCGCGCGGCGCAGACGACGGGGCCGCAAGCGCGTCAATCGACGATGCCAGCATCGATCGCATTTTGCGCGAAGGTCGCGAGCTGCGGGGTCGCACGTCCGCCCAACTCGACCTCGCCTGGTTGGAAACCTTTCTGACATGCTGGCGCCGCGCCGCGGCCGACAATAACCGGCAGTCGGCTGCCCACTGGCGCGAGCAGGCCACCGCCATGCAGCAAACCATCGACCAAACATACGGTCCATATTGGCAACATCGGGCCGCCTTGCTACTGGCCGAGCAGGTCCGCGACGTGCCGGACGCCGCCGACGCCGATGTGCAACTGCTGATCGACGCGGCCGACGACCTCTACCGGGCGGGCCGGATCGAGGACGCCCTGGCGGGATACGATCGGGCGGCCCACGCCGCCGCCGAGCGAGGCGACGCGGGCACCGCCTTCGCGGCCGCCTACCGCGCGGCGGCCATCGCCCATCGACGCGACGATCACGCCGAAGCCGGACGACGTTTCCGCCAAGTGTCCGTCGGCCAGCCCGAGAACCCACGGGCGGAGGCGGCCCATCGGCTGGCCATTCACCACGCGGGCGAACTGATCAGGGCCGGGTCGGCAACCGGGACGTCGGCCGCCATGACGAGCAGCCTCTTAGCGGACTACGCCGAGTTGCTGCGCGAGCATCTGCGCCTGTGGCCCGAGTCGGCCGAAGCGGACGCGTTGCGGCTGCGGCTCGGGCGGATTGAACTCGAGTGTGGCCGGCCGGCCGAGGCCCTGGCCGTGCTGGGGCGGATTGCAGCCGATTCCTCCATCGCGAAGCAGGCCCGGGGCGAGATGCGCCGCAGCGTGGCCGGCTTGCAGAAGTCGGGCCGGTTGGCCGACGCGCTCGCGGCCGACGCGGCATCGCCGGAGATGCTCGCCAGATTGGCCGAGGCCTATCCGGACGAGGGGGACGTCCAGGAGGCTTACGCTCTTGCCTTGGCGAGTGGCGGAGCGTCCAACCAAGCCCCAGCCGAGGTCCTGCGGCGGGCCCTTGAGCAGTATCGCGCGGTCGAGGCCCGCTCTCCGGAGGGGTCGGACCGCTGGTTTCGGGCGAAATACGCGGTGGCTGAACTCCATTTTCGGCTTGGCCGGCCGGATCGGGCGGGGAAGATCATTCGCCTGGTAAAGATTGTACACCCCGAATTGGGCGGTCCGGCCATGCGGGAGCAGTTCGAGCGGCTGTTGGGCCGGTGCGAACGGTCCGGGGAGCGGGCAGGCACCGACCCCCGGTGAGCCTTGCGGGGCTGCCCGGTCAGATTGACATTTCCGCGCACTGTTGATCAATCTTGGCCGGGCGATCTGCCGATTTTTATGATGATCGGCCGTCTCCCGATTGTTCCGGTGGTTGACTTTCGGGAAGATGCGCCGCATACTCGTGTATGAATTGGGGGTGCGTGGAGACTCTTAATCGCACGCTCCACCTCCTCTGCGGTTCGGGCCGACGGGCGAATCGGGTCGTCCAACTCGGGCAAGCCCGACAACAACACAGGCAGCGCCATAGGGAGTTGAATGCGGAAATCGCCAACTTTGCGAAGCAGATCACGCAACGAACAGCGGATCAACGAACAGATCCGCATCTCACCCATCCGCGTGATTGGAGCCGATGGTAGTCAGTTGGGGATCATCCCCACGGAAGACGCCATGGCCGAAGCCCGGAAAGCCGGGCTGGATCTGGTCGAGGTCGCGCCGAACAGTGATCCGCCGGTCTGTCGGATCATGGACTACGGCAAGTTCAAGTACCAGCAGAAGAAACGCCACCAGAAGGCCCAGCATCACACGAAGATCAAGGAGATCCGTGTGCGGCCGAAGACGGGCGAGCACGACATCAACACCAAGGTAAACCGTGCGCGCGAGTTCCTGGAACACAAGGACAAGGTAATCGTGACGGTCATTTTCCGGGGCCGCGAGATGGCCCACACCGAGGAAGGCCGCCGTGTTCTGGACGAGGTGCTGGTGAAGCTCGAGGACGTTGGCAAGGTGGAGACCCCGCCAAAGCAATTCGGCCGACGGATGAGTTGCACGCTGGCGCCGAAGTAGGCCTCGGGTGCAAGGCCCACCACCGGCCGCGGAATCGGGTTGGAGGAACGCAAAGTCGATTTCTCCCGTCATTGTCGAGGGTTCTCCCGTCATTCCCGAGAAATCGGGAATCCAGTGATCCGCCCATGCCCTGGATTCCCGCGTGCGCGGGAATGACGGGAACTGGAGCAATTCGTCCGGCGAGGCTTGACCCTGGATTCCCGCGTGCGCGGGAATGACGTGTGGGATTCCCGCGTGCGCGGGAATGACGTGTCGAGGCTCAACGCGAGCTGCAATCGACTTCGCAATCGTCGCGCGGAATCGGGTTGGACTTGGCGCCGCGTTGGCGGTAGGATCGTTTTCAGGGCGACCCTTCCTCCACACTGCAGGTTCCGCCATGGCGCGTCGGGCAGTCACCAGTTTGCTGTCGCTGCTGTCATTTGTAGCCGGCTTGGCTCTCTCCGCGCCCAGCTTGCCGGCCCAGGACGCTACCTCGGCAAACGCCGGGCATCTGGCGAGCGGCGAGCAACTCGACGCCCTGCTGGGTAAATTGGACAGCCCCCACTACGACGTGCGCCGCACGGCTGCCAGAGAGCTTGAAACGCTGGTCGAGCAGAAGGAGTTGGGCAGCGTGTTGGCACGCCGGTTCCGTCGGGAATTGAGGCGCCCAGGGACGTCTTTCGAGGTGCGCTGGCATTTGGAACGCTGGCTGAAGCTGTTGCCCGAGACGCCGGTCGCGCCGCTGGAGGAGGCGGATGCCCCCGATGCCGAGCAGCTTGACCGGCTCGTTGTCGGCCTGCTGGCGGAAGACTACGCCGCGCGGGCCGCGGCGCGCGAGCGCTTGGAGTGGTTGCTCGCCAACGGGGAAATGGTCGGCCCAATCAGCCGGGCGGTGAAGGCCGCTTTCGACCGCCCAGGGATGAGCTGGGAGGACCGGCTCGCCTTGGAACGTGCCTGCGACGAGCTGCGCCGGGTGTGGGCCGGCACCGATCCGGACCGCTGGGATCTGCCGCCGGTCGATTGGCGCCAAGTGGATCGCTGGATCCGCACACTGGCCACCGTCGAAGCTCAAGCGGCCACGAAGCCGGCGCGAATGGAGGCGGAACGCGAACTACGCGACCTGATGATGCGCGACCCGTGCGTCCCGCGGCTGCGCCAGCTGCTCTCCACCCGCTTGGAGACGGTCGAGCCGGGCAACGCCCGCGCGACCTTGGCCGATATGCTTCGCGCATGCCAGCCCGGCATGGTGGCCGAATTCTGGGAGGATCGACATCACAAAGGCGAGCAACATCTGCTGGTGGGCGAGCCCAGTCAGACGCCCAACGCGCCGCGCCCCAGCCACTTCGACCGCATCGACGACCACACGGCCCATTGCGTCTCGGGCAGTTCCCTCGGGCCGGGCGACTATCCCGTGGGGGTGGCCTTCCCGCATCCGCGCGCGCTCGACGCCTTCTTCCGCCTGGTGAATCTGCCGTCGCCGCGCCGCCGACTGGCCTATCAGCGCGAACTCGAGCGGGACGAAGCGCACCGATTGCGTCGAATCAGCCGCGCGACCCTGGATCGCTGGCTCGATCGCGGCACGCGTCTCGACCCGACGGAACTGAACATCCTGCCGCTGCTGGACCCGGACGAAGTTTCCCGCTTCGCCGGACGGATACTAACCAGCGTTGACGACATGCCGACGCCAGAGGCCCGACGAAGGCCCGACCCGTATCATCCCGGCGGAACCCTTCCGGAACCGCAATTCGTGCTTTTCGGTCAACGGCTTTCCCATCACGGCGTGATCTGCTTGCAGCTTGCCCTGGAGGGCACGCGGGCGGCCATTCCGGGACTACTGAAGGCCCTCGAAGACGACCGGCTAAGCGACAGCGGCGCGGCGGGCTACCGGCTGGATCGCATCGCCGCGTTGCGGATCGCCCAGCGCGATCCCTGGCCCACTGTCGACCGCTGGTTGGCCGCGGCGGTGGAGCAAGGCGGGCGCTTGGCTCCGCGGTCCACCGCCCCCTCGACGCTCCAAGCCACGGCCGCCGCCATCCTGCTGCGTCGTGCCGGGCATCCGCTCGACGAGTTCGGCCTGGAGATCACCGAAGCCGACAGCCCGTTGCTCAAACAGCTTGGCCTGCGGGGCTATCGTTTCCGCGACGAGGATGCCGCCGAGCGCGTTATTCGCTGGTGGCGCGAGCACCGCGACGATCGGTCGACGTAAGCCGCGCCGAGATCGGTGTGCCTCTCGGCCCGCCGCTGGTGTGCCTCTCGGTTCACCTTCAGCAACGAACCGACCGCGTTGCCGTGTCGTGCGGGCTTGGGGCCATCAGGAGCCGGCCGCCACGCCCCGGGCTTCGCCCACCGCTTCGTACAGCGCCAGCAGGTTCTCGCGCGGTGTGTTGGCCTGCACGTTGTGGACGGTGTTGAAGACGAAGCCACCGCCGCGGTTGAAGATCTCGATCCGCTCGAGCACTTCGCGGCGCACTTGCTCGGGGGTGCCGAAGGGCAGGGTCTTTTGAGTGTCGACCCCGCCGCCCCAGAAGCTCACCCGATCGCCGAACTTCTCCTTCAGTTCGCGCGGCTCCATGCCCACGGCCGAACACTGCACGGGGTTGAGGATGTCGAACCCGGAGTCGATGAAATCGGGGATCAAGTCCTTCACCGCGCCGCAGGAGTGAATGAAGATCTTCCAGGGCGTGTTTTCGTGGATCCAGTCGTTCATCCGCCGATGGAACGGTTGGAAGAGGCTGGTGTAGCTCTTGCGGCTGATGAATGGCCCGTTCTGCGTGCCGAAGTCGGTGCCGGTGGTGAAGATGGCCGTTACCCGATCGCCCACCGCATCGTGGATCTTGGCCAGATTGGCCAGCGCGATCTCGCACTGCCGCTCGAATACTTCATACACATAGTCGAATCGCGCGGCCGTGCTCATATACCATTCGGCCACGTCGCGGATGCCGCGCGGATGCTTCATCCAGGGGGCGGGCACCAGAGCGATGTCGCCGAATGCCGTGCCCGGCACGTTCATCAGGATGGCCCGGCCGGTGGCGCTCAGCTCCTCCGCCCCGCGTCGATAATGATCGATCATCGCGTCGTCGAAGGGCTGGAACTCCTCGAGGTTGTCGGCCGGGTCCAACTTATCATCGTCGATCGGCGGCTGGCGGATGATCGTGTCGAAATAGTACCCGTCCTTCGGCATCCGCACGCTCGCAGGCGCCGAACGATCGCCCTCGGGCCATTGCAGAATATCGCCGTTTGGTTCCGGCTCCGTGTTGAACAACTCGGGTACCAGCACCGGCGTACCGTCGAACAGTTCCCATTCCTTCCAGCCCGTGTTCTCGAAGCCGAAGAAGTTCTTCGGGCCGACCAGCGGGACCACGTCGGCACCGATGGCGTCGAGCAAATCGGGTCCGATTTCGCCGAGCATTTGATAAGGTTCGACCACCTTGACCGGCGTGCCGGGAGGGTCGAGCCCCAGCCCCTGACGCAGCTGATACACGCTGCTCACCTGCATTCCCGAAACCGGACCGCCGCCGAGGTCGAGCGGTACCATGTCGGGGTCTTGGTGGTTGAGGGCCGTTTCCACGCGCTGGCGCGAATTCATGATCTCTCCCAATGTGCAATGCTCGCATTTCGTTCGAGAAGCGGAAAATCCGTATCCGCCAATCGCCTTCAGGTGACAGGGGCGTTCCGCCTTCGGCCGAGCTCCAGAGTGTCACGGGCATCTTGCCGGCGCGGATCTTCGAATGCTACTGGCGTCTCGCCGTTGCCCGCGATCGTGTTGGCGCCAGCGAATGCACTGGCACCAGCGGCCGCGGTGGTCGGCTGCCACTGAGGAAGTATCCCCGGGCCTCGACTGAGTGTCAAGTGTCTTGCCGCACTGAAGAGGGCCTATCAGCAGTTGACGTCGGCTCCCCGGGCCATTCACCCAACGGGTGCTGTCAGACCGTGGGGAGTCGACCGCTTCGCTTCGGTTGCCCGATATCTTCCGCGCAGCGCAAGGCTCCGTCCGGCCGCACGTCTCGTCACCGCTTGCCGAAGATGCCCGTGGCGTACCATATGCCGTTCCGGCCGCGACGCATGTCGTAGCCATAGACGCGGTGCTTCTGCCGCACGGCACTCCAGTGGCCCGAGGAATGCCGCCACGAGCGGACGCACTCGATGGCCGCCTCGACGAGCCGCTCGCCGGGCCAGCTTTCCGCGCAGACTTCCACGGCCAGCAACCCGCCGGGTAACTTGCGGTTGATACGATGGAAACGCGCGTCCCAGTTGTGATGTCCCTGCAACTGGATCTCCGCCTGGTGCTTGCTGTGCGACGACGCCTCGTGCAGCAGGTACTCGTGGACGTCGCCATCGGTGCTGCGCGGCGCTTCGGGATGGATCCGCACGGCGTAGATCAGCGTCCGCTGGGTGAGCGTGCCCGGCGGCAGGTTGAGAATCACGCGCATCCGGCGCGGAGTGTAGCTCAGGTTATGCGCCAGCGGGAAGGTGCTGACCACGCGCCGGTAATAGGGTTTGTCGCGATGGGCGTAATCGATGATCGCCACGCCCGGCCGGCCCAGCATTTCGCGGAACGCCGGATGTTTCAGCAAGGTGACCTCGCCCTCCTTGGTCTCGACGGCGATGTCGGTGGGCACTTTCACGCAAACGTAATTCCGCGCGTCGGCGATCACGTCCGCGTCGCCGAGCACTTCCGACTGGAATCGGCGGCAACGCTTATCGCCTTCCGGACACTCGAAGTAGATCAACAACATCCGACCTTCTCGCTTCGCCTGGCGGACAGCCTCACCATAATCGGACTGCCAGCGAATGGCGGCCAGCGCGCCGTCGGAGAGACCGTCGGGCTGGACCGTGGCTTCGGCTTCCGCGGATGGCCGCGCCGGTCCGGAGGCGCTGTCGGCCGCGTCAGCGGCGAAAGCATGGGCGCCCAGTGCCGCAACGGCAAGCAGGGCCGCCAAGCGGGGGAAAGCAAAGGAAACCCAAGCGGCTGGCAGGGGCGAGGTGTACGGGCGTGTGGACGACGTGACGCGGGTTCTCTTGCGCATGTCTCGACTCTCTCCGGGGATGGTAGGGTTGAGGGTAGGGCTTCGCCGCGTGGGGTTGGAGTTGCGCGGCTGGTGCGCACTCTCCGGCCGGCGGCACGCAACACGCGCCACAACGCACGGTTCACAACGCGCGTCGCGACTTACGCCAAACAGCCGTCAAGCCGGCGCTCTTGCTTCTGTGACCGGGTGAGCGGCCTCGCGTGGCCAGGATGCCTTCGGGGGATGGCAGGTGGGTCCGGCCGGTCGTTCCGTCGCGAGGCCGTGGTCTCCTCTTCAAGAAGAACCGCATTCATGCTATCATGTCAAGCTAGTAAAGATCAATCAACTTTTCGGGCTATTTGGCCTCCCCCTCAAGGGAAGGGTGCCTTCCCGCGAAATGCCTCGCACCGCATCTTGCAACCAAGGAGATATTCCATGACCGCGCGGAACGGATTCAGTCTTGCCATCCTTGCCCTAACCGCTTTCGCTGTCTCTCTTTTCGGCCCCGGGCTCGCCAACGCGGATGACGCCGCGCCCACGCTGCCGGAGCAAATCCTGCAGGCAAAGGACGACTTTCAGCCGGTGACCGAGTCGCAGGTCGCCGAGGCTTTGGCCGATCTGAAAACCGCGGTCGCCCGGCTCGAACGCCGGCTCGACACCGCCCCGGACAACGGCTCCGCCTGGCGGAAAACGCTCGACGTGGACCGCTTGCAGACGCTGCTCGACGCCGCGGATCCGCCCACGGCCCAGCAGTTGCAGCCGATTTATGCCGAGTTCAACGCCGGTCGCTACGGGCTGAACCTGGCCGTCTTCGCCGATGTTCGCCGGGCGATGACACGTTACGTGCAACTCAGTGGGGCTGAAGCGAACGACGATTTCCGGCAGGTCTACGAGCAATACCTCGACGCCCTGGTCCAGAACGTGGAAGCCTATCAGGCCGAGCCCACGGCGGAGCGGGCGCTGGCCATCGGCGCCGCGTTGGGGGCGTTGGAGAACCTCGGGCAGGCCTCCGAGTTGCTCGCCGCGGCGCGCGCGGAATTGGCCCAACCGAATCTCCTGGTGCGGGTGAGCGAGCCGGTCGTGGCGGCCGGATTCGAGCGGCCGGTCGACCGCGTCGACCCGGTGGAAGACTTGATCCTCGGCACCACGATCCGCGGCGTCGGCCATACCGTGGGACATACGGAAGCCACCTTGGCCCACAGTGACGCCCACGCCGTGATCGACCTGACGTTCCTCGGCACCAACCGCAGCGACACGCGCGGCTGGAACGGTCCGGTGACCATCCACAGCCAGGGACGGACCGGCTTGGCCGCGCGCACGCGGGTCTACGTCGACGATACCGGGCTGCACGCCCTGCCCACGCGGGCCAACGCCGACGTGAGTTCGACGATCAACGCCATCTGCGACCGCAAGGGTCGCCGGGTCGTGGAGCGGATGGCCTGGAAGCGGGCCGAGCAGCAGAAGTGCATCGCCGAGGCGATCGCCGCCGAACATGCCGAGTATCGGACCGAAGCGAAGATCGATGCCCAAGCGGCGGAGGCGGTGGCCGAGGCCAACGATGCTTTCATCAACAGGTTCCGCGAACCACTAACCGAACGCGGCCTGTTTCCGGCGCGACTCGATTTCTCGTCGAGCCCCCAGGCGATGCGGACCGTTTGGCTCCAGGCCGAGCCCAATCAGGTGGCCGCGCTGGGCGATCCGCCGCCGCTGGCCGATAACGTCGCGCTGGGTATCCGCTTGCATGAATCGATGGTCAACAACATGGCGCAAACTGCCGTGGGCGGGATGACCGTCTGGGAAGAACTCATCCAGAACGACGTCAAACGAATCCTCGGCCGACTTCCCGACCGGCTCCGCACCCCGCCCGGCGAAGAACGCTGGGGGATCGCCTTCGCCCGAAACCTGCCGATCGAACTCGACGTGACCGACGGCGGCTTCGAGATAATTATCCGCGGGCGGAAGTATCACAAGGGCGACCAGCCGCACCCGGGCATGGACGTGTCGGCCGCGTACCGCATCGAGTCGGGCCCCAATGGTCCGCGCGCGGTCCGCCAGGGCGAGCTGCGGGTCTTCCCGCCGAACTACGATCCCGAAAAAGACGGCGGCCTGAGCACGCGCCAGCAGGTGATCCGCACGCTGCTCGAAAAGCGGTTCGATGCAATGCTACCGAAAGAAATCGTGCCCGAGGCGATCGAACCGGAGGGCGAGTGGAGTAGCCTGGGCAAGCTGCCGCTGGCGCAGTTCGAGGCCAAGGACGGCTGGCTGCTGCTCGGCTGGCGATTGCCGGACTGATCGAACGGGGAACGACCGAATGACGCACATTCGTCCGGCAACGCTGCTCGATGGCGACGCGATTCACGCCGTCCACCGCTCGGCCTTCCCCGACGGCGAGAGCGAGACGATCGCGAAGCTCGCCGTCGACTTGCTTCACCAACAGGCAAGCCCCCCGATCGTTTCCTTGGTGGCGGAAGTCGACGCCGCGGTGGTCGGTCACGTGGCCTTCAGCCCCCTGACCATCGCCGGCAAGGAGCACGTCGCCGGCTACATCTTGGCGCCCCTGGCCGTGCAGCTCGAGTATCAGAAGACCGGCGTCGGGTCGCGGCTCGTCGAGGGTGGCCTGGGCCGGCTATCCGAAACGGGCGTGGAGATTGTCCTTGTCTACGGCGACCCTGGCTACTACGGGAGGTTCGGCTTCAGTGCCGACGCCGCCAAGAACTACCGCCCGCCCTACCGGCTCCAATATCCGCATGGATGGCAGGCCGTCCGCCTGCGGGCAAGCCGGACTGAAGAATCGGCCGTCGAGGTGGCTTGCGTCGCGCCGCTGTGCGATCCAGAACTATGGTGAGCGTGGCACGCACAAGGCCACGGATCCGCCCCGCGCGGCCTTATGCGGAAAATCGTTGCCCCGCGCGGCTTCCGCGTCACTGCGTCATTCCCGCGTGCGCGGGAATGACGGGAGTCCTACGCGGGGAATGGCCTGAATCCCGCGCGGAGAATGCCGGTAACCCTACGCTTTCGCCGCTCGCTTCAGACGGCTGACGTGTTGCCGCGCGTTTTTTTGCTAGCATTCGCCGGGCCCCGGAATAACCTTTTTCGTTGCTGGGAAACCGCCCTTGACGCATCGCAGGAAATTGCCTATTCTCGCCGCCTCATGGAACGAACGGCGTCGCTCGGGGCATCGAACGGCCCGCTGATCCGTGACACACGCGACCATTCAATCCACGTGGATGGGTCCGCATCCGGGAATGCCATGCCCGTGCATTCCTGCGGACCACGAAGCGCATGTTCGCCGGCAAGGAAGCAGGCGGCGCGCTTCGCGTACAACCTGTTCGCTCGCCTCGGCGGCCGGAGCGTTGCGCCCGCCGCTCGGAGCGTGGAGCGTCCAATCGCTCCCGGAAAAGAGCATGTCCTTCGCCCCCCTGGGACATCGCCTTTCCGGGGGCTTTTTTTATGCGCCCTCGGCGGCGCGACGACCGCCCATTCGCGCCCACTCGCGCCCACTCGCCCCCGGCGCCGCGGAACGCCTCACGCTTCGCGCTCGCCCAGAATCTGCTTCCGATACTCGCTCGGGCTGAGCCCCAGTTCCCGATGGAACACCTGGTTCATCACCACGTGGGAGCCGAAACCGGTCTGGCGGGCAATTTCGCTCATCTGCCTGGCCGGATCGCCGAGCAACCGTTGGGCGGCCGTCAGCCGCAGGCGGCGGATTTCATCGGTGATCGGATGCCCCAGCGCCTCATTGAAACGCAACTGCAGCGATCGCCCGGAGAGGCCCGCCGCGTCGGCAATCTGCTTCAAGGTTAGTTTCTCGGCCAGTTGCTCGGAGATATAGCGCAGGGCCGCGGCCACCTCCGCGTCCTCCACGGCAAAGTAGTCCGTCGACTGCCGCGCGACGACTCCCTTGGGCGGGATGAACATCGGTTTCCGCGGCGCCGGCTCGCCACGCATCAGCCGATCGAGCAAGGCGGCCGCCTCGTAGCCCACCATCTCGAAGCAGTTGTCGATACACGTGATCCGCGGGGCCAACTCCGAGATCATGCGGTTGTCGTTGAACGAGACAATGGCCAGATCCCGCGGGACATTCCAGCCGCGGGCCTCGGCCAGGTTGATCAGCAACCGCGCCAATTCGCCCTCTTGCAAGCAAACCCCCACCGGTGGAACGACCTCGTCGAGCCAGGCAGTCAGGCTCTTCTCGATCCGCACCCAATCGCGGGCCGTCTTCAACGTTGCCTCGCCAATGCGATGCAACAGGCAGCCGACGCCCACCTTGTCGCAAAGTCGCTCCGCCGCCCACGCGGCATCAACCGCCGCGCGACGATTGTCGCCATACAAGATGCTTATCCGGCGAAACCCCCGAGCAATCAGGTGTTCCGCGGCAATCTCGCCCATCCTCCACGGGTCCTGGTAGACGCCCGGCAGTCGCCGCCGGGCATGCTGATACCAGGTGTTGATCAGCGGGATGCCCCGCCGGCGGACACGCTGTTGCATCCGCGGCGTTGCCCGGGCGATCACCCCGTCGTAGTGCTGGAAGAGTTCCGCCCGATGACGCTGGTCGTAGGTCGGGCATTCGTCGATCACGTATTGCCAGTCGGGATGTTCGTGGGCGTAGCGTCGGACTCCCGCAAAGACTTCCTGATGCTGGGCGTAGGGTTCGGCCAGATCGAGGGCCACGGCGACGCGGAGTGTTTTGGCCATGGTTCGTTGGGGGTAGGGGAGCGGGCCGGCAAGCGCTCGCGCGAATAGGTTTTGCGCCCAAACTTACGTTCAATCCAGTATAATTCGGCGACAACCGGTGGCAAGATGCCCGCGGGTGGCACCGATAGCTTGCCTATCGGTGTGCCGTCAGGCACGGGAGGGGTTTGGGCAAGCCGTCGTTGAACTCGGACGGGTGGCTGGGGCAAAGCGGCGAGTGGTGCGAGCCGCGTGCCCCGGCGAAGCTAATGGTGAAGGCCGGGGCACGGCGTTCGTTCCTCACGCCTTTGCCCCAGCCACCCACCCAGGCGCGACAGCAAGCCCGTCCCGGAGGGACGACGGAATGTAGCCACGGGTGGAGCGCAGCGGAACCCGTGGTATCGGAGCGTTCGAGTGATTCTCGCCCCGGCGGGGCGAAGGAATTGAACCCAAGCCCTCGGTTGTCACACGGGCAATCCTCCGTTCCTCCGGGGCGGCCTGCTGTGTTTACCCGCAACCACGGGCTAAAGCCCGTGGCAACATCCCGGCGCCCCTCCGGGGCGAAATAGTCGCGCCCCTTTGGGGCTCAGCCCTTTCTCGCCACCCAAACACCAGGGCTGCGCCCTGGCCTGACATAACAACGGCCCCTTGGGCCTAGCTGGAGCTTCCTGCGTGTTGCGCCACGCGCCGGCCGGGGCACCCTACATCCTCCCCTTCGCGTCTTGGCGTCTTGGCGTGAGAACAGACGCGGTGGGTGAACCGCTCGCCTAGGCTCGCGAACCACCCACCCTACCTAGCCGCTCGACCCCGGTGGGGGGTAAAAACGGCCGATTCTGCGCTCTGGCAGTGAAATTTTGCGCCCTGACATACTGGCGTTTTCCTGGACATCGATTAGAATGGTATTTGTCCCAATCGATGATCGGCATCCACTGAACACCATCGACACGCACGAGGAAACCAATCACCACGCCGGGTGCCACTGCTGGCTTGTCCAGCAGTGCGCGGGTGGCACCGATAGCTTGCCTATCGGTGTGCCGTCAGGCACGGGAGGGCGCTTGGGCAAGTCGTCGTTGAACTCGGACGGGTGGCTGGGGCAAAGCGGCGAGTCGTGCGAGCCGCGTGCCCCGGCGATGCTTATGGTGAAGGCCGGGGCACGGCGTTCGTTCCTCACGCCTTTGCCCCAGCCACCCGCCGGTTCAAGAACCGGTGCCACCCACCACCCACGTTTACAACCGTCCACCACGGGCTAAAGCCCGTGGCAACATCCCCGCGCCCCTCCGGGGCGAAACCCCTCCCAATTCCCCCCCTCCCAAACTTCCCTTTGCGTCTTTGCGTGAGACGTTGAGACGTAGGGTCTTCGCGTGAGACGATAGTCAGCACTGGCGAGACGCCAGTGGCACCCGCGCGTCAGCGCACTGCTGGGCAAGCCAGCAGTGGCACCCGCGCGTAGCGTACAATATCTTTAATCGTTCGTAGTACGAACCCGCAGTTGAAAGGAAGAACCATGCGAAACGCTTTTTCCCTGGCGATGTGCTTCCTCTTGGGCGTGCCCTGCGTGATGCTCGCGTCGGCCACCGCACGCGCCGCCGAGAGGCCGAACCTCGTCATGATTTTCATCGACGACATGGGCTATGGCGATATCGGCCCCTACGGCTCAACGCTGAACGAGACGCCCAACCTCGACACCATGGCAACGCAGGGCATGAAGCTGACGAGCTTCTACGCCGCGCCGGTCTGCTCGGCGTCGCGCGCCCAGTTGATGACCGGCTCCTACGCACCGCGGGTGTCGGTGCCCGGCGTGTTCTTCCCCGCCGCTCGCAATGGCCTGAACCCGGCCGAGCACACGGTGGCCGAATACCTCAAGGACTTGGGCTACGCGACGATCTGCGTGGGCAAGTGGCACCTCGGCGATCAGCCCGAGTTCCTGCCGACCCGCCAGGGCTTCGACGGCTACCTGGGCATCCCCTACTCGAACGACATGGGACGCACCTCGGCCGAGACTGGCAAGCGAGTCCACCCGCTGGTTCGCGACGGAGAGGTCGCCGAACTGCTCGAGAACGAGGACCAGCGCCGCATCACACGACTCTACACCGAGGAAGCGGTCAAGTTCATCGAAACGAACAAGGACCAGCCGTTCTTTTTGTACCTGCCGCATACGGCCATGCATGTGCCGCTTTACCCGCACGAGGATTTTGTAGGCACGTCCGACAATGGCAAGTACGGCGACTGGATCGCGGAGGTCGACTGGAGCGTCGGCCAGGTGCTCGACACGCTGCGTCGATTGAAGCTGGAGAAGAACACGCTCGTGCTGTTCACCAGCGACAACGGCCCGTGGGCGTCGAAAGGCAAGAACGGCGGCGTGTCCGGTCCGCTGCGGGGCAGCAAGGGCGGCACGTTCGAGGGCGGTGTGCGCGAGCCGACCATCGCCTGGTGGCCCGGCAAGATCGAGGCGGGCAGCGTGTGCGATGCGGTGGCCGGCACGACCGACGTGCTGCCGACGTTCGTCTCGCTCGCCGGCGGCAAGCCGCGCGACGACGTGAAGATCGACGGCAAGGACATCTCCCCGCTGCTGCTCGGCAAGACGACCGAGTCGCCGCACGAGGCGTGGTTCTATTACAACGGTCGGCGGCTCAAAGCGGTGCGCTGCGGCCCGTGGAAGCTGGCCTTGCACGGGCAGTCGCTCGGCATGGGCATCGGCAATCAGCCCGAGGAGGTCAAACGCGGCGGCCGGCTCTACAACCTCGACGAAGACATCGGCGAGACGACCGACGTCGCGGACGAGCATCCGGAGGTGGTCGCGCGGTTGAAGAAACTCGCCGAGGCGATGGCCGCCGACATCGGCGACGGCAAGTCGGGCCCGGGCGTGCGCCCGGCCGGGTCGGTGCGTAACCCAACGACGCTGTTCCCGACGAAGGGCAGGCGTTAGGGCAAGTGAGAAGCGGCTATCGATGGCCGGGGCACGGGGCTCGCGCAATTCGCCTCTTTGCCCCTGCCAACCGAGTGCTTTGTTACGGCAAGAGGGCTCGGTGGCCGCATCGACGAGCGTTTTTTGAAATCAACGAATCCCAACCAAGGAGCAAAACGATGAAACGAGTAAATGTGCATACCACGACGACCCGCATGTACGGCTGGCAACTCACCGCGATTGTGGGGCTGTTTGCATTACTGCTGGGCTCGGTAGCCCATGCCGCGAGCCCCAAGCAGGACGCGGCCGACGGATTCCGCGTTCACAACCTCTTCCAGAGCAACATGGTCTTGCAGCGGGACAAGCCCATCGTGGTTTGGGGCTGGGCGGCGCCGGGCGAGAAGGTCACCGTTGCGTTCGCCGGCCAGACGGCCACCGCCACGACCGGTGAGAATGGGCGCTGGCAGGTGACGCTGCCCGCCATGGAAGCCAACTCAGAGCCGGCGACGATGACCATCGCGGGCAAGGACGACACGGTCACGGTGGAGAACGTCTTGGTCGGCGACGTGTGGGTCCTCGGCGGCCAGAGCAACATGCAGTGGGGCATCGGAGGCGCCAATGAAGGAAACCTGGAGGTCGTGTCGGCCAACTTCCCCAAGATCCGCATGCTGACCGTCCCCAAGATTTTCGGCTCGGAACTGAAGACCGACTTTCCCCGCGCCGAGGAGTTTAGCCGGATGACCGGCGAGGACCAGTACGCCGGCGACTGGCTGGTCTGCTCGCCGGAGACGGTGGGTCCGATGTCGGCCATTGGGTACGTGATGGCGCGTCGCCTCCACATGGCGACCCAGGTCCCCATCGGGATTGTGAATACCTCCCGCGGCGGCACCACCGTGGAAGCATGGACGCCGCTGGCACGGCTCAAGAAACTGGACACGCCGGAAGTTAAAGCACGCCTGCTGGTCGAGCACACGAAGCCGCACCACCCGCCGGGCAACTGCTACGCGAGCGTGATCTCGCCGACCGCCGGGTTCGCGGTCAAAGGCGTTATCTTCCATCAGGGCTACAACAACTGCTTCCAAGGCGTGCGCGGAGCGCGAATGTATCGCGCCGTCTTCCCGGAAATGATTCGCGGCTGGCGCGAGGCCTTCCAGGACGAAGCGCTGCCGTTCTGCATTTTGAGTCAGTGCACGGCCGGCTCTCAGCAAACGCAAGATGAGTTCCTGGTGCATCTCGGCGACATCGGCGCCCGGATCCGCGAAGCGCAGTATCAGACGTTCCTGGAGTTCCATAACGCGGGCGACAAGAACATCGGCTTCGTGAGCACCTACGATCTGCGCCACTCCAATTTCCATCCGCGCGTGAAGATTCCGGCGGGCGAGCGGGCCGCCATCTGGGCGCTGGTCTCGCAATACGGCGTGGGCAATGGCCTGGAGTGGGTCCCGCCCACCATTGAAAAGGTAGAGGCCGTGGACGGCACGCTCGAACTCACCTTTAACGAAAGTGTTAGCGACAACAGTGACGGCACCGGTATGTCCGGCTTTGCCATTGCCGGGAAGGATAAGAAGTTCCAGTTGGCCGAAGTAACGCACAAGGTGGTTGGGAAACGCGGCCGCAAACCCCAGTACGACAGGTCGACGATCGTATTGAAGAGCCCCTTGGTCGACAAGCCGGTCCACTACCGCTACGCCTGGGGTCGGAACCCGATGGGCGACATCCAGCGCAGCGTCCGGTTTGGCAATCGAGTGATGCTCGCCACGCAACGCAGCGACGACTGGACCAATGCCGACCTGCTGAAGGCGCTAACCGGAGAGGATGCCGACGATCCCCTTGAACTCAACCGCGGCGAACGGCGGACCCTGCAGCGCGTGCTCGCCGAAGAAGACCAACGCCGCAAGATCGCCGAGGCGAAGGCGCTGCTGGAGAAAGTCGAAAGCGAGTAGCAAGCGGCCGGCAAGTCGTGGTAACATAGTTGAGGTGCCACTGCCGGAAACGTCCAGCAGTGCGTTCCCTCCAGCAAGCGCAGTAGCCCTATCAATAACCCCTATCAGTAGACGGCATCGAAAACCATCAAGGAGTACGATCAATGAAGGCAACGGCACGAACAGAGACACGGATTCTTGGCCGAGGACGAACTGTCGCGACGCTAGTCGCGCTGGGACTGCTGCTATGCACGCAGCCGACTTGGGCCAGGGGGCCAAAAGCACCGCCGGTCGAACCGGACTACACCCAGGGTGAGAAACCGGTGACGACCAATAATCCGTGGAACCTCGGCCCAACCGGGGCTTTCGCAAACATCTGGGGCCGCGGGGGCTACGAGCCGACGCGAGACGCCCGCATGATCCAGATCCACAGCGTCGCCAAAGACACGCCCGCGGACGGCGTCTTGCAGGCCGGCGATGTGATCCTGGGCGTCGTCTCGCCCCACGCGGACGGAGCGCGGAAGCCCGACGCCCGGTTCACTCGCGACTGCCGGCATGCGCTGGCCGACGCCATCACCGAAGCGGAAAAAGAGAAGAATGGCGGCCAACTGGTGCTGAACATCTGGCGCCAGGGCAAGACGTTGGCGGCCACGCTCGAGCTTCCCGTCATGGGTACCTTCAGCGACACTTCGCCCTATGATTGCGAGAAGACCGAGGCGCTGATCGACGCGGCCGCGCAAGCCATCGTCGAGAAGGGGTTGTTCAATGAGAAAGGCAGTCCCAACGGAGGCGTGCATGCATTCACCGATGCCCTGGGGCTTCTGGCCACGGGTGAAGAGAAGTACATGCCGGTCATCCGAGAGTATGCACGCGCGATCGCCAAGGACAGTGAAGGATTCGACATCTACGGCGACAAGGGCATCGGCACGTGGCACGCGGGCTACCGGAACCTGTTCCTGACCGAGTACTATCTGGCCACGAAGGACGAGGAGGTGCTGCCGGGCATCAAGTCGCTCTCCACCTACATCGCCCTGGGCCAGAGCGGCGTGGGCACCTGGAGCCACGGCATGGCGGAGGTCGAGGAAAACGGCCTCTACGGGCCGCCTTGCGCCTACGGAGCAATGAACAGCGCCAGCGTCCCCTGCGCGATCTCGTTGATGCTGGCGCAGAAATGCGGAATCCAAGAGAAGGCCATCGACAAAGCGGTCGTCCGGTCGTTGAACTTCTACCGCTGGTATACCGACAAGGGTACGGTCCCCTATGGCGACCATCCCCCGGCACAGTGCCACGACAACAACGGCAAGACCGCCATGACCGCCGTTTTGTTCGACATCGCGGGCGAGGAGAAGCCCGCCGACTTCTTCACCCGCGCGACGCTGGCTTCCTATGACAGTAAAGAGGTCGGGCACACGGGTAACTTCTTCTCGTGGGTGTGGGGCGCGCTCGGCGCGGCCCGCGGCGGTCCCGAGGCGGTGCAATCGTTCGTCCAGAATACGCGTTGGTTCACCGAACTCGAGCGTCGGCCCAACGGCGGGTACGTCTACCAGGGACAGCTTCCCACCGACACCCACAAGTACAAGAACTGGAGCTTAACCGGGGTCCGGCTCATGCAGCACTGCCTGCCGCGCAAGGTGATCTACCTGACCGGCAAAGGGGGCTGCCTCTCGCCCATCACCGGTGACGATCTGAAGAAGACCGTGGCCGCCGCCACCTATGATCCATCGGACCGCTCCGTGAAGCAGTTGCTCGCCGATCTGGGCAGTTGGTCGATCGTGGTTCGAGATCAAGCGGCCGAGGAACTCGGCCAGCGCGACGAAGACGTGGTCGAGGAACTGATCGCGATGCTCGATAGCCCCGACCGCTACGCCCGCTACGGCGCCTGCCGTGGGCTCAACTATGCGGGACGCGGGTCGGCTGAAGCCGTCGAGGCGCTGGTCGACAAGGTCGAGAACGACAAAGACCTGACCATGCGGTACTTCGCCGTCATGTCCCTTGCCAAACGGGGAGGACGCAAGGGCAACGGTCTGGGAGGGGCCGTCGTCAAGGCGACTGATGCCCTGCTGAAGCAGGCGGCCGCCTATGAACCCGAGCAGGATCCCATGCGCAAGCTGCACAATGCAATCGCCGGGATCCTCTTCTACGGCGGCAATGTGAAAGACTACCAGGGCTACTACCCCGACGGAAAGGGCGTGGACAAGTTGGACCGCGATCTCCTGATCCCCGCCGTGAAGTCCTTGCTCACCAACCCCAATGGCGGCGCGCGCTCGGTGGTATCCACCGTCTACGACAACCTGGAAGAGGAAGACTTGGAGCAAATCTATGCCGACATCTACGTTGCCGCAAAGAACAAGGCCCCCAGCGGGGTTATGTTCTCCGGCGGCGTCAGGGCCAATGGCACAATACTGCTGGCCCGGGAGCGGTTCAAAGAGGGTCTCCCTCTCGCCTTGGACTACCTGTATCTGGAGGGGTGGGGCAAGTTCGGCCGCGTTCCCGCCGCATTCGAGGCACTGTCCAACTATGGGTCCGCGGTCAAGCCGTACCTCGACGAAATGCGCGAGCGGGAGTACGAACGGTATGTGGAAGGCCGGAAGCCGCGCGAAGTGAAGAGATGCAAAGCAGCGTGGCAGATGATCATGGACAATATCGACAAGGACGTCGAACTCAGGAGCATTGCACCATACCTGAAAGAGAAGCAGAATCGATAAGGGAGCCGGCGGCCCAACGGAGCCGGCGGGTGGCATGGGCACTTCTCCGCCGATCGGCTGACCATCATCGACGAACCTTAACGGAGAAGCGTCCGTGTTGCACCAGCAACGAGAGGTAGCGGAAGTGCCGCCCCTCTTGTGGCTGCGTCACCCGGCGGCAACGGGTTGAGTTTGTCGCACCACGACCTACACTAACCGACTGCCAGCGTGGGAATAGAACGAACAACCGGCAGCAACCTGCCCCGATGAGAGGCCGGTGTGTGCCGAAGGAGCCCGAATCATGTATAGACCCATCACCATCTTGACGCTTGCCCTGCTGACGTTCGCGGCACATGCCCCCGCAGCCCCCGCGGCCGCGGAGGCTGCGGAGAAGCCGAACGTCCTGTTCATCGCCATCGACGACCTCAACGATTGGGTCGAGCCGCTCGCGGGCCATCCACAAACGCTAACGCCCCACCTCGACGCGTTCGCCAAGGGGGCGGTCAACTTCTCCAAGAACTACTGCACCAGCCCGGCCTGCAACCCCTCTCGGGCCACGCTGATGACCGGTTACCACACCTACACCTCGGGCATGTATTCCAACTATCAGGACTGGAGGGAGGTCCCGAAGCTGGCCCGGGCGACGACGCTCGGTGAGTATTTCCGCGAGAACGGCTACTACTCGGCCGGCGCGGGCAAAATCTACCACTACAGCCAGGTGGCGCCGCGGACCTGGGACGACTACTATCCCTCCCAAACAAACAACATGCCCGAGGAGTTCATCCCGGAGAACAACCCGGTCAACATGCCGATGTTTAAGTATATGTACGACATGTTCGATTGGTATGCGCTACCGTTTGAGGACGAAGAGACGGCCGACTACAAGAGCGTGAAGTATATCAAAGGCCAGCTGGCCAAGTCGCATGACAAGCCGTTCTTCCTGGCGGCGGGAATCTTCCGGCCGCACCTGCCCTGGTATGTGCCGAAAAAATACTTCGACATGTTCCCCCTCGACGAAATCCGCCTGCCGAAGGTGCTCGAAAACGACGCCGCCGATCTCGGACCCCGGGCCAAGGAGCTGATCCGCCGCGGTGGCAACTACCACGCGCACGTGGTCGCGGCGGGCAAGTGGAAGGAGGCGGTCCAGGGCTACCTCGCGTCGATCGCCTACGCCGATGCCATGGTCGGCCGGCTGCTCGACGCCCTCAAGCAGAGCGAATACGCCGACAACACCATCGTCGTCATCTGGTCCGATCATGGCTGGCAACTCGGCGAGAAGAAACACTGGAGGAAGTTCGCCCTCTGGGAGAACGTCATCCGCACGGTACTGATGATCCGCGTGCCGCCGGGAACGCCCATCATGCCCGCGGGCTCGGCAAGCGGCAAGGTGGTCACCGAGCCGACGTCGCTGCTGGACATGTATCCCACGCTGGTCGACCTGGCCGGGCTCCCGCCGAGAGCGGATCTGGACGGGGTCAGCCTGCGACCTTTGCTCACGCCGGGCGAACGGTCGCTCGATCGGGGTATCATCACCACCTACGACTTCGCCGACTACTCGGTGCGTTACCGCCATTGGCACTATATCAACTACGTGGACGGCAGCGAGGAACTCTACGATCTGAACGCCGATCCGGAGGAGTGGCACAACCTGGCGGACGTGGCGAAGCACGCGCGGATCAAGGACCGCCTGAAGGCCATGCTCCCCAGCGACGTGGTTCCCTTGCCCGAGTCGTCGTTGATCGAACTAGGGGAACACCACGTGCCTCCGGTCAAGTCGCGAGCGTACCACTTCAGCAAGGAACGTCGCGAGTGGCTGAAGAGATTCGAGATGTGCCCTGCCACTGATTAGGAGCGGAAGAGGAACCGAATGCGTTAGTTGCGCACGTTCGGGTCTGTGGGAGCCCCGGGCGGGCAACCGCCCGGGGCCACCCGGTCCTTTTTCGGTTCCAAAAGCAACCGGAGCAATACCATGCGTATCACTTTATTAACTGCCACCCTGCTGATCGCGACGACCGCCCATCCTTACCCGGGCGTTGGCCGCCGAGCCGGTCAATCCCGACCTGTCCCCCGCGGCCCGCCAGGTGTTGGATTACCTCCATTCCATCTACGGCAAAAAAGTGCTGGCTGGCTACAATGTGTACGTCCACACGCCAGACGACTACGAGCAGACGGGCAAACAGGCGGCCATCTGGGGCCGCGATATCCGTTGGCTGGGCGACGTGAAGGAGGTTGCCGAGCACGCTAAGCGCCATCGCTACATCCTCACGCTCCATTGGCACTGGTTCTTCGACGGAGATTCCGCCTGGGCCCGCAAGCGTAAGACGCCGGTCGACGTCGGCCGGGTTGTCACCCCGGGCACACCAGAAAACAGACAGGCACTGGCCGAGATGGACGCGGCGGCGGACAAGCTCCAGCAACTCGAAGATGCCGGCATCCCCGTGCTCTGGCGACCGCTGCATGAGATCGACGGTGGCTGGTTCTGGTGGACCGACAAAGAAAAGCCCGAGAATACCGCCGCCCTCTGGCGAATGATGTACGATCACTTCACACGCGAGCGGAAGCTCAACAACCTGATCTGGGTCTACAGCGCGGGGGTGGGCAACAAGACGGTCGAGTACCGCAAGCGATTCTATCCGGGCGGCGACTACGTGGACATCTCGGGGATCGACATTTACAGCGTCGATTTCAAAACGGCCGACCCGAAGTATTGGGACTACTGGAAGACGATGTTGCAGGTCTCGCCGGGCAAGATGCTGGCATGCGGCGAGGGTGACGCCACCCCCAACCCGGAGCTGATGCAGCAGGGCAAGCTGCCCCAGTGGCTCTACGTGTTGCCCTGGTGGGGCGCTCCCAGCGCTCGCCGTCCGGCCGATTGGGCCCTGACGACCATGCGGCACGACCTGATCGTCACGCTGGATGAACTGCCGGCCTTCGGCGAGGGTAACATTGCCCCGCAGGTTGGCATTCTCAGCCCACTGGATGACGGCTCCGCCTGGTATCGGGATGGATCGGTGAGGATCGAAGCCTACGCGGTTGATCGTGACGGCGAAGTCGAGCGTGTCGAGTTCTACGCCGGCGAGAAGCTCCTCGGTAGTGATGCTGCGGCCCCGTATCAGTTCGACTGGCCCGATGCGCCCGCCGGCTGCTATGACCTGACCGCCGTGGCCGTCGACGACACCGGCGAGACGACCCGATCGAACACCGTAAGGGCAAGTGTGGGCCTAGTGGACGCGGCCCGCGGGAAACCGGTCGTCGCCTCGTCAGGGGAGTCGGCCGGCAACGCCGTGGACGGAGACTACTTCACCGTCTGGTCGAGCGCGAAGGGCGACGAGCAGTGGATTTACGTCGACTTGGGAGAGACCCATCGCATCGATCGGGTCAACTTGATGTGGGGCTGGAAAATCCACGCCGCCGACTTCGCCATCGACGTGGCGGTCAAGGACCCCAAGGCTTCGCACAGTTGGACGGAGGTCTACTCGAAGAAGGACCGGCCCTACGTCACATGGGAGGCGACCGATCGTGTACGCTTCACGCCCACGGAGGCACGCTACGTCCGCCTGCGGGCGAGCCGTCGAGCTGGGAACCAGACGTGGTCCGGCTACAAGCTCGCGGCGCTGGAGGTGCCCGTCCGTCCGAAGGCCGCCAAGCCCGACGACGTGCCGTTCACGCAGGTGAAAATCGAGTCGTTGCCGCAGGGCTGGGGTTACGCCCATAAGACGCTCACCCCCGACGGCAAGATCCGCGGCGGCCACCTCTCAGGCGGTGCCGACGCACCGAGGGTCTTCGAGAGCGAAGAGCAGTGCAAAGCTGCGGATCTCAAGGCGATCACGAAGCTGGTTGCCGATGTGTTGTCCGCCAGCAAGGAAGAGAAGCAGGACGAGGGGGAGTCGCCGAAGATGGATCGGGAGAAGCACGGCTACATGCGTGTGTCGATCACCTACACGGACGGCACCACGCTATCGTTCGTCACTGAGTCCACGGAGAAATTCGAGAATGCCAACGTGCAGGCCTTGTACGGAGTGATCGCCAAGTACTGGGCCGGGGCCTGGTAGGCAGAACGGATCAGCCGTGGCGCCCGGCAGCGGTGCCCCGTCCAAGGCCTGGGGGTTGGACAGATGTAGCCGGGGGTGGGTGACCGGAAACAGAAACCCGGCAAGCTCCTCTCGGCGACACGCGCGGAGGGCAGCTACCATGGCTGCGTCATCAAGGCCGAGAAGGCGGGCCGGTAGTTGACGTCAGTCCGCCCGCGAGATCAGACCGTCCACCAGACCGACAGTGGACCGGAATTCGCCATGATCTGGACCGAAGAACCTTTCTATTGGACGCTCCTGGTGGTCTGGGTGGCGTTGGGAGTGCTTTCGTTCAGCGTGTTGCTGCTGAAGCCCGCCCCCTACGGGCGTCACTCACGGCCGGGCTGGGGCCCGCGTCTCGGACCACGGTGGGGCTGGGTGCTAATGGAGTGTCCCGCACCGCTGGTGTTTCTGCTGATCTTTGGGCTTTCCGGGCGGACGGACCCCGTCTCGTGGGTCTTTCTAGCGCTCTGGCTGACGCATTACGGCTACCGAGGGTTCATCTATCCGCTGTGGCTGCAAGGGGCAAACCGGGTTCCGCTGTTCATCATCGGCAGCGGCTTCGCCTTCAATGTCGTCAACGGGTACCTGCAGGCGAGATATCTGTTCCATTTCGCCGCACCCTATCCGTGGTCCTGGTTGACCAGTGGTTGGTTTCTCGCTGGGATGGGGTTGTTCGCGAGCGGGTGGCTGATGGTCGTGTGGACCGACAACGCGCTGAGGAGGCTGCGTGCTCAAACGCGGACGGACTATGCGATTCCTCGCGGCGGGCTGTTCCGGTGGGTATCGTGCCCGCATTACTTGGGTGAGGGCGTCGAGTGGACCGGGTGGGCGCTGCTAACGATGTCGCCTGCCGGGGCGGGGTTCGCCTTCTGGACGCTGGCCAATCTGTTGCCCCGAGCGCTGGCCCACCACCGCTGGTATCGCGAGCAGTTTGACGAATACCCCGCGGAGCGACGGGCGATGATCCCGTATCTGCTCTAAGCCGAACCGACAAGCCGCACGGTGGAGCCCTCCTGAGCCGACGGCTTACTCGTCCGCCGTCGGAAGCACTTCCACTCGATTCTGCTTCTGGTTGCGGCCGAGGTGCTCGACCAGCTCGTACTCGAGGTCCTCGGTTTCGCCCGCCGGGACGGTGGCGGTGAACTGCACGGTCTGATAGTCGTGATTCTTCGCATCGAGTGACGAGACGAAGTCGACGTGGCCGCCAAACGTGCGGCGCACCTCCAGCTTGATCGGCTCGCCGGTGTAGTTCCGCACGCGTTGGGCGTAGAGCGTATGGTCGTCCCAGCCCGTGACGGTGCTGCGGACGTCGATCCGCACCTCGCCGTCGTCCACCCGTCGGTAGGTACTCTGGCCGTACTCCTGCATCCAGATGTTGTCGCGCCAGAAGTCCAGCCGCACCAGTTCGAAGATCACCTCCGGGTCGGGGCCCAGGTTCAGTTCGATCTTCTCGCCAATCGGCACGTAAGGGATCGACTGCGAGCCGAGGTAGCTCAATCCGTCGCGGCCGTTGCGGCGGAACACTCGGACAATGCCGTCCGGTAGGGGTGTGGTGCCCAGCTTCGACTCTTCGTCGTTGCGGGTCAGGTACATCCGCACCAGTTGGTCGCCGTATTCGGCGGGCCGGTAGCGGTACTCGATCTCCAGCGGCACCTCCGCCACGTCGAGGCTCCGCAGTCGCTTCGACCAGCCGTTGGGGATCGTCTCGGTGCCCTCGATCGTGTAGATGAAGTATTCGCTCAGGCCCTCCTTGATGATCTGCTTGGGCCTTCCCGTACCCGGTCCGTCGCCATCGAAGTCGTCGTCGCCCCAGCCGCCCTCATATCCGTCGGCTTCCTTGATGATTCTCGCGGCGGCATCGCGTCGGTGTCGCTTGAATTCCGACCGCGAGAGGGACTTGACATCATGGGTTCCCAAGCTCGCCAATTGTGCGATCTTCTCCACGAGGTTCACCTTGCCCACCACCAGCCGCACCTGGGCGTCTTCGTATTCCTCGCCCGAGTTGTTCGTGACCCGCACGAAGTTCTCCAGGCCGACCTGAGTCTCCTGCTCGTCGGCGATCAGCACGTAGTCGCTGGCCCAACTGATCCCGCTGGTGAAGTAGGTGATCTCGACGGTGGCCTCGCCGTCCAGCTCGCTGTGGACGTTCCAGTAGAGCATCTGCGGCTTGTCGTGCGGGAACGTGGTGTCCAGCACCTCCAGCTTCTCGGCCTGGGTGAGGAACCGCAACTCAACCGAGGTGGGGTCGATCAGGGTGTTGGCCCAGGAGAATTGCAGGCCGTTGGTGCCCGGTTTGAAGCTCACTTTCCGCGTCTCACGGACCAGGGTGAGGTCCTCGGAGTTGTAGATCGTCAGTTGGACCGTCTCGCGGTCGGGCACAGTCGAGAGGTCGATATTCCGGGCCAGGGCGGACTGGACAGCCGGCACGAGCAGGGCAGCCGTCAGGAGGAGGGGGAGTAACGACAGGCGGAGCGGGTGGATCATCGGCGCGTTCCTCGGGCATGGAGCGGACAGGGGCCTCGTCTGATAGACGCCCGTCCGGGCCGAGAAGTTCCCAGCCACCGGCCGTTTTGATAGCATTCTCAAAATGCCGGCGGTCTTCGGCCGAGGCTGGACCAGGGTGACGCCGGTGTTTGCATAGGCCCTCAAACACCGTGCGTGGGCCTTGAAACAACCGGATGAACGGGGGTCAACCTGGGCCGCAAAACGGCTTTACGGCTTCTGGGCAAGGTAAGCGGGGGGCGAGTCGCGAGTTGAACGTCGCGGGGTCGAAGCCCGTCTCCCGCTCTTTCCGTGAGTGTCGCCGAATCCTGGCCCGCCGAATGCTGGCCCGTTGTCAGACGTTGGCAGCCGACCTTTTCTCTTGTCACGGGAAGCACTTACGGCGATCGTCTCGACGCATTTGGGTGGGACAGCCAGGGGCCGTCCCCGCGCCTGCTGGCCTTGCCGAGCGGCAAAGCCTCGCGTTGTTCGCGATTTCGCGCGCCTCCCCGCGGCGGGTCGCAAGCGGCCGCCCGCCGCCGCGTTTGCGCCTTCGCTTGCCAAAGTCCAGCCGCGCGCGTAAGATAAATCTGGCCACGATGGTATGGGCGTTAGCGCGACAGTGACTCATGCGCCAGCGACGCATGCGCCAGAGATCTTGGCGTCAGCGCGACAGTGACACGGTGAAACGGTGACACGGTTATCATCGACCGAGGTAGAGGCCGACAATCGACAAACGTCCTCGGGCCAGCCGACTTTCGAGGACCTTGCCGTGGCGGCCAGCCGACCGCGTGGCTAGCTTGTCCGGCGATGCCGCCCACGGGCAGACGGCGTCGCACCAATGCGGCGGGCAATTCCGTCCGTTTCGAGGTCCGCCTACCGGGCCGATCCGGTCCGGCCGCGGGAGACCACCGGTTAACCGGTTTCGAAGCGTTCCTTGTCTCGTCGCCGTGAAGGGCAGAGTGTCTCATGGAGTGTTCGCTTCTGCGCGGTTGCTATTCGTCCGCGCGGCGCGAACCGGGAGCCCGAAAATGAGCTTCGCGAATTCGACCGTCTCCGATTCGCCCGGTCCGCAACTATTGAAGTTGCCCACCGAGGGCGAGCCCTTGCATCGTCTGGCGGAAGCCCGACGCCGCCAGGGCGTCTCGCAACGCACGGTTGCGAAACGACTGCAAACCGAGGTCTCGCGCGTTCGTCGCGAGGAATGCGGGACCAGCGACATCACGCTCAGCCGTCTCTACCAGTGGCAGGAGGCGCTGGGGGTGCCGGCCGGTGAACTGCTGGCCGAGCCGGGCGACGGGCTGTCGCCCCCGATCGAGCGACGCGCGCGTCTGGTGCGCGTCATGAAAACCGTGCTGGCCATTCAGCAGAACGCACGTCAGAAATCCGTCCGGCGGATGACTGAAAGCCTGATTGGTCAACTCCTGGAACTGATGCCGGAGTTGGCCGAGATTGGGCCGTGGCACAACGTGGGCCAACGCCGCCGCCTTGATGAACTGGGCGTGGCCGCCGAACGCGGGCATGTCGACCCGGCGCTGCTGGAATTGGCCGAGTAGCCCTTCAAGCTGCGTGCATTACACGGCGTGGGCTAACAAGACGTGCCGTAAATTGCCTAGCGGGCATTGCCTGGCGGGCATTGAGTTGGCCGGCCGACGATGTTGGCTGGCCGATGGTGTGGGTGCCGTGTGGGGCTTGGCCGGGCAGTCGGTGTGAGTTACCAGCCGGACTGACCGGTCCTCACATGGAAAGCAATTCTACCATCCCACCCCGGGGGTGGCCGCTGCTGAAGCGAGCCGCCACCGGGGTTCTTCTTTGCCCGGCGAGGGCACATTCCGCGGCGGAGACAAACGCCACGCGGCGTCAGGCGTGCTGCATCTGGCTAAGCCGGGGCAGGGCGTGCTCGTCGTTCTCGGTGTGCAAGACCATGAGGCAGTGCTGGTCGGCCTCCAGGGCCGAGGCGTAAGTGTAGTGGATGTCGATCTCTTCGCGTGCGAGCACCTCGGCCACGCGCTTGAGCATGCCCGGCTTGTGGGGCAGTTCCAGCAGAATGACGTTCTGGTCGGTCGGCTCGTAGCCCTTTTCCGTCAGTGCGTCGGTTGCCCGGAGATGGTCGTCGGTGACCAGCCGGATCAGGCAGTCGCCGTTGGTCACCGCGCCGATGACGGCCAACACGCCGATACCGCGTTCGGAGAGGAGCTTGGCGAGGTCGAACAATACGCCCGGCCGGTTCTCCGTTGAAACGACGATTTCCTTGCCTTGTCGTGCGTGGAACATGATCTGGCCTCCTCGTGCGCTGGGCCTGCGTGCAATTGGTCTGGTCTTTGTGCGATGGGGCCTCGGCCTGGAATCGAACGAGACGACGAGTTCGCGCCGCTCGGCGATCGGCTCCCCATTCACAAGTATAGCCGACCGCCGCCGGCGGAGAAGGCGTGGCGGAGTGGGAATGGCCGACCCCCGTGGAGAACCGTGCGCGGCGAGCTTTGGCTTGCTTCGCGGCGGAGAAGCGGATCTCGCGGGGGCGAGTAGCCGTTGGGCGAGCGGGTGGGGCGCCCGCCGGTGGAAGCATTGCCCAAGGCGGCGCCGGGTTTGGGGGAACGAGGGGGCTTGTCGGGGCCGTCCGCGGATTCGATCAAGTGCTTGCCGGAGGCACGGGGGGCCTTACGGCGGCGGTCGGCGGCCGATAAAATGCACCGCTTGCAGCCATTCACGGGGTAGTGTCCGCTCACGGGGAGTGTCCGCCTTCGACCCAGTCGTATTGGTGGGCCCTGGCCGTCTCGGGTGGGTCCCGGCAGCCCCCGCCCGGCCGTAGCAGTCACATGCCCCGCAACACCGTTTTCGAGCGAGGAACCGCAGATGGAGCCGAAGCATCCCATGATCCGCGTGCGTCTGTCGACCATGATGTTCCTGGAGTTCTTTCTTTGGGCATCCTGGTATGTGCCGATCGGTGGCTACATGGGCAAGGCGCTTGGATTCACGGGTCCGCAAATCGGCTGGATTTATGCCACCACGGCGATCGGCGCGATGATCTCGCCAATCTTCATCGGATTCGTGGCCGATCGGCTGTTCGCCACGGAAAGGGTTTTGGGGGTGCTGCATCTGGTTGGCGCGGGCTGTTTGTTCGCCGCCTCCCAGCAAACCGAGTTCATCCCGATGATGGCGTTGTTGGTCGTCAATGCGTTGTGCTTCATGCCGACCATCGCCTTGTGCAACTCGCTGGCGTTTCGGAACATCGACGACCCAGACAAGTTCTCGCTCGTCGCCGTATTTGGAACGATCGCCTGGATTCTCTCCGGGCTAACGGTCGATTTCGTCCTCGGCGGCGCGGAGCAAAACGGTTTCTTCTTCCTGGCCGGCGGCGGAGCCGTGCTGATGGGGCTCTACTGCTTCACGCTACCCCATACTCCGCCGAAGAAGGCCGAAGCGGGGGGCGACGTCCTCGGCCTCGGCGCGCTGAAGCTGCTTGGTGAGCCCTCTTTTTTGGTCTTTGCCCTCTGTGCGTTCCTCATCAGTATCCCCCTGAGCTTCTACTTCACCTTGGGTAATTTCTTTTTGGTGGAGTCCGAGTACCCGAAACCGACCGCACTGCAGACCCTCTCGCAGGTGTCCGAGATTTTCGTGATGCTCATCATGCCGCTATTCATTGCCCGCATTGGGTTGAAGTATGTGCTGGTAATTGGGATGGCCGCTTGGGCCCTGCGTTATGTGTTCTTCGCGACGGGCAACTTCCCGCTGGTCGTGGCCGGCCTGCTCGTCCACGGCTTCTGCTACTGTTTTGTATTTGTTGCCGGTTTCATTTATGCCGACCGTCGGGCACCGAAGGAACTCAGCGCGAGTGCCCAGAGCTTCCTGGCGTTTCTGACCTGGGGCGTCGGCATGTTCATCGGCACGAAACTTGCTGGATATACAAGCGAGCTGTACACGACGGCCGAAGGAGTCCATCAATGGGCTCCAATTTGGTACTGGCCGGCCGGTCTGGCCGCCGTGGTGACGCTGCTGTTCCTAGTCGGCGGTCGTGACGTACAGAAGGTGGCCGACGATTCGGCGGCCGAACCACCGCCGGTTGAGCCCGGCCCGGACACCGTTTCCGCGTAGTTGGATCCAGTCCCCCCCTTCAGTTCACCTCCCTACCCCAACCCCCTGGAGTGTTTTCGATGAGACGACAACTGCAAGCGATCGCGATCCTGCTTTCGATGAGCCTGGCGTTCGGTGCCTGGCCGACGCTCGCCGCTGAGGGCGACAATCCGTCAGGCGACGCCGCCAAAACGTCGGACGACGCCACCGAGCAGGATCAGGCCGACGACCCCAATGACGAGCCGCCCGCCGATCCCTACGAGGTGCCCGATGGCTCGGCTGACGAATTGGTCGAGTACCTCAAGGGACTGCTCGCCAAGCCGCCCACGGCCGACAATCGCGAGAAAGCGATGGCGGCCATTCAAGAAGCCTGCGAGCGGATCATGGAGAAGGATCCCACCGATGAGCAACTGCAAATGGCTGTCCAGCTTCAGACCATGCTCTTCGGCCGCGACAAGGAAAAACTCGAAGCCCTGGCCAAGAAGCTCCGCGAGATGGACAAGCCGGAGTTGCTCCGGCGGGTGGAAACCGCGCTGATTGCCAGCGAGCTGCGCGAACTGCGATCGCTGCCGCCCGAGCAGGCCAAGCAGAAGCTACAAACGATTCTCGACGACCTAATGAAGCAGCTCGCCGAAGACCCCGACCCCCAGTTGATCAGTCTGGCCACCTCGGCCGCGCGGTTGCCCGAGATGCTCGGCGACCAGGAGATGGCCCTGCGCGTCCATAAGAAGCTGGCCGACCTCCTGGCCGATAGCGATAACCCGGCCATCCAGCAACAGGCGGAGCGCCTCCGCGGTGTTGTACGCCGCATGGAACTGCCGGGCAAAAAGATGGAACTCACCGGGACCACGCTCGAAGGCGAGCCCTTCGACATCTCGTCGCTGGAGGGGAACATCGTCCTGGTCGATTTCTGGGCCTCGTGGTGCGGACCCTGCCGGGCCTCGCTGCCGCACTTGAAGGAACTGTACGATGCATACAACGATCGCGGTTTCGAGATCGTCGGCGTGAACCTCGATCGGTCGCGCGAGGACATCGACAAGTTCCTCGAAGACACCCCCCTGCCGTGGGTCAACCTATTCAAAGAGGAAGGTCAACCGGAAGCGGCCGGCTACTACGGCGTGATGGGCATCCCCACCTACTTCCTCGTTGGTGCCGATGGCAAGGTGATTTCGACCAACGCCCGCGGCAGCCTCGACCAGCTCCTGGAAGAGCGGCTGGGTCCGATGAACCCGGAAGGCGAAGGGGATGACGCGGACGGCGACGAGGAGCCGACCGACGCCGCGACTGAATAGGTCCGGCCCACGCCCAGTCTCGCCCCCGACGACAAGCCGGCTCCGGGACCACCACCCGGAGCCGGTTTTGTCGTCGTTCCGCGCGCCGGGCACCATCCGGGCGGAATCTTGCGGCGGCCAATGGGGCTGTGTAAAATGGCAAGATGTGAGGGTCGTTGCCTGGCGACAACGTTCTCGGGCTGCCCTCGCTATCCCACCGATTCCCCCCGCCCCAAGGAGATGGTTTCATGGCGCTACGTTCCGATCGGCAATCCGCCCCAGAGTTCTCGTCCCCCGGGGATGCTTCACCATCGACCGCCAATCGGGGCGGGCAGAGCGGTCGGCCGCGGGGTGGCAGGCGAGTAGCGCGCCGCGACTTCCTCAAGGCCAGCGGTGCCGGCGCGGGACTGCTGGCCTCGGGTGTATGGAGCCAGATTGCGGCGGCGGAGTCGGACACGGCCAACGAGAAGCTCAATATTGCGTGCATTGGCACGGCCAACCGCGCGGCGGCCAACGTGGCGGCAGTAAAGAGCCAGAACATCGTGGCCTTCGCCGACGTCGACTCGACCTACCGCGACCGCACCAAAGCGTCGCTCCCCGGGGCTAAGCCCTACGTCGACTATCGCGAGATGCTCGACAAGGAAGGCGATCGGATCGACGCCGTGGTAGTGGCCACACCCGACCATCACCACGCCCCGGCCAGCATCCGCGCGATCCGGATGAACAAGCACGTCTATTGCGAAAAGCCCCTCTCGCACACCATCCACGAAGCCCGCCTGCTGGCCGAGGAAGCGGCCAAGCGCGGTCTGGCCACCCAGATGGGCACGCAAATCCATGCCACCGACAACTACCGCCGGGTGGTCGAGGTGATTCAATCGGGCGCGATCGGCGATGTCAGCGAGGTCCACGTTTGGGTGGGTAAGCATTGGGGCGGCGGCGAACGACCCGAGGGCGAACAGGAGCCGCCGAAGACGCTGGCCTGGGACCTGTGGGTCGGGCCCGCCCCGTATCGACCCTACTGGCCGGGACGCTACCATCCGGCCCAGTGGCGACGCTGGTGGGACTTTGGCACCGGCACGCTCGGCGACATGGCTTGCCACTACGTCGACCTGCCGTTCTGGGCGCTGAAACTTCGCCACCCGACGAGCTGCGAGGCCGAAGGCCCCCCCGTGCATCCGGAAACTTGCCCCATGGGTCTGATCGTCCGCTACGAATTCCCGGAGCGCGAGGGGCTGAAACCGGTAAAGCTCACCTGGTATGACGGCAAAATGATCCCCCGCGAGGTGGCCGGTGAGCGTGTGCCGGGCAACGGTGTGATGTTCGTCGGCAGCGAAGGCAAGATGTTCGCGAACTACGGCAGCTATCGCCTCTTCCCGCGGGAGAAATTCGCCGACTTCAAGCCACCCGAGCCCACTATCCCGCGCTCCATCGGGCATCACGCCGAGTGGATCAAGGCCTGCAAGGACGGCTCGCCTACCACGTGCAATTTCGACTACTCGGGCGCCCTGACCGAGTCGGTGTTGCTAGGCACCGTGGCCTACCGGCTGGGCAAAAGGCTCGAGTGGGACGCCGCCAAGCTCCGGGCGACCAATTGCCCCGAGGCCGACGCATTGGTGAAGAAAGAGTATCGCGAAGGTTGGGAAGTGGCATGAGGCGCGGGAAATAGATGCAGGATGATCAGTGCGGAATGACTTGAACTGATTCGGTCATTCCGCGTTTTGCGCTGTTTCGCGGGCTGCGGCCTGGTGGCCATGTGGCCTGGTGTTCGTGCGATCACTTGGCGGCAGCCAGCCTCCCCCGCCCTCCTACTGGCCGGCGATGTATTTCAGTTGGATCTCGGTGTCGGGCAGTTTCTCCTGGAGCCGTTCGACGCCCGCTTCGGTCACGGCCGTGCGCGTCACCTTCAGGTCCTGGAGGTTCTTCAGCGGTTCCAGATGCTTCAGCCCGGCGTCGGAGACGGCCGTGGAGCCGAGGTGCAGGAACTCGAGTTGCCGCATGTCTTGCAGGTGCTTCAGCCCGGCGTCGGTCAGATAGGTATTGTCGAGGTTCAGCCACTCCATGTTGGTCAGCGCGGCGAGGTGGGCTACGCCGGCGTCGCTGATCGGATCGCGCCAGAGGTTCAGCCACCGCAATTCGGTCAGCTTGCCAACGTGCTCCATGCCGGCGTCGCTCACCTGGGCGCACTCGCTCAAGTCGAGACTCTCCAGCTTCTCGAGCGCGGCCAGATGGGCCAACCCCGCGTCGCTCACCTGCGTCTTCGAGACGCGGAGCTTGCGCAGTTCGGGAAACTGCCGGGCAATCACGGCCACGGCATCGTCGCCGGCCAGCGTACCGGCCAGGTAGAGTTCGCGCAGATCGTCGGACGCCTTCAGGTGTTGGAGCCCCTGCTCGCTGATCCACAGCCCGTCGAGCGCGACCGCCTTCAGGTTCTCCAAGTCGGCGAGGGCGGCCAGTCCTTCGTCGTCGACGCTGGCCTTGCCGTCGGCGCCGGAGAGCTTCAGCCCGCGGAGCTTTTCGAGGCCAGCCAGATGGGCCAGTCCCTGGTTGGAGACGGCGCAACCGCGGAGGTCGACATTCACCAGCGTGTCGACCTTGCCGAGGGTGGCCAGCCCGTCGTCGGTAATGGCCGTGTCGTTCAGCAGCACCGAGCGGACGTGCGGCAGTTCGGTCAGCGGTTGCAGGTCGCCGTCCTCGATGAGCGTGCCGCGGTAGCTGACCTCGGCCACCCGGCCGTCGCCGTCACGTTTGAGCGTCGCGCCCAATTCCTCCAGCGCCGCGACGGCTTGCTCGGTTTTGTCGGCCGAGGCGGGGGCTTCCGTCGCACCGGGCTGCTCGGTTGGCTCTGCTGGTTCTGGCTCGTCAGCCGCCCCAGCGCTGTCCGGTTGTCCCGCTGGCTCGGGCTCTTTGCCCGTCTCGGCTTGCTCGCTCGACTCGGCCTGGCGACCCTCGGCGTCTGGCCCGGGGGCCTCGGGCTGACAGCCAACCAGCACTAGGGGGGCGACAAACAAGGCAACTCGGGCAAGCCATTTCACGGTGAGGCTCCTCGTGGTGGGTGCGGAAAGAAGGAAGCGGTCCGCCGACAAGGGGTCGATGTCAGCCGGCCGGCGAGCCGTTTACTTTAAACGACCAACGCACCCTGTCAAGTATCGTCGGTGGGTGGTTCGCGAACCTCGACGGACGGTTCACCCGTCCGGCACCTCGATCCGGCTCGGCCGAGTCGGTGCCCGATTGTGATTCCGCGAAAACGCCGTATAATCGCGGTTAGGCGATCGACATTTTCCACCGGCCAGGCAGGCCTCGATGAAGCTTCGCGTCGGACTGATCGGCTTGGGTGACGCTTGGCAACAGCGGCACGCGCCCGCGCTGCGCTCGCTGGCCGATCGGTTCGAGGTGCGAGCGGTGTTCGATCAGGTTTGTCACCGGGCGGAGCAGGCGGCGGGCGAGTTCCAGGCGGCCGCGGTGGACAGCTATCAGACGCTGGTGCGGCGCGAGGACATCGACGCCGTGTTGATGCTTTCGCCCCAGTGGTATGGCGCGCTACCCATCTTGGCGGCATGTCAGGCGGGTCGGGCGGTCTACTGCGCGGCCGGCCTCGACCTGGAGCCGGAGGAAGCCCGCACGGTGAAGGAACGGGTCGACGAGACGGGCATTGCCTTCGTGGCGGAGTTCGCCCGCCGTCAGGCCCCCGCCACCGTGCGGCTGAAAGAGCTGATTGCCACTCAACTGGGCTCGCCGCGGCTGCTGTTCTGCCATCGACGGCTGGCTGCCCGCACGCCCAACTCGCCCCCGACCGGCTGCTCGGCCCAGCATTCGGCCATCCGCGATTTGATCGAGCTGGTCGACTGGTGTCGCTATGTGGTCGACCGCGAGCCGAGTTGGGTGACCGGGCTGATGCACTCTTCGGGCAACGGGCTGCCGGTTGAAGACTACCAGATGATGAGTCTCGACTTTTCCGAGCGCGCCAAGCCGGGCACGGGGCCGGTGGCGCAGATCAGTTGCGGCCGCTACATCCCGGCCGACTGGCGCGAGGCGAGCGGCTATCGGCCCCTGGCCGAGTTGCAAGTGGCCTGCGAGCATGGCATCGCATTCGTCGACCTGCCCGCCTCGCTCGTCTGGTTCGATGAACTCGGCCGCCACCAGGAAGCCCTCGACAGTGAGCGGCCGGTGGGCGAGCAGTTGCTGATGCACTTCTACCGGTCCGTGACCAGTCTGGTCCGGCACACCTGCGATTTGGAAGACGCCTATCGGGCGTTGGAGATCGTGCAGCAAGCCCGCCGCGGACACCAGGAGGGCCGGCGGATGGAGCTGTGAACACGGCTCCATGGCCGGGCCGGTTCGGGCTTGGCCTTCGTTCCCTCCCCCGACCGCCGCTGTTCCACGGAGCCGCACCCACGCCGCGGCGCCGCTGGACTTGGGTTTGCTCGTCGGTTGCAGCCAGGCGCCTTTTTGCGCCGTCCAATCGGCATTGACGCGACCCCCCGTTAGTGCCTATTCTCCGCGGCCTAGTCTACCCGAACTCCGCCCCCACCGCGCGCCGAGCATGGACCGCTCGCTAAAACAATTCGCCCTTGATCGCGCGATCCGCCCGGCGTGTCGTCAGCTTTCGGCGTACGTCTGTCCGGTTCTGCTTGCGACGCTGCTGACGGTCGGTTGTACGTCGACCGGTGTCTCGCTGCGCGGGGTGCCCGAGTCGCCGCTGAGCAGCCGGCTGAATCTGCAATCGGACGAGGGACCCAGCGCCAGCCCCCGCACTTGGCAGGTGCTGCGGGTTTACGATCTCGACGAGCTGATGCACTCCAATCCCCGGGCGGTGCTCGGGCGGTTGCAGGATATCGTCAATCGCGAGCCGGACCCGGAGAACGTGTACGCCTTCGCGGAGTTGGCCTACCTGTCGGCTTTGCAGGCGGAGGGGCAGGGCGACGAAGCGGCGGCGTTCGACCTGCACACCTCGGCGTTGCATGCTGCTTATCAGTATTTGTTCCACCCGGCCTTGGCCGATCGCCGCAGCCCCTACGACCCCCAGTTTCGCGCCGCGTGCGAGCTGTATAACGGATCGCTGGAGCGGACGCTCCGATTGCAGTGCAAGCAAGGTGGACTGGTCATCGGCGGCAAGAAGACGATTCAAACGGCCTCGGGCGATTGCGACGTCACGATCGTTCTCCGCGCCGACCGCTGGCAACCGCGCGACATCGCACGCTTCGAGTTCGTCTCCGACTACGAAATCCGTGGGCTGAAGAACCACTACCGGACCCACGGGCTGGGTGTGCCGCTGATCGCCGTCCGCAACGCCTACGAGGGCGAACCCCAGCGGGCCCGCTACTACCCCGTCGAAATGAGCTTCCCGGTCACCGCCTTCTTCCGCCCGCTGCCGGCGCGGGTCGATCCGCAAACGGGCCGCCGCACGTGCAACGCCCAGGGCGTGCTGGAGTTGTACGATCCGCTGGACAAAACGAAGATTGACGTGGGTGGACGCCAGGTGGCATTGGAGAGCGATCTGACCACGCCGCTGGCCTACTTTCTCTCGAAGCCGGAGTTGCAAGCATTGGCAACCGTCGGGTTGTTGCGGCCGGACGAGTTGCTAAAAATGCGCCCCGATCGCCCCGATCCGATCATGGGACTCTACATGCTTGAGCCCTATTCGCCGGGCAAAATCCCCGTGGTGATGGTCCATGGCCTTTGGTCCAGCCCGATGACCTGGATGGAGATGTTCAACGACCTGCGCAGCTCGCCGGAGATTCGCGACAACTATCAGGTCTGGTTTTATCTGTATCCCACCGGTCAGCCGTTCTGGAACTCGGCCGCCGCGCTGCGCGACGATCTGGCCGAGGCACGTCGCACGCTGGACCCCGGGCAGCAAGACCCGGCGCTGGATCAAACGGTGCTGGTGGGCCATAGCATGGGCGGACTGGTCTCGCGTTTGCAGACCATCCATAGCCGCGACCGCTTCTGGGAGTTGGTCAGCGATCGGCCGCTGGGATCGCTTCGCGCCGAGCCCGAGGTGAAGCAAAAGCTGGCCGAGAGTTTCTACTTCCTGCCCAGCCCTTCGATCCGTCGGGTCATTACCCTGGGCACGCCGCATCACGGCAGCGAGTTCAGCAACGACACCACTCAGTGGCTCACCGAGCGCCTGGTCCGATTGCCGGAAATGCTGATGGAGCGGCAACGAAAACTCTTCCGTGACAACCCGGACAGCTTCCCCACCGACACCCTGCTGACGGTCGACAACAGCGTGGAGTCGCTCGCGCCGGATTGCCCGGCGTTTGAAGCGCTGCTGGAGAGCGAGCATCCGCCGTGGGTGAAGTATCACAACGTGATCGGCCGCCGCGGGAAAGACGCGTGGCTAAGCTCGCTGGCCGGCGATGGCGACGGGGTGGTGACCGTCGACAGCGCCCGCGTGGACGACGTCGAGAGCGAGCTGGTCGTCGAGGCAGATCACACCACCGTCCACGCCCATCCCGCCGCCGTGCTCGAAGTCCGCCGCATCCTGCTGGAGCATTTGGCCGAGTTGCGGGGGCATCCCAGCACGGCCAGCGCCGAAGCCCGCGCGGCCGAGGCGGTGCGCGACGCCGGCGGCGTCCGCACCAGCATCAGGTGACGCGCGGAGGGGAAATAGCCGGGAGTTAAGGGCTCCCGGTCCGGCACCCAGCGCGTCAAATGCCGGCCGCCGCTCGCCGTGGAGGGCGACGTGGGGCCCATGCGGGTGGGGCCCCGATGACCTATTTCCGCCGGATTGCTGCCTCCCACTGGAAAAATCGGGCGATTTGCGGCATAATCTTGGATAGAGGGCATTACTTATCCGGATCGGAACGGAAAGGCAGTCCAATCATGAAGCGCTCGGCTCCTCGAAGCGGTTTTACTCTTGTCGAATTGCTTGTGGTCATCACGATCATCGGCATGCTCGTGGCCCTACTGCTGCCCGCGGTGATCAGCTCACGGGCAACCGCCCGGCGCGTGCAGTGCATCAACAACCAGAAGGAGCTGGGCTCCGCCGTGGTGCAATACTCCACGGCCAAACAGCGTTTGCCGGGTTGGCGCAACGTTTGGGCCGGCAACCGGAACTACAGTTGGGTCATGGCCGTGCTGCCGAATTTGGGTCGCGAGCAGATTTGGCAGGAGTGGCGAGCCAACAATGCGCCGAACCCCTGGCCCTATATCGACCAACTCGCCTGCCCGGCGAATCAGGCTTCGCACGACACGCCCGCCGGGCTGAGCTACGTGGCCAATGCAACCGGTGGGGGGAACGCCGTGCCCCTGTTCCCGGACCGGCAGTCCAACCCGAATCAGTACACGCGTTTGAGCGACATCGGCAGCCAGACCCAAACGGTGCTGCTCTCGGAGCGCGTGACTCCCGAGGTCGGGCCGTGGACGGATACCTCGCAGGCGCAGAAACTGGCCTTCGCCGCGACCTACCAGGCTGGTGCCAAGCCGTATCCCTGGTCCGGCCTGGTGTCCGACGTGGTCAACTCAAACCACCCGGATGGCACCGTGGTCACCTTTGCCGACGGACATGTGGAGGTCGTCTTCACGGAAGCCAAGGCGCAGGAATACCGCTGGACGCCTAAGAACTGACCAGCCGTCGAGATGGGCGTCGCCGGCGCGGTGGTTTGGCCGGCTTGGCGGGGGGTAGTTGCCGCGCCCCCGGTCGGGCTCGGCGGTTGTCGGCCTCCGGCCCTTCTCGCCAACTCCGCCCGTCATCTCCTGCCTCCCCCAACTCTTCTCCGACCCCCTGGTCAACTCGGTCCGGATGGGGCAAAATATGCCCTTTTCCCACCGCCACCCTCGCCCGGCGCGGCGGGCCGCCCGAGGCGGCTTGCCCGGCGCCGGCGATTTGTCAAACACGACGCAAGGAGAAACAGTCATGGGTTCAACCATTGTCGACATTCGCGCCCGCCAGATCCTCGATAGCCGCGGCAATCCGACCGTCGAGGTCGACGTGGAAACGGCCGACGGCAGCTTCGGTCGGGCGGCCGTCCCCAGCGGCGCCAGCACCGGAATCCACGAAGCCTTGGAACTCCGCGACGCCGACGAGAGCCAGTATCTCGGCAAGGGTGTGTTGCACGCGGTCGATAACGTCAACGAGCGTCTGGCCGACGAACTCTGCGGCATGGACGCGCTCGACCAGGTGGCGATCGACCTGCGGATGCTCGAACTCGACGGCACCGAGAACAAGAAGAACCTCGGGGCGAACGCCATGTTGGGTGTCTCGCTGGCCACGGCCCACGCTGCGGCCGACCACAGCGGCCTGCCGTTGTTCCGCTACCTGGGCGGTGTGGGTGCCCGCGTTTTGCCCGCCCCAATGATGAACATCCTCAATGGCGGCAGCCACGCCGACAATGCCGTCGACGTGCAGGAGTTCATGGTCATGCCGCTCGGCTTGCCCGACTTCACCGACGCGATCCGCGCCGGCTGCGAGATATTCCACAACCTGAAGAAAGTGCTCAAAGGCAAGGGCTACAGCACGAACGTCGGCGACGAAGGCGGATTCGCGCCGGAGCTGAAGAGCAACGGCGAAGCCCTGGAACTGATCGCCGAGGCGGTCAGCCAGGCCGGCTATCAGTTGGGCGAGGACATCTACATTGCGCTCGACGTGGCCGCCTCCGAACTCTACGACAAGGACAGCAAGACCTACTCGATGGACGGCAAACAGATCGACGCCGCCGGCATGGTCGATCTGCTGGCCTCCTGGGCCGATCAATACCCGATCTGCTCGATCGAGGACGGCTGCGATGAAGACGACTGGGACGGTTGGAAAGTCATGACCGAGAAGCTCGGCGATCGGATCCAACTGGTCGGCGACGACTTGTTCGTCACCAACACCAAGCGGCTGCAGCGCGGCATTGACGAGCAAATCGCCAACAGCATCCTGGTGAAAGTGAACCAAATCGGCACGCTCACCGAGACGATCGAGGCGGTCGACCTCGCCCGGCTCAACGGCTACAGCGCGGTGATCAGCCACCGCAGCGGTGAGACCGAGGACTCGACGATCGCCGATCTGGCCGTGGCCCTGGGCACCGGGCAGATCAAGACCGGATCCGCCTCGCGCACCGACCGGATGGCGAAGTACAACCAGTTGCTGCGGATCGAGGAAATCCTCGGCGATGCGGCCGTGTACGGCGGCAGCATGTTCGCCCTCTCCGACTAAGAAGCCGCGAATCCCCTGCCCTTCGGTAGAGGGGGGGCGGGGGCGCGTTTGGCGGCGGGCAGTCGCAGGCCGTGGCCCTCCGTCTTCGCCGCGCCCCGTGCGTCCTCCCGGCTCCCTCGCACAACTTTTGCGCCCGCCTAACAGACGGCTAACCAGCTTGGCTGTATAATCACGACAGATTGGCCGGGCTCTCCCCCCGCGGGAAGCGGTTGCCCGGAGAACTCGGCCGCCGTCGGGATACTTCCTCGCCGATGCGCGCCGACCGCGGAGTGGGCGCGCGTCCCTGCATGGAGAAAAGTGGATGTCATTAGTCGACTGGGTGGGGAACCGGATGTTCAATCTCGTTCACCGCAACAACCTGGTGTACAACACCTGCTGGGAAGACCCGCGACTGGACCGCCAGGCATTGCAACTGGGGCCGGACGACACGGTGCTGGTGATCACTTCCGCCGGCTGCAACGCGCTGGATTACATCCTCCAGGAGCCACGGCACGTTCACGCCGTCGACATGAACCCCCGGCAGAATGCCCTGCTGGAGTTGAAGCAGGCCGGCATCCGCCGGCTCGACTTCGAGACGTTTTTCACCCTCTTCGGCCGAGGACACCACCCCCAGGCCCGCGAGGTCTACGCCAGACAACTCCGCGATCAACTGACGCCCTTCGGCCAGCGCTATTGGGACCGGCGGATCAAATTCTTCACCAACCCACGGCGGACGTTCTACTTCCGCGGCACCTCGGGCACGTTCGCCCGGATGATGAACGTCTACATCAAACGCGTATTGCGGCTGCGTTCGCAGGTGGATCAGTTGCTGGCCGCGCGAAGCGTCGAGCAGCAGCAACAAATCTATCGCGAGACGATCGAACGGAAGCTCTGGAACCGGCCGATGCGTTTCGCCATGAACCGCGACGCCACGCTCTCGATGGTTGGCGTGCCCAAGGCCCAACGGATGCAAATCGAGCGGCAGTACGATGGCCGCGTGGCCAAGTTCGTCCAGGATTGCCTGGAAGCCGTGCTCACCCAAATCCCCATCCAGGAGAATTACTTCTGGCGCGTCTACATCACCGGCGAGTACACCCGCGACTGCTGCCCCGAGTATCTCAAAGAAGAGAACTTCGAGCGGCTCCGCGGCGGCCTGGTCGATCGGGTAACCACGCACACCGATTCCGTCACCGGCTTCCTCAATGGCCACGACGGGCAAATCTCCCGCTTCGTGCTGCTGGACCACATGGACTGGCTCTCCGACCGCTTCTTCCCCTTGCTGGAAGAGGAATGGCAGGCGATCGTTGAGCACGCCACCGACGACGCGCGCATCATCTGGCGCAGTGGCGGACTGCGGACTGATTTCGTCGACCAGGTGCGAGTGAACATCGGTGGCCAGCCACGGCAGGTGGGCGAACTCCTGCGCTACGATCGCGAACTGGCCGAGCAACTCCATCGCCGATGCCGCGTGCATACCTACGGCAGCTTCTACATCGCCGACTTGGCCGCGTGAAAGCAAGCCGACGACTTGTCGTCGGTCCGAAGTCCGACTTTGCCAGTCCCGCGGGACGGTGCCCGCGGGCGCGAGCCCCAACCTTCAACTTGCAACCGTTCCTTGTCCTTCCTTTCCGACCTGAAGACGCTCTATCATCTCACGCTCCGGCCGGTGCGCGGCAAGACCCACGCCGAGCGGATGGAGAGCTTCTACGGAGGGCAGGCCGAGGGCTACGACGACTTCCGCAAGCGGCTGCTGCACGGTCGCGAGGAGTTGTTCAACCGGCTGGACGTGCCCGAGGGCGGCGTTTGGGTCGACCTGGGCGGCGGCACCGGCTCGAACCTGGAGTTGCTCGGAACGCGGATCGAGCGGCTCGCCAAGGTCTACGTGGTCGATCTGGCCCCGTCGTTGCTCGAGGTGGTCGAGCGTCGGGCGAAGCAGCGCGGCTGGACGAACGTCGAAGCGGTCGAGGCCGACGCCACCACGTTCCGACCCCCATCCGACGCCCTGGGCGGTGGCCAGGCCGACGTGGTCACGTGCTCCTACTCGCTGACGATGATCCCCGATTGGTTCGCCGCGATCGACAACGCGGCCGCCATGCTGCGGTCTGGCGGGCGGATCGGCGTGGTCGATTTCTACGTCTCGCGCAAGCATCCGGCCGAAGGACTGCGGCGACACGGCGCCTCGACCCGTTGGTTCTGGCCCGCCTGGTTCTCGATGGATAACGTGTTCCCCTCGGCGGACCACTTGCCGCTGCTGCTGCGGCGTTTTGAGACGCTATATCTGGCTGAAGACCGGGGCAAGGTGCCGTACCTCCCCCTAGGGCGCGTGCCTTACTACCAATTCATCGGCCGCAAGGGCGAATGAACGCGGCACGCCGAATCGATCGCTCCCCGGCGTCCTACGAGGCGAACATCGCCGCACGCACTTCCTTCAAGTCGACGCCCAGCACGTCGCGGGCAATGGCATCAAGATCACCCGCGTCGCCCTGGAGGTGGATCGTCCGATGGCAGTGCTCCAGCGACTGCCCGGCAGCCAATTCCGCCGCCGGTGAGAGTGATTCGATCTCGTAGAAGGCTCCTAGCTGGCTGCCCGTCTCGTTGGGGCCGTCGTTGTAGGCGTTCGTCGCGTCGCCGGTAAAGGGGTCGTCCTGCGCGCCCCACTGATTGTTCAGATACAGGGCTTCCTTCGGGTTCTCGGGAAGGGAGAAGTGAACCAGCGTGAGCACGCCCGTTTCGAAGTCCATCGAACCGGCCACCGGACTCGCCCGATGGGACGAAATGCCAAGCTTACCCCGATGATGGGCGTCGGCCTTCAGCAGAACGGCTTCTGGCGTGACTATCAGCCGATCGGAGGGGATCGGGCCGAAGTAATCGCTCTTGACCACCGGCCCCAACTCCTCCTCGGAACCAGGCCGGTACGGCACAATCACCACCGTCCGCTCGCCGGCGTTCATCATCCCGAGAATCCACATCGACACCAACCCGTCGGCTCGCCGCAGGGGACCATCGCGATTGGTCAAGCGGTTGGACGTTTCGTAGCCCACGCCGTCCAGTCGGGAATCGGCGATGCGTTGCGCCGTCGCGTCACCGAACAGCGGTTTGTAATCGTCCGGTTGCAGGAGCCGGACGGTGCGGTCGATGGTCATCTGGAACTGGGTGGACGCCGTGTTGCGGAACTCGATGTCGACGTGCATCGCCACCTGCTGGGCGTCCGCTTCGACGGCCGGCCAAGCGCCCTCGTTGAGCATCGCCTGGGTGTACCAGTTGTCGAAGACCTGCTCCTCGCCGGGAGCAAACCAGAGACTGAACGGCCCGCCCTCGGGTGAGAGCCAAAGTCGCTCCTCGCCGCCGTAGTTGTTTAGCCGCGGGTCGGGCTGGCCAGCCTCGATGAACTGGCGATTGATGAACCCGAAGCTGGGTCCCGCCGGGCCGCCACAGGTCGAGGTCATCACGCGGCCTTGCCAATTCGGGCAAACGGCCACGCGGGCCCCGCCGTCGGCGAGTTCATGGACAGCGGTGAAACGCGCGAGAAACTCTTTCCATTCGGCGTACGTCATGCGATCGGCTCCCGTATCGAGCAGCGGGTGAGAATGCTCCGTGCCGTCCGCCGTCGGCCTGCGAGTCGTTCAACTCCCGACGGGCGTCAACTGGCGAACTGGCAAGGCAAGAAGCCTAACCGAATCGACAGAGAAACGCCATCCACCCCAGCGCCAGGAAAGACTGGTGAACGCGCGTCGGCAAAGAACTCCAGGCGCGAGCTAGTGCTTTGTTACGGCTTGATTTTGGGGTGTGTGCCTCTGGCGCTGGCGCCAGTGCAAGCCCTAATACCAGAACGACCCAAAGCACTGGCAAGATGCCAGATGGCACCCTAATTCTTAGCCGTGACAAAGCACTAGTGCCGATCAAGTCAGCTTGTGCTTCTTCAGCTTCCGTGCCAGGGTTGCCCGATGCACTTGCAGCATGCGCGCGGCCTTGCGTTGGTTGAAATCGCATTCGTCCAACGCGCGGACGATGGCCCGGCGTTCGGCCTGGTCGAGGGTGACCGTGTCGGCGGCCCCGGTGGCGAAGTCGTCCTGGAAGACGCTATTTTCGGCCACGAGCATTTCGGCGAGGATCTCCGGCTCCAGCCCGGTGGCGTAGAGCCGCTCGACCCAGGAGGCCAACTCGCGCACATTGCCCGGCCAGGGATACTCCATCAACACTTTGCGCACATCGGCGGGCACTTCCACCGGCGGGCAGTGGTAGCGATCGGCGAGGTGGGCGCCAAAATAGTCCAGCAGCACGGGGATGTCCTCGTTGCGCTGGCGCAGCGGCGGGATGACGATCCGCACGATGTTCAGCCGATAGTAGAGATCGCGCCGGAAGCTGCCCTGACGGACCATTTCCGCGAGATTACGGTTGGTACCGGCGAGGAACCGGGTGTCGACGCCAATCGGCACCGGCTTACCCACCGGCATCACTTCTTGCTCCTGGAGCACCCGGAGCAGCTTGGGCTGCATCTTCAGCGGGATTTCGCCGACTTCATCGAGAAACAACGTACCCCCGTCGGCCGAGCGGACCAGGCCGAGCATGTCCTGCTCCGCTCCCGTGAACGAACCCCGAACGTGCCCGAAGAACTGGCTCTCGAACAGGGCTTCGCTGACTCCGGCACAATTGACCGGAATGAAAGGCCGTTCCACACGGCGGCTCTTCGACCAAAGCCGACGCGCGACGAGTTCCTTGCCCGTGCCGCTTTCGCCTTCAATCAAGACGGAGCAATCGCTCTCGGCGACGTTGTCCGCTAGCCGGACAACCTGGGTGATGGCTTCAGAGACGCCCACGATGTTCGGGGAGTCGGTGCTGCGAGGGGCGATGTCAGCCATAAGCAAGAACCTTCATGAGCACGCGCGGACCAGTAGCTAAGTGGCCAATCCCACGTGCAGGGTTAAGCGCGGCCCCTTCTCCTCGGTTCATCCTCGGGCAAGCCTCGGCTTTCACCCCCGGACCGTTAGGCGGGCTGAACGGCGGTCGGGTGATCGGTTGGTACAAAGCCTTCCCGGGCGCCAACTTCAGTGGCGCGGATGCGTTCAAGGGCGATGGGTCGCGACTTCGCTGCCTCCGTTAAAACTTTC
>Ga0180429_10000236_pt1 | contig 50374 bp, 42 predicted proteins | sample SS_ome_FD_132428 | JGI IMG/M metagenome (GOLD analysis project Ga0180429, IMG submission 132428) | Hypersaline lake sediment archaeal communities from the Salton Sea, California, USA - SS_1_S_1 metaG | ecosystem: Environmental > Aquatic > Non-marine Saline and Alkaline > Hypersaline > Sediment ... | reverse complement strand
GGATGCCGGTGCCCTCGCCGGGGACGGCGGCGACGGCGGGTTCGGCGGCAACGGTGGGGCCGGCGGCGAGGGCGGGGCTCCGGGCTGGTTCTTCGGTGGCGGCGGTGACGGCGGCAAGGGCGGGGCCGGCGGGGCCGGGGGTAACGGCGGGGCCGGTGGTGACGGCGCGGACGCCACCGCACCGGGTGCTGACGGCCAGGACGCCGGGGACGGCGGGGATGGCGGCTACGGGGGGTACGGCGGGGACGGCGGGCAGGCCGGGCAGGCCACCCGCTGGTGGATTCCGATTCCATTCCCGTTGTCGATCCTGTTCCGGGAGGGTGTGCAGGGCGAGGGCGGTGACGGCGGGAATGGCGGGGCCAGCGGTCTGGGCGGGGACGGCGGGGACGGCGCGGCCGGTGATGCGACCCATCTCGACGGAGGTGACGGTGGAGACGCCGGGGCTCCCGGTGTGGAAGGTGTCGGCGGTAAGGGTGGGGACGGGTCGAGCCCGGGTGTCGATGGTGCGGCGGGCCCGTTGTTCAGGACCGCCCGGCTGCCCGGGGCGCACGGTGACAACGGTGGTGACGGCGCGGCGGGGTACAGCCCACCGGCCGGCGGCCCCGACGCCGACGGCGGTAACGGCGGCAACGGTGGGCGCGGTACCGCCGGCGGCAACGGCGGCAACGGTGGTCCCGGCGGCAACGCTGTGGGCAACGGCAATGGCGGCAACGGCGGCAACGGCGGGGTCGGGGATCGCGGTGTGACCCCTAATGGTCTCCTGGCCGGGGTGCCCGGTGGCAACGGCGGCAACGGCGGTGCGGGCGGGGCCGGCGGGGCGATCTCGGGTAACGGCGGCAACGGCGGTCGCGGCGGTGACGGGGGCCGCGGCGGGACCGGCGGGTTCGGCCGTGCCGGCGTCGAGGGCAACAGCCGCACCAACCGTGCCGGATGGCCGGGCCGGCCCGGGGGCGCCGGCGGTTCCGGCGGCATCGGCGGGGCCGGGGGTGACGCCGGCGCCAACGGTAACGGCGGCACCGGTGGGGCCGGGGGCATCGGGGCCACCGGCGGCAGCGGTGGGGCCGGCGGCAACGGCGCACGGGGACGCAACGGGGCGCAGCACTTCGGCGGCGCGGGTGGGGCCGGCGGCAACGCGGGGTCCAACGGCAACGGCGGGGCCGGCGGCAACGGCGGTGCGGGCGGCACCGTCACCGGTAACGGCGGGGCCGGCGGGGCCGGCGGCGGCGGCGGGGCCGGCACCCCCGCCGGCGCCGGTGCCCTGGTCGCCGGGCGGCCCGGGGTCGGCGGCACCGGCGGAACCGGCAGCACGCGCGCACTCGGAGGAGTTATTCCCAGCTATCCCGGCGGGGCCGGTGGCGCCGCCGGGGCAGCAGCACCCGGCGGCGACGGCGGACGCGGCGGTAACGGCGGAGCCGCCCGCGGGGCCGGCACCGACGGCCCCGGCGGCAGAGGCGGCAACGGTGGGACCGGCGGCACCGCCACCTCCGGCGGCAACGCCGGGCAGCGCCCCGGGGGTGGCGGGGGCGGCGCCAATGCCGGAGTCAGTCGGCCTGGCGGGGCTGGGGGCGCCGGCGGGGCCGGCGGAACCGGCGGCGGCACCAGCGGCGCCGGCGGCAACGGCGGCAACGGCGGACTCGGCGGCAACGGCGCCAACGGGGCCGTGAGCTCGGCGACAGCCTCAAATTCTTCGCCACCGGCTTTCCAATCGGCGCCTGGTAGCAACGGCGGGGCCGGTGGCGCTGGTGGCGCTGGCGGCGGCGCACGGTTCCTGGGACCCGTTGGTCGTGGCGGGCAGGGTGGCGACGGGGGTGTCGCGGGTAACGGTGGCAACGGCGGCTCGATATGGAGTCCGGGACCCGGCGGGACCGGCGGCAACGGCGGGCCCGGCGGTAACACCGTCGGCAACGGAAACCCGAACTTCGTCGTCAACGGCGGGAACGGCGGGAACGGCGGGGCAGGCGGTGCGGGCGGCACTGGCGCTCCGGCGTATCGCGCCGGGCTGTACGTCCGCGAATGGAGATCGGTGAACATCGACGGGGCTGCGGGGGGCAACGGCGGCAACGGCGGGGACGGCGGGGCCGGCACCACGGCCCTGGTCGGCGGCGAGGGCGGCGGCGGTGCGTCCGGCGGGGCGGGCGGGGCACGCGCGACCGACGGCAGCGGCAACCCCGGCCCATCGGGCGCGCCCGGCCGCGACGGCCGGCGGGGCTGACGCAGGACCGCGGGAATCAGCCCTCTCGGGCATCTCCTGCCGTTGCCCGCAGTCCGGAGTCGTAACGACGAAGGGCCTCACCCAGCCCGGCGCGGCGGGTGATGCCCAGGGTGCGGAACACCCGGTAGAGGTGAGAGTCGACCGTGCGCGCCGAGATGCTGAGTTGGGCGGCGATCTCTTTCGAGGTCGATCCGGAGGCGGCGAGTTCGGCGATCCGGCGCTGCAGTGCGCTGAGCGGATGGGCTTGGCCCAGTGATCTTTTCGTCGAGGCGCCGGCCGCCCGCATCTCGGCACGCGCACGTTCGGCCCACGGGCGGGCACCCAGGCGGTCGAAGCCTTCGGCCGCCGACTCCAACGCCGACCGGGCCTCGGTGTGGCGACGCACCCGGCGCAGCCACATGCCCTGGGCCAGCAGGATTCTGGCCTGATCGAACGGGAAATCGGCGAGGCCGGGCTGACTCAGCGCGGACCGGTACAGATCGGCGGCTTCGGTATCCGGCGAGGTCATCGCCGTAATCGCGACGGTCAGCGCCGCCACCCGCGGGGAGATCACCGGGAGGTTCCTCCGCACCGCCTCGGCTGCCAGCGCACGCGCATCGGTGAGATGTCCGGAGTGCAACGCCGCCTCCACGGCATCCAGCATGTCCTCGGCGACCTCGTGAAAGTTGTGCAGCGGCCATTGTGCGGGTGGGCTGATCCGGACCCATGCCATGTACGCAGCGTCGTAGTCGGCCTCGGCGAGGGCAGCCCGCACCGCAATCCGGTCCGCGCCGTCGAGAAGCCGTTGCAGGCCCCGCGGCTTCGACCAGGCTCGTACTTCGGCGGCGTAATTGCGGGCGGTCTCGAAGTCGCCCCGCCCGGCGGCCAGCACCCCGAGATCGGCGAGTAACTGATGGCGGCGCAACTGACTGCCCTCGACCCGCTGCGCCATCTCCAGGCAGGCCGCTCCGACCTGCTCGGCCTGCGACCAGTGTCCGGCGGCTATGAGATCCAGAATCACCACCCGCCCGCTCTCGATGGCATCGATGGATGCGCCATGCTCGTTGAGCTGGCTGAAGGCTGCCTGAAGCGGAGCCCGAAAGTCAGCCATGACCCCGGCGCAGTACGCCGGGAACGACAGCAGCACCATCCGCTGCGCAGGGACTTGCGGTAGCAACTCCACGTATCGACTCAGCATCGAGCGGACCGCGTTCGCGGTGCCGGGGATGTCGTCGATGCCAGTTCGGTACATCAAGACTGCCGGGTCCAGCCGCGGTTGCAGGGCCAGCAGGGCCGCGTTGGCCTGCTCCCGATGCCAGGCACTACCGGCATAGTTGGTGATCGACACCAGCAGGTAAACCAGCCGGTTCACCGTCTTGTCATCAAGGGTGTCGGCACGGGTCAGCGCATCGAGCACCCGCCGGTGGGTGGAGATCACTTCGCCGTCGCCGTGAAACGCGCGGTAGGAGTCCGCCAAGACCGCAAGTGCCGAGTTCTTCTCGCCGGTACCCGTGGTTTCGAGCAGATCCGCCGCGCCGTCGAGTTGGCCGGCCCGGGCGGCGACGAAGACCGCGTCGGCGATCAATGCGGCTCGGTGTTCCGGGTCGGTGCTCAACTCGGCGGCCCGGCGCAGCCACTCGACACCGACCGACAGTCCGCCTCGGCGAATGGACAACTTCGCGGCCCGGGCCAGCAGGTCGGCCACCTCCTGGTCAGGCTCGGTGGTCGCCGCGGCCAGATGAGCCGCCCGGCGCACCAGCACTTCGTCGTAGAGTCCGGCGAGGTCGAGGTGGGCGTCGCGGCGCTCCTCCGGATTGGCCTGATGAATGATTGCCGCGCGAACCAGGGGATGCCGAAAGACGATCTCCCCCAACGGATCCACCATCAACAGCCCCGCCTTGACTGCAGGCGCAACATTACGCATCGCGTACCGGGCGCGGGCCGACGACGCGACGCCGCCGGCGACACCGTCCAGCGCTGCCCGCAACAGCTCAGCGCGCACTTCCGCACCGAGTTGTCCCAACCGCTCGCCGAACACCGCCACCAGACGCTCGGTCAACGGCATCCCGCCGACCCCGTGTTCGATCCGATCGGCGCCCCGCGGAAGTTCGGCCAATGCCAACGGATTCCCCTCCGCCGCCGCGAGGATCGCCGTCCTGGTCTCCGCCGGCAACGGCACCCCGGTCCGATCCAGCAGCCGTACAGAATCCTCGGCATCCAGCGGCCCCAGATGCAATTCGCTCCACCCCGCACTGGAGAACGACGATTCGTTAGGCGTCCGCCACGCGGCCACGATCCGCACCCCCGGGTGGGTCAGCCGCCGCCCCACAGCTCCCAATACCTGCGCACTGACCCTGTCCAGCCAGTGCGCATCGTCGACAACCAGCAGCAGCGGCTGGGCGTGCCCCGCCACCGACAACAGATTCAGAATCGCCATCACCAGCGGTAATACCGCGACCTCGGTGTCCGGGTTGCCGCCGAAAACCGGCGAAAGCACCGCGCGGTCCTGCTGATCCAAATCGGCCTGGAATGTCTTCAGTCCCAGCACCAGTTGATTCAGCCCGCCCAGCGCGAAGGGTTGCTCGGCCTGAGCCCCGAGAATCCGCACCACCTGCCAGCCATCGGCCGCCGCGTTGGCGCGCAACTGATCGATCAAGGCCGTCTTGCCGACGCCGGGTTCCCCGGACACCACCAGCGCACGATCGGCGTCATCGGTCAGCGCCCGGCTCAATCGCAGCAACTCGGTTTGCCGACCCACCAGATTGTCGGGCCCGAGCATCACCCGATTATGACGGGACCGGCATGAGATTCCGTAATTGTATCGATCAGCAGCCTTATTCAGCGTGGGCCGAGGCTAAGTCGCCCGGAGCAGCACTGTGTCCAGCGCTGCACGGAACTCGTCGGAGATCGGCGTCGGCCCCGCTGGATCGTCGGGGCCGCCAAGCAGCACCAGCACCGTGTCGCACACCCCGATGCAGCGGCCGTCGATGAACAATCCGGTCGAGGCCACATACGAGGTACGCCCGATGCGCCCCACCCCCGCACCGGTGGTGATCAGCACCGGCCAGTGCGCCTCGGCCAGAAAGTGCACGGTGTTCTGCGAGGTGACCAGCCGCAGCCGCCGCCCGCCGGCGCGGTAGGCGTCCGGGAGCAGTCGGCGGTTCATCGCGGCGCGGGCGTTCTCGTGCAGCGCCTCCAGGGCCAGGTTGTTCAGATGCGCGTTGGCGTCCATATCGCCGTAGCGGGCCGCGATCTCGTCGACCACCGGATAGGACTCCAACCGCAGCCGCATCGGGTCGGGGCGGGCGGCGGTCGTCGTCCAGTCGGTCACAAGCACGGCAGCCTAACCGGGCCCGGGGCCTCGCTACACTCCGATGTGCCCAATGACGGTATCGACCCTGAGCGCCTGAAGGTGACGCTGGCGGTTCTGGCTGAATTGCACCAGCTCGACGAGAAGCATCCGGATTTCATCGCGGTGCGCCGGGCCACCGCGCACATGTTCAAGTCGGCCAAGAAAGCGCGTCGGGCCGAGAAGCGGGCGGAGATCGCCGACGCCGACCGCGCGGTGGTGGCCGCGACCGCCACCGGCGCTCCTGATCGGATCGATGACGAAACCCGCGGTATCCCACTGTCCACGTCCACGACCGCACCCAGTGCGGGCACTCTGTTGCGCTCGCGCGCCTGCTATATCTGCAAGACGCACTACACCAGGGTCGATGCGTTCTATCACCAGCTGTGTCCGGACTGCGCTCAGTTCAGCCACATCAAGCGTGAGGCGCGCACCGATCTGACCGGCAAGCGGGCGCTGCTCACCGGCGGCCGGGCGAAGATCGGCATGTACATCGCCCTGCGACTGCTGCGCGACGGCGCTCACACCACCATCACCACCAGGTTTCCCCGCGACGCGGTGCGCCGCTTTTCCCAGCTGCCGGACGCGCCGGACTGGCTGCATCGCCTGCGAATCGTCGGAATCGACCTGCGCGACCCGGCGCAGGTGGTTGGTCTGGCCGATGAGGTCGGGGCGGCCGGGCCGCTGGACATCCTGATCAATAACGCTGCCCAGACGGTACGCCGATCCCCGGGTGCCTACGCACCGCTGGCCGAAGCCGAGCTTGCACCACTGCCCGACGGCCCGCTTCCGGAGCTGCTGACCTTCGGGCACACCAACGATGCGCACCCGCAGGCGCTGGCCGCCTCGGTGGCGAGCCACCCGATCCTGGCGGCGGCCGCGTCGCGCGCGGACGAGTTGACGTCGGCGGCGCTGGCCGCCGGATCGAGCTCGCTGGATCGGCTGGCCGCCGGCACCGCCATCGACGCCGGCGGACTGGTTCCCGACGAGCATCACATGAACAGCTGGACCCAGCACGTCCACGAGGTCGAGCCACTGGAGATGCTCGAAGTGCAACTGGCCAACACGACCGCGCCGTTCCTGCTGATCAGCCGGCTGCGTCCATCGCTGGCCAGCTCAGCCGCCCGGCGCACCTATGTGGTCAACGTGTCCGCGATGGAGGGGGTGTTCTCCCGCGGCTACAAGGGGCCGGGCCATCCGCATACCAACATGGCCAAGGCGGCGCTGAACATGCTGACGCGGACCAGTGCGCGGGAGATGTTCGAGACCGACGCAATCCTGATGACCAGCGTCGACACCGGGTGGATCACCGACGAGCGCCCGCACTTCACGAAGGTTCGGCTGGCCGAGGAGGGGTTTCACGCCCCGCTCGATCTCGTCGACGGTGCTGCGCGGGTCTATGACCCGATCGTGCAGGGGGAGGCGGGGGTGGACCTGCACGGGGTGTTCCTCAAGGATTACCGCCCAGCGAACTGGTGACGTTGGCGCGAGCGTGCGTGTCGGTACGCCGACGCGCCGCGACAGCGAGCAGTTTGCGCACGCTCGCCCTGGGCGGGAGCGCTGTTACACCGGGGGGTAGGTGGGCGTACCGGTCCAGTCGGTACCCCGTAACGCCCAGGGCAGCCAGCTGAAGAAGTACTCGATCTCGTCGGTCGCGTCGTAATCGGGATTCGGATCCATGCTCAAACCTCCATCGTGCGTTCCGACTGGGTTTACTGTAGCCCGCCGGACCCGCGCGACGCGGACAAACCTGCTCGTTGATTAAACTGGCGACGCCCAACCTGTCCAACCAGTTGATAGGGCGTACCCGAGTGAGGACAGCATGCCAGCGGAGAACGGCACCAGCCGGCGCGAAGAGTTGTTGGCCGTCGCCACCAAACTGTTCGCCGCTCGCGGCTACCACGGCACCCGGATGGACGATGTCGCTGATGTGGTGGGGCTCAACAAGGCGACGGTCTACCACTATTACGCGAGCAAGTCGCTGATCCTGTTCGACATCTATCGCAGCGCGGCCGAGAACACCCTGGCCGCCGTGCACGACGACCCGTCGTGGACCGCCCGCGAGGCGCTGTATCAGTACACCGTTCGTCTGCTGACCAATATCGCGGGCAATCCGGAGGGTGCGGCGGTGTACTTCCAGGAACAGCCCTACATCACCGAATGGTTCACCGAGGAGCAGGTGGCCGAGGTTCGTGAGAAGGAAACTCAGGTCTACGAGCACGTTACCGGCCTGATCGACAGGGGGATCTCCAGCGGCGAGTTCTTCGACTGCGACTCGCATGTCGTGGCGCTGGGATACATCGGGATGACGATGGGCGCGTACCGCTGGTTACGCCCGGACGGCCGACGCACCGCCACCGAGATCGCCGCCGAGTTCTCCACCGCGCTGCTCCGAGGACTGATTCGCGACGAGACGGTCCGGGTGCAGTCCCCGTTGGGTCAGGCGCATCCGGCCGTGTCCGCAGGACAGGCCCGCACCTGATGCCGTTGGTGAGCAAGACCCTGGAGGTCAATGCCGAGGCGGCCGCGATCCTACGAATCGTCGCCGACTTCGAGTCCTACCCGCACTGGAACGACGAGGTGACGGCGGTCTACATCCTGGCCCGCTACAACGACGGTCGGCCCAGTCAATTACGCATCGACACCGAGATCCAGGGGCAATCCGGCACCTTTATCCAGGCGGTGTACTACCCGAGCCCGGCGCAAATTCAGACCGTGATGCAACAGGGTGATCTGTTCGCCAAACAGGAACAGCTGTTTTCCGTCGTCGAGATGGGCCCGCTGAGCCTGCTGACCGTCGACCTCGACATCGAGACCTCGTTCGCGGTCCCGGCCGTGATGGTCAAGAAACTCGTCAACGATGCGCTTGAGCACCTGGCGAACAACCTCAAGGCCCGCGCCGAGGAACTCTCGGCGGGTTCTTGAGGGTCGCCATCTCGACGGCGGCGACACCACCATCGCGATAGCGCTGCACCCGACTCCAGCACCCGGAATTGGTGGGGATCGTCGACGCCCCGCGCCGGGAACCTGGTCGGAACGGTGTTGAAAACCCACCCCAGGGCTTGGTTCGGCGGCACGGAAAAAAAGACGGTGGCAAATAGTGCGGTTGCCGCATCCCCCCCTTGAAGGATCGGGTACATTCCTGTGGTCTCTGTTACTAATGAGCGGTAGAGAGACGCCGATCACTGGCCGCACGACTCGGGGAGGTTGCGTGACGAACGGTCATCCGTCGCCGCACCGCGACCGGTGCGGGACCAGCCCCGAGGTCGTGCGATGACCACCAAGACCGGGGTGAGCGACTACCTGAGCAAGCGGCTCACGGGCCCGATGATTGCTCTGGGCGGCTTCTTCAAGATGTGCGTGCTCACCACCAAGGCGCTGGCTCGCCCGTTCGAGTGGAAAGAGTTCATCCAGTTCAGCTGGTTCCTGATGACGGTCGCAATGCTGCCGACCTTCGCCATGTCGATCCCGCTGACGGTGTTGATCATCTTCATCTTCAATCTGCTGCTCCAGGAGCTCGGCGCAGCGGATGTGTCCGGCGCGGGTGCGGCCCTGGCCTCGGTGACCCAGCTCGGTCCACTGGTAACAGTGCTGGTGGTCGCCGGCGCCGGATCGACGGCCATCTGCGCTGACCTCGGCGCACGCACCATCCGCGAGGAGATCGACGCGCTCGAGGTGCTCGGTATCGACCCGATCCACCGTCTGGTGGTGCCCCGGGTATTCGCCTCGGTACTGGTGGCCGTACTCCTCAACGGTGCCGTCATCACGATCGGCCTGGTGGGAAGCTTCATCTTCGGCGTCGGCCTGCAGAACATCTCCGCCGGCGCCTATTTGCAGACATTGACGTTGGTGACCGGTCTGCCCGAAGTAATCATCTCGATCGCCAAAGCCGTGGCATTCGGCCTGATAGCCGGGTTGGTGGGATGTTATCGGGGGCTGACGGTCGGCGGCGGTGCCAAAGGTGTCGGGATCGCGGTCAACGAGACCCTGGTGCTGTGCGTGGTTGCCCTGTTCGCCGTCAACGTCATCTTCACGACCATCGGCGTGCGTTTCGGGACGGGGAGATAGATGGCGACGGCAGCTGCTCCATCACGGTTACCGCGGTTCGACGCCGCCAAATGGGCCAGTAAGCCCGGCCGCTTCCTCGACAGCACCGGCAAGATCGCCTGGTTCACAATTCAGGCACTCCGCGAGACCTCCCACGCGCTGCGCTATTACCCCAAGGAGATCGTCCGGCTGATTGCCGAGATCGGTATGGGTGCCGGCGCGATGGCGGTGGTCGGCGGCACCGTCGCCATCGTCGGCTTCGTCACCCTCTCCGCCGGGTCCCTCATCGCCATCCAGGGTTTCGCCTCACTGGGCAATATCGGGGTGGAGGCCTTCACCGGGTTCCTGGCCGCCATGGTCAACGTCCGCCTGACCGCACCGGTGGTCACCGGTCAGTCGCTGGCGGCAACCGTGGGGGCCGGTGCCACCGCCGAGTTGGGTGCCATGCGGATCTCCGAGGAAATCGACGCCCTGGAGGTGATGGGCATCAAATCCATCTCCTACCTGGTGTCGACCCGCATCCTGGCCGGCACCGTGGTGATCATCCCGCTGTACGCAATGTCGCTGATCATGGCGTTCCTGGCGGCGCAGCTGACCACCACCGTCCTCTACGGACAGTCCAGCGGCACCTACGCCCACTATTTCCACACCTTCCTGAGACCCAGCGATGTCTTCTGGTCGTTCATCGAGGTGATCATCATTTCGATGGTCGTGATGATCAACCACTGCTACTTCGGCTACACCGCGAGTGGCGGTCCGGTGGGCGTCGGCGAGGCGGTCGGTAAGTCGATGCGGGCCTCCCTCGTGGTGGTCCAGATCGTGGTCCTGTTCGCCTCGTTGGCGCTGTACGGCACCAACCCGAACTTCAATTTGACGGTGTAGCGCCCATGACTGCTCCCCTGAACAAACCCGACAAGCCGCCGCTGAAGCTCGCCGGCACCATCCTGCTGCTGATCCTGGCGCTGATCTTCACCTTCGTGGTGCTGCAGTTCCGCGGCAAGCTGACCCCAGAGGTCGAGCTGACCATGGTGTCCTCGCGCTCCGGACTCGTGATGGACCCGAACTCGAAGGTCACCTACAACGGAGTTGAGGTCGGCCGGGTCAAGTCCATCGGGCCGACGCTCCAAGACGGCCGGGAAGCCGCGGAGTTCAAGCTCGAGGTCCGACCGGAGTTCATCAAGTTGATCCCGTCGAATGTGGTGGCCAATATCGAGGCCACCACGATCTTCGGTAACAAGTACGTGGCGTTGTCGAGCCCGGCCAGTCCCAGCCCCGCTCGGATCAGCGGCTCCGATGTCATCGATGCGCGCAGCGTCACCACCGAGTTCAACACCCTCTTCGAGACGATCACCAACATCGCGGAGAAGATCGACCCAGTCGAGCTGAACCTCACCTTGTCGGCGACGGCGGAGGCATTGACCGGGCTGGGCACCAAACTCGGCGAGTCGCTGGTCAATGCCAATGTCGCACTCGACAATCTCACCCCGCGGCTGCCACGCCTGCAGTACGGCCTGCAGCGCCTGTCGGGTTTCGCCGACATCTACACCGAAGCGGGACCGGATCTGTGGGACGGGCTGGACAACGCGTTGACCACGATCCAGACCCTCAACAACCAGCGTGGTGACCTCGACGCCGTGCTGCTGGCGTCGGCTGGATTCGGCAACACCGGTGCAGATGTCCTGGAACGCGGTGCCCCGTACCTCATCCGATCGCTGTCTGACCTCGTGCCGACGTCGGAGCTGCTGAACACCTACAGCCCCGAGCTGCACTGCATGCTTCGCAACTACGCTGAGAGCCTGCCGCTGGCGAACTCCTCCTTCGGCGGCAACGGCTACTCCCTCGACGCCATTTCGATTGCCCCGCTCGGCGCGCCCAACCCCTACATCTATCCCGACAACCTGCCCCGGGTGAACGCCCGCGGCGGGCCCGGTGGCGCTCCGGGTTGCTGGCAGAAGGTCACCCGGGACTTCTGGCCGGCTCCGGCGCTGGTCGCCGACACCGGCGCCTCCATCGCGCCGTACAACCACTTCGAGATCGGGCAGCCGCTACTAACCGAGTACGTCTGGGGACGTCAGTTCGGGGAGAACACGATCAACCCATGAGTATCAAAGGAATCGCCCTCAAACTCGGTATCACCTCTGTGATCCTGGCGCTGTGCACCGCGTTGCTCGTGGTGGTGTTCGGGCAGCTGCGGTTTCAGCGGTACAGCACCTACACCGCGGAGTTCAGCAACGGTAGTGGCCTGAAGAGTGGGCAGTTCGTTCGTGCCGGCGGGGTCGAGGTCGGCAAGGTTCGCGATGTGACGCTGACCGAGAACGGCCAACGGGTGCTGGTCAAGCTGGCGGTCGACAAATCACTTCCGATCTATCAGTCGACCGGCGCACAGATCCGCTACGCGAACCTGATCGGCGAGCGTTTTGTGAACCTCGACCGGGGAACCGGTGAGGGGGCCGACCGAGTTCTGCCGCCGGGTGGCTTCATTCCGCTGGCTCGCACGCAACCGGCCCTTGACCTCGATGCCCTGATCGGTGGCTTCAAGCCGTTGTTCAAAGCGCTCGAACCGGAGAAGGTCAACAACATCGCCACCTCCCTGGTGACGGTGTTCCAGGGCCAGGGCGGCACGGTCGCCAACATCTTGAGCCAGACCGCCCAGCTGACCTCCACTCTGGCTGACCGCGATCGCGCCATCGGTGAGGTGATCACCAACCTCAACACCGTTTTGACCACGATCAACAAGCACGAGAAGGATTTCGACCAGACGGTCAACAACTTCGAGGTGCTGATCACCGGTTTGAAGAGCCGGGCGGACCCGCTGGGCGGCGCGGTCGCCGATATCAGCAATGCGTCCGGCACACTGGCCAGCCTGCTCGCCGAGGACCGGCCACTGCTGCAGGAGACCATCCCGAAGGTCGAGACCATTCTGCGGCCGTTCTCCGACGAGCCGGAAAAGCTTGAGCAGCTGTTGATCGAATATCCGCCGGCAATCAACATGATCGGCCGGGTGGGTGGCATCTACGGCGACTTCTACAACTTCTATTTGTGCGATCTGACCCTGAAGCTCAACGGCCTTCAGCCAGGTGGACCGGTGCGCACCGTGGCGATCACTAAGCAGCCGTCGGGGAGGTGCACGCCGAAATGATGACCCTTCAGGGCCACAACCGCGTTCGGGTTGGGCTGCTCGGTCTGTTGATACTGGTCATGGTCGTCGCTGTCGGCCAGAGCTTCGCCAGCGTCCCGATGTTGTTCGCCAAGCCGATGTACTACGCGCACTTCGCCGACTCGGCCGGGTCCAACCCCGGTGACAAGGTGCGGATCAACGGGTTCGACGTCGGCCAGATGAAATCGCTGGAAATTGACGGGGACCGCGTCCGGGTTGGTTTTACCCTGGGCGACTACCGGATCGGCACCGACAGCCGAGTGTCCATCCGCACCGACACCATCCTCGGCAAGCGGGTGATGGAAATCGAGTCGCGCGGCAGTAAGCCGCTGGCGGTCAACGCAACGCTGCCGTTGGAGCAGAGCACCACGCCCTACCAGCTTTACGATGCGTTCTCAGATCTCGCCACCGAGACCGCCGGCTGGGACCTCAAAGCCGTGAAGGCATCGCTGAACGTGCTCTCGGAAACTCTCGATGCCAGTTCGCCAGAACTCAAGGCGGCCCTCGACGGGGTGGCGCGGTTCTCCGACACCATCGGCAAGCGGGACGAGGAGTTCAAAGATCTTCTGGTCCAGGCGAATAAGGTTGCCGGCGTCCTGGGAAACCGCAGTGAACAGATCAACCGGCTGTTGGTGAACACCCAGGTGCTGCTGGCGGCGGTCAATGAACGCGGCCAGGCCATCGACATGTTGTTGCGGAATGTCTCCGGGGTGTCCCAGCAGTTCGCCGGATTCGTCGACGACAACCCGAACCTCACCGGCGTGCTGGAGCAGTTGGAGGTCGTCACCGACGTGCTGGTCAAGCGCAAGGAGGAACTGGCCTTCTCCATCGAGACCGGCGCGAAGTTCATGGGGTCGCTCGTCGAGGGTGTCGGTTCCGGCCCGTTCTTCAAGGCCCTGGTGGTCAACCTGCTGCCGTATCAGATCCTGCAGCCGTGGGTGGATGCCGCTTTCAAGGAGCGCGGTATCGATCCGGAGGAGTTCTGGCGCAACGCCGGCCTGCCGTCGTTCCAGTTCCCAGACCCCAACGGCGCGGCCCAGGCCAACGGTGCCCCACCGGCCGCCCCCGAAGTTCTCGAGGGCACACCGGAATTCCCGGGCCCAGCGGTTCAGCCCGGCTCACCGTGTTCCTACACCCCCGCGGCGGACGGTATCCCGAGCCCGGGCAACCCGATGCCATGCGCCGGAGCGACCCAGGGCCCCTACGGCCCGGTGCCCGGCGGATTCGGACCGCCGAACCTGAGGATGGCAGCGCCGAACCCGGACGCCATGACACCGAACCACGGGGTGCCGTCAGCAGCCATACCAGGGCTACCCGGTCCGTTGGTTCCGGGTGCGCCCGGACCCGCGTTGGCCCCCGGCCCGCCCGGTGCCCGAACCGTCCCGGTCGGCCCGATGCCTGACCAGGCGGATACTCCGTCGATCGCGCCGCTCGACACGGGAGGGGCTTAACCGATGTCGGTCCGTAATCTGAATCTCTCGAAGCTGTCCCGCAGCGGAGTGATCGTCGGCGCTGTCGCCGTCGTCCTCGCGGTGATCGCCGCCACCGTCGGCTGGAATATCTACAAGAAGGCCACCACGACCACGGTCGTGGCCTACTTCGCTGATGCGATGGCGCTGTACCCGAACGACCGCGTGCAGATCATGGGCGTGAAGGTCGGCAAGGTCGACAGCATCGAACCGGCCGGCGACAAGATGAAGGTCACCCTGAGCTTCGACAGCAAGTACAAGGTGCCCGCCGATGCAACCGCGTCGGTGCTCAACCCCACGATCGTCGCCTCGCGTGTGGTCCAGCTCTCCCCGCCCTACTCCGGTGGCCCCGTCCTCGCCGACAATGCCGTGATCCCGCTGGAACGCACGCAGGTGCCGGTCGAGTTCGACGATATCCGCGTCCAGCTCGACAAGCTGGTGACCGAACTCGGCCCGACCCCCAGTCAGCCGAAGGGCCCGCTGGGTGACCTGGTGGAATCACTCGCCGACACCCTCAGCGGCAAGGGCCAGCAGATCAACACCACCTTCCGTGCGCTTTCCGATGCGATCGGCGCCCTCAACGGCGGTCGCGGTGACCTCTTCGAGGTGACCAAGAGCCTGGCGGTGTTCGTCAACGCCCTGCATCAGAGCGATCAGCAGTTCGTCGCGCTGAACAACAATCTGGCAACCCTGACAACCTCGCTGAACAACTCCGACCAGGAGTTGGCCCAGGGGTTGCGGGATATCGACGCCCTCCTGACGACCGCCCGCACCTTCGTCGACGACAACGGTCCGCTGCTGTCCAGCAACCTCAACAATCTCGCCGAGGTCACGAATCTGCTGATGCAGCCCGACGCACGCAACGGCATCGAGACGCTGCTGCACGTTTATCCGAACCTGTTGGCGAACGTCAACAACATCTACCACCCGACTCACGGCGCGATCGTCTCGATCCCGGCGATCGCCAGCTGGGCCAACCCGATGCAATTCCTCTGCAGCGCCATCCAGGCCGGCAGCCGGCTCGGCTACCAGGATTCCGCGGAGCTGTGCGCCCAGTACCTGGCACCGATCCTGGATGCCACCAAGTTCAACTACCTACCGTTCGGGGTCAACCAGTTCGCCAGCGCAGCGACGCTGCCGAAGTATGTGGCCTACTCCGAGGAGCGGCTCCGTCCGCCACCGGGCTACAAGGACACCACCGTTCCCGGTATCTGGTCGCGGGACACGCTGTTCTCCCACGGAAACCATGAGCCGGGCTGGATTGTCGCACCGGGTATGCAGGGTGTGGAGGTCCAACCCTTCACGGCGAATATGCTGACCCCGGACTCGCTGGCCGCCCTGATGGGTGGCCCGGACCCGACGTCGTACCCGCCGGGCGGGCCGCGCGGAGGCGCCCCCTCGAACTCCTATGACCAGAACAATCCGCTGCCGCCACCGTGGTACCCGGGAGCCCCGCCGAACCCGCCGCCCGCGCCGGGCGTGATCCCCGGGCCGCCGCCGGCCTCAGAGCTGATCGGACCGCCGGTTCCCGGACCGGCCGCACCCGCGGCGCCGCTTACCGGACCGATGTTGCCTGCTGAGATGGGGGCTGGATAGTGAACGCGAGATCCCGGGTTCGAAAGTTGTCGCGCCGTGCGGTTGCGCTCGGCGCCGCTGCGGTGACGCTCAGTTCGTGCGGGTGGCAGGGCATCGCGAACCTTCCGCTGGCGGTCGGGCCGGGCAGCCAGAAGGGTTCGGAGACCATTTACGTCCAGGTCTCCGACACCCTGGCTCTCAACGTCAACAGCCGGGTCCGGGTTGCCGACGTGTTCGTCGGTACGGTCCGCAAGATCGAGCTGAAGGATTGGGTGCCAACCCTGACGCTGGCCGTCGAACCGGGCGTGAAGCTGCCGGCGAACGCGACCGCCAAGATCGGGCAGAGCAGCCTGCTGGGCACCCAGCATGTCGAGCTGGCCGCGCCCGCAAAACCATCGCCGGAGCCGCTGCGCGACGGGGCCACCATCCCGTTGAAGAACACATCGTCCTTCCCGACAGTGGAACGCACGCTGGCCAGCCTGGCGACGGTGCTGCGCGGCGGCGGTATCCCGAACCTCGAAGTGATTCAGAATGAGGTCAACAACCTGCTCACCGGTAATGCCGAGCAGATCCGCTCCTTCCTGAACAAGCTCGATGTCTTCACCGCCGAACTGAACAAGCAGCGCGACGATATTGCCCAGGCGCTGGAGTCCACCAGCAACCTGTTCACCTACGTGGCCAGCCGCAACACCACGCTGGACCGTCTGCTGATCGACCTCCCGCCGCTGATGAGTTACCTGGCCGGTGCGCGTGACGAGGTTGCCGAAGCGGTGCTCGCGCTGGGCCGGTTCGGCCAGGTGACCGGCGACACGCTGTCGGCGGCGCAGGCCGATCTGCGGACCAACCTGGAAGTGCTGCAGCGTCCGTTGGTCCAGTTGGGCCTCGGGGCGCCGTATTTCCTCGACGCACTCCGGCTCGCCATCACCAACCCGTACCCGCTGGACAACATTCCGAAGGTCGTCCGGGGCGACTACATGAACCTGTCGCTGACCCTGGACCTCACCCTCAGCTCCATCGACAACGCCTTCCTGACCGGCACCGGTGTGTCGGGCATGCTGCGGGCGCTCGAGCAGTCGTGGGGCCGTGACCCGGCCACGATGCTTCCGGATGTCAGGTACACCCCGCACCCGAATATGACCGAGGGCGGACCGTATGTCGAGCGTGGCGAGTAACGGGGGAATCTGATGCTGCTCACTCGCTTCGTCAAGACACAGCTGGCCATCTTCAGCGCGCTGACGGTGATCGCTGTGCTGGCCCTCGGGGTGTATTTCCTCCGGTTGCCCAGCGTTGCCGGTATCGGCCAGTACGACCTGAAAGTGGATCTGCCATCGGCCGGCGGCCTGTACCGGACGGCGAACGTCACCTATCGGGGCGTCACCATCGGCAAGGTGACCGGTATGGAGCCGACTGAGACCGGGGCACGGGCGACGCTGAGTATCGGGGACAAATACAAGATCCCGGACAATGCGACCGCAACGGTGGGGTCGGTGACCGCGGTCGGCGAGCAGTTCCTCGACTTCGTCGCACCCGGAGATTCGAACCAGTATTTCCAGCCCGGCCAGGTCGTCACCAAGAGCAGTGTTCCGCAGGCGGTGGGCCCGGCCCTGGACAACACCTACAAGGCGCTGGCGGCCATCCCGTCGGACAAGATCCCGACCGTGCTGACCGAGACCGCGCAGGCTGTCGGTGGTATCGGACCGACATTGCAGAGTCTGGTCGACAACACTCAGTCCTTCGTGACAGAGTTGAAGAACAACATCACCGATATCGATGACATCATCGACAACGCACCGCCGATCTTCGACAGCCAGGTGCAGTCCGCGGACGCGATTTACACCTGGGCCGCCAACTTGAACTCGCTGACCCGCCAGGCCCAGCAGCAGGACGCCGCCGTGCAGAGCATTCTGCGGGAGGGCGCCCCGACCGCTGAGCAACTCAACACCCTGTTCGTCGATGTCGAGGACGCGTTACCTCAGACGCTGGCGAACACCACGATCATCCTGGAGATGCTCAAGCGCTACAACAAGGGCGTCGAGCAGGCGCTGGTGCTCCTGCCGCAGGCACCCATCGCGGCACAGGCCATCGCCGGAACCTACCCCGGCAAGGCGAACCTGGACCTTGCGCTGTCGATCAACCAGCCGCCGCCCTGTCTGACCGGATTCCTGCCGGCGGCGGAGTGGCGGGCGCCGGCCGACACCACCATGCTGCCGGTCGAGAACGGCCTCTACTGCAAGATCCCGCAGGAAACCCCGTCCAATGTGGTCCGGGGCGTTCGCAACCTGCCGTGTGTCGATGTACCGGGTAAGCGGGCAGCGACGCCGTTGGAGTGCCGTGACGAGGAACCGTACACCCCGATGGGCACCAACCCGTGGTACGGCGATCCCAATCAGATCCTCAACTGCCCGGCGCCCGGTGCGCGGTGCGACCAGCCCGTCAACCCGGGTACGGTCATCCCGGCGCCGTCGATCAATAACGGCATGAACCCGTTGGCCGCCGATCTCCTGCCGCCGCCCATCCCGCCGACCAGCGACCCGGTCACCCGTCCGGGATCAGGTTCGGTGGTGTGCAACGGACAGCAGCCCAACCCGTGCGAATACACTCCGTCGGAGCCCCCGGCGTCGAATATGTCGGCGACGTACGACGCCGCGAGCGGTGAGGTCACCGGGCCGGATGGTACGAAGTACACCGTCAAGAACTCGACGAACACAGGAGACGACGGATGGAAGGAGATGCTGGCTCCGGTCAGCTGACCCCAACCCCGCCCGCCGAGGCTGCCGAGAATGCAGCACCGGATTCTGACCACAGCGATCTTGGGAACGACGCCGACAACGGTCTGCGTGCATCCAGGTTGGCCTCCGGTCGTTGGCTGACGGGGATCGTCGCGGTGGTTGCCCTCGCGGCGATTCTGTTGGCCGCCGGCGGTGCGCTGGCCCTATGGGGTCACCGCACGAATGCTGCCGCGGCCGAAGGGGAGGTGCTGGCGGTCGCGGCCGCCAAGGACTGCATCACTGCCACCCAGGCTCCTGATCTCGCCGCCATGATGGACAGCCAGCGCAAGATCGTCGAGTGCGCCACCGAGAACTACGCACCGCAGGCCAATCTGTACAGCGGGCTGCTGGCTGACGCTTATGAGACGGTCAACGCCCAGGTGAAGATTGTGCAGATGCGGGCCGGAGCGGAGAAACACAACGACGACGGATCCATCGACGTGCTGGTGGCCACCCGGGTGTCGATGTCCAACGTCCAACAGCAGGACCAGGAGCTCAGCTACCGGCTGCGGGTCCGGATGCTGCCGGAGGACGGGGTGTACAAGATCGACAACATCGAACCGGTGAGCAAGTGACCGTCACCCTCGATGATGTGGTGGGCGAGACCGCGGAGGAACCGGAGGAATTGTCGAACCCTCCGGCCGGCTGGTGGCAGCGGGTCGGTGCATTCTGTATCGACGTGGTGTTCGGCGTCGGCGCGGTCCTGAGTCTGCTGCTCGTCGGCTGGTCGGCACCGCAGGGCGGCTGGGTGTGGTGGCTGTGCAGGGTGCTGGCCGCCGCGCTGTTGGTCGCCGTCGGCGTCAACCGGCTGCTGGCACCGGCGATCACCGGATGGACGCTGGGCCGGTCCATTGTCGGGATCGCGGTCATCGACCGCCATGGGCAGCGGCCCGGTCCCTGGCGCTTGCTCGGGCGCGATGGGGCGCACCTGCTCGACACCCTGCCGCTGTTCCTCGGCTGGCTGTGGCCGCTGATCGACGATCGTGGCCGAACGTTCGCCGATATGTTGGCCCGGACCGAGGTGATCCGGGTTGACGGGCCGCGGCCGGACCTGCGGAGATTGGCCGGCGGTGCCATCGCCCTCACCGCAGGCCTGGCGGTGTTCGGTGCGGCACTGGGTTACCTGGGCGTTTACCGGCCGCAGGAGGTCATCGCCGAGGCCCGCAGCCAGATAGCCAAGGCAGGCCCGAAGATCGTTGTGGATCTGCTGAGCTACTCGAAGGATGACGTCGAGACGGCTTTCGCCGACGCGCAACTGTTGGTTACCGACGCCTACCGGCCGGAGTTGATCGAGCAGCAGGCCGCGGTGCGGGAGGCCGGACCGGTCGACAACGATTACTGGGCGAGCAACAGTGCTGTGCTGTCCGCCTCCCGGGACCGGGCGGCGATGTTGATGTTGCTTCAGGGCCAACGTGGCGCGGCCGACCAGCAACGCTTCATTACCGCCTCGGTGCGTGTCGACTTCGAGAAGATCGGTACCGAGTGGAAGGTGTCGAATCTCACGGTGCTCGCTCCGCCGAAGCCGAAGGCCGCGATAGCCGGCCCGGCGGACCCAGCCGATACCGCGGACCCCACGGAGAGCGGAGACCGGGACACCACTCCGACTCCGGCCTCACCTGAGCCCGCCTCACCCGCACCCGCACCCGCACCCGCCGCGCCCACCCCGAGTGCAGGTCGGCGATGAGCCCGCGTCGGCTTATCGACTCCGGGGTCGACAACTCCCTCCGGATGCCCGATCCACAACCGGTTCGCCGGGGCCTGCCATGGGTTGCCGGAATTGCCGCGGTTGTAGTGGCACTGGCGCTGGCGATGAGCGTGTGGGTCTTCGCTGACCGGCAGGTCGAACACCGTGCGGAAATCCGCGAGGCCGCGGTACTGAGCTTCGTCAGTTCGTTCATCACCCAATACACCTCTCCGGATCCCTTCAACGCCAACGACTATGCCGACAAGGTGCTGGCAATGGGCACCGGGAACTTCGCCACGCTGTACAGCGAAATGATGAACGTCGTGGTTATCCAGGTGGCGCAGTCCGAACCCGGTAGTGGGGCCGTGCAGGAACTCGGAATCCAGCAGTGGAACCCGGACGGCAGCGCGACTGTCCTGGCGGTCACCAACATGACGACGAAATTGCCGGACGGGACCAAGATCGAAAGCGGCAATCGCTGGGAAATCACGGCTATCGAGGAAGGTGAGCAGTGGAAGGTCAGCGATCTGATTCAGGTGGTCTGAGCGATGACGGCACCGGGGACCCCACGGCGGTCGAGGACACCGGGGCCGCCGGGGCCACCGGGGACGATGGGGCCGCCGGGGCCACCGACGACACCGGGGCCGCCGACGACACCAGGGCCGCCGGGGCCGCCGCCGACGGTGCTGGTGGGGCCGATACCGACGTCGGTGTCGATACCGACGAGGCCGCCGGAGACGCCGCTGACGCCGCCGGAGACGCCGCTGACGCTGTCGAGGACGAAGGGGCAGAGGAGACCGCCGACGCCACGGCCGTCGACGACTCGACATCCTCGGCGCCGACGGTCAAACGCGCGGGCGTCCGGCGGTGGTTCGCACGCCACCGCCGAGCGGTCATCGTGACCACCGCGGCGACCTTCATCGCCGCCGGTGCGTTCGCCGGCGCGGCGGTCCAGCCGTATCTGTCCGATCGCGCGACCGTCGCCACCAAACTGGCAGTTGCCGAAACTGCGGCCAAGGCGATCACCACACTCTGGAGTTACACCCCAGAGGATATGGACACCCTCTCGGAGCGTTCGGCGAAGTATCTCGGCGGCGGATTCGAGGAGCAGTACCGCACCTACGTCGACGCGATAGCCGCCACCAACAGACAGGCCAAGGTGACCAGTCGCACCCAGGTGGTGGGCGCGGCCGTGGAGTCCCTGCGGGGCGCTCCGATGGCCGACGAGGCCGTCGCGATCGTCTACACCAACACCACCTCGACGACGCCGCAGAACAACAACATTCCGTCGTTGAAGTACCTGTCTTACCGGCTTGAACTGAAGCGCGAAGGCCGGGACTGGCGGGTCACCCGGATGACCACGATCACGTCATTGGACCTCACGCCCAAACTCGGGCTCTGACCGGATCAGGTCAGTTGAAGGCCAGCCAGCTCGGCAGCGCCCGCTCGCGGGAGTCGCAGAGCACCTGGACGGTGTCGCAGGAACCGCGCGGCGAACCCGCGCCGGCCCACATGCCGCCACTCTCGCGGCGCAACACGATGGCCGATGAGCCGCCACCGTCGAGTAGGACGGCGGTGTCGCTGCCCAGTCCGCGGAAAAGATCCTGTATCTGGTCCGGGGTGTAGCTGCCTCCCTGGAAGACATACATCTCATCCTTGTCGCGCGCGTAGGCGATCGCCGTGCGGGCTGCGCTGGGGCCGGGGTCGTTCAACTGCGATGTATCACCGGGGGCGAGCAGCTTCAGTCCGGCGACCGCGACGAATCGGGTCCCGTTCGCCATCAGCCGGGCGATGACCGGCGACGCGGAATCGTAATCGGTGCCGTTCGCGGGGGTCACGATCACCGGCGCCCCGCGGACCGGCAGAATCATGGTGCTCAACGGCGTCCAGACCTCGTCACCGCCGGACAGCGCCTGTTTACCCGCGTACGCCACCGTGCCGGTGACGGAGGTGTTGGCCCTGCCCAGACCGCCGGTGTTGTCGACATAGGCGCCCAGCGGTGAACTGCAGCCGGTGTTCTTCCAGGAACCGCCCTGCTGTGAGCGGACATCGAAGAAGTTGGCGTTGATCGCGATGGTCGGCTGGCCAAGCACCTGCCAGGCCTGCAGTGGCGTATAGGTCTCGGAGGCCTGCATCAAACCCTCCCGGGTGCGCGCCCCCGGGGTTTGTTCGCAGCGGGCCTGATACCCCCGGTGGCTGTCGACGAGCAGACGCGGCGCCAGCCGTTGGGCGGCGCCTTTGGCGATCATCAGCCGCCCGCCCTTGTTCAGCTCGTACCAGTTGCCCGCACCGTTGAGCATCGGCGCCGGAAACCCGTCGCCGAAGTTGTACACCAGATAGCTGCCGCGGGTACCGGCGATCGCCAGGGCGAGTTGGTCGCGGGCCCCGGCCGCCGCGGCCGACGGGCAACCGGCCGCGCCGGCCGTGAAACACACGACGGCAGCCATGATCCCGGCGCCGATGCGGCGGAGAGTGGCGGCGGGGCTCGGCACGATGCGCCTTTCGGGCTGGGGCGGAGGCGTGAAGCGAATTAAACGATAGCCACACCAGCAACTCTGTCAACATTCGTAACAGCCCCATCACCTCTCGGATGCGGCCAGATCACGAAGTGCCCCAGAAGAACTCCCCGAAAGAATTCAGCGGCGGGGTTGAGACGCCGGTATCGACGCCCGGTGCATGGATGCCCGGCGCATCGACCCCCGGTTCATTGACCCCCCAGGGGAGAAGCCCCGGGAGTATCTGCCGAGACCCCAGCCGGTCATAGCGCGGGTTTCAGGCCCCGCGCGGTGTTCTCCATCGGCTCTCGTAGCCCGCGATCTCATGGGGTGCGGCCCGGCGGGCCCGAATCATCGCCTTCTCGCGCCGGATGATCGCTCGCATCGTGAGCGCCATCAGTGCGATAACGAGGATTCCCATGAGAATGATCAAGATAGGTTCGGCATTAAGGCTTCCCATCATGGTCCCCGATCATCTCGTCACGGTCCCAACGGCGTTGACACCGTGCCTCTGACGCTAACCCAATGGTTAAAGGCGTATCGGGGTTTTCAGAACTCCGGAAAATGACGTCTTGTCACCCCGTCGCGCCGAACTCCGCGGCAGTCATCTGCCCGGGCGTGAAATCGGCCCGGCACCGCCGTGGCGACTACCCTCAGGCCATGACCCTCGAGCGTGTTGAGCGAACGTTTGCCGGCGTGGGCGGAGTCCCGATCGTCTATGACGTATGGACGCCGGACGCCGAGGTGCGCGGAGTTGTCGTACTCGCACACGGGTACGGCGAGCACGCCCGCCGATACGATCATGTAGCTCAGCGCTTCGCCGAGTCCGGCTTGGTCACCTATGCCCTCGACCACCGCGGGCATGGCCGGGCCGGCGGTAAGCGGGTCCGGGTACGCGATATGCAGGAGTTCGTCCGCGACTACCGGACCCTGGTTTCCGTCGCGACCGCGGAGCACCCCGCCGTTACCCGAATCGTGCTCGGCCACAGTATGGGCGGCGCGATCGCCTTCGCCTACGGGGTGCAACACCCCGGCGAATACGACCTGATGGTGTTGTCCGGGCCGGCGATCGCCGCGCATACCCGCGTCTCCAAAGCCAAGGCGGTCATCGGCAAAGCGGTCGGTTCGATCCTGCCTGATCTGCCGATCGAGTCGATCGACGCCGATCTGGTGTCCCGTGACCCGCAGGTGGTGGCCGACTATAAAGCCGACCCGCTGGTCTACCGCGGGAAGGTCCCGGCCGGTATCGGCAAGGCGCTGCTGGTGGTAGGGGAGACCATGCCCGCGCGCGCTCCCGGGATCACCGCGCCGCTGTTGGTCGTTCACGGCGCCGATGACCAGTTGATCTCGGCGGAGGGCAGTCGGCGTCTGATGGAGTGTGTGGGCTCCCGCGATCGTGAACTCAAGATTTATCCCGGGCTGTTCCACGAGGTTTTCAACGAACCTGAACGGGACCGTGTCCTCGATGATGTCGTGGATTGGATTCAGGAACGACTGTGATGCGGGGATTTTGCGCCGGGGTCCTGGGTTTGGCCCTGGTGGGGGTGCTCACGAGCGGCTGTGCCCGGCCCGATATCGCCGAACCGATCTGGGTCGATGACGAGGTGACCTTTGTCGCTGACGGTCTGACCCTGCACGGCACCTACCGGCACCCCTCCGGGGCCGTGAGCGGGCCGGCGGCGCTGCTGATCTCGGAGAGCGGAGCCACCGACCGCAACGGCGACAACAACGTCGCCGGGCCGATCGGCAACATGCGCCAACTCGCCGACTACCTGTCCGAACAGCAGGTGGCCACTCTGCGCTATGACAAGGTGGGCACCGGGGCCACCGGCCTGGGTCCCTATGAGGATCGGCCGGCTGATGTCGGCAGCGCCGTCTACACCGCCGGGGCCCGGGCGGCCGCGCAATTCCTGGCCGAGCAGCCTGGCACCGATAGCAGCCGCATCTCGGTGTACGCCGTCGGAGAGGGTGCGATGCACGCCATGTCACTGGCGGCAGATACCTCGGCGGGTGCCCCGATGATCCACTCACTGGCTCTGCTTCAACCCCTGTCGGCGCGCTACCTGGACCTGATCGGCAGCCGCGTCGGCAATGAGATGGCGGCCGCCGTGCGGGCGGGGACCCAGACCCGCCAGCAGGCCGACCGGGTGCTGGCCGCCTGGGCGGCCGCGGTCGAGCAGGTTCGCAGCACCGGTTCGGCCCCGGCTGCCCTGCCCGCCGGCCTCAGCGCGATCGTCAACCCGGATAACGTCAGGGCCGTCGCCGAAGCGGATTCCATCGATCCGCTCGCTCTGGCCGCGCGCATCCCGGCCGGCACCCCGGTGCTGCTGACCTGCTCGGACTCCGATGGTCAGGCAAGCTGCACCGGAATGCCGGCGCTCGTCGGGGCGCTGGCGCACACCGATCTCGACTTCGTCGAACTCACCGGAGTGAACCACGTGCTGCGTGACGACCCGACAGATAACGTCGCCCGTTACGCGCAGCAAGGACCGCTTTCCTCCCAGCTCACCGCGGCTGTGGACCGGTTTGTCACGCAGTGACGGCGGGCTGTGGACGGCAGCGGCAGTGGGGAGACCCCGGCGCCGGCCGCCGTCAGCGGCAACGGCGCGTCGGCACCGTGGCCTACCGTGACGCCATGACCGACGACAAGATGCTCGCCCGGATCGCCGCGCTGCTGCGCCAGGCCGAGGGCACCGACAATGCCCATGAGGCCGAGGCGTTCATGGCAGCCGCCCAGCGTCTGGCCACCGCGACCTCTATCGACCTGGCCGTCGCCCGGGCGCATTCGGCCACCCGCACCGCCGCCCAGGAGCCCACCCAGCGGACCATCACCATCGGTGAACCCGGTTCCCGGGGTCTGCGCACCTATGTCCAGCTGTTCGCGGTGATCGCCGCGGCCAACGACGTCCGCTGCGATGTCGCGTCGAACTCGACGTTCGTCTACGCCTACGGCTTTGGTGAGGATATCGACACCACCCACGCCCTCTACGCCAGCCTGGTGGTTCAGATGGTGCGATCCTGCGATCAGTATCTGGCTACCGGAGCGCATCGTCCGACGCCGACCATCACCGCCCGGTTGAACTTCCAGTTGGCCTTCGGCGCGCGGATTGGCCAGCGCCTCGCCGAGGCCCGGGACGACGCCAAGCGTGAGGCGACGCAGTCCTGTAGCGCCGACCCCGGCACCGCAGTGGCTCTGCGCAACAAGGATCTGGAATTGCGCGACCACTACCGCACCGCGTCCAAGGCCCGGGGGACGTGGCGGGCTACCACTGCCAAGGCGGGCTACTCCTCGGCGGCCCGGCGGGCCGGCGACCGGGCCGGCCGGCAGGCCCGGCTGGGGGCCAGCCCGGAGCTGCCGGGAACACGGGCCCGGCTGCCCCGGTGATCCCGGGGTGAGCGGTCGCGACGCCCAGCGTGCCCGGGTCTATGCGGCCGAGGAGTTCGTCCGGACGTTGTTCGACCGCGCCGCCCAGCACAGTTCACGGGCCATCGACTTCTTCGGCGCGTCGCTTACCCTCCCGCCGGAGGCCCGATTCGGCTCGGTCGACGCGGTCGGGCGGTACGTCGAGGATGTACTCGCGTTGCCTGCGGTGAGCGCGCAATGGCCGGGTGCCGGCCCGATCGAGGTTCGCGCCCGTCGCGGCGCCACCGCCGCCCACTATGAGCGCCGTGCGGCCGGTGCGGTGATCGCGGTTCCCGAACAGCGGGGTTGGGCCCTGCGGGAACTGGTCGTCCTGCATGAGGTGGCTCATCACCTCGACCACAGCGACGAGCCCGCCCACGGACCGGGATTCGTCGGCACCTTCTGCGCCCTCGCCGCGGCCGTGATGGGCCCGGAAGTCGGCTACGTGCTGCGGGTTGTGTACCGCAAAGAGGGCGTCGAGGAGGGGCTTCGGTAGGGCCGCGGGACTCGCTACGGTCATCCGATGGATGATTTGATCGGTCCCGGGCAGTGGTTGCCCACCGATGAGCTGCTGGATCGGCTGCTGCTCGGGCAGGACCCCGCTCTGAGCGACGCACTGGCCGACTCCGCGGCTGCCGGCCTGCCGCCCATTGAGGTATCCGCCCAGAGCGCGCGCCTGCTGTACCTGCTGACGAGGATCAGTGGCGCACGCCGGGTTCTGGAGATCGGGACACTCGGCGGCTACAGCACCATCTGCCTAGCCCGTGCCGTCGGCGGCGACGGTGCCGTGGTCACCCTGGAGTCCAGCCAGCACCATGCCGATATCGCCGACCGCAACCTGCGCCGCGCCGGCGTCGCCGACCGTGTCGACATCATCGTCGGTCCGGCGCTGGACACCCTGATCGGACTGACAGGGCCGTTCGACCTGGTGTTCATCGACGCTGACAAGGAGAACAACACCGCCTACGTCCGCCACGCAGTACGACTGGGTCGGCCCGGCACCGTCATCGTGGTGGACAACGCCGTTCGTGGCGGACGTATCCTCGACCCGTCCGCCGATGACACCCAGGCCCGCGGGGTGCGTACCATGCTCGAACAGGTCGGAGCCGACCCCGGTGTGGAAGCCGCGGCGATTCAGACCGTCGGAGCCAAGGGTTGGGACGGATTTGTCATCGCGCGGGTGAGGTAACCGGCGCGTCGCCGTTAATCCCTCCGTCACACAGCGCAATCGCGCGGAAACGTCCCCGATCTAGCGTTCCGTCCGGGACGCCGTCCACTGACTCATTCCTCTGCGGCGAGCAGACATAAACTCGTACAGATGGCGCCGGTTTTATGCGAGTTTGTGTCTGCTCGCGCACCGGGGCGGGCCAGGGGTCCGGGGCGGGTTCAGGTGGCGGCCGGGGTGACGTGCACCGGAACCCCGTTGAGCACGGAGGTGCCCGACAGCGGGTCCAGCAGCGAGCTGTTCAGCAGAGCGTTGACGTTGACCCCGGGCCGCCGGGTGGCCACCGACAGCCGGGTGCCCGGCATATCGTGGCCCCAGCCATGAGGTAGCGACACCACCCCGGGGCGGATGGCGTCGGTGATCTCCACCGGAACCTCCACCGAACCGGCCGGACCGGTCACCACGGCCATATCGGTGACGTGCAGCCGGGTGGCGTCGTCGGGGTGGATCTGCAGCGTGCACCGGTTGGTGCCGCCGGCCAGCGCGGGCAGGTTGTGCATCCAGCTGTTGTTGGACCGCAGGTGCCGGCGGCCGATCAGCAGCAGCCCGTCGGCACCGGAACCCAGCGAGGCGTACAGCCGCGGGATGTCGTCGAGAATCGGGTCCGGCGCCAATTCCACTGTGCCCGAGGGAGTTCGCAGGACCGCGGGGATGCGTGGAGTGAGCGGACCGAGATCCACGCCGTGCGGGTTGTCCCGCAGCCGCTGCAGGGTGAGGCCGTCAGGTGTGGTGCCGAATGCGTCGCCGAACGGACCGAGTCGCAGCATCATGTCGAGCCGGCGTTCGTATCCCGGCCCGGCGGGCAGCATCGCTGTGAGCTCCTCGACGCTGCGGCCCGATACCGGTGACTGCGGATCGGCGACCTCCTTGGCCAGCACGGTGCCGATGACCTGCTCGTCGACGAGCTCGGGATCGGCCTCGGCGTCCATCCCCATCAGCCGCAGGGTGAGCCGGGACAGGATCTCCACCTCGCTGGGACGGCCCGCGGGAAGGTCGAATACCGGCGGTGAGTAGCGGGCGGTGTTGTGTACCGCGACACCCGACAGCGCGATATCGAAATGCGCGGTCTGTGACGGTGGGGGCGGGGGCAGGATGACGTCGGCGTGCCGGGTGGTCTCGTTGAGGTAGGGGTCCACCGACACCATGAACTGCAACTGATCCATCGCCTGCGACAGGCGCCCCCCGTCCGGGGCGGACAGCACCGGATTACCGGCGATGGTGACCAGCGCCCGGACTTGGCCCGGGCCGGAAGTCTCGATCTCCTCGGGCAGGAGAACGGTCGGTAGCTCGGAGGCGATCTCGGGGTGGCCGGAGACCCGGCTGTGCCAGCGGCCGACGGAGAAGCCCCGGCCCGGTTTGGCCGGGCGGGGCGCGGCGCTGATCGGGGAGGTGGCGAACATAGCTCCGCCGGGGCGGTCGAGGTTCCCGGTCAGAACGTTGATCACATCCACCAGCCAGCTGGTGACAGTGCCGAACCCGACGGTCGAGGTGCCGATCCGGCCGTACATGGCGGCCCGGGACGCAGCCGCCATATCGCGAGCCAGCCGGCGGATATCGGCAACAGGCACTCCGCAGTGCCCGGCGACCGCCTCGGGTGGGAAGTCCGCCGCGGCGGCCTGGACCCGTTGGACTCCGCTGACATAACCGCCCAGGTCGCCCAGATCGACCAGATCCTCATCGAACAGGACATGCACCACCGCGAACAACAGGGCGGCATCGGTCCCGGGGCGGGGAGCCAGGTGGTGGTCGGCGAGTTCGGCGGTGCGGGTGCGGTTGGGGTCGATGACGGTGAGGGTGCCGCCACGGCGTTTGAGTGCCTTGAGTCTGCCGCCGAAATCAGCCGCGGTCGCGACGCTGCCGTTGGAGACCAGCGGGTTGGCGCCGATGATCACCAGGTGGTCGGTTCGGTCGAGGTCGGGAACGGTGAACGCGAACGGGTTGCCGAACAGATACCCGCAGGCCACCTGCTTGGGCATCTGGTCCAAGGTGCTGGCGGTGTACACGTTGCGGGTGCCCAGAGCCCGGATGACCGCCGGCGCGTTAAGCGCCCCGGCGATGGTGTGAGCGTTGGGGTTGCCCAGGTAGACCGCGACCGATCCGCCGCCGGTTTCGGCGATGACCCGGCCCAGCCCCTGCGCCGCCGCGTCGAATGCCTCGGCCCAACTCGTTTCGACGAGTTCGCCGTCCCGCCGCACCAACGGGGTACTCAACCGGTCGGGGTCATTGTCCAGTTCGGCAAGGCTGGCACCCTTCGGGCAGATGAAGCCGTGGCTGAAAACGTCATCGCGATCGCCACGCGCGGCGGTCACCCGACCGTTCTCGATGCTCAGAACCAGACCGCAGGTGGCCTCACAGAGTGGACAGATACGCAACGCGGTAGTGGTCACGGTTGTCACTGTGCGCCGGTGGGGGCGTGGTGGCAACCCCGCCGGGGTCGAAAATCCCGACCTCCCCGCGGGCCGCAACGGGCAGCGGAGCGTAACCTTTGGTACATTTCTGAGAATTCGCTGAAAATTCGCCGAGAGGGCACCAAGATGGCTGGCAGCAGAGTCGCCGACAGGGTTCGCCGCGCGGGTAAGTCCTCCACCAGACTGGCGGTCCTCGGGGCCGCGGCAGCGACGGGCGCGGCGGCGGTGCTGGGATCGGCGCCACCGGCCAGCGCGTTGGACGTCACGCAGGACATCTACACGGCCGGGCCGCTGCTGAGTGTGCTGCCGGCGCTCGGTCTGGACTCGGTGACCATCTCATTGGGGAATATTCAACCGGTCGGCGATGTCAATCTCGTCCTCGACTTGAACCCGACGTCGGGGTCGACGGTCGACCTCTACAACACCGTCAACGCCCTGCCGTTCAACCGGCGCGGTCTGTTCAGCTCGATCTTCGACCGGGTGTTGGGTCCGCCGGCCGATCCCACCACCCAGTTTCCGGCGGTAGCGGGTTCCGGCGGCGCTGCCCGTAACCTCGCCGATGCCTACCGGGCGCAGATCTCCAGCGTGAACGGGAACACGCCACCCGGATTCACCCCGTTCGAGCCCGGGACGGGGAACAACACCAACGCCACCAACGAGTTTCTGCTGTATGTGAATGACCCACTGCGGCCCAACGGCGGTATCGGCAGCCGGTTCGCGCCGATCCTGAACCTGTTCGGCGTCGACACCACGGTTCCCGCGGCGGGGGTGAACACCGCCACCGGACTCCGGTTGAACGCCGCAACCCTCGATCTGGCCTGGGCCTACAGCCCGGTCGCGGACCTTCCGGTGACCCTCAACCCGTTCTCCTGGGTCAACAGCCTGCTGGCGGCGGTGCCGATCAATCTGCTCGGCGGGTTGAGTCTTGCCGGTCTTGACCTCACGACTGCGGGGATCAACATCGCGGGCACTCTCGGCATTCTCCGGCGCCTCAGCGTGGGGATCCTGCCGATATCGGACGGTCAGGCCTGGTACGGCACTCTCCTGCCCAACGATCTGCCCATTCTGGAGCCACTGCGGCTCCCCTCTCGACTGCTCAACGCGGCGTTCGGACTTGATCTCGGCACGCCGATCGCGGACGCTCTGCAGCCGGCACTAACCATCCTGGTGAATACCGGCTACTCGGATGTGGTGACACCGGCCGATATCGCGGCGGACCCGTCGCTGGCCAACACCTATCAACCCTATGACCGCACTTTCCTCACTTCCGGGACTGCTGAGACATTCTTGTCGGTGGCGCCTCTGACCCCGGCTGAATGGCTTCAGGTACCCGGTGATGTGCTCGGCGCATTGATCACCGGTTTCCGGGATGTGTTCTTCCCGCCGGCCCCCCAGGCGCCGCCGGCATCGGCCGACACCCCGGCGGTGACCGCCCCCGGCGCGATGGCCGCGACCCCCGCGGACTATCCGGCAGACTCGGTGCCCGGGCCGGAACTCGGACTGCCGTCTGCACCCGATTCCACGGCCGCCGCGGCCGTCGCGGCTCCGGGCAACCCGGTGTCGTCGCCCAGTCCGGCGGCCGTCACGGTTCCTGCGCCGGTTGGCCGATCCGGGGTGGTGCTGTCACCGACGCTGGATGGCTCATCGGCCGGGCTGGCTTCAGCGGCGAGTGCCCCGCTGTCAGCTCCGCGGGTCCGCGCGGAACAGCGGTCGGCTCGTACGGATACCGGTCAGTCGACGCGCAAGCGGGTGGGCGCGCGGTCAGCGGCGGGCGGCGCTTAGGCCAATCTCGCGCCGCGGGCGGCGCTTAGGCGCATCTCGCGCCGCGGGCGCCGCTCAGTCGCATACCGCGCCGCGGGCGGCTGAGCCCACCAGCTTGCGGTATTTGGCCAGCACCCCTGCGGTGTAGCGCGGTGCGGGTGGTTCGAAACCGATCTGGCGCCGATCCATTTCGGCGGGGTCGAGCAGCAGATCCAGGGTGCCGTTGGCCACATCGAGTCGGATGCGGTCACCGTCGGCGACGAATGCGATCGGTCCGCCGTCGACCGCCTCGGGGGCGACGTGCCCGACACACAACCCGGTGGTGCCGCCGGAGAAGCGGCCATCGGTGAGCAAGAGGACGTCCTTGCCCAGCCCGGCGCCCTTGATGGCACCGGTGATGGCCAGCATCTCGCGCATGCCGGGCCCGCCCTTGGGTCCCTCGTAGCGGATCACCACCACATCACCGGCGGCGATGGTGCCGTCCTCCAGGGCGTTCATGGCCGCGCGCTCGCCGTCGAAAACCCGCGCCGTGCCTTCGAACACGGTGGCGTCGAAGCCGGCGGACTTGACCACCGCACCCTCCGGAGCCAGCGAGCCGTGCAGGACGGTGATACCGCCGGTCGGGTGGATCGGGTTATTCATGGCCCGCAGCACCTTGCCGTCCAGATCCGGTGGATCGATATGAGCGAGGTTCTCCGCCATGGTCCGGCCGGTGACGGTGAGCGTATCGCCGTGCAGCAGGCCGGCATCCAGCAGCGCTTTCATAATCACCGGTACCCCGCCGATGCGGTCGACGTCGGTCATCACGTTCTTGCCGAATGGCTTGACATCGGCCAGGTGCGGAACCTTGGCCCCGATGCGGGTGAAGTCGGCCAGCGACAGTTCGACCTGCGCCTCGTGGGCGATGGCAAGTAGGTGCAGGACGGCGTTGGTGGATCCGCCGAAGGCCATCAGCACCGCGATCGCGTTCTCGAAGGCCTCCTTGGTCAGGATGTCGCGGGCGGTGATACCGAGGCGCAGCAGTTCGATGACGGCGATACCGCTGCTGCGGGCGTAGCCGTCACGGCGGCGGTCGGTGGCCGGGGGCGCGGCGCTGCCGGGAAGCGACAAACCCAGCGCCTCACCGATGCTGGCCATCGTGTTGGCGGTGTACATCCCGCCGCAGGCACCTTCACCGGGGCAGATGGCCCGCTCAATGGCATCGACGTCCGCTCGTGACATCAGGCCGCGGGCGCACGCACCGACCGCCTCGAAGGCGTCGATGATGGTCACCTCGCGTTCGGTACCGTCCGACATCCGGGCGAACCCCGGCAGGATCGACCCCGCGTAGAGGAAGACCGCAGCCAAATCCAGTCGGGCGGCGGCCATCATCATCCCGGGCAGCGACTTGTCGCAGCCGGCCAGCATCACCATCCCGTCGAGGCGTTCTGCCTGCATGACAGTTTCGACGCTGTCGGCGATGACCTCACGCGAGACGAGCGAGAAGTGCATTCCCTCGTGGCCCATCGAGATACCGTCGGAGACGGAGATGGTGCCGAATTTCATCGGGAATCCGCCCGCTTCGAACACCCCGTCCTTGGCCGCGTTCGACAGCCGGTCCAGTGACAGATTGCACGGGGTGATCTCGTTCCACGACGACGCCACACCGATCTGAGGTTTGGCGAAGTCGTCGTCGCCCATGCCCACCGCCCGCAGCATGCCCCTGGCCGCGGCCTTTTCCAGGCCGTCGGTGACATCTCGGCTGCGGGGCTTCAGATCGGGGGAGTCGCTCACGTGGTCAAGTATGACCCTTGCGGGGGGAGCACCAAAATCGCACGCAATACCCCCTCGGGGTATCAAGTAGACTGCGGTCGCGGCAATCCGCACCACATGTCTCCCGGCCGCCGATAGCCCGGGATCGACCACGTCCACCGGAGACCGAAGGGAACGAGCAGCTGAGATGAGTGATACCCACAGCGATGCGGACATCAAGGGCCATGCGAACGGCTACTCGGCGAACAAGGACAACTACGCCAAGCGGCTGCGCCGTATCGAGGGCCAAGTCCGCGGTATCGCCCGGATGATCGACGAGGAGAAATACTGCATCGACATCCTCACCCAGGTCAGCGCTGTCAACAGCGCTCTTCAGTCGGTGGCGTTAGGTCTGCTTGATGAGCACCTCAGCCACTGTGTGAGCCTCGCTGTCGCCGAAGGCGGTGACGAGGCCGATCAGAAACTGGCCGAAGCATCCGCCGCGATCGCCAGGCTGGTGCGTTCCTGACCTGAGTTCCCGATCTGAACGGGTGGCGGGGACCGGTTCGAACCCGTTTGCGGGCGCGCCGGGCCCTCGCGCGCACAGACGAGTTCATACTCTGGGAATGCTGACAAGGCCGTGCCGATGACATCCGATATCCAGTGGTAGTCGACCCCCGGTGACAGTCGATACCCCGTTGCGCTCCGGGCCCTGGACACCCAGGGTCGCGGTATCGCTGGCGGTCCTCGCGGCCGCCGCGTTCGTCTACGTCACCGCGGAGATCATGCCGGTCGGGGCGCTGCCCGCGATCGCCGCCGACCTCGGGGTCAGTGAGGCCATGGTGGGCACCCTGCTGGCCAGCTATGCGCTGGTTGCCGCGCTGGCCACGGTGCCGATGGTGCGGTTCACCGCGCACTGGCCGCGCCGACCCACGCTCATCTTCACCCTGGTCTGCCTGACCGTGTCGCAGCTCATCTCGGCACTGGCGCCGACGTTCGAGGTGCTTGCACTCGGGCGGGTGCTGTGCGCGCTCACCCACGGGTTGATGTGGTCGGTGATCGCCCCGATCGGCATCCGGATGGTTCCCCCCTCGCACGCTGCCCGCGCGACGATGGCCGTCTACGTGGGGACCGGACTCGCGCTGGTGGTCGGCAGCCCGCTGACCGCGGCGCTGAGCGAGTTCTGGGGTTGGCGGCCGGCCGTCATCGCGATCACCGTGTCGGCAGCTGTGGTTCTGGTGGCCGCCAGGGTTGTGCTGCCGTTGATGGAGATCCCCGACGGAGGCGCCGACCGCACCGGGCGCCGGACCGCGCATCACCGCAACCGGCCGCTGGTCATCATGAGCGTGCTGACCATGCTCGGGGTCACGGGGCACTTCATCTCCTACACGTTCATCGTGGTGATCATCCGGGATGTCGTGGGTGTCGGCGGACCCAACCTGGCCTGGCTGCTTGCGGCCTATGGCATCTCCGGTCTGGCCGCGATGGGGTTCCTCGCCCGCCCCGGCGACCGCCGGCCGAAGGCAGCGATCGTCGGTTGTCTGGCCGGGCTGACACTGGTTCTCGCGGTGCTGGCCGCCATGGGCTTTGCCGACCGCAGCAGCGTTGCGACGCTGCTCACCGGCCTGGTCGCGGTCCTGGTGTGGGGTGCCACCGCCACCGCAATCCCACCGATGCTGCAGTCCGCTGCCATGCGGCACTGTCCGGACGATCCCGATGGCGCATCCGGTCTTTACGTGGCGGCGTTCCAGATCGGCATCATGGCGGGCTCGCTGATCGGCGGCCTGTTGTTCGAGCACGGCGGCGAGCCGGTCATGCTGACCGCCTCGGCGCTGCTGATCGCGGTCGTGCTGGGCAGTGTGCTGGTGGGCCGCGACCTGTTCTCCGCGACCGCGGACAACACCGCACCGACCAGCCGGTAGTAACGCTCGTCACGCCGGGATCGACAGTTCTCACAGCTCAGCGCCCCGATGGCCGTACATGTGCCGGTAGCTGCCGGCGGCGTTGTGTCACACTTGGGAGACACCATGAACTTGGAGGATGTGTGATGCGGGTGAGAGGCGCCCTGGCTGCCGCGTTATGTGTAATCGGCGTCGGTTCCGGATTGGGCAGTGGTTCGGCGCTGGCCGATCCCGAACCGCCTCCGCCGCCGCCCCTGGACGGCTCGGTGCCGGTCGAGCAGATGCCGGTCGTGATGCCCCCGCCTCCGCCCCCGCTGCCCGGTGACTTGGTCGCTCCCGGCGAGACCCCGGCGGCCACGGTGAAACCGCCGGCCCCGGTCGTCAACCCCGCGGTCCCGCAGTCGAGCACCAACACCAGCACGGTCAAGGGTCAGAACAACTCGCCCTACGTGGGCGAGCCGGTGTTCTCGCCCCCCAGCTTCAACCCCGTCAACGGGGCCACGGTCGGCGTCGCCAAGCCGATCATCATCAACTTCGCGCGGCCGATCGCCAACCGCAGGCTGGCCGAGCAGGCTATCCACATCTCCTCGAATCCGCCGGTGCCGGGGGCCTTCTACTGGACCCTCGACACCCAGGTGCGCTGGCGGCCGTATGACTTCTGGCCGGCCGAGACCGTGGTCAATATCGACGCCAGCGGCGCCAAGTCCAGTTTCCAGGTCGGTGAATCGCTGATCGCCACCGTCGATGACGCGACCCACCAGATGACGGTGACCCGCAACGGCAAGGTGGCCAAGACCATGCCGGTGTCGATGGGCATTGACGGCAAATACGACACCAAGAATGGCACCTACTACGTGCTGGAGAAGTTCCCGGAGCTGGTGATGGACTCGTCCACCTACGGCGTTCCGGTGGACTCCGCCGACGGCTACAAGATCGATGTGGAGTGGGCGGTCCGGATCGATAACAGCGGCGGGTTCGTACACAGCGCACCGTGGTCGGTGGCCGCTCAGGGTAAGCGCAATGTCAGCCACGGCTGCATCAACCTCAGCCCGGCGAACGCCAAGTGGTTCTACGACAATTTCGGCAGCGGTGATCCCGTCATCGTGAAGAACTCCGTGGGCCTCTACACCAAACCCGACGGCGCCGACGACTGGCAGTGGGAGCTGTACTGAGCCGGTAGCGGCTGGGCTGGTCAGTTCCAGATCCGCACCCGCTGCTCCGGCGGGAGGTAGAGCGCGTCATCGGCGCCGACGTCGAATGCCTCGTAGAAGGCGTCGATATTGCGAACCACGCCGTTGCACCGGAACTCCGGCGGTGAATGCGGATCGGTGGCGAGCCGGCGGACCGCCTCGGCGGGCCGGGACTTGGTGCGCCACACCTGCGCCCAGCCGCACAGGACGCGCTGTACGCCGGTGAGGCCGTCGAGCACCGGCGCCTCGCCGCCACCCAGTGACAGCCGGTAGGCCAGCAGCGCGATCGACAGCCCGCCGAGATCGCCGATGTTCTCCCCGACGGTGAACGCACCCTGCACGTGCGGTTGCTCCGGTCTGTCCTGCAGATCGCGCGGCACGTAGGCGTCGTACTGCTCGATCAGCCGGGTGGTGCGGGCGGTGAACTCGCGGCGGTCGGAATCGGTCCACCAGTCCACCAGGTGGCCGTCACCGTCGTACTTCGATCCCTGATCGTCGAAACCATGGCCGATCTCGTGGCCGATCACCGCGCCGATACCACCGTAGTTGGCCGCATCGTCGGCCTCGGAGTCGAAGAACGGTGGCTGCAGAATCGCCGCGGGGAAGACGATTTCGTTCATCCCGGGGTTGTAGTAGGCGTTTACCGTCTGCGGGGTCATGAACCACTCGCCCCGATCCACCGGTGCGCCGAGTTTGCCGAACTCACGGTCGGCCTCAACCTCAGCTCCGCGGATTACGTTGCCGTACAGGTCATCCCGGCGAATCACAAGGGCGCTGTAGTCGCGCCACGAGTCCGGGTATCCGATCTTCGCGGTGAACTTCTCCAGCTTGGCCAATGCGCGTTCCCGGGTGGCAGGTGTCATCCACTCCAGTTCACTGATGCTGACCCGGTAGGCCTCGCGCAGGTTCGCGACCAGAATATCCATCCGCGCCTTGGCATCCGGGGGAAAGTGGAGTTCGGTAAAGAGACGACCCACCGCATCTCCCAGCACGCCCTCCACCAGGGACACCCCGCGCTTCCAGCGTTCCCGGATCTGCTCGGTCCCGGACAGGGTGCGGCCGTAGAAGGCGAAATCGCCCTCCACCAGGGCTCGGGTGAGGATCGCCGCACGGGCATGGATGAGCCGCCAGCGTGCCCACTCCTGCCAGTCCGCGTATTCGGCGCCCGCCCACAACTCGGCGAAGGCCGTGAGGTAATCCGGTTGGCGGACCACCAGTTCGGGGACGGAGTCCGGTGCTGCTCCCAGCGCCGTGATCCATGCGCCCCAATCGAATCCCGGCGCCCAGTCTGGTAATTCGGCGAAGGTCCGCAGGTTGTAGCTCAGATCGGCATCGCGCCGGCGCACCACGTCCCAGTGCGCGGCGGCCAGCTTTGTCTCCAGGGCCACGATCCGGCCGGCCCGCTCGGCGTGCTCATCGGGTGCCCCGCCGTAAACCAGCGCGAACATCGCCGCGATATGCGCCGGGTAGGCGCCCAGGATCGCGGCGTGCTGATCATCGCGATAGTAGGACTCATCCGGCAGTCCGAGCCCCGACTGGGTGAGGTGGACCAGATATCGCGACGAGTCCTTCGAGTCGGTGTCGACGTACAGGCCGACACCGCCGCCGACACCGGTGCGCTGCAGCCGACCGATGACGCGGGTCAGCGCTGCCGGGTCAGTCGCGGCATCGATGGCGGCCAACTCCTCGAGCAGCGGGGCCAGGCCGCGGGCCTCGACGGATTCCTCGTCGAGGAAACTGGCGTAGAGGTCGCCGATGCGCTGCTCATCGCCGTCGGCGGCACGGTTTGCTATCGCCGCCGCCCGGGTGATGATCTCGCGGACCTGTTCCTCGGCGCGGTCGTAGAGCTGGCGGAACGCACCGTCGGTGGCCCGGTCTGCGGGCATCACGTACTCGGCCAGCCAGCGCCCGTTGAGATGGCCGAACAGGTCGTCCTGCGGCCGAACCGCCGGATTGCAGTGCGTGAGGTCGATCCCGGACCGGGGCTGCTGATGCGTCACCACACCATACTTACCATCACGTTATTTCACGCCCGGTAGCCTCGCCTGCATGTCCGGGGCGCATGAGGTGGCTTCACCTGACGAATCCGCCGGTGAGCCCGAGCGGGACGGCGGTGTGCTCTCCGGGTTCGGTGTGGCCTCAGCGGCCCTGGCGGGGCTTGCGCTGTTCGCCGTCGTGCTGATCGCGGTGATGTGGTCGGGTCATCGCGCCGCGGAGGCTGAGCGCGCGTATCAGGCCGGTGCGATGCAGGCGGCCGCCGAATGGACCGGGTTGCTGATCAACATGAATGCCGACAATGTCGAGGCCAGTATGGCGCGGCTCCGCGACGGCACGGTCGGCGAACTCAACTCCGGTTTCGAGGCCTCGATCGCCCCGTATCGCGATATCGTGCGCACGCTGCGGTCCAGCACCACCGGTCGGGTCGAGTCGGTCTCGATCGAAGCGTTGCATCACGACCTCGACGCCAGGCCCGGCCAGCGCCCGGACTCCCCGGCGGCGCTGCCGTCCGCCGTGGCCGCCCGAACCGACACCGTGCTGGTGGTGGCGACGTCGGTGAGTGAGAACGCCGGCGGCACCCCCACAACGGTGCGGTGGAACCTGCGGCTGGGCGTGTCCGATATCGACGGCACAGCGATGATCTCCCGGCTGGAGTCGCTGCGATGAGGAACCTGGCCCGCGTCCTGGCGATCGACGTGGCCGCACCACTGGCCGCGACAGCGGCATTGCTGCTGCTCGGTGTGATGCTCGGTTGGCCACTGTGGTGGGTATCGGTGTGTTCGATGCTGTGCCTGCTGATCCTGCAGTTCGTGATCGTTGATCTCGTCGGTTTTCGGCGCGATGCGGTCACGTTCGGCACCGATGACGACGCGCCGGGGATACGGTGTGCCGTCGTCGGGTTCGCGGCGGCGGCGATGGTCGCCGCCGCGGTCGTCGGCTATGTCCAATGGACGCTGCCGGACCGTGCCTTCACCCGTGACTCCGGCGAGGTGGTGCGGATCGCCGCGGATGTCGCCGAAGCCACCGCGACGTTCAGCCCGAACGATCCCGGGTCGGCGATCGAGGTGGCCACCTCCATGATGGCGCCGCAGAGCGCCGAGGCGTTCAAGGCTCAATTCACCCCTGCCGCAGCCGATCTGGCCAAACGGAAGGTGACTGCGCGAGCACAGACCGTCTCAGCCGGAGTGGAGGTGCTGGGGCCCTCAGCGGCCAGCGTTGCGGTGCTCATGCGCGGAACTCAGACCGTTGCCGGTGAGGAGCCGGCAGTCTCCGTGCTGGCGCTCCGGGTGGCCCTGGCCAAACAGGACGGCGTCTGGAAAGTGGTCGATGTGGGGCCGGTCAACGCGCCGTGAACACGCGGTGTCATCCCCCCGGTTCAGCGCGAGTCGGGCTCGGGGTACTCGTCGGCGGGTTCCTCGAGAGGCTGCTCCCGGGCGCGCTGGGCACGAATCTTCGCGAACCTGTCCGAGAGTCTCCGCATCCGGATCATCAGCGAGGCCGGAGGGCTGATCGTGGCATCCAGGTAGGAGCTCAGATCGTCGCGGGCCACACCGATTCGGGAGGCGAACTCCGGTTCGGTCAGACCGGACCGCTCGAGCAGTAACCGGACGTGCCGGGCCGCTTCGGACCGTTCGTTGGCCTCCAGGTGGCGGCGGGCCCGATCGAGAACCTCGGTGAGTGCCCGGGATACTCCGTGCGGCCGGGCCGTGTCCAGGACCTCTTCGACCTGGCGGGCCGTGCGTCCGTAGGGGTCGCGTTTGACGGCTACGACGATACGTTGCCAGACGGAGATATCGCCGGTCTCCAGGGCCGCGCGAATCGAGGAGGTGGGCCAGAACTCGACGGGCGGGTCATCGATCGGGCTGTTATACCGGCGAGTCAACCCGCCTCCTCCAAGATCGCGACCGCCAGAGCCAGGCACCGGCGACGCACATCATCCCACTGCGCATCTGACTGCGCATCATCCCACTGCGCATCCGACCGGTCGCCGGGGTGGCCGTCGGTTCCGTCGGCGGCGATCGGGTCCGCGAGCCGGCGCACCAGTTGCGTCGCGATCCAGCGCCGCTCCGGTCGTCCGGCACTGTAGTAACCGTCGATCCCGGCTATCACCGAGGCGGCGTTGTCGATGTCCATCGCCTCGACCAGATCCGCGAGTTCGGCGTAGTCGGAGCGGCGGTTGCGGCACAGCACCAGACACGCCTTCATCCGCAGGGTCTCGGCCGCAGTCGGTATCTGCAGCCGGTCGCCGGTGGGTAGTTGCACATTGGCGGTCTCCACAGGGCACCGGCGCTGTACCGGGGTGTCGCTTTCCAGGGCGTCCAACGCCACGGTGAGCCGACCTCGCCACAGCGTCACCGGATGGACCGGCCGTAGAGCCGCGGATCGGGGTCCGCGACCGGCCCGTCCGCGTCGGCGCACGCTGCGGCCGCCGGTGGCCGCGGTCAGCAGCGGTGCCGCCGGGGCGCCGGGGCCGCCCGCCGCCGGACCGGCGCACCCGCTGAACGCCAGCGGGTCCGAGACGCTGACGGCATCGGGCGCCAACTCCTTGAGCCGCGCCGCGCTGCGGACCACCGTACGCAGATCCCCGGCGGGCGGCGCGATCGACGAGATGTCGTCGGGAATGACGACCAGGTCACCCAGATCGACCTTGGGCAGCGGTTTGTCGAAGTCGACGGTGGGAAGGATGCGCGCCAGCCAGTCGGGCAGCCACCAGTTCCACCGGTCGAACATGGCCATCAGCGACGGCACCAGCACCATCCGGACCACCGTCGCGTCCACGGCTATCGCGACCGCGCAGGCCACCCCGAGTTGCGCGACCAGTGGCATACCCGCGAAGGCGAAGCCGATGAACACCGCGATCATGATCAGCGCCGCACTGGTGATGGTGCGGGCGCTGGTGGCCACTCCGTAGGCGACGGCGTCGCGGGTATCCCCCGAGCGCAGGTAGCGCTCCCGGATCCGGGTCAACAGGAAGATCTCGTAGTCCATCGACAAACCGAATGTCATCGCCAGCACCAGGGGGGGAATGGTGCTGTCGATCGAGGAGATCGGCTCGAAGCCGAGTCGCTCCAGCCAGCCCCACTGGAACACCACCACCAGACTGCCGTAGGCGGCCGCGACCGACAGCACGGTCATCAGGACACCCTTGAGGGCCAGGACCACCGAACGGATCGAGATCAGCAGCATCACGAATGCCACCACCGACACGAACACGAAGACGAGCAGTTGGGTCTGCGCCACCCGATCGTCGAAATCCTTGATCAGGGCGGTCGGTCCGCCGACGTCGATCTCGAGGCCGGCAGCCTCGGGCAGTCCGGGCAGGGTGGCCCGCAGCCAGTCGACGGTGTCCCGGGCCCGCAGATCCTCCGGATCGACCGCGAGCACCGCCGACAGCAGCGCGCTCCGGTTATCGTCGGCGAAAACCGGCGGTGCGACGGACACGATGTTGACCGCCTGCCCGGCGACCCGGCTCACGGCGTCGAGGGCAGGTGCGTTCCGCGGGTCGGATGCCCCGGATGCCCCCGAATCCGAACCGGCCTCGGGGAAGGTGACCAGGATGCGGACCGGGCCCAGTGCGCCGGGGCCCAACGCCTCGGCAGCCGCGGCGACACCGCCGCGGATTTCATGTGACGCCGGGAACTGGCGTTGCATGCTGTTGCCCAGCACCATCCCGAATGCCGGCGCCGCAAGGATCAGCAGGAACGCCGCAGCCGTCAGCGCCGATACCCAGGGCCGGCGCATGACGGTGCCCACCCAGCGGGTCCAGAACCGCGACCTGGTGGCCTCGGGTCGTTGTGACCACTGCAGCAGCGGTGAGCGACGGGCCGCGGCGCGGCCGAGAACGGCCAGCGCCGCCGGAGTGAGGGTTGTCGAGGTGAGCACCGCGAACGCCACGGCGAGGATCGCCCCGGTGGCCATCGAGCGCAGAACCGGGGTGCCGATCAGATAGATGCCGCTCAACGAAGCGGCCACGGTCAGCCCGGACAGCACAACGGCCAGGCCGGATGTCGCCATCGCGGCATCGGTGGCCTGCGCCGGGTCGCGTCCGGCGCGCAGTTCCTCCCGGAACCGCATCAGGATGAACAGTGAGTAGTCCACCGCCAGGGCGATACCGAACATCGACACCGTCGTCGTGACGAAAACCGACATGGTGGTCAGCATCGACAGCAGATAGACCACACCCATGGTCACGGCGACCGTGCAGATACCCAGGGCCAACGGGACCGCCGCGGCGGCCAGCGAGCCGAAAACCGCGATCAGGATCATCAGGACGATCGGCAGGTGCCAGCGCTCCGCAGCGGCGATGTCCTGTTTGGTGCTGGTCTGGGCGGCCGCGCCGAGCGCGCCCTGCCCGATGACGTAGAGCCGCACCCGGCCGCTGTCGGTCTGGCCGGGCCGGTCGCCCTGGACCCCGACTTTGGTCCGAAGCTGGCGGGCGACGTCGACCGCCCCGGTGTTGTCGAACCCCAGTCGCAGCGACACCACATAGGGCCGGTCCGGGGCGGGCGGCGGCTGGGTGGGGTTGGGTACGACCTCGACACTGGGGACCTGTTGAGCGGCCTGCTCGAGCAGTCGGACGGCAGCCGTCATATCCGCATAGCTGGCGTCGGCCCGCGGTGCGGCGACCAGCGCCAGCGGTGAGGCGCCCTGTTCCGGGAAGTGATCCTCGAGTTGGTACTGCACGCGCAGCGACTGTGAACCGGCGACATCGAAGCCGCCGCCGGTGAGGTGGCTGGACTGGGTCAGCGCCAGCCATATCGACGGAACCAGTGCCAGCAGCCAGCAGAGGAAAACCAGCCACCGGTGTCTGCGCAGGCTGCCGCTCAGACGCATCATGAACTGCTGGATGGTTTACTCCCCGCATACTCCGGATTGCCCCGATCAGCGCGGTTGCGAGCCTACCTCAGCGGCTGGGGGCCAGACCTCGATCAGATCCGGTCAACGGTCCGGCGGTACGTTGCGCGATGGCACCGGCATAGCAGGGCGGGGAACGGATCGGCTGGCCTAGGATGAGCTGCGGCCCTGTCATGTGAGGAGATCGAGGAATGGTGTTTTCTGCTCGCCGTGTCCTGGGGGGAGTGGTCGGGGCCTCAGCCCTGCTTGTCGGGCTGGTGCCCTCAGCCCTGCTTGTCGGGCTGGTGCCCTCAGCCCTGGCCGAACCGCCGAACTGCACCGCTGCCGACCTGGCCGGGGTGTCCGCCGGGGTGTCCGCGGCCACGTCGGCGTATCTGTTCACCCATCCCGAGGTCAACGATTTCTTCACCGGGCTGGAAGGTTCGCCCCGGGACACCCTCCGCGGTGATATCCAGCAGTACCTGAACGCCAACCCGCAGGTGAAGGATGAGCTGAGCGGAATCCGGCAGCCGCTGGTCGACCTCAAGGCACGTTGCGGCGGCGATCAGGCCGCTGAGGCCCCGGCTCCCTGACCCACTCGTTGTTCAGCGCGCCCGGTAGCGGGCGAGGGCCGCAAGAGTGGCCCGCCAGCCCAGCAGTAGCGCGGCGGTCACCAAGGTGGTGACGATCACGAAGCTGAGCGCTGTTCCCGCGGAGCTGGCCTTGCGCAGCGCCATCCCGACGACGACGGTGCACAACCACACCACGACGCCGGTCGGCGCCAGCGAGTGTGGTCGGCGCCAGCCGCGAGAAACGAGCCACCCGACCAATGTTCCGGTCAGGAACGGCCAGGAGGTCTCGGCGAGGCCCGCGATGCTCAACGCCTCGGAATGACTCCGGCGGCCCGACGCCGCGAATACCAGGATGCAGGCGAGATCGGTGACGAGTGCCGCCGCCGCGGTTCGGCGGGTATCTCGGACGGACCCGTCTGGTGCCATAGTGGACGAGGATATCCGCAGGCTTGTCAAAGTTGCCCGTCGCGACCGGGGTCGGGGTCCGGTGCGGGGTGGTGCGGTGGCAGCGGCCCCTGAAGGGCGGAGTCAGCCGGATCCTGCGGTGCCCGTCTGGTCTCGAGGTCGGCCAACTCGATCGCGACGGTGTCCGGGTCCAGAGCGCCCTCGGTGCGGAACATGAAGAAGAACACCACCCAGCCGATCGCGGAGATGAAGATCCAGCTGACCAGTCGATAGATCAACATCGCCGAGATCGCCGCCGGCAGTGCCATACCACTGGTCACCAACCCCGGGACCAGGACGGCCTCGACGACAAGCAGCCCGCCTGGCATCAGCGGGATCGCCCCGGCTGCGCGGGCCGCGGCATAGGCGACCGTGAGCCCCGCCAGCGACGGGTGCCCCCCGGTGGCGTAGGCGGCAAAGGCCAGGCAGGCCACATCGGCGATCCAGTTGAACAGCGACCACCCGAAGGCCTTTCCCAGAACGGGCCGGCTCAGGCTCACCGACTCCAGCTGGGTGAGTGTTTCGCGCCATTTGTGTGAACCGGTGGCGGCGGGTTTACCGCGCGCGGAGTTCACCCACCGCAGCACCTTGACACCGATCCCGTCGATGAGCTCCGGGCGGGTCGCCACCGCCTGGGCGAGCAGCAGCAATGCCACGAAGCCGCCGAGGGTGAACACCAGCGAAAACGGGTTGTCCTTGGCGCCCAGCAGGAAGGCGCCGCCAAGACCCAGCAGCGCCAGACCGACGACCTGCAGCGCGCCGGACATCACCAGCTGCCAGGACGCCACCACCGGGGAGGCACCCCACCGGCGCTGCTGGCGATAGACGAACGTTGCGGACAGGACCGGACCGCCGGGCAGGGTGGTGCTCAGCGCGTTACCGGCGTAGAACGCCGCTTCCGAGCGCCACTGCCGGACGGTGACTCCGGCCGAGCGCAACAGGGTCCGCTGGATCTGAGCGAAACTGTGCATCGATGCCATCGCGGCCACCGCGGCGGCCAGCACCCACCACAGGTTCGCCGACAGCAAGTCCGCCCATGCCTTGGCGAGTTGATCCCACACCAGGCTGGCCTCGACGGCCAGCACGACACCGGCGACGACGAGCACCGCCCAGCGCACCCACCAGTACCGGCCACGAGCCGGGGGGAAGGGCTCGTCGCGGGCGGAGTTGACCGGCGCGTCGGGGGCCACGCGGGTCAGCCTAACCGGGTCGGCCGGGCTGACCGCCGAGGCTGGAGGCGCCGATCGCCGCAGGATGTCGGTGGTGGCCCAGATGGCCGCCCGCTATGGTGAGCCGATGCCGGTCAGCGGCTCCCGTGACGATGATGCCGTCGACCCGTTCGTGCGCAAGTGTGCCGCGTGGGCCTGGCGGCTGCTGGCCATCCTGGGCGCGATCCTGGCGCTGCTGTGGCTGATCAGTCGGCTCGAGGTCATCGTGGTCCCGGTGGCCCTGGCGGTCATCCTGACCGCTCTGCTGCTGCCGGCGGTCGATTGGCTCGACCGTCGCGGTGCGCCCCGGGGCGCAGCGGTCGCGTTGATCCTCCTGACCGGCTTCGCATTCTTCGGCGGCATACTCAGTTTCGTTGTCAGCCAGTTCATTTCGGGTCTACCCGATCTGACCACCCAGGTCACCCGGAGCATTGACAACGCGACCCAATGGCTCATCGAAGGGCCGGCTCATCTGAGCCTGGAGCAGATCGACCGGGCCGGTGACGCGGCTGCCAAGGCGCTGCGCGACAACCAGGAAAAGCTGACCGTGGGGGCGCTGTCCACGGCGGCCACGCTGACCGAGATCGTCACCGGTGCGCTGCTGATGTTGTTCACCCTGATTTTCCTGCTCTACGGCGGGCGCAGCATCTACGCGTACCTGACCAGAATCGTCCCCGAACGCAACCGGGACCGCGTACGCCAGGCCGGGCGGGCCGGTTTCGGATCGCTGATCGGCTATGTGCGAGCGACACTTCTGGTGGCACTCGTTGACGCGGTGGGGATCGGCACCGGATTGGCAATCATGGGCATACCCCTGGCCCTGCCGTTGGCGTCCCTGGTATTCCTGGGTGCCTTCATCCCGCTGATCGGGGCGGTGATCAGCGGATTTCTCGCCGTCGTCATCGCACTGCTGGCCAAGGGGCTGGTGTACGCGCTGCTCACTCTCGGATTGGTGATCGCCGTCCAGCAACTGGAAGCCCACGTGTTGCAGCCGCTGGTGATGGGGCGCGCGGTATCGATACATCCGCTGGCCATCGTGCTGGCCATCGCCACCGGCGCGGTCCTGGCCGGGATTATCGGCGCCCTCTTGGCCGTACCGGTGCTGGCCTTCCTCAACAGCGCATTCCGGGTTCTCGCCGCGGCCGATCCCGCCGTCGAGGCAGCCCAATTGGAATCCAGCAGCGACACGCTGATCGGCGCGGCCCCACCGGACGCCGTGCGGGCATCGGACGCCGAGGGCAGCCCGGATGAGCCCGAACCTCGGGATCGCTGACTCTTTAGAGGCGACCCTCCCGGCGCAGCAGGTCCTGGGCGCTGACACCGCCGCCTTTCTTCCCGCGGGCGTTGAGTTTTTCGGTAGCCACCTCGGAGTCGTCGGTGGGTGGCCGGCTGACCGGGATCGCCCGGGTCTGGTCTGCGGCGATCTGTTCGGTGGCTGCGGAATCGGATGGAGCCGGGCGTTCGGGCGGTTCAACAGCACCCGAGACCACAGGCATCGCTGTCGTGGGGTCTTCGGCTGAGGGGGCTGCGCGCTGATCGGCCTCCGGGGCCCGGCGGGACGTTTTGCGCCGCAGCTCGCCGAGCCAGGAACCGATATCGCGGTCGTCGGCGGGCTTCGCGGCGGCTTCGACGACGGACTTCGCGGCGGATCGGGCGGCGGATTTGGCGGCGGCGAACCGGGTGGTGGGAGCCTCTCCGGACGGTGCGCCCACCGGCTCGGTCGCTGCCACCGGCGGTTCTGCCGCCGGCCCCGGAAGTTGCGGGCCGGGGGCCTCCGAGGCGGCAGCGCGGGTGCCCCCCGAAACGCTTGCGGTGGCACCGGCCAGTGCCTTCGCCGGCTCCGGACCGGTGAGACGTTTCCGTTCGTCGGGCAGTGTCGTCTCGCCCATCCCGATCTTGTGCTGTATCCGCTTCATCCACTTCGGCGCCCACCAGCAGTCGTCGCCGAGCAACTTCATGATCGCCGGCACCAGGAACATCCGCACCACGGTGGCATCCAGCAGCAGGGCGATGAGCAGGCCGAACGCCAGGTACTTCATCATCACCAGATCGGAGAACACGAACGCCCCGGCCACCACGGCCAGAACGAGTGCGGCGGCGGTGATGAGCCGGCCGGTCGTGGCAGTGCCGATCCGGATCGCCTCGGTGGTCGACATGCCCTGTTCCCTGGCCTCCACCATCCGGGACACCAGGAACACCTCGTAGTCCGTGGACAGTCCGTAGATCACCGCGATGATCAAACCGATCATCGGTGCCATCAGCGGTTGCGGGGTGTAATTCATCACCCCGGAGCCATGACCGTCGACGAACATCCAGGTGAGTACGCCCATGGTCGATCCGAGCGTCAGGGCGCTCATCAACGCCGCCTTGATCGGCAGAACCAGCGACCCGAATGCCAGGAACATCAGCACGGTGGTGGTGGTGATCAGCAGTAGCACCATCAACGGAAGCTTGGCGAACAAGCTGTGGATACTGTCCTGCTCCAGCGCCGGCGTACCGCCGACGTACAGCGAAAGTCCCTTGGCCGGGACGATCGCGCGCAGGTCGTCGATCTTCGTGGCCGCGTCGTTGCGGTTCACCAGACCGTTCTGAATCACCCGCACCGAGGGATCCTTGGACGCGCCGTCCAGGTAGGGGCGCTCTTTCCACATCGCCTCGGGGTTGTTGTCCGGGTCGGTGAACCCGCTGATACCCATCGCCTTGCTCCGGATTTCGGCGACCTGCTGATCGGTGACCGGTTGTCCGTCATCACTGGTGATGACCAGGGTGATCGGTTCGGTGCGGAACCCCGGGAAAATCTTGTCGAACTCCTCCTGCGCCACGCGCACCGAGTTGTCCGGCGGCAGGTATTTCTCGCTGATACCGCCCAGGGAGAGATGACCCAGCGGAATGATCAGCAGAATCATGAAGACCAGGATCGGCCCGGCGAACAGAACGGGCCGTTTCATCACCCGATTCACCAGCTTGCCCCAGAAACCGCGCTCTACCTCCTCGCGGGTCTTGGTCTTCTGCGTCCGGTCGGCGAACCAGTCGATGATCTTGCGCGAGAACGCCCAGTCACGAAGGAACGGCACCCGAAGCAGGGTGCGGACGCCGAGTGCGTCGACATTCGGGCCGAGAATGGCCAGGATGGCCGCCAGCACGGTGATCGACAGAATGGCCGCCATCATCACCGAGGCGATGATGGCGTAGGTGATGGACTTCAAGAAACCCTGCGGGAACAGCAGCAGGGGGAGCGAGGACGCGACGATGATGACTGCGGAGAACACCACGGTCCGCCCGGAGGTCATCACGGTGCGCCGCACCGCGGTCTCGGTGTCGTAGCCCTCGGCGAGTTCCTCCCGGAATCGGCTGACGATGAACAATCCGTAGTCTATGGCGATACCCAGGCCGATCAGCGTCACCACGGGTTGGGCGAAGAAGTGCACCGGGGTGAAGTCGGCGGCCAGTCGCATGATGCCCAGCGATCCCAGGATCGACAGTCCACCGATGATGGCCGGCAGGCTGGCTGCCACCACGCCACCGAATACGAAGAACAGCAGGACGGCGACCAGCGGGATGGCGGCCACCTCGGCACGTTTCTGATCCTCGCCGATGGTGCCCGTCAGCTCGTTGGCCAGCGGTTGCAGGCCGGCCTGCTTCACATCCACGCCGTCGATGTTGAAGCTGCTGGCCACCTTCTTGTAGTTGTTCAGAATGGTGTCGTCGTCATCGCCTTTGAGCTGGATCGACATGAAGGCATGCTTCTTGTCGGCGTCGGCCATGTTGGACAGCACCTCGGGGCTGCGGAAGTACCCGATCGACCGCAGTATCTCGTCGGGATGGTCCTTTTGGGCCTGGTCGAGGTTGTCGAGGATTTTCTTGGTGAACGCCGGATCGTCCACGGTCTTACCGTCCGGAGCCGTGTAGATGGCGATGATGTGCCCGGAGGTGTCCCGGCCGTAGGCGGCGTCGGCGAGCAACGAGGCCTTCACCGACTGGCTGCCCTCGTCATAGAAGCCACTCTGGGTGACGTGCTGGCCCAGGCTCATGCCGAAGATGCCGCCCACAACGCACAGCGTGACCATGAGACCGATAACGATGTATCGATACCGGTATACGGTTCGACCCCACCAGGCGAACACTCGATCTCCTAACTCAGTGTCAACAACTCAACGCTGTACCCGGGACTGACTGCGCCGCGACCCGCAGCCGGCTACAACCGCGAGGTCAGTAACGCGGTCAACGGCCGGAATGGCTGAAGCCACGCACCGTGCTCCGGTAGCGAATCCAAACCGATTCGCGGAAGCGGTTCGCGGAAAACACCGGGAATGTCCTCCAAGTCGACAAAGTCCAAGGTATCCGACGCTAATGCCCAGCTGGCATGTTCGCGAAATCCGACGATGCACACCGGGGTGCCCGAACGGGCGATGTCCTCCACCGGAGACCGGAAAGCCTGCCCGTCCGCCGAGGCCACCAGGAGCCCGGCCAGCCCCTCGCGATGGCGTAGCGTGATGTGGGCCAGCATATCGCTGTCCACGTCGCTGTCCTCATCGATCTTCGGCTTGGCGAAGACGGCGAAGCCCACATTCCGCAGCGCCTCCACCCAGGGGCGGACCACTTCGGCACTGCCCGGGGCGATATTGGTGAACACCGTCGCCTCCGGTTCGACCGACGCCTGCGGGTGTCGTTCCGCCAGCTCCGCGGTCCGGTTCAGCAGCCAGCGGCCGAGGGCGTCGAACCGCGGTCGGTGCGCGGAGGTCGGCCGACCGCCCAGGAGCGCGCCCAGCCCCATATCGAGGTTGGGTGCGTCCCAGACCAGCAGGACCCGCATGATCTTCCGGTCCTCGTCGGGCTCCGCCACCGTGGGCGGGGACGTGGTCGTTGTCTCGTCGATGACCGTCATGGCTGCCTCACTCACCGGGCCTCGTCGGGTGCCGTCGCCGGGTCCGGGGATGGTGCTGTCTTGATCCAGAGGAATTCGGT
>Ga0180429_10000233_pt1 | contig 50843 bp, 42 predicted proteins | sample SS_ome_FD_132428 | JGI IMG/M metagenome (GOLD analysis project Ga0180429, IMG submission 132428) | Hypersaline lake sediment archaeal communities from the Salton Sea, California, USA - SS_1_S_1 metaG | ecosystem: Environmental > Aquatic > Non-marine Saline and Alkaline > Hypersaline > Sediment ... | reverse complement strand
CTCAGCCTCATCGAAGAGCACCGCAGGCTTGCGAGCACTTGATGAACCGCCGGATACCGAACGGTACGTCCGGTGGTGTGGGAGCCGGGGGCGGGTGACCGCCCCTAGCTACCCGATTGAGATTCAGCCCTTCACGACCCGTCGGATCAACTCGTTGTACTGCTTCTCGATGTGCGGCCAGGTGTAGTTCGCCTCGCAGTAGCGACGGCCGCTTTCGCCCAGGGCGCGGCAGAGGCCGTCATCGCGGCAGAGCAGTTCCATGGTGTAGAGGAACTCGTCGAAACCGGTGTACCACAGGCCGCCTCCGGCACGGGTCACCTGGCCGCGCAGCACGTCGCAGCGGCCGTTGACCAGCGTCGGTGTGCCCATGGCCCAGGCTTCGAGCACCACCATGCAGAGGCTCTCGTAGAGCGAGGGCATGAGCAGGAAGCGGCTGCCGGCGAGGGCGGAGAACTTCTCCTCCTCGGAAACGAAGCCGAAGTGCCGGATCCCCGGGTGATCGGGGATCTCCATCACCGGTTTGCCGATGACCACCAGGGGCAGGCTCTCCTTTCGCTCCCCGGCGTAGCGGATGTAGTGGGCGAACATCTGCCGGCAGCCCTTGTTCTCGTCCACACGGCCGAGGTAGATGATGTAGCCTTTTTCCCCGAGACCGTGCTTCTCGAAGAAAAGCCCGCGGTCCACTTCGCCGGGCCAGCTGTCGAGGCCCCCGATCACGTCGTCGGGCACGTCATGGTTGCCCGAGATGCCCCGGATCAGTTCCCGTTCCTCTGGCGTGAGGTAGACGATGCCCGCGGGGCGTTTGAAAAAGTCACGGAAGATTTCCAGGTCCACCACCGGGTCGTGTTCCGCGGTGGGTACGAGGATCGAGCGGTGGGCCACCGGCGGCAGCCCGTGAAACGTGATGTAGTAGCGGTAGGAAAAGAAGATGAACAGGTCGTAGTCCCGCCGATGTTCTTCGATGTGGCGGACCAGGGCCGGGCTGAGCGGTCCTTCTTCCCTGAGCCATTTCAACTCCTGGCGGCGGGTGTGGGGGTTGTTGAAGATGAAGTCCTGGATGCGGCCGAAGCGACGCGGACTGCGCGGGCGTTTCACCGGGAACCGGCGCACCGCGATGCCGTTGACCGTGTCCGGGCCCGGTTCGAGCCGGTTGGCCCAGGTGACGTAGTCCACCGCGCAGGTGGTGAGCACTTCCACCTCGTGTTCGCGGGCCAGCCGCTCGGCCACCCGGCGGCAGAGCATTTCCGCGCCGCCGGCGATGTCCTCGCCGTAGCGCTGGATGATGAAGGCGATCTTCATTCTTCACCGGGGTCGGCGACCAGGCGGTCGATGCGGCCCAGGGCTGAATCGCGGAGTTCGTCCTCGCTGGGGCCGCCCCGTTCGAGCAGCACCCGCTCCAGGTGGGCCACCTTGCGCTGGGTCCGGACCAGCTCGAGCAGCAGGTGGTGCAGCGTGATGTGCAGGTAACCGTTGATCTCGGCCTGGCGATGGACCAGCGGATTGCCCAGCAACACGCCCAGGCGCCGCAGGAACCGCTTGGCCGTGGCCACCGCCCGGCCTGCCACACCGCTCCGGTGCCCCCTGATCGGGTAGTCCTGGGTCAGGTTCCACTGCCCGTTCTCGTCGAGCATTTCGCCGAGCATCTCCGGCCGCATGCCGCTTTCCAGCAGCAGCGATTCGAGCCGGGCGGCCACCGCGGCCTCCTCTTCCTCCACGGTGGGCAGGGCGCCGCCGCTCTCGCGGATCAGCCGGCGCACGGCCTCCATCAGGGCCGGTACGTCGGGGGTGCTTTCGGGTGCTGTGCGGCTCGTCATCCGGTCACCCATCAGAAGTAATACGCCAGCCTGGACCAGTAGATGATCAGCGTCACGGCGATGGTCCAGAGCAGGATGTTGATCAGCAGCGGACGATCGGTGAGCAGGGTCAGCGAGGGGTTGCCCCCCTGCTCCTTGCGGTGGATCAGGTAGAGGTAGCGGAAAATCCCGTAGATGACAAATGGGATGGTCAGGTCCAGGTGCGGCGTGTTGAACTTGGCCATCGTCGCTTCGTCCATGGTGTAGAGCGTGTAGGCCATCAGGGTCGAGGCGGTGACCACGGCGATCATCTGGTCCAGCAGATAGGGGCTGTACTCATCGAGGATCTGCCGGTGCCCGGTGGCGTCGCCGGCCAGTTTCATCAGCTCGTCCCGTCGCTTGCACAGACCGAGGAACAGGGCGAGGAGGATGGTGCAGACCAGCAGCCAGTTGGAAATCTCGGCACCGATGACGACCGCGCCGGCGATGGCCCGCAGCACGAAACCCACGGCGATGAGCAGCACGTCGAGGATGACGATGTTCTTCAGAAACAGCGAGTAGGCGAGGAAGAGCGCCAGGTAGGCCAGACCGACCAGGGCGAATTCCCGGCCGAGGACCCAGGCGGCGGTGAGCGCCGCGATGGTGGTCACCGCCGCGGTGGTCAGGGCCGCCCCCGGGCTGAGCAGGCCGGCGGCGATGGGCCGGCGGCGCTTCACCGGGTGGACCCGGTCCCGTTCGATGTCGCAGACGTCGTTGATCAGGTAGACCGTGCTGGAGAGCAGGCAGAATACGGCAAAGGCCGCCAGGGCGGTGAGCAGGCTCGGCACATGGAACAGGTTGGCCGAGAAGAGCAGACCGGCGAAGACGACGAGGTTCTTGGTCCACTGCCTGGGGCGCAGCGAAGTGAAGATGTGCTTCATCATGAACAGGATGCCTGTTTCCTGCCGATTTATCGTTTCGAGTCCTTATTGTATGTCCAAAGCCCGAATCGCCGCAATACGCAATGGAGATCTGCCGAAGCCGGGAGAGATTTATTGCCGATCGTCGAGGATTTTCACTTGGATACCAGTTGCTTGTGTGCCGTTTCACAAGTTCGTTGACACCCCAAGACCGCTGTGCTAAATTTCCGATGTCCTGAAGATTTTGCGCCCGGCGCTCGAGTCGGGCGCTCCTTTTTTCGTTAGCACACAGGGCCTCGAACGGAACGTAACGATGCTCGCTGAGTTCCTTCCCATCGCGGTGGTATTCCTGCTCGGCGTCGCCGTCGCCGCCGGTCTCCTGGCGGTCTCCAACCTGCTTGGCCCGAAACGTCCCGACTCGTCCAAGAACACCGTCTACGAATGCGGCGTCCCACTGATCGAAGGGGCCCGCAAGCGCTACCCGATCAAATTCTTTCTCATTGCCATGATGTTCATCCTCTTCGACATCGAGGTGGCGTTCCTCTTTCCGTGGGCCGTGGTGTTCCGCAAGCTGGGCCTCTTCGGGTTCGTGGAAATGACCGTCTTCGTCGCCATTCTCCTGGTGGGCTTCGTCTACATCTGGAGGAAGGGAGGCCTGGAATGGGAATAGAAACCATCGGCGGTGACTCGTTCGTCACCACCACCGTCGACGCGGTGGTCAACTGGGGGCGCCGCAACTCGCTCTGGCCCCTGCCTTTCGGCACCGCCTGCTGCGGCATCGAGATGATGTCCGGCCTGGCGTCCCGATTCGATATCTCACGGTTCGGCGCCGAGGTGGTCCGCTTTTCGCCCCGGCAGGCCGATCTGCTCATCGTCGCCGGCACCATCTGCATCAAGATGGCCCCGGTGATCAGAACCGTCTGGGAACAGATGATGGAACCCCGGTGGGTCATCGCCATGGGGGCCTGCGCCTCCTCCGGCGGGATCTACAACACCTACAGTACGGTGCAGGGCGTGGACCACGTGATTCCGGTGGACATGTACATTCCCGGGTGCGCGCCGCGGCCGGAAGCGCTGCTCGATGCGCTGCTCAAGCTGCAGGACAAGATCAAGAACGAAACGGTGCTGGACCGCAAGAGCCTGCCGGCCTCCGAGCGCCGCCAGATCATGGAAGAGGGCCGCCGGATCGAGGGCGACTACACCGTCTGGCCCCCGAAACCCGAAGCCTAGGACCGATGGAACTGACCTCGATTGTCGACAAACTGAAAGCGGCGCTGCCCGATGCGGTGCTGGCCGGGCGCGAGGGGTTCGGCGATCTCACGCTGACCATCGAGCGGTCGGCGATCCGTGAGGTCTGCCGCTGGCTCAAGGAGAACGAGGACGCCCCGTTCAACCTCTTCGTCGATGTCTGCGGCCAGGACCGCTTCCCCAAAGAGCCTCGCTTCCGCGTGATCTACCATGTCTATGCATTTCCGGCCAACCTGAGGCTGCGCCTGGAAGTGGAGGTGGGGAGCGAAAACCTTGAAATCGATTCGGTGGTCCCGGTCTGGCAGGGGGCCAACTGGTTCGAACGCGAGGTCTATGACCTCTTCGGGGTCCGCTTTGCCGGCCACCCGGACCTGCGGCGGATTCTGTCCCCCGACACCTACGGCGACCATCCCCTGCGGAAGGATTTCCCCCTGGAAGGGAAGTTTCGCATCGAGTCGCCCGATGATCTGCACCCCTGGGAAACCGGCCGCCCCGGCGGCGGAAAGGGGGGGGCGTAGGAGACGATGCGCGTAGACGTTCAACAGCCTGAAGGCATGCCTTCGGACCGCATGGTGCTCAACCTCGGGCCGTCCCATCCGGCGATGCACGGCACGCTGCGCGTGGTGGTGGAGCTCGAGGGCGAGATCATCAAGAAGGCCACCCCGGAGATCGGCTACCTGCACCGCGGCATGGAGAAACTCTCCGAGCACCGCACCTACCCCCAGATCCTGCCGCTCACCGACCGGTTGAACTACGTTTCCGCGCTGATGAACAACATCGGCTACATCATGGCCGTGGAAAAACTGCTCGGTATCGAGGTCACCCCGCGGGCCGAGCGGGTGCGGCTGATCCTTTGTGAACTCTCGCGCATTGCCGACCACGCGGTCTGCGTGGGCATCAACGCGGTGGACATCGGGGCGATGACCCCCTTCCTCTACATCTACCACCAGCGCGAGATCATCTACGACATCTTCGAGAAGCTCACCGGGGCCCGGCTGCACTACACCTACCCGCGGGTGGGCGGGGCGGCGGCCGACATCTACGACGGCTTCGAAGACGAGATCCGCGAGTTCCTCGAGGGCTTTCCCAAGCCGCTTGACGACATGGAGGCGCTGCTGACCCGCAACCGCATCTGGGTCGAGCGCACCAGGGACGTGGGTGTGATCAGTGCTGAAGACGCCCTGGACTACGGCTTCACCGGGCCCTGCCTGCGTGCTGCCGGCGTGCCCTACGACCTGCGTCGCGACAGGCCCTACCTCGGTTATGAGAACTTCGATTTCAAGGTTCCGGTGGGGACCAATGGCGACATCTACGACCGTTACCTGGTGCGCATCGAGGAGATGCGACAGAGCCTCGAAATCGTACGCCAGGCCATCGAGGACATCCCTGACGGGCCGATGAACATCGACGACCCGAAACTCTTCCTGCCCGAGAAGAAGCTGGTCTACAGCCAGATGGAAGAGTTGATTCACCACTTCAAGATCATCATGCACGGCGTGAAGCCGCCCAAGGGCGAGTGCTATTTCAGCACCGAGGCGGCCAACGGCGAACTGGGCTTCTACATCGCCAGCGAGGGCGGGCCCAAACCCGACCGCCTGCACATCCGTGGGCCGTGTTTCGCCATTTACCAGGCATTTCCCAAGCTGATCGAGGGCCGGTTCATCGCCGATGTCATCGGCATCCTGGGCAGCCTGAACATCATTGCCGGAGAGCTTGACCGTTGAGCGAGTGCGACAAACAGCGCGAGAACGGCGCCGGCTGGAGCGCCGAAACCGAAGAGCGGATCACCCGCCTGCTGGGGAATTACCCTGACCGGCAGGCGGCCCTGCTGCCGGTGCTCACCGCCGTCCAGCGCGAGAAGAACTGGCTCTCCATCGCCACCATGGACAAGGTGGCCGAGCGGCTGGGCCTGAGCAAGCGGCACGTGTACGGGGTGGCCACCTTCTACACCATGTACAATACCGATCCGGTGGGGAAGTGGCACCTGCAGCTGTGCCAGAACCTCTCCTGCTCGCTGGTGGGTGGTGTGCAGCTCCTCGAACACCTGGAGCAGAAGCTGGGCATCACGCCGGGCCAGACCACGGGGGACGGCAAGTTCACCCTGACCTGTGTCGAGTGCCTCGGCTCCTGCGGCAGCGGGCCGGTGCTGCAGATCAACGATGTTTACCACGAGAACCTGACCATCGCCAAGGTGGACGAGATACTGGAGGGCCTGGACTGAACCCCGGGCGCCGTGACCCATGGCCGACGAACTGATCCTGCTCAAGAACATGGACAACCCCGACGCGCGGGCCCTCGACTTCTACCGGGCCGGCGGGGGGTACAGCGCCCTGAAGAAGGCCTTGTCCATGCAGCCGGACGAGATCACCGAAGAGGTGAAGAAGGCCGGGGTGCGGGGCCGCGGCGGCGCCGGTTTCCCCGCCGGGGTCAAGTGGGGTTTTGTGCCCAAGCAGTCGGACAAGCCGAAGTATCTCTGCTGCAACGCCGACGAGGGCGAGCCGGGCACCTTCAAGGACCGGGCGATCATGGAGTGGGATCCGCACATGCTCATCGAGGGCATGGTCATCGCCAGCTTCGCCATCGGCATCCACACCGCCTACATCTACATCCGCGGCGAGTTCCACTGGATCACCCTGATCCTGGAAAAGGCCATCGAGGAGGCCCGGGCGGCCAACCTGGTGGGGCAGAACATCCTCGGCAGCGGCTTTGATTGCGAGATCTATGTCCACGAGGGCGCCGGGGCTTACATCTGCGGTGAGGAGACGGCGCTCATCGAGTCCCTGGAAGGCAAGCGCGGCCAGCCGCGGCTCAAGCCGCCCTTCCCGGCGGTGGTGGGTGTTTTCGGTGGGCCCACGGTGGTGAACAACGTGGAGACCCTGGCCTGTGTGCCGCACATCGTCAACCGCGGGTCCGACTGGTTCACCTCCATCGGTCCCGAGCGCAACGCCGGGCCGAAGATCTTTCCGGTGAGCGGTCACGTGCGCAAGCCCGGCAACTACGAGCTGCCCATGGGCACGCCGCTGCGCGAGATCATCTACGACGTCTGCGGCGGTATTCCCGGGGATAAAAAGGTCAAGGCGGTAATCCCCGGGGGTTCGTCCACCCCGGTGCTCACCGCCGACGAGATCGACGTGAGAATGGATTTCGACAGCCTCGCCGCCATCGGTTCGATGTTCGGCGCCGGCTCGATCATCGTCATGGACGAAACGACGTGCATCGTGCGGGCCTGCATGGTGCTGGCCCGCTTCTACGCCCACGAATCCTGCGGCCAGTGCACCCCGTGCCGCGAGGGGGTGCCCTGGATGTACGACATCATCAAGCGCATCATGCGCGGCGAGGGCAAGAAGGAAGATCCCGACCTGCTCCTCGACATCTGCGTCAACATCGAGGGCAACACCATCTGCCCCCTCGGCGATGCCGCCGTGGGCCCGGTGCGCAGCATGGTGATGAAGTTCAGGGAAGAGTTTGATTACTACATCGAGCACGGCACATCCATGGTCGGTGATGCGGGGTTCGATTTCCGCCCGCAAGACTGAGGAGACTGAGCGGTGGCCACGATCACCATCAACGGACAGCAGGTCGACATCGCCGATGATGCGATGATCATGAAGGCGGCGGAGAAGCTGGGGATCTACATCCCTCACTTCTGTTACCACCCCGGCCTGTCCATTGCCGGCAACTGCCGCATGTGCCTTGTGGAAGTGGAAGGTTCGCCCAAGCTGCTCGCCTCCTGCTGCACGCCGGTGCGCGACGGCATGGTGGTGCACACCGAGTCGGAAAAGGTGGTCAAGGCGCGCAAGGGCATCATGGAGTTTCTGCTCATCAACCACCCGCTGGACTGCCCGATCTGCGACCAGGCCGGCGAATGCGTGCTGCAGGACTACAGCTACGATTACGGCGACGGCCACAGCCGCTACAGCGAGGAGCGCCAGCGCCACGCGCGGGAAAACGTGGGCAGCACCATGGTCCGCGACATGAACCGCTGCATCGCCTGCACGCGCTGCGTGCGCTTTTTCCAGGAGGTCACCGGCGAGGACGAGTACAACGTCTACCTCCGGGGCGGGAAAACCGAGGTGGGCACCTACGGCGATCACGAGATCGGCACGAAGTTCATCGGCAATGCCGCGGAGATCTGCCCGGTGGGCGCGCTGACCCTGCGCGACTCGCGCTTCAAGTGCCGGCAGTGGTTCTTCGAGCAGACCGAGTCGGTCTGCCCCTACTGCGCCAATGGCTGCCGCATCGAGATCGACTACCACAAGGACGTGGTGCACCGCTTCCGTTCCCGTCCGGACCACGAGAAGGGACGCTACTGGATCTGCGACGAGGGCCGCTTCGGTTTCCACCGGCTCAACGAACGGGCGGCGCGGCTGCACCGGCCACGGATCCGGCGGAACGGCGAGCTGGTGGAGGCCTCCTGGGACGAGGCCTTCCGTTTTATCGCCGAAACGCTGAAGACCCTCGACGACGAGGGGAAGTTTCTGGCCATCGGGTCGGGCCACTGCAGCAACGAGGACAACTTTGCGCTGCAGCGCTTCGCCGCCGAGGTGCTGAAGGCCGACGCCGTGCGCTTCAAGTCCTGGCCGCCCCCGTGGATCACGCCGCCGGAGCACGACCCCAAAGACCTCTTCATCGAGCCGGACAAGTCGGCCAACGCCGCCGGCGCCCGGCGCCTGGGCCTCGAGGCCGACCCCGGGCTGGCGAAGAGCTGGGACGAGCTGGCCGCCGGCGCCTACCAGGCGGTGCACGTCATGGGCGCCGATCTGTTGCTCGGCGATCCGGACAATCCCCGGGATCCGGCCGTGCTGGACAAACTGGGCCTCATCGTGGTCCAGGACGTCTTCCACGGCCCGACCACCGAACTGGCCCACGTGGTGCTGCCGGCGCTGGCCTTCACCGAGCGGCACGGCACCTACACCAATTGTCACGGCGAGGCCCAGGAGTTCTATGCCGGGCCGCACCCGAAGGACAGCGTGGCCCTGGCCGACTGGGAGATCCTGGCCCGGCTGGGTAACTCCCTGGGGGGCGATTTCCCCTGGGCCGGGTTCCGCGAGGTCCCCTGGCGCGAGCGTTACAACGAGGACGCGTAGACGCGAAGAGATACGATGGAAACCCTGACCGACATCCTGCTTTCCGACGCCGGCATCACGGTGATCAAGGCGATGATCGTCTATTTCGGCGTGCTGATGACCGTGCCGGTTATGGTCTACGTCGAGCGGCGGGGCGCCGCCCTGATCCAGGACCGGCTGGGCCCCAACCGCGTGGGCCCCTTCGGCCTGATCCAGCCCTTTGCCGACATGGTCAAGCTGATGTTCAAGGAGGAGTTCACGCCCTTCAAGGCCAACCGGCTGCTCTACCTGGTGGCGCCGGCCATGGCGCTGATCCCGGCAGGGATGACCTTCGCCGTGATCCCCTTCGGTTCGGAGATCACCGTCGGCGGAGTGACCATCCCGCTGCGCGCCGCCGACCTCAACGTCGGCGTGCTCTACATCTTCGCCCTGACGTCGCTGGGGGTCTACGGCATCATGATGGCCGGCTGGTCCTCGAACAACAAATATTCGCTGATGGGCGGCCTGCGCTCCTCGGCGCAGATGATCAGCTACGAATTGTCGATGACCCTGGCCGCGGTGGGCGTGATCATGGCCACCGGCTCGCTGCGCCTCGGCGACATTGTCGAAGCCCAGACCCCGCTCTGGTTCTGCGTGCCGCTGGTCATCGGGTTCGTCGTTTTCCTCGTCTCCAGTTTTGCCGAGACGAACCGGCTGCCCTTCGACATGCCCGAGGCGGAGAACGAGCTGGTGGGCGGCTACCACACCGAATACAGTTCGATGCGCTTCGCCTCGTTCTTCATGGCCGAGTACATCAACATGGCCGTTGCGGCCTCGCTGACGGTGACCCTGTTTCTCGGCGGCTACCGCTTCCCCTTCCAGCACCTCGTCGGCGATCCGACGCTGCTCGGCGTGCTGCAGGTGGTGGCCTTCGTGGCCAAGGTCGCCTTCATGATGTGGCTCTTCGTCTGGATCCGCTGGACGTTGCCCCGGTTCCGTTACGACCAGCTGATGAAGCTGGGCTGGAAGGTGCTCTTCCCGCTGGCCCTGCTCAACGTCTTTGTCACCGGGCTGCTGATCCTGCTGGGATGGATATAGGTATTCGATGACCGAGAAGGATTCGAAAAAGAGGGACAAGGAGATCCTGGTCAAGGAGTTCAAGCCCCTGAGTTGGTGGGAGAAGCTCTACATTCCCGCCGCGATCAGCGGACTGATCCTGACCATCCGTCACCTCTTCTTCAAAAAGAAGGTCACCGTGCAGTACCCGGAGGAGACCCTGCCGGTCCACGACAACTTCCGGGCGCACCAGCGGCTGACCATCCACGAGGACGGCCACGTGAAATGCGTGGCCTGCTACATGTGCTCCACCGCCTGCCCGGCGGAGTGCATCCACATCGTGGCCGAAGAAGATCCGGACCCCGAGGTGGAGAAGGTGCCGCTGTCCTTCGAGATCGACATGCTGCGCTGCATCTACTGCGGGTACTGCGAAGAGGCGTGCCCCAAGGACGCCATCGTCATGGGCCCGCACTACGAGTTCGCCGGGCCCACGCGCGCGGAGTTTGACGTGGGCAAGGAAAAACTGGTGCACATCTACGACAGCGACCCGGGACGCGAACGAAAGAAGAAGTGAGGACGTGGCCTTGATCGAAACCGTGCTCTTCTACATCCTGGCGACCGTCGCGGTGATCAGCGCGATCAGCGTGATCAGCCAGCGCAGCCCGGTGGGCAGCGTCGTTTCGCTGGTCGTCTGCTTCTTCGCCCTGGCCGTGCTCTACCTGCTGCTCAACGCGCACTTCATCGCCGCGCTGCAGGTGATTGTTTACGCCGGGGCGATCATGGTCCTCTTCCTCTTCGTGATCATGATGCTCAACCTGCGCGGGCCAGAACCGCCACACTCGTTCCACGGACTGCACAAGATCGCCGCCGCGGCCCTGGTGCTCTGCCTGATCTGTCTCGTGGCCTTCGGCCTGATTCAGCGGGGGGGGCTCGGCGCTGCCGGCGAGGCCACCGAAGAGGTGATGGCCGAGGCGGGCAACACCGAGATGCTGGCCGAGCTGCTCTTCGACCGCTACCTGCTGCCCTTCGAGGCGGTATCGATCCTGCTGCTGGCGGCCATCGTCGGCGCCATCGTCATGGCCAGCCGCCGTTTCGAGCGGCCGGACCACGAGGCCGACCCCGAGGCCCTGGAAGCGAGGAAGGAATCGTCACGATGATGGTCACGCTCAACCACTACCTGGTGCTCAGTGCGCTGCTCTTCAGCATCGGCGTGGCCGGGGTGCTGTTGCGGCGCAATGCGATCATCATCTTCATGTCCATCGAACTGATGCTCAATGCGGTGAACCTCTCGTTCATCGCTTTTGCCCGCCACCTCCACGCGCTGGACGGGCAGATCTTCGTGCTTTTTGTCATGGCGGTGGCCGCCGCCGAGGTGGCGGTGGGCCTGGCGATCATCATCGCCATCTTCAAGAGGAAGTCCTCGGCCGACGTGGACCGGGTCAACCTGCTCAAGTGGTGATATGTCACTGGAACTGATCATCCTCATTCCGCTGGCGCCGCTGATCGGCTTTCTGATCAACGGCCTGCTCGGGCCCCGGCTGCCCAAGAAGCTCGTCGGTCTTATCGCCTGTGCCGCGGTGGCCGTCTCGCTCACCGTGGCCGTGTTCGCCTTCGTCACCCTCAGCGGGATGGAGGTGCGCCACTTCGAGCACGACTACTTCATGTGGATCGAGTCGCCGTCGGCCGACTCGGGGGTGGTCACCGACTACCGCTTCTCCGTGCCCTTCGGCCTGCAGCTCGACCCGCTCTCCCTGGTCATGGCGCTCGTGGTCACCGGGGTGGGCTTCCTGATCCACGTCTACTCCATCGGCTACATGTGGCACGAGCGGGGTTACTGGCGCTACTTCGCCTTCCTCAACCTCTTCACTTTCGCCATGCTGCTGCTGGTGCTGGCCAACAACTTCCTGCTGCTCTTCGTCGGCTGGGAGGGGGTGGGGCTCTGTTCCTACCTGCTCATCGGCTTCTTCTACGAGAAGCCGTCGGCCGCCATCGCCGGGATGAAGGCCTTCGTGGTCAACCGCATCGGGGACGTGGGCTTCGCCCTCGGCGCCCTGCTTATCTTCTTCGTCTTCGGCACCTTCGATTTCTCCGAAGTGATGATGCTGGCCAGCCAGCCGGAGAATCAGGCCCTCGGCACCGGGGTGATGACGGTGATCGCCCTGCTGCTCTTCGTCGGCGCCACCGGCAAGTCGGCGCAGATCCCGCTCTACGTCTGGCTGCCCGACGCGATGGAGGGCCCCACGCCGGTCAGCGCCCTGATCCACGCCGCAACCATGGTCACCGCCGGTGTCTACATGGTGGTGCGCTGCAACGTGCTCTTCGCCCTCGCTCCCGACGCCATGCTGGTGGTGGCCGTGATCGGCGGGATGACCGCCATCTTCGCCGCCACCATCGGCCTGGTGCAGAACGACATCAAGCGGGTGCTGGCCTACTCCACGGTGAGCCAGCTGGGCTACATGTTCCTGGCCCTCGGCGTGGGCGCCTTCACCGCCGGGATCTTCCACCTCATGACCCACGCCTTCTTCAAGGCCCTGCTCTTCCTCGGCGCCGGTTCGGTGATCCACGCCATGAGCGGCGAGCAGGACATCCGCAAGATGGGCGCGCTGAAGAAGAAGATCCCCGTCACCTACTGGACCTTCGCCATCGCCGCGGTGGCCATCGCCGGCATCCCCCCGTTCTCCGGCTTCTTCTCCAAGGACGAGATCCTCTGGAAGACCTTCAGCTCGGGGCACACGATCCTCTGGGGCATCGGCTTCGCCGCCGCCGGCATGACCGCCTTCTACATGTTCCGCCTGGTCTACCTCACCTTCCACGGTGAGAGCCGGGTGGACGCCGAGACCGCCAAGCACATCCACGAGTCACCGAAATCGATGACCGTACCGCTGATGGTCCTCTGTTTCCTCGCCATCGTCGGCGGCTGGATCGGCATTCCCCACGCGATCACCGCGGTCACCCACTTCCCGGCGGCCAACCACTTCGAGGAGTGGCTGCACCCGGTGGTGGAGTGGAGCGAGGCCGAACTGGCCGGAGCCCACGGCGACACGGCGCACCACGCCGAGCCGGGACATGCCGAGCCGGCCCACGGTGCTGCCGCCCACGGTGAGGCGCACGGCGCGGCCGCCGGGCACGGCCACCACGTGGACCCGGTGGAATACGTGCTCATGGGGCTCTCGATCCTCATCGCCCTGGCCGGCATTCTGCTCGCCGCCGCCTGGTACCTGAGGAAGAGCGACACGCCGAAGAAGCTGGCCGGCGTGCTCGACGGCGGCCCGCACCGCATGCTGCTCAACAAGTACTGGGTGGACGAGCTCTACGACCTGACGGTGGTGCAGCAGTTCATCTGGTTCGGCAACTTCCTCTGGAAGTTTATCGACGTGATCGTCATCGACGGGACGGTGAACGCCGTGGCCCACATCAGCCGGTTCTTCGGCATTGTCGGCTCGCGGTTCCAGACCGGCTACGTCAGAAACTACGCGCTGGGGATCGTCCTCGGCGTGGTGATCCTGATCTGGGCCTGCCTCTTCTAGGGGTCGGGCCGGAAGGTAGAGAAACAACGTGTCCTGGCTAACCGAACACCTGCTCTCCTGGATCGTCTTCACCCCGCTTATCGGGGCGGTGCTGGTGATGCTCATCGGGCGGGGCAGCAAGGCCGCCCTGCGCTGGACCGCGGTGGCGGTGACCACGCTGGTCTTCGTCATCTCCCTGCCCCTCTGGTTCGGCTTCGACGAGACCACCCCGGCGATGCAGTTCGTCGAGCTGGCCGACTGGGTGCCCGCGCTGGGCATCAGCTACCACGTGGGCATCGACGGCATCTCACTGCTGCTCGTACTGCTCACCACCTTCATCACGCCATTGACCCTGCTCAGTACGTTCACTGCCGTGGACAAGCACCTCAAGGAGTTCCTTGTCGTGATGCTGCTGCTGGAGACGGGGATGCTTGGCGCCTTCGTGGCCCTCGACCTCTTCCTCTTCTACATTTTCTGGGAAGCGATGCTCATTCCGATGGCTTTCATCATCGGTATCTGGGGCGGCCCGCGACGGGTCTACGCCGCGGTGAAATTCTTCCTCTACACCCTGGTCGGCTCCCTGCTCATGCTCGTGGCCATTCTCACGATGTATTTCCTGCAGCAGAAGATGTCGGGGGTGCCCACGTTCGACGTCCAGACACTGATGACCACGCCGGTGCCGGCGGGGATGCAGATGTGGCTCTTCCTTGCCTTCGCGCTCTCCTTCGCGATCAAGGTGCCGATGTTCCCCTTCCACACCTGGTTGCCCGACGCCCACGTGGAGGCCCCCACGGCGGGTTCGGTGATCCTGGCCGCGATCCTGCTCAAGCTCGGCACTTACGGCTTCATCCGTTTCGCCATGCCCTTCTTCCCCGAGTCGTCAGGGCTCTTCACCACGCTCTTCGCCTCGCTGGCCGTGATCGGTATCATCTACGGGGCGCTGGTGGCCATGGTGCAGAAGGACATCAAGAAGCTGGTGGCCTACTCCTCGGTGAGCCACCTGGGCTACGTGATGCTCGGCCTCTTCGCCCTCACCGTGCAGGGCGTGGAGGGCGGCATCTTCGTCATGCTGGCCCACGGGCTTTCCACCGGCGGGCTGTTCCTCCTCGTGGGCATGATCTACGAGCGCCGTCACACGCGGATGATCGCCGACTTCGGCGGCCTGGCCCGGCAGATCCCGGTGTTCACCGCCGTGTTCATGATCGTCACCCTGGCCTCCATCGGCCTGCCGGGGCTCAACGGCTTTGTCGGCGAGTTCCTCGTGCTGACCGGGACGTTCGTCTCCGACTCGATGGACCACGCCAAGGCCTTCACCGCCCTGGCCGCCACGGGCATGATCCTCGGCGCGGTCTACATGCTCTGGATGTTCCGCCGGGTGATGTTCGGGCCCCTGGTGCACGAGGAGAACAAGACCCTGAAAGACCTCACCGGCCGCGAACTGGCGGTGATGATCCCGATCCTCTTCTTCATCGTCTGGATGGGCGTCTACCCCCGGCCGTTCCTGAAGAAGATGGATGTTTCGGTGACCGCCTTTGTCGAGCGGGTCAAGGCGACCCGCGCCGCCTCGGCGGAGATGGCCATGGCCGACATCGGCCGCATGGAGAACGCGCACGATACGAGGGATGAGCAGTGAATTTTGACCTTTACGCCATCATGCCCATTCTGCTCCTGGTGATCTGGGGCTGCGCACTGCTGCTGCTCGAGGCGATCTCGCGCAACGCGGCCCGTGCCCTGTCCGGGCCGCTGACCCTGGCGGTGGCGCTGGTCTCCGGCATCGGCTTCACCTGCCTCTGGGCCGAGCCCCCCGTGGCGCAGTTCGGCGGCATGCTGCTGCTCGATCGTTTCAGCCTCTTTTTCGGCGCCCTGTTCTGCGGCATCCTCGCGCTCACCGTGCTGCTCTCCGGCGGCTACCTGCGCCGCGAGGAGAGCACGCACAGCGAATACTACGCGCTGCTCTGTTTCACCGTCACCGGTGCGATGCTCATGGCCGGGGCAGGGGACATGCTGGTGCTCTTCCTCGGCATCGAGCTGCTCTCCATCCCGCTCTACATCCTCGCCGGGTTCCAGCGGCGCAAGCCCGAGTCCACCGAGGCCGCGCTGAAGTACTTTCTGCTCGGCGCCTTTGCCACCGGCTTCCTGCTCTACGGCATCGCCCTGGTCTACGGCGCCACGGGCCAGCTGGGCCTTGCCGCCATCGCCGAGCACCTCATCGCCAACGGCATCACCACCGAAGAGCCGATCCTGCTCCTCGGGCTGATCTTCCTCATCGTCGCCTTCGGATTCAAGGTCTCGGTGGTGCCCTTCCACATGTGGACCCCGGACGTCTACCAGGGCGCGCCCACGGCGATCACCGCCTTCATGGCCGCCGGCCCCAAGGCCGCCGGCCTGGCCGTGGTGCTCCGCGTCTTCACCATGGCCTTCCCCACCGAGCAGGAGCTGGTCTCCGCGGTGGTGGCCGTGCTCGCCGTACTGACCATGACCGTGGGCAACTTCCTGGCCCTGGTGCAGGACAACATCAAGCGCATGCTGGCCTACTCCTCCATCGCCCACGTGGGCTACCTGCTGGTGGCGGTGGTGGCGGCCAACGAGCTGGGCATGCGCTCGATCCTCTTCTACAGCGTGGTCTACGCGTTGATGAACATCGGTGCCTTCGGCCTGGTGATCATGCTCGGCAGGAAGGGCGAGACCGACCTGGACATGGCCTCCTATGCCGGCGCCGGCTTCCGCTTCCCGCTGATCGGCCTGGCGATGACCGTCTTCATGTTCGCGCTGGCCGGCATCCCGCCCACCGGCGGCTTCTTCGGCAAGTTCTACATCTTCTCCGCCGCGGTGAAGGCCGACTACATCTGGCTGGCCATCATCGGCGTATTGAACTCCGCCCTCTCGCTCTACTTCTACCTCAAGGTGGTGGTCTACACCTACATGCGCGAGCCCGACAGCCGCGATACGGTGGCCGACACGCTCACCATCTCCCCCGGCCTGATCACCGCGGTGATCATCGCCTGCCTCGGCACACTCTACCTCGGCGTCCAGCCCGGCGGCCTGCTCGGCCTGACCGGCGAGGCGATCCGCTCGCTGGTGGGGTAGTTCTGGCTCACCGTGGCGGCACACCGTCAACCGCAGTTTCCACCAGTCATCTCCTTACCCTGCTGACTGACGCTCAAGCTGATCGGCCCCGATCTTGCCCCTCCTGGTCTGTATGGGCCAGGACAAACAGAGCACAACGGCCCCGGTGGCCGGAGCGGAGGCGGCGCTGGGTAGAGCTGATCCGCCTGGTGCTTGAGGTTGATCCCTTGCGCTGTGAGAAGTGCGGGGGCGGGATGAGGGTCGTCTCGTTCATCTCGACGACGCCGTCCGAGGTGATCCGCCGCATTCTCGAGCACCTGGGGGTGAGCACGGTGGTCCCCTGGACCCACGGGCCTGCGCGGGGGAATTCCTTGACGCCGGGAAAGGAAATCCCTATTCTTAATCGGGATATCGTAGCGGTCAGGTTGCCAACGGGCCGGATGAGATGGGGGGAATGACAATGCGATACATGCAAGTTGTGACGATCCTGCTGCTCTGCTTTTTCGGCTCGGCACTGGCGAACGCCGAGATCTTTATCGACGATTTCGATCGTCCCGATGGACCCCTCGGACCACCGTGGGAGCTTCTGGACCAATCTCCGCTCTATATCGAAAACCAGTCAGTGGTCGCCCGGGAAAATGAATACGGTCTGATGCTCTACGGCGAGCAATGTCCCAGTTGTTACTGTGGCGAGGCAACCTTGCTGGCGACGTTCAATTTCTCGACGAACACGGACTACGATGGGCGCTTCCAGTTCTTCATCGGCGGGGGCGAGACCGAGAGTGACTACTGGGGATTCAATGCCAAGATCGGACTCGATGAGGTCTCCCTGTACAGCATCGACGACGCGAACGGCGAGATCGAGCTGGTCACCGTGCCCTCGCCCCTCATGCACGACTTCACCCACCCCATGGCGTTTCGGTACGATCCCGATACTCAGGAGGTCTTGCTCGTCGTGAACGGTCCCGTTTCGCCCTTGGTCAACCTGGCCGTGCCCGCTTCCAGTGATCCCTTCTGCTTCATCGCGATGGGGATCGAAAACCTGGATGCCACGGGCGACGAGGGCCGAATTCAGGTCGTGCAGTTCCAGTATTGCTGCGAGAATGCCGTCCCGACGGTGGCGGTCGAGCTGACCTGCCTGCCGGCGTCGGGCACGGTGCCCTTCTCCACCACGCTGGCTGTGGGCCTGACCAACCAGTACACCGGGCAAAGCCGCAGAATGGCCGCGCACATCGACGTGTTGCTTGCCGGCGGTGCGGCCTACTCCAACTGGCGTGCGGGGCATACCAATATCGACAGCGGCGGCAGCTATACCACGTCCTGGAACCAGGCCATTCCGGTCCTCGGATCGGTGATCGGCAGCAACGTGTTCACCCTGGTCGCCGAGGACGTAACGCCGGCGCCGTACAACCAGCCGCCTTATCCGCCGTCCGGCGACACCGCCGTCCACGACTGCACCGTGGTGGCGAACGCGCCCTGAGGCCGGTCTCCGGGACGGGCGCCGATCACGCAGGGGCCTGCCCGTCCAGCGAGTTCCGGTGTATGATTTCGAGAGTCCTGTGCTGGTGCATCGAGTTTGGATCGGCACTGATACCCGATTTTGCCCTGCTTCAACATCCCACCAACCAATCTGATCGTGAATGTGGTCAGGAAGCTGCCGCGATCGCGGTTTGAGACTGAATTCGTCAGTTTTGGATAGACTTCGCGATGACTCAGGGGGGAAATCCTTGACGGCAGAGATCAGTGACGCGGTCAGGCCCGTGCTGCCCGGACACCTCCGCCGCCCGTTCTACCGCGACCGCCGATTGCTCACCGGCCTCTGCCGCTCTGCGGTGGAGGCGACCCACACGTTCGACCAGGCCGGTCTGGGCCGGGACGATCTGAGAGTGGGGGATGGTAGTGGTTCTCCTGCGGTTCGGTGACCGGGTCAACCCGCACCTGCGCCACCATGCCCTGGCCACAGATGACTCCTTCGACCGAGGGGGCCTGTTCTACCCGATGCCCTTCGACATGCAGGGGGACATCGAGGTGCTGGAGCGGCTGTTCGCCAGGCGGGGGCTCGACCTGATCCGCGCGGAAGCGGCTGAGCCGAAGGCTCCGGGACGAGATGCTGGAGTGGGAGCACAGCGGTTTCTCGGTTGACGGGTCGGTAAAGGCCGCCGTTGGCGATTATGGGCGGTTGAGAAGGTTGGTGCATTACCTGGCCCGTCCGGCGGTGTCGGCGGAGCGTGTGGTGTATGACCAAACCGGCGGCACGTTCAGGCCGAGCTCTCCAGGGACGAGGAGGACTGCTCGCAGGCGCCGCCAGATTGGGACGAGCGGAAGCCGGCGTGAGGCCTTCGGTCAATGACGAACTGCCGGGAGAGGCATGTCCTGACGACAGGTTTAACGGGGGTGAATTGCCGAAGTGGCGTCATGAGGTCGCGAAGCGGCATCAAGAAGCGGGGGGGCAACGGGGGATAACGGCCCGGGCGACGGGCCTGCGCGGGGGGGATTTCTTGACGTCGGGAAAGGAAATCCCTTACTGACCATCTATCGGCGCTACGGCTCATTCCCCGGCGTATTCAGGTCCACCGTGTAGGCGTCCTTTTTCAGGTAGAGGATCTCGATCACACTGTCCCGGACCCTCGTGATCTCGTTGCCGTTGCGGGCGGCCTGCGAAAGCACATCGATTGACTGAGGGACAGTTTTTCAGTACCCTTCCCTTCCTTTCTACATCCCCTCGATGAATTCGCGGAGCCGAAGGATGCGTTCGCCGCTTTCCCGATGGAAGAGAAGGTGTTCCACGTCTTTTTTCTTCTGGCTCAGATCTACATTGCGCAACGCGGCCTGGACGGCGGATTTCATTTCGGACAGGTCGTGTATGCCGTGCCTGGCCGCAAGGAAACGGTAATCGGGGGCCGTTTGCTGAAGCAGAAACATGGCGTCGTAGCAGTCTCTCCCCTTGCACCGGGAGAGGAGCGCGGAAACCTTCATTGAGCAGAGTACAGGGTCGGGCGGCACCGGGAAGGGGGAGAAGAGGGTGCCGCCATTGATCAGCCGCTCAGCCGGATTATCGTAAAGCACCGTTTTGGGATCGAAGCACTCGGGATAGAACGATCACCAGCGTATCGGTACGTAGTAACCCCCGGTGAGCCAGCGGCTCACCGGGGGGTGTTAAGTATCAGCATCAAGGGGAGGTGATCAGGGCGAAGCGGTCACGGTCACCGACACGGCCGCCGTATCCCCCGATGCCGGGTAGGGGGGCTGGTTGTACGGTGCCGGAGTCACGTCCTCGGCGCTGATCATGAAGATATTGTCGCCGATCACCACGGGGGATGCCGGCAGGGTGGTGGGCCACTGGGTGTAGAAGGAATCGCCGGGGGCGATGTTGGTGAACCCGCGGCGCCAGTTGCCGTAAAACGTTCCATTGCCGGTGGCCACGTCGAGACGGGCCGCCACCCGCCGCGCCGGCGTGATGCTATCGTTGTTGAACAGTTCGAGCTGGTGCTGGATCTGGAACGGCAGGTTGCCGGACAACGGAAGGATTTCGTAGGTCGCCGAGATGGTTCCGGGGGTAGCGGACGTGGCCCCGTGCTGCTCCCAGAACCAGCCCCAGTCACCGCTCACGGCCCCGTCCATCAACTGCTGGCCGCGCATGAGCAGGAACTGCCCCGGCGGGATGTCGATGCCGAAGTCTTCGAGGAAGACGTCGAAGAAGGAGTCCGGGGGGATGATGCCCGGAAGGCCGTCAACCGGTGTCCATTCCAGGTCGGGGTAGAGCGGTGACGGCTCACCCGGCCGTCCCAGACCGGTGACGAACATGTCTTCCAGGGGCACCATCTCACTGCAGATGCTCAGCTCGAGCTGGGGCATGATGATCGGCAGGCCGGTGTCGTTGGAAATGCGCAGGGTCTCGAAACCCGGGCGGATCACCCCCCGGTCGTCGGCCCAGAAACCGGTCACCGGGACTTCACCCACCGGTCCCGAGGGGCCCCAGGGCTGGATGGGCACGCCGTCCAGGGTCCACCAGCCGCGGAGGTCGGCGATGATGTTGTAGTCGTCCACCAGCAGATCGATGCCGAAATGGATCCACTGGCAGAAGGAGATGTAGCCGTCGGTGACGAAATCGACGGTGATCCACCATTCCTCCGGCCCGAGTTGCACCATGGTGTGGTTGGATACCGTCCAGTTGCCGGTGCCCGGGTCGCCGAAGATCATGATGTCCATCATCTGCGGGGGGATACCGTTGGCCGAGCGTATCGATCCCTCGATGTGGAAGTCGTTGGCATACATGCCGTCATAGTCGAAATGCACGTCGTCATTGAGCGCGACGGTGACAAGCTCGGCCTGGACCGCAGGGGTGAGGGCGATCGACAACAGCAACAGGAACGCCAACCGGACCAGTACACCTTTCATCACGAACCTCCATTGAATAAAGAAAAATATGAATGCCACCAACCTGTTATGGTGTTGGTGTTTCGGGACGCTGGAAATCGCACAGCGTATTGCAAACGATTCGACGAAAAAAACCGCAGGTCTCTCTCGGATGAATGCTCCATCCGCGAAGTGATTGTGGACATTTTACACGAACTGCTGCCGGTGCGGTATCCTCGATGTGTATTGTGCGTGAAGGGCATGCATGAGATAGAGACTTGACGATCCCGGCTCCCCACCCTACATTGGCTTCAAGACAACTGCACCCCTGATCTCACTGACAGCGAACCGTGATCGACGCCCGGCAGGGGTGCGGATACCCGTGTCTGTACAACCAAACACCAGGAGGAAAAGGGCCATGGCCGAAAGTGTGTACAAGGTGGTCGAGCTTGTCGGAACCAGTACCGAGGGATGGGAAAAGGCTGCCGCCACCGCCGTGGCGCGGGCGGGACAGAGCCTGCGCGACTTGCGGGTCGCCGAGGTGACGGCGATGGACCTGGTGCTCAAGGACGGGACGGTGGAGGCCTACCGGGCCAAGGTCAAGGTCTCGTTCAAGTACGAGGGGTGAGGCGACTGACGGTTTTTACGGTTCGTCGATCTTCAGCCCTTTGAAGTAGACCTGATAAAACCCCCGGTCACGGGTCAGCAATCGGTCTGCCCTGAGCAGGGCATGGGCGCCGATGAGGAAGTCGGCGAGGTTGCGGCGCCGCGGACCGCCCCGGGTACGATACTGGCGCCAGAGCCGAGCGGCGAGGGCGCAGACGTCCGGATCGAAGCCTTCATACGTGAACCCCATATCTTTGCAGACCTCGACGAATCCCTCGGAGGGGTCGAGGCAGGCCGCACACTCGGCAAAGGCCACCGGGCAAATCGTAACGGCTCCCCTGCCCAGGTGGTGTTCGATGAGCCGCATGGATTTTTCGCCATGCTCCGGGTCATCGAGCAGAAGGTCGAGGACCACCGCACTGTCCAGGGCGGCCCTCATCGGTCATCCCCCTCCCGCAGCATGGCCAGGAATTCGTCCGTGCGGCGGGGAAGGCCTCGCTTCCTGGACGCCATCCCTCGAAATCGGGAAAGCGCGCTCGTGGCGGCCTTCTTCACGATCACGATCATCCCATCCTTCTCGATGAACTCGATTTCGGTGGACGGAGTGATGCCGTATTTGTCCCGCAATTTCTTGGGCAATGTAACCTGGCCTTTTGCGGTGACCTTCATCGCTGCTCTCCGGAATATGTATTACATATTGCGTATTACAATATTATGATAAAAGTAATACAAATTCAAGCGAAATCACCATGGCGTATTGTCGTATGAATTCGTCTATACGACCCTCATAGCTGGCATTTACCACCAAAAACCCCTATATTGAAGTGAATTGTCGTGTTTTTGTGCATTTCCTGCGCTCGAAGCGCCCACCTTGCTCTATCGTTAAGGAATGATCATGAAACAGCAGTCGCCGACTTCTTTCTTCCCGCGCTGGGCCCGCGTCTGGGCCATGGCCTGGGCCATGACCAGTGGTTTCCTGGCGCTGGTCTGGCTCGTCCTGCGCAGCGGCGTGAAGCCGAGCCGCTTCACCTATCCCTGTCAGCAGGCGGCCTTTTCCGCGGCCTGGCTCGCCTTTGGCGGGCCGCTGGCGGCCACCTTCATCGCCGCCCGGCGGCGGCTGGGCGCCGGGCTGCGGACGCCGGTGGGGGCCACCCTGGCCCTCTGCGGGCTGCTGGCCACGGCCGGCATCTGGGGCTACACCTCGTACGCCGATTCCTATGACGGCGTGCCGTTCAGCCCGCCGCGGGACTACCGGGCCGAGATCTTCCAGGTCACCGACTGTCCGCAGGCACCGGTGGGGGACCGCTTTCTCGGCGTGGAGTACCTGATCAACCTGATGGGCAGCCAGGGGACGAAGTTCTACCGGTCGGCCTCCGAATCGCTCACCTCGGGGCCCGACGGCATCATCGCCGCCGCCGACGTGATCGTGATCAAGATCAATTACCAGTGGCCGGAGCGGGGCGGGTCGAACACCGACGTGCTCAGCGGCGTGATCCGCAAGATCGTCAATCACCCGGACGGCTTCACCGGCGAAGTGGTGGTCTGCGAGAACTCGCAGTTCAACTCGATCAACGGGTTCGACCGGTCGGAGAACAACGCCGAGACCCACTCCCGCTCGCCGCACGACGTGGTGGCCAACTTCCAGCTGGCGGGCTTCGACGTTTCCCACTTCGACTGGACGGTGACGCGCTACACCTCGGTGGGTGAGTTCTCCGCGGGCGACATGAACGATGGCTACGTCGTCTACGCCTACGATTCGGGGCTGGGCGGGCGCATCTCCTATCCCAAGTTCACCACCGACGACGGCACCCGGATCAGCCTGCGCGACGGGATCTGGGACGGCAGCGGCTACGACCGCGAGAAGCTGAAGTTCATCAACCTGCCGGTGCTCAAGTCGCACCACGCGACCTACGGGGCCACCGCCTGCGTCAAGCACTACATGGGGGTGGTGACCGGCGAGCTGAGCACCTCCTCGCACTACGCTATCGGCAACGGCCTGATGGGCGCGGTGATGGGTGAGATCCAGGCCGCCGACCTGAACATCCTCGACTGCATCTGGATCCACGCCAACCCCAACGACGGCCCATGGACCGAATACGCCGAGGCGACGCGGAAAGATATTCTGCTCGCCTCCACCGACCCGGTGGCCACCGATATCTGGGCGGTGAAGAACATCCTCATCCCGGCCTTCGTGGAAAACGGCTATTCGGCGCCCTGGCCCTACCCCAGCGCCGACCCGGATAATGCGTCGAGCGAGTTCCGGGAGTACCTCGACAACTCGCTGAGCTACATGCTCAGTGCCGGCATCGAGGCCACAAACGACCTGGGGATGATCGACACCTTCACCTGGAGCGGCCTGTCGGACAGCGATGGCGACGGCATCCCCGACGGGTCGGACAACTGCCCGGACACGCCGAACCCCAATCAGGAGGACGCGGACAACGACGGCATCGGTGATGCCTGCGACATCGCGGGTACCGTGGCGGCGAGCATCGACGGCCAGCCTGACTCGGGCACGCTGCCCTTTGCCACCACCATGTCGGTGGCGCTGACCAACCAGTACGGCGGCCAGAGCCGCCGCATCGCCGGGCGCATCGACCTCGACCTGGCCGGCGGCCAGCAGTACGGCAGCTGGCGGGCCGGCTGGAGCAACATCGGCCCCTCGGGCAGTTACACCGCCAGCTGGGTGCAGAACATCCCGGCCCTCGGGTCGCTGGTCGGCGTGAACACCTTCACCGTGGTAGCCGAGGACGTCACCCCGGCGCCGTACAATCAGCCGCCCTACCCGGCGGCGGGCGATCAGGCCGTCGATGCCTGCACGGTGACCGGCACCCTTCCCTGATCACGGATTCCTCGGCCCGGGGGTTCGCTCCCGGGCCGTTGTCCGTACGGGGCGCGTGGCGCTTCATCCCGCCTTTCCGAAGTGTCATAATGGGGACATGAATCCCGCTTCTCCTGCAAGAGCGATCCGTGGCGCGGCCATGCTGCTCACGCTGGCGGCCACCGCCCTCTGCCTCATGCAGTGCCGCGACAGCGGTCTGCCGGAGGTCCCGCCGCCGGTCATCCCGGTTCTCGATATCGAGGTCTTCCACGAGGCGGTGCGGGGCAAGGACGGCGGGCTCCGGCCCTGGCACAGCGACGGGGACGGCCCGTTCCATCACATCATCACCCTGCAGGCGGAGTGGTGGCTCGAGCAGCCGGACCACGACGGCTGGCCGGTCTGCTGCACCGCGGCCAAGCTCGACCGGGGCTGCGGCCAGTTCGGGGGTGCGGTGCCGGCGTCCACCTGCTCTCTCGGCATCCTCGCCATGCTCAAGTATCACGAGTATGCGGGGGACGGCCGTGCCCTCGAGCTGGCCCGGCGGCTGGGAGCCTACCAGCTGGAGCGGGGGCTGACCCCATCGGACATCGGTGAATGGGCCGACTTCCCCTGGCCGGCGGGGGCCACCGGCGACACCTGCCCTGACGGCGGGGGCCACCCCTTCTGCACCGCGGGGGAGGTGATGCCGGACAAGGGGGCCATGGTGGGCTGGGCGCTGGTCCGGCTCTACGAGACCACCGGCGAACAGGCCTGGCTCGACGGTTCCGTGCGCATCGCCGACACCCTGGCCCGCCACGCCGCTCCCGGTGACGGGAGCCGGTCCCCCTGGCCCTTTCGCGTTCGTGCCGACAGCGGCGTTCAGGTGGACGGCCCGCTGTCGGGGAACCAGGTCTTTGCCCTGCGTCTCTTCGACGGGCTGCTCCGGCTCGGCGTGGAACGGGACGGCTACCGGGAGGCGCGGGAGGCGGTCTGGCGCTGGCTGCGCGACGTGGCCATCGCCGACACCAGCGGCGGCAGCTGGCAGCACTTCTTCGAGGACCACTCCGGCGACGAGGACAACCCGACCCAGTTCTCCGCCCTGGAGACGGCCCGCTACCTGCTGGAGGAACGGGAGCGTCTCGACCCCCACTGGCTCGAGCTGGCCCTGGCCATCGAAGAGACGGTGCGCCGCCGCTGGGTCGTCGAGCGGGACGGCTGCTTCGTGGTCGGCGAGCAGCAGCAGGACATGACCCCCTACAACAGCCACACCGCCCGCTACGGCTCACTGCTCGCCATGCTCCATGCCGCCACCGGCGAGGAGCGGTTCCGGGACGAGGCCTTTTCCTGCCTCTGCTACGCCGCGTACAGTGTGGACAACGACGGATTTACCGATACGTCCTACGGGAAGGGCACGGCCTGGACCACCGATTCCTTCGGCGACTGGCTGCGCAGCTTCATCGATGCCCTGGCCGCGGTGCCCCGGTGGGGGCGGCCCGCGAGTTGATGCCGGGCAATGGGTCTTTTATACTGGTTTGACCGCAATCCTTCGTCAGACCGAACAGCGCCGGCGAGCGGCAGCAGTGCGCCGCCGAGCAGAGGGAACGTACCCATGCCGCGCACACGAGAACAGATGCTGGTCTTCGGGTCTCCACTCATCGGGCAACCCGAGATCGACGAAGTTGTGGACTGTTTGAAATCGGGCTGGCTGGGCACCGGGCCCAAGGTGGCCCGCTTCGAGGAAGTCTTCGGCCGCTACGTGGGGGCTCCGCACGCCCTGGCCGTCAACTCCTGCACCGCCGGGCTGCACCTGGCGATGCTCGCCGCCGGCCTCTCGCCGGGGGACGAGGTGATCACCACGCCGATGACCTTCGTCGCCACGGCCAATGCCATCCTCCATGCCGGCGGCGTGCCGGTGTTTGTCGACTGCGACCGGCGCACCGGGCTCATCGACCCGGCGGCCATCGAAGCGGCGATCACGCCCAGGACCCGCGCCGTGGTGCCGGTGCACCTCTACGGCCGGCCCTGCGCCATGGACGAAATCAGCCGTATTGTCGAGAAACACGACCTGCTGCTGGTGGAGGACGCGGCCCATGCCATCGAGGCGATGTACCACGGCCGCAAGATCGGTACCATCGGCGATCTCACGTCCTTCAGCTTCTACGTGACCAAGAACGTGGTCACCGGCGAGGGGGGAATGGTGACCACCGCCGACCCGGAGATCGCCGAGCGGATCAAGGTCTACGCCCTGCACGGCCTGAGCCAGGACGCCTGGAAGCGCTTTTCCGACGAGGGCTACAAGCACTACCAGGTGGTCTTTCCCGGGTTCAAGTACAACATGATGGACATCCAGGCCGCCATCGGCATCCACCAGCTGGCCCGGGTGGAGGAGGGGCTGGCCCGGCGCAACGAGATCTGGCAGCGCTACGACGAGGCCTTCGCCGATCTGCCGTTGGAACTGCCGCTGCCCGCCGAAGCGGACACGGTTCACGCCCGGCACCTCTATGCGATCAACGTGGACACCGAAAGGTGCGGCATGTCCCGGGACGAGTTCATGCACCGGCTCTACACGCTGAACATCGGTACCGGCGTGCACTACATGGGGGTTCACCTCCATCGCTACTACCGTGAGCGGTTCGGCCACCGGCCCGAGCATTTCCCCAACGCCACCTGGATCAGCGAGCGGACCGTCTCCCTGCCCCTCTCGCCGAAGCTGACCGACGACGACGTGGCTGATGTGATCGACGCCGTGCGCCGGGTGGCGGGAAAGGGCTGAGCAGGTCCATGACGGATGCCTCCAGCACAGCGCAACGGCCGGGAGGGGACCGTGCCCCGCTGCGGGTCCTCTTTTTCTGCGGCGAGCAGTCGCCCTGGGGCCGGGCGCACCTTCGCCCGCTGCTCGAGGATCCCCGGGTGGAGCTGGCCGGGGTGGTGCTGGCCAGCGAAACGCGCTGGGCCGTTTTCCGTGAGAAGCTCACCGGCGAGCCGGCCCGGGCGTCCGGTGCGCTGGGCCGGGCCCGGCAGTATGTCGGCCGCAAGCTGGGTCGCCGCGAGGACCACGCCGGCGACGTGCGGCGCCTGCTTGTCGAGCGGGACGTCCCGCTGATCTTCAGCCACAGTGTGAATGCGAAGGCCGATCGACGGCGTTTCCGCGATACCGGCGCCGACATCTTCTTTTCCGCGGCCTACCCGCAGATTTTCGGCAGGCTGCTGCTCGGCCTGCCGCCACGCGGGGCCTATAACTCCCACCCCTCACTGCTGCCGCGCTGCCGCGGGGCGCACCCGGTTTTCTGGGCCATTGCCTCGGGAGAGCGGCGGAGCGGGGGGACGATCCACCTCATGACCGCCGAGCTGGACCGCGGCGGTATCGCCGCCCAACAGGAGGTGCCCCTCGGCGACGACGACTACCACGCCGACCTTTATGCCCGGCTGGTGAGGGCGGTGCCCGGTCTGCTGCGCCGCTTCGTCGACTGGCTGCTGCTGCCCGGGGCCGAACTGGTGCCCCAGGATGATGATCGGGCCACGTTCTTTACCAACGACCGGCGGGAGGACCACCGCATCGACTGGGCGGGAATGGACGCGGCGCGGATCAACCGCCTGGTGCGGGCCTGCGACGGGAACGCTTTTTTCTCCGTCGGCGGCGAGGAGATCCTTGTCCGGCGGATCTCGGCCCCCGGGCCGGGTCAGGGTGAGCCGGGCCGGGTGGAGGCCATGGACGGCGGGCGACCGGTGGTGGCGGCCCGGGAGGGCCTGCTGACCATCGAGGCCTGCGAGGCACGGCACGGCGGGGAGGCGGTTTTCGAGAAAGGGCAGACCCTTCTGGACGAGGGGGAAGGGCCGCAATGACCAGCCCGCTGAAGTGGAAAGTGATCTCGGGGATCAAGTGGAGCGGGCTGTCGATGACCGCCACCAGCCTGCTGCAGTTCGTCACCCTGGCCGTGCTCGCCCGGCTGCTCCACCCCTCGGAATTCGGGCTGATGGGGATGGTGATGGTGGTCATCAACTTCTCCCTCGCCTTCTCCGACCTCGGGCTGAGCAACGCCATCATCCACCGCCAGGACGTGGCCGAGGAGCACCTCTCCAGCTTCTTCTGGATCAACATGCTCTCCGGGGCGGCGATCCTCGTCATCATCCTGCTCACCCGGCCGCTGGTGGTGCTCTACTTCGAGCAGCCCGACCTGCACCGTTACATCGGCTGGGCCGCCATCCTCTTCCTCATCGCACCGGCGGGCCAGATCTTCAACACCCTGCTGATGAAGGAACTGCGCTTTCGCACGCTCGCTGCCGGCGAGGTGGCCGGGATGCTGGCCCACAGCGCCGTCTCCATCGGCTGCGCCCTGGCCGGCCTCGGCGTGATGAGCCTGATCTACGGCATGCTCGCCCGTCACATCATCTTCGCCGCGGTGATGTTCACGGTCTTCCGCCGCCGCTGGCTGCCCCGCTTCCACCTCAGCATCCGCGAAGTGCGCAGCTACATGGGGTTCGGTGCCTTCCAGCTGGGCGAACGGGCGCTCAATTATCTCAGCGCCAACATGGACTACATCATCATCGGCCGCATGCTGGGCGATGCCGCACTGGGCTTCTACTCACTGGCCTACCAGATCGTGATCTTTCCCCTCTCGCGGATCAACCCGGTGATCACCCGGGTGGCCTTTCCGGCCTTTTCGCGGATCCAGGACGACGATCCCTACCTGCGCACCGGCTACGTCAAGGTGATCAAGTACATCAGCCTGATCACCCTGCCCATGCTCGCCGGGATGCTGGTGGTGGCGCCGGAGTTCGTCCTCGCGGTCTTCGGTGAGCAGTGGGTTCCTTCGATCCGCGTGCTGCAGCTGCTCTGCATCGTCGGCGCCTTCAAGTCGCTGGGCAACCCGGTGGGTTCGGTGCTGCTGGCCAAGGGCAAGGCGAACATCGGCTTCTACCAGAATCTCTTCACCGTCGTGCTGATCAGCGTGGCCGTGATCGTGGGCGCCCGCTGGGGCATTACCGGCGTGGCCGCGGCGCTGCTGCTCGTCCAGCTGCCGATCTTCCTCGTCATCCAGCCGGTGGTCAATCGGCTCATCGGGCTGGGCTGGGGGCCCTACTTCGGTGGCCTGCGCACGGCGGTGCTCGCCTCGGTGGTCATGGCCGCGGCGGTGCTGCTGGTCCGGCCGCTGCTGGCCGGCGCCGGCAGCCTGTTGCTGCTCGTTTCGGGGATCGCTGTCGGCGCGACAACCTACTTCGCCTGCGCCGCGCTGTTCGACCGGCCGGCGGTGCGCGAACTGCTCCAGTCACTTCGGGGGGTGTGAGATGCCGGGGCTGGCGGGATACAGCGACCGGAAGGGGCGGTTGGGCACCGAACCCCTGGAGCGGATGCGCGGGCTGCTGCGGCACTTCTCCTGGTACCGCGACGAGGCGCTTCACGACGGGGGCGGTTTCTTCGCCACGCGGACGCACCTCGGCGCCGGCGGAGGGGAGGCGCAGCCGGCAACGGGCGCCGGCGGGCGACGGGCCTGGCTGGAAGGGGAGATTCACAATCGGGACGAGCTGGCCCCGGCCGCAGACCGGCCGGCGGGGGATGCCGCGCTGCTCCTCGGTCTCTGCCGCGAGGGATGGAGCGCCCTGGCCAGGGTTGACGGCACGTTCTGTGCGGTGATCGTCGACAGCCCGGAGACCGGGGGCAGGATTCACCTGGTGGCCGATCGCCACGGGCTCAAGCCGCTCTACTGGGCCCTGCTCGACGGCGAACTGGCCTGGTCGTCCGAGATGAAGGGTTTTCTCGGCCACCCGTCCTTTCGTGCCGAGCTCGACAGGGAGGCGGTGCACGACTGGCAGGCGCACGGGCACCTGCTGGAAAACCGCAGCTGGTTCCGAGGGGTCTCCATGGTCCCCCCGGGCACGGTGCTCAGCTGGGACCCGGCCCACGGCTCGGTGGGGCGTACCGTATACCGGTCGCCCGAGCGGCCGGCGGCTCTCGACGTCGATGTGGACGAGGCCGGTGTGGTGTCGGAACTGGCCCGCCTCTTTCGCCGGGCCGTGGCCCGCCGGGTCGGGACCGGTGAACGGCTGGGCCTGCTGCTCAGCGGCGGCCTCGACTCGCGGGCCATCCTCGCCGCCATGCCCGGGGAATGCCCCCCGCCGGCCAGTTTCACCTTCGGCCAGGCAGGCTGCGACGACCGCAGGATCGCCCGTGGCGTGGCCCGGCTGGCCCGCACCCGGCATCACGAGATCGAGCTTCACGGCGGCAACTGGCTGGCCCCGCGGGTGGCCGGCGTCTGGATCTCCGATGGCGGCTTCAGCCTGCTGCACATGCACGGGGTGGAGGCTGCCGAGCTCTATCGAAAACAGGCGGACGTACTGCTCAACGGCTTTCTCGGCGACGCCACCCTGGGCGGGCTCTACATCGATCTCGATCCCCGGCTGGGGGAGGCCGGCCTGCTGCGCAATCGCGGCCGGCGTTTCATCAACCAGGCGGTGACGCTGATCGAGTCCCGGGTGACCTGCCGCCGGCCGTTTTACGACAACGAACTCCTCGAGCGGGTCTATGCGCTGCCGGACGGTCTGCGGGCCGGCTCGAAGCTCTACAACCGCATGCTGCTCGAGTGTTTCCCCCGCTATTTCGAGCGCATCCCCTGGCAGAAGACCGGGCGGCCGCTGGGCGGCGGCCGGCTGCTCAACGGGGTGACGGCCCTCGGGCGCCGGGTGGCGGACAAGTTGCGCTGGGAGATGAAAAAGTCGGGCCGCACGGTGCGCAACCTTCGCGGCTACGCCGAATACGATAACTGGATCAGGGAGGAGCGCACCATGAGCCTGTTCCGCGAACGGCTGCTCGCCCGGGATGCGCTCTACCCCGAGTATCTCGACCGCGACGCGGTGCGCGACGAGCTCCAGGCGCACGAGCGCGGCCCGGATAGCGGCGCCGAAGCGCTGTGCCGCACGCTGACCTTCGAGCTCTGGCTGCAGCAGGTCTTCGAGGGGCGGTTCCGCGACGCCGCCGAACTCGGCGTGCAGGGGAGGGGATGATGGGTACCGACGGGACGGGGCGCTTGCGCGTGGTGCACTACGGTTTGAGCTATCTGCCGCTCACCGAAAACTGGATTTACAGCCAGCTCAGCGGCCTCGAACGGACCGACGTCTCCTTCTTTGCCCTCTTCCGCGAAAACGAGGAACGCTTTCCGCTGCGCCGCAGCGGCTGTCTCTTCAGCGACCTGGGGCGGCTGCCCCTGCTGGCCAACCGTATCTGGCGCAAACTCACCGGCATCTATCCCACGATGCTGGGCTGGATGCGTGCGGAACGGGCGCACCTGCTCCACGCCCATTTCGGGCCGCGGGGCTGGGAGGCACTGACCTACGCCAGGCGTCTTGGCCTGCCGCTGGTCACCAGTTTCTACGGCGCCGACGCCTGGCAGTTTCCAGCGCAGGAGCCGGCGTGGAACCACCGCTACCGTGAACTGTTCAACGAAGGGCGGCTCTTCCTCGCCGAAGGCCCGGCCATGGGCCGGCGCCTGGTGGCCCTGGGCTGCGACCCGGACAAGGTGGCGGTGCACCGCATCGGTGTGCGATTGGAGCGCTACGAGTACCGGCCCCGAACGCTCGACGGCCCGGTGCGCCTGCTGGCCTGCTGCCGGTTCGAGGAAAAGAAGGGCATGCCGCTGGCCGTGGAAGCCCTGGCCCGGTTGCGTGGCAACGGCATTGACGCACGGCTCACCATCGTCGGCGACTCGGACGGCCAGGGCACGCTGACCCCGGAGAAGCGGAAGATCCTCGCCGCCATCGAGGGGAACGGGCTGGAAGACGCGGTGACGATCACCGGCTACCTTTCCCACGAGGAACTGGTGCAACAGGTTTACGGCCACCACCTCTTCCTCGCCCCGTCGATCCACGCGGCCGACGGTGACGCCGAGGGCGGGTTTCCGGTGATCCTCACCGAGGTGCTCTCCTCGGGCATGCCGGTGGCGGCCTCGGACCACTGCGACATCCCGGCCATCGTCGAGCACGGGGTGTCGGGGGTCATCGTGCCCCAGGGGGACGCCGACGCCCTGGCCCGGGGGATCGGGGAGATGGTGGAGCGGGCGGACGAGTGGCCGGAGATGGGTCGCCGCGGCCGCCAATTTGTCGAGGCGCACCATGACATCGTCCGGCTGAACCACGAGCTGGAAGTGTTGTACCTGGAGGCTGTCGACCCTTGATCAAACGAAGCGTGGAACGCGTGACCCGGGCGGCCTGGCTGGTGATTCTGGCCACGATCCTGGTGCGGGTGGTCGGGCTGGTCAAAGAGGTGGTGGTGGCCGGCAGCTTCGGCGTCGGTCCGGCGATGGACGCCTTCAATGTGGCCATCGCCATCCCCTACCTGCTCGCCGGCGTGGTGGTGCCGGCGATCTCCGGGGCAGTGGTGCCGCTGGCCGCGGCGGCCGAGCTGAAATTCGGCCGGGGCACCGAGCGCACGCGCCGCTTCTGGGGTACCCTGCTGCTGGTCACCGGCGCCATGCTCCTCGCCGCCGTGCTGGCCGCCGACCTGCTCTCCTTCGGCCTCGAGGGGCTCTTCACCCTGCTCTCCCGAGTGATGGGCGGCAGCTTCGACGCCGGCCTGCAGGCGCCGCTGATCCGCAACCTGCTCTTCATCCTCACCCCGATGGCCCTGCTCCAGGGGCTGGCCTGCCTCGAGGCGAGCCTCTTCCACATCCGCAAGCGGTTCCTGCTGCCGGCACTGGCGCCGGTGGCCTTTTCCCTGGCCATGATCCTGCTCCTCGTGCTGCACCCCGCCCCCAGCGTGGTGCTGCTGGCCTGGGCCGCGCTGGCCGGCAACGTGGTCTGGGCCCTGGTGCTCTTCCCCTACTTCATGCGCCACGCCCGGCCGCTGCTGCGCCCCGCGGGCGAGGACGTGCGCGAGTTCTTCGGCACCCTTGCGCCGCTGACGCTGGTGATGATCTTCGGCCAGTCGTCCGAGGCCCTGGGCTACTTCCTGGGGATCAGCGTGGCCGAGGGCGGCGCGGCCTCCCTGGGCTATGCACAGCGGTTGGTGGACATGCCGGTGCTGCTCTTCGGCGCGGCCCTTTCCACGGCCGCCTTCCCCTACCTCTCGGACAGCGCCGCCGAGGGCGATTTCGGGCAGTTGGCCGGCGATTTCCGCCGGGCCTTCGGGCAGGTGGCCCTGCTCATGGCGCCGGTCACCGCGGCCTGGCTGGTGCTGGGCCGCCAGATCCTCACCTCGGTCTACAAGCAGGGTGCTTTCGACGATGCGGCGGTGACCATGACCCTCTGGCCGCTGTTCATGTTCGCCCTGGGCGGAACGTTCAAGGCACTGAGCTTCACCCAGGGTAAGATGCTCATGGCGGTCCGCCGTTACCGGGCGATGCTCTTTTTCGGTGTCAGCGCCCTGGTGGTGAACTTCACCCTGGCCGTGCCCCTGGGCCGGATCTACGGCCCGGCGGGGCTGGCCGCGGCCACCTCCATCTCCTGGTTCTACGTGGTGTTGGGCATCGGCGCCCTGTCGGCGCGCATTCTCGCCCCGCATTTTCCGTTGCGGCCGCTGGCGGCCATGGTGGCCAGGGCCGTCGGCGCCGCTGCCGGCGCCGGAACGGCCACGGCACTGCTCCTCTCCGGCATCCCCCTGCAGACCGGCCCGGCGGGTTTTGCCCGGCTCTTCGCCGGCGGGGCCGTGCTCTTCGCCTGCTACGTTCTCCTCTGCCGGGTCTTCGGCATTCGGCTCAGCGATGTCGGTCTTGTCCGTCGCACGGCCCGGTGAACGGATTGGCTCCGTCCTTCGTATGAAGAGAGCGTGAACGCAATCACTGGCCGCGGACCCGGTGCACAACCGGCAGCGCATCTGCGCCGGCGGGTACGGACGGCGATGGCGGGAAGGGGTGAGACCGACGCGGGAGAAAACGATGGACAGGAAGAGGGTACAGGCGAAGCTGGTCCGGTTCTGGCACTCCTGGGGCAAGATGATGCTGATCGCCATTCTGGCGGTGACTTCGTTCCGCTCGGCCATCGCCGACTGGAATGATGTGCCCACCGGTTCGATGCGTCCCACGGTTCTCGAGGGTGACCGGATCTTCGTCAACAAACTGGCCTATGACCTGAGGGTTCCGTTCACCACCTGGCAACTGGCCCGCTGGGACCAACCCGAGCGGGGGGACGTGGTGGTTTTCTTTTCTCCGCTGGATGATACCCGCCTGGTCAAACGGGTGGTGGCCGTACCCGGAGATGTGCTCTCCCTTCGGGGCAACCGTCTGACGATCAACGGTGAGCAGGCCTCCTACCGGCCTGTGGCCGGTGACGGTGATGCCTGTCCAAACGAACACCGCTTCATCGAATCGGTGGCCGGGGCCCAGCGCGCGGTGCAATTCACGTCGCGTTCACCGTTGCTGTCGACGGTTCCCGAAATCACCATCCCCCCCGGGCAGTACTTCATGATGGGGGACAACCGCTGCAACAGCGCCGACTCGCGAGTATTCGGGCCCGTGGATATGGGGTGCATTGTCGGTCGGGCCGGGTGCGTTGTCCTCTCGGTGGATCACGAACACCTGTTCCGCCCGCGCTGGGACCGTTTTTTCAGTGCCCTGCAGTGAGCCGCGGTGTCAGCCCCGGGCATTTCACCAGGTCCTTTCGCCCGGATCCGTGTCAATCAGGTGACAATAAGTTGTTGTGGTGATTACGATTTGGTACTTCCCATGCCGGTGATTCGTTCGGTGTCATCGGCTTCCTTTTTTACGACTATTCCTATAACTTTATGATGGAATTAGTGTTTTGTCCCGAAGTCGGCACGTGCGCCAGTATTGGAACGGCGCTTGCATCTTGTACCGGCGTCTCGAGCAGCAGTGCTGTACGCCCGCTCCGGGGAGCAGTGCTGAACGTTTGAATCAGGCGGGTCGGACGACCATTCCCGTCGAACCCACAGGAGGGCCGTCATGAGGAGAGACAACCGAGGGTTTACCCTCATCGAGCTGCTGATCGTTGTGGCGATCATCGGCATTATCGCCGCCATCGCGGTTCCCAACCTGCTCAACGCCATCCAGCGCGGCAAGCAGAAGCGGACCATGGCCGACATGCGGTCACTGGGCACCGGCATGGGGACCTACGAAATCGACTACAACCAGTACCCCAGCAACCTCACCGGGCTGGCGCCTGATTACCTGAAGAACCCGCCGGCGGCGGACGGCTGGTCCACCGTCTGGACCACCACGTTCACAGCCCAGGAATACACCATCGTCAGCTTGGGCAAAAACGGGACCGCCGACGGTGCCGGGAGTTATTCGGGCACCACCAGCACCTTCAACTCCGACATCGTTTACTCTTCCGGAACGTTCGTACAGTACCCGGACGGGAAGCAGACCAACAGCTAGGCATCTGACCGCGTGCGGGTGGGGAGGCAGGACCGGGCATCGGACGTTCGGATCTACTCCCTGCCCCTCGCCCGCAGGGCGCGGATGATGTAGATCGCTCCCGCCACCAGCAGCGCTACCGGCAGCACGTAGCTCACGAACCACCGCCCGCCGCCGTCCACCACCAGGGCAAAGAACCCGACACCGGCCAGCGCCACTGCCGGATAGCGGGCCCAGGCCAGTTTGTTCGTCTCGTTGCTGATCAGGTAGAGATAGCCGAAGACGGCGGCGAACCCGAAGAAGATCAGGCAGACCTCGAAGGGCTCGGGGAGGTTGAACATCGACTCCAGCTGCGTGAACACGCCGAGGACACAGAGGATGCCCCCGGGGATCACCGGCCACCAGACGCGCCGGCGGCGGAAGTGGACGAAGAGGAAGATCAGGCCGAGCAGAAAAGTGAACACCGCTCCGCCCAGGTCGCTACGGGGGAACAGTTCCTCCACGGTGAACGTCACGGCGAGCAGGCCCATGGCGCCGGCCACGATGAGGGACCAGATGCTCCGGCGATTGATCAGGTGAATGGCGAGGAACGTAATGGCGATGCCGTAGAGCATGACCATCGGGCCATCGGAGTCTGCCCGGCTCCAGACGTGCTGCAGCACCAGTTCCAGGCCGCCGAAGAAGAGAATGCCCGAAGGGATGATCGGCCACCAGCGGGACGGGCTCGGTTTGAAGACCAGCAGAATGCTGATGGCAAGGCCCACCATGACCATGGCCCCGATGAACGGCCCCATGGTGAACCCCGCTCCCGGGTGCAGCGACTGCAACAATTGGATCGTCCCGTAAATGAGGAAGAGACCCGACGGGATGGCGGCCCAGCGCATCGCCGCGTTCATCCGTGAGGCCACCGCAAAGCCGATGCCGGTGGCCAGGGTCAGCATGGCGAGGGAGAAGTGCGAATCGAGGGAATAGAGACCGAGGGTGGCGCCGAGCAGGATCAGGCCGCTGACCAGCAGGGCGATGCCGCCCAGCAGGTATTTCAGATCGCTTGATTGTTCGGTGCCGCTCATTGAATCGTCTCCCGCTGTTGATTGCGATTCTATTTCCCGGTGTCGCGCTATGTTACGGCCCGGGGCAGCGAAAAGTTCCCCCACCGTGAATCCTGTTGAGAGAACAGGTTGTCGGTCGCGGAAATCCCTCCTCCCGATTATGCTCCTCAACCGGTGGGGGCGTGGTCAAGCGAGTGATTTCGTTGACCATGTCCGGTGATTGGGCTATCCTTCAACAAGGGGGTTCGACCACGCATATCCAGGCTCCCGGTGGTTTTCCGGCCAGGTTGCCCGGTCTGCCGCTTCGGGTGAGGAAGATCGACTACATGTATACACATCAGCGAGTTCGCTTCGGTTTCGGCTCGGGAATCACCCCGGCGGTAAAGGTGCTGCTCATCGCCAACGTGGCGGTGTTCGTGCTCCAGCTGCTCGCACCCCGGCTCACCTATCATTTCGCCCTCGTGCCGCAGGCGGTCTGGAGCAGGTTTCACGTCTGGCCGCTGCTGACCTACATGTTCCTCCATGCCAATTTCATGCACATCCTGTTCAACATGTTCGCCCTTTGGATGTTCGGCTGCCAGATCGAGCGGCTTTTCGGCCAGGCCCGGTTCTACCGGTTCTACCTGCTCTCCGGCCTGGCCGCCGGGCTGACCCACGTGGCCTTCATGCCCACGTCGATCACGCCGGTGATCGGCGCCTCGGGGGCCACCTATGCCATTCTGCTCGCGTTTGCGCTCTACTTCCCTGATCGCGAGCTCTTCGTGTTCCCCTTCGTCTTCATCCCGATCAAGGCCAAGTGGCTGGTCATCGCCGTGGGGGCCATCGCCCTGCTCGGCGCGATCTCTTCGCCGGGTGGCGGAGTGGCGCACCTGGCCCACTTCGGCGGAATGGTCTTCGCCTACTTCTACATCCGCCGGTTGCGCTTCATCAACGATGTTCACTACCTCTACCAACGGCTGCGGCAGCGGTCCCTGAGGCGGAAGTACAAGGTCTATGAGGGGGGGCGGGGACAGGGTCGCAACGCCGACGGGTACCCCCGGCGGCCATGGGGTGATGACGACAACGACAACCACACCGTGCACTGAACGGCGAACGGAGCAGGTACCGTGGGGCAGGAAGAACGGCCGGCCAGGCGAGAAAAGATATCCATCATCGGCGGGGGACGGGTCGGGCGGTCCTTCGGTTTTCTGCTCGCCCGGGCGGGGTACCGCATCCGCGGCGTCTCCTGCCTGACCCTGGCCGAGGCCGAGGAGGCGGTGCGGTTCATCGGTGATGGTGCCGCCTTCGAGGACGACTTTGCGGTGCTCATGGACAGCCGCACCGTACTGGTGGCCGTTCCCGACGACGTCGTGGCGCCGGTGGTCAGGACGCTGACCGAGGCCCCGGTCTCCTGGGACTCCCGCCTGGTGGTGCACTGCAGTGGTTTCCTCACCTCCCGGGTGCTGGAACCACTGGCCCGCCTGGGGGCGCTGGTGGCCACGGCCCACCCGCTGCAGACCATCGCCAATCCCCGGGAGGGTGTCTGCGCCATGCGCAAGTGCTTCTACGGCATCGAAGGCGACGAGGCGGCCCTGCCGGCGGTGGAGGCGATGGTCGGTCACATCGGGGGGCGCTGCATGCCCATCGACCCCGGGCACAAGGTGCACTACCACGCCGCAGCGGTGATGGCCTCCAACTACTTCGTCGCCCTCACCAGCCTCTGCGTCGACCTGCTGGCCCAGGCCGGCGTGGCCCCGGCGCAGGGACTCGAGGCGTTGACACCGCTGATCGAGGGGGCGTTGGGCAACATCAAGAAGCTGGGGCCCCGCCGGTCGCTCACCGGGCCGATCTCCCGCGGGGACGTGGCCACGGTGCGCGGGCACCTGGAGGCCCTGGCCCGGGTGGGGGCACCCACCGATACGGCGTACCGCGCGCTGGGCCTGGCCGCGCTGGACCTGGCCCTGGGCGACCGCAACGGCCCCTCCCTCGACCGGGCCTGGGAATTGCGGGAAGCCCTGGAAAGTGAGGACCCGGGCGAAGAACTGGAGTAAGCCCGCCGCAGGGCTTACCGTCGGAGGACGGATCGGAGATGCGCAAGATGGTGTTGGCGGCATTGCTGGTGCTCGGCATTCTTTCCTGTGGCTATGGCGGACCGGAGCCCGAAGCGGGAGACCGGACCGGCTCCCGGCTCGAGCTGGCTTCGGCCGAAGGACCGGTGGTTCAGGCGGGCGGCACGGGCCATGACCGCCTGGCCACGGCTGCCGCCGAGCAGGCCTCGCGCCGCACGGCGGTGGTGCAGGTGGTGGAGCAGGTGGCCCCGGCGGTGGTCAACATCTCTACCGAGCAGCTGGTGGAGGTCAACCCCTTCCTCCGGCGGCGCACCCCGAGCATCTTCGATTGGTTCGGCGAGCCGGACCGCAGTTACACGAGGAGCAGCCTCGGATCCGGCGTGATCATCGATGACGAGGGGCACGTGCTCACCAACCAGCACGTGATTCTCCAGGGTTCGCGGATCACCGTGGCACTGGCCGACAAGCGTGAATTCGAAGCCGAGCTGGTGGGTGCCGATCCGACCATGGACCTGGCGGTGCTCAAGATCGAGAACGAGGAAGAACTGCCCCACGTGCCCATGGGCACATCGTCGGACCTGATGATCGGTGAGACGGTGATCGCCATCGGCAATCCCTTCGGCCTGAATCACACCGTGACCACCGGCGTGGTCAGCGCCACCGGACGAACGCTGCGCACCGAGGAGCGCACCTACCGCGATTTCATCCAGACCGACGCTTCGATCAATCCCGGCAACAGCGGCGGGCCGCTGCTCAACATCAACGGTTCGCTGATCGGCATCAATACCGCCATCTACGGCGGCAACGCACAGAACATCGGTTTTACCATCCCCATCGATCGCGCCCGGCGCATCGTCGACGACCTGATCCGTTTCGGCGCCGTGGTGCCTGCCTGGTTGGGGGTCGAGGTTCAGGACCTCGACGGCAGCCTGGCCGCGAGCTTCGAATTCCCCCTTCGCGGCGGGGTGCTGGTTTCCGACGTGGTGGAGGGTGGGCCGGCCGAGGCCGCCGGGCTGCGGCGCGGCGACATCATCACCGCCCTGGGCAGCGACGGTGTGGCTTCGGCCCGTGACTTCCGGGAGAGTCTCCGCGGCTACACCGCCGACGATGAAGTCCGCCTGACCTTCTACCGCGAGGGGAAGAAACGGCAGGAGGCCCTGCAGAGCACCGAGTTCCCGTCGGACCAGGTCGAGCGGGAATTGTGGCGACGGGTGGGATTCGAAGTCATCGAGATCACCCCCGCGCTGGCCCGTCGCTACAACCTGCCTGCCGGTGATGGTGTGGCCATCCGGCGGGTCCGGGACAACAGCCCGGCCTATGCCGTCGGTCTGGACGGCGGGGATGTGCTGCTCAACGTGGACGGTGCGCCGATCGAGGGCCTTGGCGACCTGCACCAGGCGCTGTTGCCCGCCTTCGGCCGCGGGTCATTCACCCTGATGGTGCAGCGCGGCCGCCACCGCTACCGCGGGGTGCTGGAGTTTTAGCCCTTGATCACGACCAGCGGCACCAGCCGGGCCACCTTGCGTGAGACCCCTGAGCGGTGTACCGCCTCCACCACGTCCTCCACGTTCTTGTAGGCTTCGGGCATCTCCTCGGCCAGCGTGCCCTTGCCCACGGCCCGGACCTGGATCCCCCGGTCCGCCAGCTCGAAAGCGATGGAGCGCTCCCGGGCGGCCTTCTTCGCCTTCGACCGGCTCATCACCCGGCCGGCCCCGTGGCAGGTGGAACCGAACGTGGTCTCCATCGCTTTCCGTGTGCCGGCGAGCACGTAGGAGCAGGTGCCCATGTCACCGGGGATGAGTACCGGCTGGCCCACGGCACGGTAGGCGGACGGCACCTCCGGCCGCCCCGGCCCGAAGGCGCGGGTGGCGCCCTTGCGATGGACCATGAGCACCCGCTCCCGGCCCTCGAAGGTGTGCCGCTCCCGCTTGGCGATGTTGTGGCAGACGTCGTAGACCAGGCCCATGCCCAGGTCGCGGGGGCCGGCCTGGAAGACCTTCTGGAACACGTCGCGGGCCAGGTGGCTCATCGCCTGGCGGTTGGCGAAGGCGTAGTTGGTGGCGCAGGCCATGGCCGCCATGTAGTCCCTGGCTTCGGGGGAGCGGATCGGCGCGCAGGCCAACTGGCGGTCGGGCAGGTCGGTGCGGCTCGAGCGGACCAGGCGCTTGAGGTAATCGTCGCAGACCTGGTAGCCCAGGCCCCGGGAGCCGGAGTGGATCATCACCGTGATGCCGCCCTCGGCCAAGCCATATGCCGCCGCCGATTCGTGGTCGAGCACCCGGTCCACCAGCCCCACCTCGATGAAATGGTTGCCCGAGCCCAGCGTGCCCAACTGGTTGCGGCCCCGCTCCAGGGCCCGCCTGCTCACCGTGTCCGGGTCGGCGTCCGGGAGGCAGCCGCGTTCCTCCATGTGCTCGAGGTCACTCGCTTCGCCGTAGCCGTTCTTCACCACCCAGCCCGCGCCCTGGGCCAGCACCTTCCGCTGGTCAGCGGGGGAGAGGCGGATCGAGCCGGTGGAACCCACGCCGCAGGGCACACCCTTGAACAGCGCGTCGGCCAGCCGGCGAATGGCCGGCTTCACCGTATCCAGGTCCAGCCTGGTTCTCATCAGGCGCACGCCGCAGTTGATGTCGTAGCCCACGCCACCCGGCGAAATGACCCCCTCGTCGTTGTCGAAGGCCGCCACCCCGCCGATGGGGAACCCGTAGCCCCAGTGGATGTCGGGCATGGCCAGCGAGTAGCCGACGATTCCCGGAAGCTGGGCCACGTTGGTCAACTGGGTCAGCGCCTGGTCCCGGCGGATCTGGTCCAGCGCCGTTTCCCGGGCCAGAAAGCGGGCCGGTACGCGCATCCGGCCACGTTTTTCGATCTCCCAGGTGCAGTCGTCGATCTTCTTGAATCCCGGTCCGCCCATGTCGGGCCCCCTTTCACACGTCGAAGAGCAGGGTGGCCTCCAGGCCGCCCCCGGACTCCCGGATACCGGTCTGGTGATAGGTCACCGCCTTGATCTCGCACTCGGGCAGTCCGGCCGGGCGCATCAGGCAGTCGGCCCGCAGCTGTCCGCCTCCCAGTTGCAGGAAACGGATCGCCGCCGGCACCCGGCCCCGGGTCTCGGCCTGGAAGAGCAGTTCGCCCAGCCAGCGCACCAGCAGGTCGTCGTCGTCCACACCCTCCAGCCGAATACCTGCTTCCGAGGTCTGGCCCGTCTCGCTGCCCTCCCCCGGCCCGGCGGGAAAGAGGGTTTCCAGCAGCGCCCGGGCGGCCTGTTGGAACAGGGCCGGCCGGTCCGGGGCCCAGACGCGAAAACGCAGGTCGGCCGGATGATCGACGGGCTCGTAACCGGCGGTGGGTTCCTGGTTCACGCTGCTGCTCCTCCGTTTCTGCAGTGGTTCGCAAGCCGGTGGCTTGAATAGTATTATTGTACCAGAAACCACTTCAAGCGAGGGTGAGCCGCTGGCCGAAAAGACTCCCAGAACGAAGGTGCGAAAAACGGTACGGCAGAAGCGGGATCGCCGGTTCTCCCGCTTCGGGCTGCTCGCCCGGGGGACCGTGGCCGTGGCCTTCGCCCTCTTTCTCGTCCTGCTCTACCTGCTGCTCGGCGCCCCGTCGGACCGTCTGGCCCACGGTTTGCTCCAGGACCTGGTGGCGAAGCACTTCGCCCCGGGCTCGGGTTTCGACAGCCTTGATCTCGACCTGCGGTCCGGCGAGTTGCGCATCACCGGGATCCGGCTCGAGATTCCGCCGGACCCCGATGCCGAGTCCGCGCCTGGGGAAGTCCCCGGTCCCTGCCTGCTCACCGTGGAATTCCTGCGCTTTTCCTTCGGGCCCTCCTTTGAGCGCTGGGCGCCGTTCGGCGCCCGTCAGCTGGACCTGGTGGGCCTCGATCTGACCCTGGACCAGGACGCGCTGATGGCCTTTGTCGACCGCTACCGCCGGGAAACACCACGGGAGCCGCGGGATCTCAAGGTCAACCTTCCCGGGGTGACCATCCGGCGGGCCCTGGTCCGCTACGGCCGGCGAGAGATCCCCCTGGACGTGGATGCCCGTGCCGTGAGCCTGGCCCTTGCCCCGCACGACACGCGCCGGGTGATCGATGGGGTGCTGCACTGCGGCGAGGGGCTGGTGGTGGCCCACGGCTACCGTTTCCCGGTGGATGCCCTGGACGCCTCGGTGAGCCTGGACACCCGGGCGCTGACCCTGCACCGCGTAGAACTCATTTCCCCCACCGCCGATCTGGTGGCCGGGGGGGTTATCGGCTTCCGGCGCTACGGCGAGATTCCCCGTCGAATCGATATCGACGGCGAGTGCCGCCTCGAGGTGGTGGGCCGCCAGACCGAGCTGCCCATCGATCTCCAGGGGCGGGCCGCCGTGGACCTGGAACTGAACGGCCGGTGGGGTGAGCGGGACGAGACCGGCCTCTGGACGCTGGCCGGCACGGTCAGCGGGAGTCGCGCCTGGATCGATGACCTGCTGCTGCGGGATTACACCATCCTCGCCGAGGCGGGCAGCACGGGGATCACCGTGCATCGTTTCGATACCGGTCTCTTCGACGGACGCTGCCGCGGGTCATGGAGCCTGTCACCGCCGAATACCAGCGGCACCATGGAAGCCGCTCTGGAGCTGGACCATCTCGACTTCAGCCAGGTCATGCCCTGGCTCGGCATCGGTGACGAGTGGCCCGGGGGCCTGGTCAGCGGCCAGGTGGCGGGCACGGTTCCCTACGGCAGCTGGGCCGATGTGGTGGCTGCCGGAGATCTGGCGTTCACGGCGCCGGGGAGCACGGCGGCCGGGCTGGCGGCGGCGGGCGCACCGGCGGTGCGGGGCGAGCTGGCCTTCCATGCCTTCCAGCGCACGGTCCAGTTCCAGGAGAGTACGCTTCAGGTGGGGCCCGCGGCGCTCCAGGTGGCCGGTCCGTTGAGCCTCGATGCCCGGGATTCCCGGTTGAGCATCAGGGGGGAGACCGGGGACCTGCGGCGCAGCGGTGAGACGCTGGCGCGGATTCTCGGTGCGCGCTACCCGGAGGTCCGCGATGGTGAGAAGCGCGTGCCCCTGTCCATGGACGGGGCGCTGGAGATCGACGCCACCCTGGTTCGCGAGGCGGGCGGGCCGATCAGATTCGAGGGTTGGCTGCGCGGAGAACGCCTGATGCTGGCCGGTTTCGACCTGGGGCTCGCTGACGGGCGATTTACCGTGGATACCGGGCGGTTCGAACTCCGGGACATCCTGCTCAGCGAAGGGGGTGTCTCCGGACTGGTGGATTACTTCGGCTGGCAGCTGGGGCGGAACCGGGTGATGACCACGCCGCTGGACCGCCCGAACGAAGACATCGTTTTGCGGCAGGACCTGCCCGGGATGGAACCGGAGCCGCGGGTCGACGATCTGCGCGTTCTCGGGCCGCTGGATCCGCTGATCGGCCTGCGTTGCGAGCTTGCCGGTGTCCCCCTGGGCCGGGTGAGCCGCCTGCTGCCCATGCCACAGCTCGGCGGTGCACCGGCACTGGTGCGGCTGGACCTCGACCGGGCCGATCCCTTCTCACCGCTCACCGGCTGGGGCCTGGTGGAAAGCGAGGGGTGGCGGCTCGATCCATGGCGATTCGGTGCCACCAGGGCTGGCATTGGCGTGACGGCGGAGGGCCTGCGGTGGCATGGCGAGATCGGGGGCAACGGGCGCATGACCTGCAGCGGTTGGATCGAGCCCGGCTTCGAGGACGTGCAGTTCCGTTTCAGCGGGAGGGACGTGGAGTTTCCCGCGGCCTGTGTCGTGCTCGAAGACGAGGAGAATGGTGATCCCTACTTCCGTGCGCCGCTCCGCTTCGACGGGCAGGGGTCCTATGACGGAGGCCGGTTCACCATGCGGGCCGGATTCCGCTTCCCCTGGCTGGCCTCCGGCGCGAACCTCCTGGGGCCGGGCCGCGGAAGCCTGGCCATGGAGGAGGACCTCTGGCGGCTCGAACTGGAGCCGGTGGACGGGCAAGGTCGGATCAGGGGGCTGCTCTTCGCCGATGGCGGGAACTGGCCGCTCTGGCTGGGCGGACGCCTGGACGGGCTTCGCGTGCGGCAGTGCATGGCGGACGAAAATGCGACGCTGCCCCGGGTGATCGAGGGGCAGTGGGCCGAGCTCACCGGCGACCTCTGGATCCGCGGTCCCGGGGCCTCCCCCGAGCGGCTGGCGCTGGGCAGCGACATCCGGAACTGTACGGTGAGCACCACGGAAGATTACCGGCTTGACGCCGAGTTCGCATTCCCCCTGCTGGCAAGCCAGGGCGTGCGCAGTTTTTCCCTGCCCCGGGTGGCCTTCCGGGGCCCTGCCGGGTCAAGGCTCAGCGCGGTGGGGCGATTCTCTCTCGAGGGGGCGCAGACGCCCACCGACCTTGAGGTGCTGGGGCGCATCGACCTGGCCGGCCTCGGCCTTTCGGATGACGCGCTGCAGGTCGAGGGGCAGGCGCTGGGCGGGCTGCAGCTGGGGGGCTTCTATCCGCGCCTGACCCAGAGCGGGCAGCTGGATCTCACCGGCGGCCAGCTCACCCTGCCCGAGATCCACTTCGCCTGTACCGACATCGAGGCCGCCGTGTCCCTCGAGCCGGACCGACTGGACGTGTTGCGGATGAGCGGCCGAATCGGCGGCGGCCCCGTGGATGGCAGCGGCACTCTCGCTTTCGACGAGGATTACGCCGCCGAATCGTTCCGCTTTGAAGCCTCGGGCCGTGACATGGTGCTGGCCTACCCGGAAAAGGTGAGCACCCTTTTCGACGCCGACCTGGTGCTCGAGGGCGACCGGCGGGGCCATGCCCTTTCCGGCCGGGGCCTGATCCGTCGCACCGTGTACAGCGGTTCGGTGTTCCTCGAGGAGGAGACCGACGTCCCGGTCGAAGAGCCGGTGATTGAAACGGAAGGTGAAACCGACTGGCTTGGCCGGATGGCCCTCGAGATCGCGCTCGAAGCGCCGGAGAACCTTTTCATCCGCAGCGAGGAGGGCACGGTGCAGTTCACGGGCAGCCTCGAGGTGGGACAGTCCTTCGCCGACCCGCGGATTACCGGTAGTGTCACCTCGGTCCCCGGCGGCCGTTTCCTCTTCCGCGACATCGAGTACGACGTGGAGGAGGCGCGGGTCGATTTCGTCGATCCCACCGGCGTCATGCCGGTGCTCTACCTCAAGGCCTCCACAACCGTCGACACCTACCTCATCACCCTGGTGGCCGACGGTCCGCTCGAAGACCTCTCCTTCGAAGTCACTTCGGTGCCCCGGCTCAATGATCGGGATATCATTTCCCTGCTCGCCTTTGGCCGGCTCAGCTCGGAGATGCCCGGTATCGAGGGGGCGACCATGGCCGGATCGGAGGTGACCGCCTATTTCAGCGGCGGCTTCACCGATGAATTGAAGTCACGGATGAAGGAGACCTTCGGTCTTACACGCTTCGAGATCCAGCCGATGTTCCTCGAGGGCACCACCGATCCCACCGCCCGCATCACCGTGGGCAAGGACCTTTCCGACGACCTGTTCTTCACCTACTCCACCAGCCTCACCGCCATCGAGGACTCGCTGGTGCTGCTGCGCTATCGCATCGACCGCCGGCTGGCCCTGCTCGGTTCGCGGGAGCAGGACGGTTCGTACGGCGCCGATTTCCAGTATCGCACGTCGATGAGTTTCGCCCAGGGCAAGGACAAGGGGCTCTGGGAATCGCTCACCGGCCGTTCCGCACCAGGGTCGGAGGAGGTGCCCGGTGGTGAGGCGTCCTCGGAGGGCCAGGAGGTGCCGCGGGTGGGCGAGGTCGAATTCACCGATGCGGAAGCGCTGCCGCAGGATGCGCGAACCCTGGCCCGCCGGTTCAAGCTGAAGAGTGGGGACCCGCTGGACGCCAGGCAGCTCGTGGATGACCGGGAACGCCTGATCCACTACCTGATCAAGCGTGGGCATCTGCGCTGCAGCGTTTCGCTGGACCGCCGTGAGCGGGTCGACGACGAGGGCCGGCCGGTGGTGGACCTGGTCTGGATGGTGGCGGCCGGCCCGCGCCTCGAGGTGGTGTACCAGGGGGGGCGGGTGCCCATCGGGGTCAGGGGCAGGATTCGCAAACTCTGGAGCGGTGAGGCCTTTTTCGACGACAATATCCGCCGGGCAAGTGACATGCTCATCGATCATTTCCGCTCCCGGGGATTCCCCGATGTCGTGGTGCGTGTGGAGGAGGCGCCGGAGCCCGACGGCAAGGGGCGGACGGCGCTGGCCTTCATCATCGAAAAGGGCTCGGCGGCGAAGATCGGCACGATCGAGGTCACCGGCAACACCGTGCTCAGCCGGGACGAGGTGGTGGCCCTGCTGGAAGGTGCGCCGGACCAACTGCCGCTGGAAAGCGGCATGCATTACGTCGAGGACCAGGTGAGCCTGGCGCTGGCGCGCGTTCGCTCGGCGTACCGCCGACAGGGCTACAACGGGGTCCGGCTGGACCACCACACCGGGCCGCCGCAATCGCCCGGCGGTGAGGAACTGACCGTCCCGCTCTACGTCAATATCGATGAGGGACTGCCGGAGATGGTGGAGAGCATCCGCTTCACCGGGCTCAACGGCCTCAACGAGATCGATCTGCGCAACCGTTTCATCTATCAGGAGGGGGAGCCGTACGACGCCTCGCAGCGCAAGGAGGCCGAGGCCGGGCTGGTGCGTTTCATCGACGGTGAGGGGTTTATCGACGCCCGGCTGAACATCGACGTTACATGGGAGGACAGTGTCGCCCACCGGCAGGGACCGGTGGCTCGCAGGATCCTGATCACCGTGGAGGAGGGCCGCCGTTACCTGGTGGACCACTGGCGATTCTCCGGCAACGTGCTCACCGACAACCGGGTGGTGCGCCAGGAGATGGTGGTTCGTCCCGGTGAGCCGCTGAGCCGTTTCGCCATGCTGCAGAGCCAGCGCAACCTTTACCGCACCGGGTTGTTCGACCAGGTGGTGATCTCCCATGAGCCGCTGCCCGGCCCGCTGGACGAGCCGTTGCGCGTGCGCCTGCTGGTGGAGATGGAAGAGCGGGACAATTTGCAGCTCACCGGCGGTGTGGGCTACGACACCGAGGAGCGGCTTCGCGGCTACCTGCAGTTCAACAACCTCAACTTCATGGGCGCCCGCCGGATCCTCGGTCTGCAGCTCCGTGGATCGAGCAAGCGGCAGCGGCTGCAGCTCACCGGCACCGAAACCCGTTTTCTCAACCGCAGCGACATGGAGGCCACGGTGGTGGCCTTCGCCGCCATAGAGCAGGAGGAGAGCTACGATATCTCCCGCCTCAGCGCATCCTTCCAGGTGGACTGGGAGTTCTCGCCGCGCTGGCGCTTCCTCTACGGCTACAACTTCGAGGCCAATCGTCTCGACGAGGTGCGGGTTTTCGAGGACGTGATCGAGGACCGCGAGGAGACGGTGCGCATCTCTCGGCTCAGACTCTCGCCGATCTACGACGCCCGGGACGACATCTTCAATCCCTCCCGGGGGCTGTTCGTCAGCGGCGAGCTGGAGTCGGCGCTCGATGTGCTGGGGTCCGAGGTGCAGTTCCTGCGCTCGCTGTGGAGCGGCAGTTACCACCAGCCGTTGTTCGGCCGGACGGTCTGGGTCTCTTCGCTGCGCCTGGGGTTGATGGGCTGGCCGGGCAGCGACCAGTACATCCCGCTCTCCGAGCGGTTCTACGCCGGCGGCTCGAACACCGTCCGCGGCTTTCCCCTCGACCGGCTGGGGCCGCTGGACCCCAAGACCGGCCTGCCCCTGGGCGGCGAGGCGCTGCTGGTGTTCAACCAGGAAGTGCGTTTTCCGCTCTACGGCGACCTGGGGGCGTCCCTTTTCGTCGACGTGGGCAACGTGTATCTCACCGTCCAGGATATGTTCGACGGCTTCGACCTGCGCTACACCGCCGGCCTGGGCATGCGCTACCGCACGCCGGTGGGCCCGGTGCGCATGGAGTACGGCTGGGTCCTCGATCGCGAGGAGGGGGAGGGGCGGGGCGAGTTTTACCTCTCCATCGGCAACGCGTTCTAATCGATCCGTCTGTGGCCCGAAGACATTGTTGCAATCTTCCTCGGACCACGGTCGATTTTATGAATACCCCGTGGTGCGTTAAAATGGTTTCCTTCGAACAACTGTAAATGAAAGAGGGTGATGACGAAGAAGAACGAGAAACAGCGAAGCGAGTTCACCGTCCGTTTTTGGGGCGTGCGGGGCAGTCACGCCGTGCCCGGCGCCGGGACGGTGGGCGTGGGGGGCAATACGGCCTGTATCGAGGTACGGGCCGCCGGCCGTGTGCTCGTTATCGACGCCGGCACCGGTATCGTCGGTCTGGGACGACAGCTCGCGGCCGATGCGGCGTCGAACGACAAGGCCAGCGAACTGACCCTGCTCATCTCCCACACGCACCATGACCACACCCAGGGCTTTCCTTTCTTCCGGCCGCTCCATGACCCCCGGAGCCGTATCCATATCTACGGTCCGCGCTACAACGGGGAGTCGATGGAGGACGCGCTTCGCACCGCCCTGCTTTCGCCCTACTTCCCGGTGCCGCTTGACGGCATGGCCGCAACCATCGACATCGGCAACCTCGAAGGCGGTGAGATCATCGCTTGGGGACGAGGCCGCCAGGCACCCGAACTGCGCCGCAGGGCTCCGTCGGCCACGAAGCAGCCTCGCGTGCGGGTGCTGCGCTGCCGCAACCACCCGGGCTGGGGCGTGCTCGCCTTTCGCGTGGAACTGGACGGCCGCAGCCTGGTCTATGCCAGTGACATCGAGGGCAGCGGTGACGACGGCGGCAAGCGGCTGGCCGCCTTCTGCAGGGACTGTGACGTGCTGATCCACGATGCCCAGTACCTGCCCGCCGAGTATCATGGGCGTGATGGCGACCGCCGGGGATACGGCCACAGCACCTTCGAAATGGCCTGCGACCTGGCCCTCAGGGCACGGGCCCGCCGACTGCTGCTCTATCATTTCAATCCCGAGCACGACGACGGCCTGGTGGCCCGTGTGGAGCGCGCGGCCCGCACCATGTTTTCCGCCGCCGCGGCCGCTCGCGAAGGCCTGGTTATCGACCTCGCCCGAACCACGCATTCCTAACATTTAAAAGTACTTTACCGATCTCAGGCTCCTGCCGATAAGGAATGGTATTGCACTGGACTGCGCCGGAGGCGGGTGCGGGAGGGATTCCTGCGCACCGCTTCCACCACCCGGAGGTGCCGATGACCATGTGCCAGGTCCGAACCGTTCTGCGTTACTCGGTATTCTCCCTCCTCTTCATTCTGGTCGTGATCCCGGTCCTGGCCGATGTGCGCCCCGTGCCCCCGGGACTGCTCTGGGTGGATCGGGAACACGAGGATGCTGCGGTGAGCCGGAAGCAGGTGGCGATCACCGCCGATGGCGAGTTCGTGCTCTCCAGCTGGTGGGCCAACAACGAACGGGTGCAGCTCTATCGCCGCGGCGAGAAGCAGGTCGTGGAGTGGCGCGCCGACCTCACCGGTACCGAGTGGTTCCTGCCCCTGGAGAGCGATGCCCTGGGCCGTACCATGATCTGCGCCACCAGGGGAAACGGCGGATCGCTGGCCTCCACGCTCCATGTCTGGGAGAAGACATCGTCCGATCCGGAGCACCGTCTTCCGGCTCCGGCGGATCACCTTTGGGTCGATGCCGAGACCTGCCGTGATGGTCGCCACGTTTTCGGGCTGGCCCAGGGCCCCTCGCCGGGATACGCCGGCAGGGTGAACTGCTATGACCGGGAGACGGGCGCACTGCGTTGGTCGCTCCAGATGACGGAGCAGGGCCTGGGCCTGGACTGCTCAGACGATGGCGCCCTGCTCGCCGTTTCCCACCGCTGGGAGACGATGGTCGTCGACACGGTCACCGGATTGGTCCGGGACACGGTGGCCCATGACGGCGGCAGCCAGTCCCTTCCGGCCATCTCCGGTGATGGGGCCCTGCTCGTCGTGGGCACCACTGAAGGCCGGCTGTCCGTCTTCGCCTGGAACGGTCTGGCGTACGAGGAACACTGGCACTATGACTTCCCCACGCTCGATGACGATGCGTTCGTCAGCTGCGTCGATGTTTCCGCGGACGGCAGCACG
>Ga0180429_10000232_pt1 | contig 50865 bp, 49 predicted proteins | sample SS_ome_FD_132428 | JGI IMG/M metagenome (GOLD analysis project Ga0180429, IMG submission 132428) | Hypersaline lake sediment archaeal communities from the Salton Sea, California, USA - SS_1_S_1 metaG | ecosystem: Environmental > Aquatic > Non-marine Saline and Alkaline > Hypersaline > Sediment ... | reverse complement strand
TCAGGCCCCTTCAGTGTCCATACCTCTGCGAGATCTACGACCTTCGACAGGAAGTATCGGTATCTTTCATCACCGGGAAGTGTCCATGCCCGGTCGAACTCTTCTTGGTTCAATCGATACATCATTTTTCAGAACCGATCTCCGCCTGTTGTCTCGACCCCGAAGCCGTTATTTGTCTCCTGCTAGAAATCTCCGCACAATTCGGACAGATCCATTGATTTACCCTCCTCTCCCATCCACACAATCCAGCCAACTGCCGAAGAAGCCTCTCGTCGATATGTTCCATTTTCTTGGTGCAGTTCCGAGTGTCACACGCTACGTAACAGAATGCGCCCATCGTACGGATCAAGCCCATATCCATTCTCCATGGGAAGTGGTCCAACGAGGATACCTCTTATTCTTGAGCTAGCGGATTGATTCGCGCATATAACTCCTTGCCGATCTTAAAGTGAGGCACCCGCTTTGCCGAAATTTGAACAATTTCCCCCGTCTTCGGATTCCTCCCCAAACGTGCAGCCCGGTATCTCACTGCAAAGCTGCCAAAGCCACGAATCTCAATGCGGTCTCCTTGAGCCAGTCTCTCTATTATGCTGCCAAACATTGTTTCCACGATCATTTCCGCATCCGTCCGGGTCAAGTAAGGCAACCGACTCACGACAGCGGTGATGAGTTCGGACTTTGTCATTCCCCCCTCTCCTATCCGAGCTTCACTCCGGGAATTCAGCCTGTTTCACTGGATTTGAGTTGGTTCTCCGATCCAAAATTGGAGGCATAGTACACGAAAGGATACTCTTTTTCTAGGATAATTTATCCGAAGACGTCTATCCGGCAAAGACTCGTGCTGGGTTCGTAGAAGGCTATGATTTTGATCTCTAATGACGATAAGGACTGGCATTTCCCCGGCGCAGAAGAACGAAAGGCCATGCCCACCACAGACATGGCCCCGACGTGCCGGGGAGGAAACACTCGTGGCTTTCTCTGGCACGCCACCTAAATCATCGTACAATTCAAAGAGAATCTTGAAAAGATTTGAGGAGTTCTTCCCTCGGGCTCCTGCAAGAGCGCATCGCATCTTCGTTTCAGATAACTGAACGGACTTCGATTTTAGACCTGGTTTCTTCGGTTCATGTTTGTCCCAGTTACCTTCGTGGCCGAAATTCGAGCGACGACCAACGATAACTCTTATACACCCCGAATTTCTGGCGAGCCCAAATCGTAGCCATGTCGTTTCGAAATCTGAAAACCACGCAAGGCATCACTGTTGACCTGGAACCTTGACGCGAGCAAAGCCGGGTAATATCGATAGGAAGCTTGTTTTGGCGCACTACCCCGTCAATGGCGGATTCAGCTGATAGAGGGCCACGAGGGCCTGGATTGCCTTTTCCGGTGAGGGAAAAACCGGGACATTGTTCTCCTCCAGCCATTTCAGCATATCGCTGGTCCCCGGCTCTTTGCCCTGCATCCATAGGGCTGTGGGTTTCCCGGCGTCTTTCGCCCTCAAGAACATGCTGAAAAAATCTTCTCTCAGAACAAGCATATCTTCGTGCACTTGGAACGCCAACATGTCCACATTGGGGTCCCCGCTGATGGCGTTCGTCCATGTGTCCATGACGGTGATGGGATCATTGAACTGTGTGGTTACCCCGATGTCCCAGGGATTCGGGGCCACCGGCCAGGGCGGATAGATTCGTTTGAGAAGCTCAGTGGATGCCTCACTGATATGGGCCATACGTAATCCGGACCGTTCACACAAGTCGGTGACCATGACCCCCAGCCCCCCTGGGAACACACCAACGGCAACCCTGTTTCCTTTGGGACGCGTCTCCCCGAAACGGTCCAGGGCCCTGCAAACATCAAAAAAGGCTTCTATGGTATCCACTCGCAGAGCACCGGACTGCTTCAGAACGGCGTCAAAGACCAGGTCGCTTCCCCGCACCATGGAGCCGGTATGCGAGGCGGCTGCCTTCGCACCCGCCTTCGTTCTTCCCGTCTTGATTACAACAACGCGCTTGTCGTGTTCCCTGGCCTTGCATAGTGCCTTGTAGAACTCTCTTCCGTCGCCGCTGATGCTCTCCGTGTGAATCCCGATCACCCTTGTTTCCGGATCCCTGACGAGATAATTCAGGGCGTCCACTTCATTGATGTCCATCTTGTTTCCCAGATCAATCAGCTTGCTGAAACGCAGGTTGTAATCCGTCAACAGCCATGTAAAGGCCGGTTCATACAATCCGGACTGGAAAATCAGGGAGAGGTTTCCCGGCGTGATGGTCTTGAGCTCATGAAAGCTGACCGCGAATTTCCCTTGAACATTGATGGGGCTCAACGCATTCGGTCCGATGGCACGCATGTTGTATTTCTTGAGGAGTTCGGCCATGTGATCCTGCATTTCTTTTCCCTTGGCGCCGATCTCCGAGAAACCGCCGGCGATAAGGGTTACCCGCTTTATGCCCTTCCGGGCGCATTCTTCAAGGACTCCTGGCGTATGGGCCGATGACACACCGATCACGGCGAGATCGACCACCTCTTCGAAATCTGAAACAGTTGCGTAAGACTTTATCCCCAATATTTCCTTTTCTTTGGGATTCACCGGATAGATCCTCCCCGGATATCCCATGTTGATGAGGTTCCCCACGAGATGGTAGCTGATCCGTGCCGCGTTGTTGGACGCCCCTACGACCGCCACGCTCTGCGGGGCAACGAATTTTTCCAGGAAATGTTCTGATTCAGGCATCTTGCCCTTCTTTCGTTGGAGCTGAATATTTACGTAACCAGAACAAAAATTACATATATTGACGTAAATTGCAACTACATGTAATGTTATGCCATGAAGATCACAGCGAAGAGCCTGATCCTCGATCTGTTGACAGCCGCAGGCGGACCTGTGCCCGTGCGGGGTCCCATGCGGGTGGCTACCCTGTTCGGAATTACGGAGAACAACGTACGGGTTACCCTTGCGCGCCTGCTGGCCCGCGGTGTAGTCGAGCGAGATGAGCGGGGTCGGTATCGAATCTCGGCCGAAGCATCGGGCGTACAGCGCCACGTCGCGTCCTGGGAAAAGCTGGAAGACCGTATGGTTGCCTGGGACGGCGGCTGGATCGGCGTCCACACGGCGGGCCTGCCCAAGAGCAACCGGGCCGCCTCGTCCCGAAGGCTCCGGGCCTTCGATCTGCTCGGGCTCAAGGAGATGCAACCCGACCTCTGGGTCCGGCCGGACAATCTCCGAGGAGGTATAGAGGCAATGCGCAACCGGCTCGACGACCTCGGCCTGGAGCCGGGAGCACTTGTGTGTCTCCTCACCGAGCTGGACCGCCGGACCGAAGGGAGGGCCCGGAGGCTATGGAACGTCCAGGCCCTGCAAGGGGGTTACAGGAAGATGCGGGGCAGTCTCCAGCGGAGTGCGGAGCGCTTGCCGGGAATTCCGCTCGAGAAGTCGATTGTCGAGTCCTTCGTGCTCGGAGGCGAATGCCTTCGACAGGTCGCGCTCGACCCTCTTCTGCCGGAACAGATCCTTCCGGCCGGGGAGCGGCGGAGGTTCATCAAGGAGTTGCAGCGCTACGACCGGATCGGCCGGGAATACTGGTGGCGGTTTATGCGCGAGCACGCGGAGGAGATCTATTCACCGCCCATCCAGGCTCACGCCCTCGACGTGATTGCGCCCTGGCGATCGAAGGAACGGGGGAAGGCATGACAGAGACGATCAAGATAGGAGGAACCCCATGTCCGACATCATTCTGTACCACTACGCCTTGTCTCCATATTCTGAAAAGATACGTGCCATGTTGGGTTACGCGGGGTTGAGCTGGGAATCCGTGACCGTGCAGGAAATGCCGCCGCGACCCGAACTTGACCGATTGGCCGGTGGATACCGTAGAATTCCTGTTGCGCAGATTGGTGCAGACATCTTTTGTGACAGCAAGACGATTGCTGCTGAGATCGCCGGAATAAGCGGCAAGCCCGACTTGGCACTGGAAGCCTGCAATCACGAGGTGCAGGAGTTCGCAAACCGCTCGGATTCCGAATTCTTTTTGGCCTGTTTTGGAACCGCACTCGGAAAAGATCTCATCAAGAAGATGCTCAAAACTATGTCGCTGTTGGATCTCGGCCGTTTCATGTGGGACAGAATCAAGATGGGGCGAAAATCGTCGATACAGCAAATGAGTGGCAAGGAGGCGAAGGCTGTGGCCAGGCAGCATCTCGAAGGAATGGAAGAGATGCTCAAAGGCGATTTTCTCTTCGGCCGTGAACCGAATATTGCAGACTTCAGCGCCTATCATGGGCTTTGGTTCATTCAGGACGTAGCGGAACTCGACTTCACCAAGAATTACCCCTCTGTGGCTGCCTGGATGGAACGAATCAAGGCAGTCGGCCACGGAACAGAAAAAGAGATTTCGGCTGAGCGGGCATTGGATATCGCCGTTGGACAGGAACCCCGCCCCTTGCCGACGGACAACCCGAACGAAGAATCGATGGGTCGGTTCGTTTCCATCGGTCCGTCTGATTACGGGAAAGACCCGGTGAAAGGCTTGCTGGTGGCGGATCTGGCCTCCAGGTGGATTCTTCAACGGGAGGTGAAGGGGGGGGCGACCGTAAACGTACATTTCCCGAAACAGGGATTCACGCTTGAAGTCGATCCCGGCTGAGACCGACGCCGAGTAACTTCTTGGCGTCTTCCACGATCAGGTAGAGGCAGGGGACGAGCAGAAGGGCGATGAAGGTGACGAAGAGGATCCCGAAGCCGAGGGAGATGGCCATGGGGATCAGGAACTGGGCCTGCACGCTCGTCTCGAAGATCATCGGCGCAAGTCCGCAGAAGGTGGTCAGGGAGGTCAGCAGGATCGGCCGGAATCTCCGTACGCCGCCGGCCGTGATGCTCTCCAGGGTGGAAAGGCCTCGCTGCCGGTTCTCGTTCGTGGCGTGTATGAGGACGAGTGAATCGTTCACCACGACGCCGGACAGGGCCACCATGCCCATCATGCTCATCAGGCTCAGGTCGTACCCCATGATCACGTGTCCGAGGGTGGCGCCGACCACACCGAAGGGAATGGCCGCCATCACGATGACCGGCTGAATATAGCTGCCGAACGCCACGGCGAGCATGGCGTAGATGACGATCAAGGCGAGAGTAAGGCCCCTTTGAAGGGCTTCCAGACTCTCCCGCTGCCAGCGCTGTTGGCCTTCCAGGGAATAGGACAAGCCGGTGTGGCGCGCCATCAGCTCCGGCAGGACATCCCTCTCCAGATCCCCCAGGACCTTTGTCGCATTCGCTACCCCGGGGATTACATCCCCGGTCACGTTCAGCACGCGCCGCGCATCGGCGCGGTTGATCTCGGTGTAGGCTCTCCCGCGTGTTACGGTGGCCGCCTCTCGCAGTGGGATCTCGCCTCCCCCGGGTGTCAGGATCAGCAACTCCTCTACGTTGTATTCGCTCTTGCGTTCTTCCTCCGGGAGCCGGACCATGACCTTTACCTCTTCCCGGCCGCGTTGCTGGCGCAAGGCCTCGGCGCCGTAGAAGGCGCTCCTCACCTGGCGGCCGAGCATGGACGCCGTGATCCCTAGGCTGCGAGCCTCCGGCTTGACCTTGAAATCGAGCTGGGGCTTGCCGAGGGAATACCCGTCGTCGATGTCCCGGACGCCCTGATAGGAGCGCAAGGCGTCTGCCAGCTCGGTGGCCGCCTGTTCGAGGACCCGGACGTTCGTGTGGCTCAATTCCACGTCGATGGACGGCCCGGAACCGATCATGAGGCTGTAGGAGTAGGTCAGGGACTCCGGCCCGGGGATTTCACCCACCTCTTCACGCCACTGCCGGACGAATTCGGCGGCGGAGATCGTACGTTCGTCGACGGGCACGAGGTAGACCTGGACATAGCCCAGGTGGCCGCCCCCGCCCAAGTTCTGACTCGATCCGCGGGTGGGCCGGTCACTCCCGATGTGTGTGGCAATGCCGCGTGTGATCCTCTCCCCGCCGTGCTTTTCCAGAATCCTCTCGGCCGCCCCCAATACGCGTGCCTGCACTGCCTTCGTCTCCGCCACCGCTGAACCGTACGGCATGGTAAGACTTGCGTAGACCCGTTCCGAGTCGATTTTCGGAAAGAAGGTGAAGTCGATGTGGCCTGCCCGGTCGAACCCGATCGTGATGACGAGGATTGCCAATCCGACGGACATGGTCAGGTAACGGTTCCGCAGGCAGGCTGCAAGTGCCGGCCTGTAGTAGTTTTCGATTGCGTGCTCCAGCATCCGGCCTATGGGCTTCTGTATTCGGCGCAGGAGGGCCCAGAAACCGCGCTCCGGGGTTTGTCGCAGATGTCCCAGGTGGGCGGGCAGGACAAAAAGGGACTCGATGAGGGAAATGAAGAACACGGCCGTGACCACGGCCGGGATGCATCGGAAGATCTTTCCCATGACCCCGGGGACGAAGAAGATCGGGATGAAGGCGACCATGTTCGTCAGCACCGAGAAGGTCACGGGCCAGGCGATCCATTGGGCTCCCCGTATGGCGGCCGGGAGGTGGGGCATCCCTCGCTGGCGATTCTCATAGACGTTCTCGCCCACCACGATCGCGTCGTCGACCACGATTCCGATGGTCACGATGAAGCCGAACAGGGAGACCATGTTGATGGACACCCCGAAGAACGGCAGGATCAGCAACGACCCGAGGATGGAGATCGGGATCCCCATGGTTACCCAGAAGGCGAGCCTCACTTCGAGGAACAGGCCGAGGAGCAGGAGAACCAGCACGAGCCCGAGCCGTGCATTCCGGATCAAGAGGCCCATACGTTGCTTGAAGATCTCGGACCAGTCACGCCAGACCGTCACGCCGATCCCGGGCGGGAGCCTCTCGTCGATCTCGGTGACGTGACCCTTTACCGCCTCCGCCACCTCCACCGGGGTCTGATCTCCGATTCGGTAGACCTTGAGCTGAACCGCGGGCTTGCCGTGATAGAATGCGGCCTCGTCGGTGTCCTCGAAGCCGTCGATGATGCGGGCAATGTCGCCCAGCAGGATCTCGGTCCCATCCGCGCGGCTCAGAATCGGGATGTCGGCAAAGTCCTTTCCGAAATCCCTGCGTTCGGCGGTTCGCAGGAGCACTTCGCCTGACTGGGTCTTGACGCCTCCTGCCGGCAACTCCACGGCGCCTCGGCCCACCTGGTTCGCGATCTCCTCGAGGGTCAGATTGTAGGCCCGGAGGGTGGCCTGCGGGACCTCGATGCTGATCTCGAGCGGTGGGACGCCGCTCCTCTCCACGAGCACGATTTTCGGGTCCTGCAACAACTCGTCTCGAACCTGTTCCGCCACGCGGTGCAAGACGCGCTGGTCGTGATCACCGTAAACCATGAGAGAGATCACTTCCCTGCGCCGGGTCATGAGGCTGACGATCGGGCGCTCCGCCTCCTGCGGAAAGGAAGTGATCCGGTCCACGGCATTCTGGATGTCCTGCTGGGCCTTGTTCGCGTTCGTCCCGATCAACAGTTCGATCATGACGACACCGTTTCCCTCGAAGGCGTTCGAGGTGACCCGCTTGACCCCGTCCAGGCCCCGGACGCCGTCTTCGATGGAGAGCAGGATGCCCTGTTCCACCTCTGCGGGGCTGGCCCCCGGGTAAGGCACCAGCACCTGCACGAAGTCCAGGTCGAATTCCGGAAAGACCTCCTGCTGAATGCTCAGGCCGATCAGGATGCCGCCTACGATCAGGAGCAGCATCAGCAGGTTGGCGGCCACGGAATTTCGGGCCATCCAGGCAATCGCGCCGCGCTCGGGATTCAAATCGTTCATGGTTGCTCGGTTCGTAGCTTCATGCGGGGAAGGGGCGAAGGGATGCGGTTCGTGATGATTCGTTCTCCCCCCTCCAGTCCGTTTCGAATGAGTACCCTGTCCTTGCTGCGATGAAGGACTTCCACGGGCCGGAAGACAAGCCTGTCCTCCTTATCCATGATCCAGACCTGATCCCCCTCCCGGATGGACGTGCGCGGGACCGAGAAGACCTCCTCCACACTCTTCCCTTCGATCTCCACCCTCACGTATGCGCCCAGCATGAGCGGGATACCGTGTGAATTCCCGTCTGATTTCAGGCCGAGCGGGTCCTCGATCTCGACCAGCACCCGGGCCATTCTGCCCACCGGCTCCAGATCCCCCAGGAGTCGAACCAGACGGGCGGGACGCTCGATCTGCACGTCCCCGCTCACCTCCTGAATCACGGTGACCACCGACGCATCGGTTCCCTCGGTCCCGGAGAATTCGAGCCAGCGGAGCCGGTCGAGCGGGATCGAGACCTGCACCCAGAACCGGTCTGTTCCGATCAGTGTGGCGAGCTGGGTTTGGGGACTCACCAGCTGGCCTTCGTCCACGAACTCTTCCTGGACCACTGCGTTGAAGGGTGCGTAGACCCTGGTCCGCTCGAGTTGAAGCCTGGCCTGTTCCAGCATGCTTTCGGCTGCTTCCAGCGAGACGATCGCGTTCTTCTGTTGGGGCTTTCGCAGAGCAAGATCCTGACTGGTCTGATCCAGGGCGATGTCCTCCTCGAGGAGCTTCCACTCCCTCTCCGCGATCACCTGTCGTCCCTTCTCCAGCCGGACCTCGAGGTGGGCCTGCTCCACAGCCGCCTCTTGCTGCTTGACCGCGGTTTCATAGTCCCGCGGATCGATCCGGAGGATGACATCGCCCTTCCTGAAGAGGCCGCCGGGCAGGAGTTGAGAGCTCTGCTCCACGATGCGCCCGCTTACCTCCGGCTGGAGCACGACACGCTTGGCCGCCACGACCGTCCCCATCCCGGCGACCCGCACCCTTTCGCTGGATTGCTCCGCCTGTACGACCTGGGCGATGGGCGGGATGGGTTCCAGGCGTTCCCGTTGCGCTCGGGGACGGTTGGCAACGAGCCACCACGCTCCAAGAACACCCACGGCGATGATGACGAGCGGCAGCGACCGCCGGAGAATCTCTTTGCCTTTCATGGTCATGCTAGCCTTTCTTGTTGGACGATTCTTCCGACGGTTCCAGGACGAGCGTCCACGTCCCCCCCAGGGCCCGATAGAGCTGGACACGGTAGGAGAGAAGCTGCCGCTCTGCCACGATCTGGCTTCGTTCCACCGTCTGCAGGGACTCCAGGGCCGCCAGTACGGGCAGGTAGTCGCTCAGGCCGTTCGCGTAGCGCATCCTGGCCTCCCGCAGGGTGTCCCGGGCGAGCCCGACCTGCCTTTCGAGCTCCAAGAGGAACTCCGCCTGCTTGCGCTCCTGTACCAGGGCATCTTCCACTTCCTGAAGGGCACGGAGCATCACCTGTCCGTAGGCGCCGAGTGATTCTCTTACGACCGCCTTGTTCCGGTCCACCTCTGCCTTGCGCCGCCCCCCGTCGAACACGGGCCAGGTGATGTTGGCAAAGAGGCTCCAGATCCAGTTGTCGAAAATGTCCTCGATCTCGTCGAAGTCCCGGGATTCGTACCCGGTTTCCGCGCCGATGCGAAGGGCGGGGAGACGGTCTGCCACGGCCGCTGCCACGCGGTAGTCTGCGGCCGCCAGGCGCAAGTGCGCCGACCGGACATCGGGGCGCCGGGTCAGGAGGTCTGAAGGAAGGCCTGTAGGGGGCAGAGGCGGCAGGGCCGGCAGGTTGTTGCGTTCAGGCGTCACGAGCGCACGGGGTGGGTCGCCCACGAGCACGGCGAGTTGATGGCGGAAGACCTCCTTTCTCGATTCCACCAACGGGACCTCTGCACGGGTGGCTGCGAGCTGTTGCCTCTGCTGGTATACGTCCAGCGCCGATGCCAGGCCCTGGCTGAAACGGAGCCGGGTGAGTTCGAGAAAAGTGCGGCCCGTTTCCTGCTGTTTTCCGAGCAGGCGGGTCTGGGCCTCCTGCTCGACGAGCGAGAACCAGGCCTCGGCGACCTGGGCGGCCAGCGTCATGGCGATGGACTCGAGGTCCTCGCGGGTGGCCTCCATGTCCAGAACAGCGCCCCGCTTGAGCGAGGAGATTCGCTTCCACACATCGATCTCGTAGGCCGCGCCTATGGTAATCGGGATGCGTTCCGCCGTGACCGAGAAGGTGCCCAGCCTGTCACCTCCCGAGAAGTTGGATTGGGACTTGCTGTACCCGGTCGCGATTTCGATCTCGGGCCAGTGGCCGGCTGCCGCCTGGCGGGCGAGGGCCGTGGCTTGCTCGAGCCGCGCCCAGGCCTGGGCGAGATCGAGGTTGTCCGCCAGCGCCCGAGCGACAAAGGCATCGAGCGCCGGATCTTCAAAGGTTGTCCACCAGCGGTCCTCGTACGCCTTTGGTGAGCCTGAAGCACTGAAGCTCTCCGGGATCTCCACGGGCGGGGGCCTGTTCTCGTTCGCCTTGTAGGGGGCGCAGGCGAATAGAAACAACCCAAGGACCCCGATCAGAATGTTCCGAAGAACGGGAACATCGTTCATGACACGTTTCCACTCCTTACAGAATAGTCGCTCCCTGTCTCCATTTGGTTGCCATGGGCACCCATTTCCCGGCTTCAGCCCTCAATACCTTTCCAGTGGATGAAAGTCCCTGTCATGGTGCAAGAGGGAGACGTCGTTGTGGACTGCAACGGCGGCAATCATATTGAAACACGGCGATATTTCCAAGCTACTTCCCTAGCCCGGCGTCTCCTTTTCTCGGGCCACCCTGTCGGCCGCGTCGGCCAGCAGCTGCTTGGCATCGTAAACGATCCCGTCCTTGATGACCATGAGGACACCTCCGACGCGGTCGACCGTATTCGTGGCGCTGTTGTATCTCATGTGGCCCGTTCCATAGAGGGTCTTCAAGTTGCTCAGGGGATTTTCGTCGACGATGACCAGATCCGCCTTCTTTCCGACTTCGATCGAGCCGAATTCGTCATCCACGCCGAGCAGTTCAGCCCCTTTCAGGGTAGCCGCTCGAATGACCTCCAGGGGGTGGAACCCGGCCTCCTGAAGCAACTCCAGTTCCCGAATGTACTCGAAGCCGTAGAGCTTGAGACCGAATCCCACGTCGCTGCCCGCACAGACGCGCCCGCCGCGGTTCTTGTAATCATTGACAAACCGGAGCCATACGCGAAAGCCTTTCGCGTACTCGATTTCCATGGTGGTCGTCCAATCCCTGTAGAAGGCCCAGTGATTCCCGGGCAGGGGCATGAAGAACTGCCACAGGGCCGGCAGCGTATACTTTTCATGCCATTCGGCCCAAAGGGCTCGCTGGATGTCCCGGCCGTGCTCCCAGGGGGTGAAGGTGGGCACAAGAGTGAAATCGTGCTCCAGCATGAGGTTGAGGGCCTCCTCCCACAAGGGGCCGCCGGGATCGGTGCGGAGCCAGATTACCCCATCCTGATAGGCACGGGCCTGTTCGTCGTTGTGATTGTAGTCCTGAGGATAGGGCACGACTCCGCCTGCGTCCGGGACCAGACTTTCCACCAGTCCCAGCGGGTGTTCCAGGCTGGTGAGGCCCATCTTCACAAGGTCCAGAGAAGGCGTCCTCGGGGCGAACAGGACCGTGTTGTGGCAGGCGCTGCGAAGTCCCCGCTCCTTGGCCCCACTCAACAGGGCTCGGCAGAGGGCCGGCGGACCGCCGAAGGTCTTCACCCCCTTCACCCCGGTCCCGACCATTTCATCCAGCCAGACCTCGACCTCGTCCGGTGCGGCAGGGCCGAAGCCGTACCCCATGATCCAGGGCAGCGGATAGGGATGGATTCGCGGCGCGGTGATTTCATTTGCCGCGCTTCTTCGCTCGTGTTCCCGGGTCCATCCCAGGCCGTTCAGGCATCCGGCCTCGCGGACCGTGGTTACTCCGTGGGCCATCCAGAGCTTGAAGATGTACTCGGAGGGCTGTTCTGCGCCCGGCGGAAAGGGCATGCCGACGTGGACGTGAGCGTCGATGAATCCGGGCAGGACGTACTTCCCAGTGGCGTCGATCTCGTGGTCGCCCGAGTCCTGTTCCAGCCGATCCGTAAAGGCGAAGACCGGCATCGTCGTGATCCGATCGTTCTCGATGACGATATCCGCAGGGCCGAAGGCGGGTGCCCCGGTTCCGTCGATCACTGTCGCGTTCTTGATCACGAGTTTCCTGTAGGGGCCTGACCCCTCTTTTCGCTGCGGTGCGGGCAGAGAAGGCTCGAGCCCGAGTGCTTGCAGGGCAGAGATCATTTCGTCGCCGGTCGGCATAGTCAGCGTCTCCTCTCTTCTGGCGTCTTATCCAGATACTGCCGGAAAAAACTCCAGAAGAAAACAGCGGGAAATTCCTTGACAGCGGGGAGAGAGACCTGCAACAATTGATTTATTGATAATTTGACTCAAATATTTAATTAATCAACCAATGAGTCCCTGCGAGTGTCCATGAACAAGAAAGAGGCCAGAATCGAAGAGATCTGCAGAGCAGCGCTGAAGAGTTTTGCTACCTACGGCTACCGCAAGACAACGCTCGGGGATGTGGCCACAGAGCTCGGCATGACCCAGAGTAATCTCTATTTCTATGTGAAAGACAAGAAGGACCTTTATGAACGTGCGGTGAGTTTTGCGCTCGAACAATGGCAGCAACACGTGACGGGAGCGATCGAGAACGAAAAGGATGTGAGAAAGCGCTTTCTGGTCATGTGCAGCAAGGCCGTGGAATACCTTCTCGAGGATAACGAGCTTCGCGGAATCCTGGTGCGTGATCCGGATATCTTTCCCATGGTGGGCGACGACGATCCGTACGAGGCGATCAACCACCGGTCCGCCGAAATGATCCGCGCTATCCTCGACCAGGGCATGACGGAGAATGCATTTCGGCCTCTGGATTTGGAGAAGACGTCACAGATTATCCTGATGATCTACAAGATGCTCGTCATTCACACCTACATCCGGACGGACGAGAAGACCGTCCGGGAAATCTTTGGGCAGATCCTGGATCTCATGACCCAGGGGCTCTTCACCAACGAGGGAGGCGTCCGATAAGCAAGAAGGCTCTTGCTGCCCGTCGTTTCCTTGGAAGCGGGCGTAGATCAATGGAGGATCTCCAGCTTGCCGTCATTCCTGCGGCAGGAATCCCTTGGCCTCAGGTGCCAGGGGATCCCCGCCTGCGCGGGCATGACGGCTTGCGGGAAGGTGAGGCTTCCACCCAAAAAACAACGTGAACAGGAGAGGCAGGCCATGTCGGATAGAGTCGAGTATTTGAGTGCGGAATGGCACGCGATGGCGGAGAGGGCCCTCCGGGAGCAGATCACGCCGGACAAGATGAAGAACATCACTACGTCCATGTCCAACATCTACAAGAACTGCCCGGATGGAAAGGAGCGGTTCCTGTTCGTTTCCCTCCAGGACGGTGCCATCGCCGATTTTCAGGTGGGGGAGGGGGACCCGCCCAAGGCGGAGTTCAGGATCACGGGTGACTACGAGGTCTTTTCCAGGATTACCCGTGCCGAGATGGGTGCGCACACGGCGCTCATGACCGGAAAGCTGAAGCTGAAGGGGAACATGGTCAAGGCGCTCAAGCTCGCCTCCCTGGCCGATCGAATCAACAAGGTCTTCTCGACCCTACCCGCCATCTATTGAGAGGTGATCCGAATGGCTCAGAACGATCCCTATTTCATCGATTTCCCGAAACGCGTCAGGGATGTCCAGGCCGCCATGCAGGCGGAGAACATCGACGTGTACCTCGGATCCCGGTTGCGGACCCTGTCGTGGCTCCTCGACGCCTTCTGTCCCTGGAGGAGCTTCCTGGTCATCCCGTCGGAAGGCCTGCCCACGGCCTTCACTTTTGTCATCGATGCCGCGCGTGTGGCGGACGACTCCTGGCTGGACGAGGAGCACGTCCTCGGATTCGTCCCTATCGGAGGGCAGGATCAGATCGCGCAGATCTCCGATTGTATCGAGGACCTCCTGCCCAACGGAAAAGGCCGGTTGGGTGTCGAGAGCGGTATGTCCAACTACCTGCCCGAGGGCTTTCTAACGAAATACGAGTACGATCAGTTCGAGGCGGCTCTAGCCGGCGTCGAGCTCGTGAACGCCCACACGATCATCGACAGGCTCGCCACGATCAAGGACGAGGGAACCATCAACCGGTTCCGCGAGGCCTCGCGCATCGTCGATGTGGGCCACAGGGCGGTCTTCGATGCGCTCTCCAACGGAGGTTGGAGGGGCATGACAGAGACCGAGATCGGAGGGCTTGCCGCCCATGCCATGCGCAAGGAGGGCAGCGAGTTCGAGTGGTCCTTCACGGGCGGAAACGAAATCGCCAGCGGGTACCGGACCGGTCTTGCCGGCGGTGCATGTACGCCGGCATCGCGAAGGGAGATCAAGGAGGGGGAGTCCCTCATGGTGGATATCCACGCCATGTTCAAGCTCGGGCTGGGCGATCACGCGCACAACTACTTCATCGGAAAGGCAACGGATCGGCAGAGATGGCACGCCGACAACTTCGTAGACATTGTCACGCGCACGCTGAAGACGTATCGCGCGGGCATCACGCCGGTCGGTCTCGCGCAGGAGATGATGGACTTCGCGGAAGAGAGGGGCTTTGCCGAATACATGGTCCCCGGGTTCGAACACGGCATCGGCATGATGGGTGACGAGTGGCGCATCGGGCTGAACGACGGCCCCTTCCCCTACTGGACCAACCCGGAGCACGTTTACCGGGAAAACGAGTTGATCATCTGCGCCATGCAGTACGCCTGTCCGGAAGAGGACATCGGCTTCCGGTACGAGAACCCCATCGTCATCAAGAAAGACTGCTGCGAGGAGCTGTCCAAGTATCCTCTGGGGATCGAGGAGATCTAACTCCCTGAGACGAAGGACCGGATCTTCTCGAAGTAGGACCTCCCGCCCACGAAATAGGTGTCGTTGTGCGTAGCGCCGGGGATCGGAACGAATTCCTTCGGCTCCGGGGCCAGGGCGTGCAGCTTCTGGCCGAGCCGGTACGGTACGATCTCGTCCTGGGTCCCGTGGAACTGCAGGAGAGGGGCCCGGACCTTGTCGATCTTGCTCGCCGAGTCGAAGCGTTCGGTCACGAGTCGGCTCAACAGAGGAATCGGCAGAATGTGTCCGGTCATGTCTGCGGCGGAGGTGAAGGTGCTCTCCAGGATGAGCCGCCGGCAGGGTACCCGGGAGGCGAGGTCCACGGCCACGGCCCCGCCCAGGGACCGCCCGAAGATGGTGATGCGGTCCTTGTCGACGTCGTCCCTGGACAACAGGCGGGCGTAAGCCGCTTGCGCGTCCTGGTAGAGCCCCTGTTCGCTCGGGCTTCCTTCGGATAGGCCGTAGCCCCTGTAGTCCAGGATGAACACCTGGAGGCCGATCTCGTGGAGGCGCCTCACGTTCTCCACACGGTCACCGATGTTTCCCGCATTCCCGTGGAAAAAGAGCAGGGTCAAGTCGCTGCCCTCGCACGGGACCATCCACCCGTGAATCGTAACGCCGTCCGCGGTCTGGATGCGGACATCCTCGTACGGCAAACCAAGATCAGCAGGCGTGTATGCCAGGCGGGAGGTGGGAAAGAAGATCATCTTTCGCTGAAGACTGCTCCACATGCCTCTGCCACCCCATGCGTAGAGAGCTGCAAAGAGAACAGCGCAGGCAACCAGGAAGCCAATCAGCCTCATTGCCGCACATACCTTCCATCTTCGTGGGCCACACGGCCCTGTCGAATCAGCCGATCCAAGTGCTTTTCCATGATGGCCCACTCGCCGAACTCGAAAAAGTATCTGGGTTCACGAGCCTTTCCATAGACGATCCAGGCCTCGATGATCTCCTGCCGGTCCCGGGGCCGGCTGAGAAGATTCAGGAGTTTTTCCTCTCTTTGCAGGATTACGTTCACGTATTGGTCCCATAGCACGCCCGGTTCCTCCTCGAACACGCCGTCTTCGTGGCCGGTGATCCAGACCTTTGCCGGGATCTGCCTCAAACGCTCTACAGAAGCCAGGGTCTCGTCGATGCTGGAGTAGAGGTCACCGTACCAGGGCCCGAAGGGGGTGAGGTCGTAGTCGCCCAGGAAGAGCACGCCCGGTTCCTTGAAGTGAAAGGCGAGGTTTCCCGGCGTGTGCCCCGGCGCTGCGATGACCTCTACGGTGACCGATCCGAGTTCCAACGTTTCGCCGCCCTTGAGGAATCGGTCCGGCTTGCGGGGCTGAAAGTTGAACTGATCCTTCATGAACTGCCTGAATTCGCTCCTGTGGGGGCCGTTACCGTCGTCCATGGCGTACCAGTCGAGAAAGGTCTCCAGGTCCGCAAGGGGGGGCGCGTCTTGCTCGGAGGTCCACAAGGGCAGGTCGTGGAAGAGGCCCAGGTGCATCAGGTGGTCTTCGTGCCAGTGACTGAGCCAGACCGCCCTCACGCCGGGATCTTCCCGAAGCTGGGAGAGTCGCTCCCGATCGGAGCTGGGGTCGATGACTATGCCTCCGCCTTCGTCCTCGATGTAGAGGGAATGGCAGTAGGGGTACTTTCCTTTTCGTTCTCCGGGTATGAACCGGACCGGACCGAATCGACGCTCTTCCACGGTTGCCTCCTCATGTTGTCGGAGCTAAGCAGATACTATCCACCATACATTTTGAGGGGGGGGTGTCAACGGTCGGGCGTTTGGGGGTTTGGGAGCCACGTTTCGACATAACCAGGTCTGGTTAGACGGTCTGGGGCGGCCGATTCTCGTGTAGCACAGCGAGATCCACCTGATCGATCGTATGAGAAACAAACCTGGGCAATATTGATCGTTTTGCATGGGAGTTGAGTCTAACATAGAATTGAGGTAGGGAAGATTCAGACTTTCCAGGATTTGGGGGTGATGGCTGATGCTTTGGAAACCAGGCTGGTCCCGGCTATGTGCTTTTGCTTCTGTTGTCTCCTTGCTGATAACGTCTTGCGCGGTTGATCCTCTTGAAAAACCGGGTAGTTACGATGTCTACAGGTCTGATCAAATCATTATAGCGAATCCGGAAAATCCTGCGGAACCAATTCAAGCAAGGATTACCGCACCCTCGACGGACGGTGGACAAAGCATCTGCGAAGGCCTCTTTGACTTGGTTATCTTTATGCCCGGCTTCGGCGCCACTTATCAATTGTACGACATGTATGCAGAACACCTGTCCTCTCATGGTTCCATCGTTGTGGGGATGAATTTTCGGCTCCCGGCGGGAGTTGATGGCCGACATGATTATCTTGCTCGTCAAACCATCTATGTGGTCGATTATGCATTAGGGAGCGGAGGACCTTTGGAGGAACACATAGACAGTTCAAAGATTGCCGCGGCCGGACATTCCCTGGGAGGAAAGATCGCTTTCTATTCCGCGGCCCTGGACCCCAGAATCAGTGTCGTGATGGCCCTGGATCCGTCTAACGGCGGAGGGCCGCCCTGTTTCATTTCAGAAGAGTGGTGCAATGCGTACCCTGCTGCACCGAACATCTCGACTGGCGAAACCGGGCTGCTTGATGAGGTCAATGCAGCAAGCTTCATCATGCGGGCGGCACCTGATGTATCTAATCCGGATCCACAATCGAATGCAGAGTACTTCTTCTATGGGGTTGATGGGCAGGGAACCCATGCCGTGAGCACTCCCGCACTCTACTTCGACATGGGATCGGCAGGTCACGCCAGCTGGCTGTTTCTTGGAAATCTCAACGTGCCGAGGATCACCAAACGGACCATGGTGGCTTGGTTGAAGACCCATTTCTACGGAGAGTCCTTGGAAGCCTATTTCACGGGTGAAATCGTGCAGAATGATATTGATCAAGGCAACATCGTTGCTGTTGGGACAAGATAGAATCGATCCTCAATAAGAGTCGGTCAACTTGAATGCTGTTGCCTTATGCAGATGGGGAAAAGTTGATGGGGAATATCAAATCATACAGGGGAGTGCTCCTTTTGGCGGCCTTGTTTCTGCCGGCGGCTTGCGGGACGGAAAACAGGCCCGCACAAGAGCGGACCCAGTACGCCGTCTGGTGCGACCCAACCAGCGATCTGTGCTGGCAGAACCCCCAGAAAGACGCCTACAACGTTGCCGACAGGGGAGTCGTTCCGTCGGAAGCCGTGGCCTATTGTGAGAATCTGATGTTGGAAGGGCATGGTGATTGGCGATTGCCCACCATTGAAGAGCTGAGAACGATTGTAGCAGGCAGTGCGGAAACCGAATCCGGAGGCAGTTGCGGTGTTCTTACGGGACGGGGGACGGGGGACGGGCAGACCCCGGCCTGTCTGGGCGGCCAACCGTATGTGGGGCCCGGCACGGAGGGTTGCTATTGGCAAGAGGGTCTGGAGGGAACTTGCGACAAGCCCGACCCTGCTGTGATCGGACATCCCCTGGAGACCTGGGCAGTCAACCCTGCGGCCGACGATCCTTCACACTGGGTTGCCTACGTCACGTTTGATACGGGCGCCGCTGGATTCAACCATACCTGCAGCTTGGGTGACGTACGGTGTGTCCGTAGCATTGACGGCACTCCACCGCCGGCCTGTGAAGTCAACGGAACGGCGTGTACGGACTTCTTCTCTTCCAAAGAACACTGTGATCAGGATTTGACCGGAGAGGCCGATACGTTGGCCTTGACGGTCAGGGTCCCCCATGCGCTCCCGGAACAGCCCCATCAATTGATGGCCTTCTTCTACAAAGCCGGAGATGACTGGTACCCTCCGTTGGGACCCCCGGATGGAGGCACCGACTTCAACCAGGTCATCGATCCTGTAATCGATGCTGACGAACCTTTAACCATCATGGTTCCGGGGACGACGTACTATCGGGAAGAACTGCTCGACGGTGAGTATCAGATCTACGTACACCTTCAAAAGGAAGAGAGGTTCCCTCCCATCCCTGTAAGCGAAGATTTCGTCTGGGGGGAGGGTCGTGCCCGCGTTTCGTTCCCCTTCGATGGTGTTGAACACCAGGGGACCGAAACGGCGATGGAGATCACACTCGAACCGGTTGGCTGCCCGATAGATACACCTCATCGATGCCCGAACGGCACATGCGTCGCAGATCCGGGTCAGTGCGTTGCTACGGAGTGCCCCATGGTCCCTGACGACAGCCAGGTGTTGACCTGCCGTTACCGTAGTCTGTTTGTCGAGGAGAATTGTGCGGATTTCCCAGTCGCCGACGGCTGGACGTTCCCTGAGGTGGAAAATTTCTGCAGGGCCCAGATGGGTGCCGATGGGTCCACCCTGGTGGTAACACAGAGCGACAGTTGCCTGGTGGACAGGGGAGGGTTCGGCAGTGCCAGCCGCTGCGCAGCCGACCATGGGGGCAGAAGATGGTGGGCCTACGGTGCCCCGGAGTTCGTCTGCAGCCTCTTTCTGAACGGCGTGCACCAGCCGGGTGCATTCTGCTCCGAATACTAGGCACCCGCCCGTCCGAGTCGGCGGCGCACAATCTCACTCACGACTCTGCCGGAGATAACGCCTGCGGGAGCACCGCCCGGCGTTGCCGTCCAATGGTCGACTGCGTACAGGTTCTTCACAGGTGTCGGGAAGCCGCGCATCCTTGATGTGCCTTGGAACCGAGACAAGGAGGAAGAAGCCTTGGATAGTCGCGATGAAGAAAAAAGAATAGGCAGGGCGATGCAGGAATGGGAGAAGGATATCCTCGAGCCTGTGATCACGAGGAGCCCGGAACGACAGGAGCGGTTCAGCACTCTTTCCGGGAAGGAGGTCAATCGCCTCTACACCCCACTGGACGTGGCGGGAAAGGACTACCTGGAAGACCTGAACTTTCCGGGCGGGTATCCCTTCACGCGGGGCGTCCAGCCCACGGGGTATCGAGGGAGACTGTGGACCCGGAGGCAGGTTGCGGGATTTGCCACCCCGGAGGAGACCAACCGCCGTCTCCGGTACCTTCTGGAAGAAGGGCAGACCGGTCTCAACCTCGTCTGTGATCTCCCCACGCACCACCAGATGGATTCCGATGAACCCGCATGCGAAGGCGAGGTGGGGAGAGACGGGGTGCCTCTGGACACCCTGCGAGATATGGAGGTTGTTCTGGAAGGCATCGACATTGCCTCGATCTCTACGTCTCTCATAACAGGGGGTGCAGCGGTCATGGCCATGTTCCTTGCTCTTGCGAGGAAACGAAATACGCCGTTTCATCTCCTGCGGGGCACTCTTCAAAACGACGTCCTCTCACTGTACTACACCGTGAATATTCCCTGCTTTCCCCTCTCTCTGAGTTTCCGTCTGTCCACGGATGTCATCGAGTATTGTGTCCAAAACCTTCCACACTGGAATCCCATTAGCTTCGTGGGCTACCAGATCAGAGAAACCGGATCCTCCTCTGCCCAGGAGATGGCTTTCACGCTGGCAAGCGCCATTGCGTACACAAAGGCGCTCATCGAGAGGGGTCTGGAGGTGGACGATTTCGCTCCGCGCTTCTCCTTCTTCTTCAACGCACACAGCGATTTTTTCGAAGAGATATGCAAGTATCGAGCAGCGAGACGTCTCTGGGCCCGCATCATGCGTGAGCGGTTTGGGGCCCGGAATCCACGTTCCTGGCTTCTGCGGTATCATGTGCAAACAGCGGGGAGTTCCCTCACGGCTCAGCAACCCCTCAACAACGTGATACGTACGACTCTGCAGGCCCTTGCTGCGATCCTTGGAGGGGCGCACTCCCTGCACACGAACTCCATGGACGAGGCGTACTCCCTTCCCTCGGAGCAGGCTGTGCGGACCGCCCTGCGCATCCAGCAGGTCATCGCGCATGAAAGTGGAGTGACCCATACCGTCGATCCTCTGGGAGGTTCTTTCTTTGTGGAAAAGCTCACGGACGAACTCGAGGAGGAGGCGGTCGAGATACTGAAAGAGATCGAAAACCGGGGGGGGATGGTCAAGGCGGTTGAGGAGGGGTGGGTGCGCGGGCAAATCGAAGATACCGCCTATCGCTACAATAGAGAACTGGAGGAAGGCGACCGCCTCGTGGTAGGTGTGAACTGTTGCCGGGTGGAAGAAGAGGAAGAGCCCTTGGAGGTGTTTTCGGTAGACCCGGCCCACGAAGAACATCAGAAGCGGAGTCTCGAGGAAGTTCGAAAGAGGCGCGACGCGGGCAAAGTGGAGGAGGCGCTGGGGAGAATATGTCGGGAAGTCCGCGGAGACAGGAATCTGATGCCCTTTCTCGTCGAGGCGGCTCAAGCTTATGCGTCCATCGGAGAAATGAGAGAGGCCTGCAAGGCGTGAGGGATGGAGAGATGCGTGACGAGAACAAGCGGATCAGGATACTGCTGGCCAAGCCCGGGTTGGACGGCCACGATCGGGGTGTCCGGCTGGTGGCAAGGGCCCTCCGGGATGCCGCATTTGAAGTGATCTTTCTGGGACTCAGGGTGACACCGGCACAAATCGTCCAGAGCGCGATCCAGGAGGACGTGGATCTGATCGGTCTATCCGTCTTCTCCGGCGGTCACATGACACTGGTTCCTCGAATCCTCCACGCGCTGGGGGAGAGCGGAGCGAGCGCCGTTCCGGTGGTGGTAGGGGGTATCATTCCCCCGAGCGACGCCCTGGAGTTGAAGAAAACCGGAGTGAGCCATGTGTTCGGTCCCGGATGCAGCACTTCCGAAATCATCTCCTCCCTGAGGCGTCTTGCCTCCAAAGATGAAGTGCAGGAATATGTGACTCGCTGATCAGGTGGGGGTGTGTCGCAATCGTCCGGTCGCGGCCGCCATCCTCTTGACATTGATGCCTTTGTAGAAATTCTCAAGACCGATCTTTGATCATTGCCAGGCATTCGTGGGACAGACGTTCATACATCCGCAACACCCGATGCATAGGTCATCATTGTAGTGTATTTCCTCCGTTCTGGTGATAGCCCCGGAAGGACATAAGGCAACACAAAAGTTGCAGTCGGTACAGTCCTCCTTGATAAAGATCCGATCACCATACAACTTCTTCAGCTCGGTCTCTGGAGCGGACTCGCCGTAAACGCCTATCCAATGGAAGAGGCTGAGAGGATTGAATATCGTCAGCTTCTTTCGGACGCCATTGATCGTATTCTTTTGGATGAATGACTCGACACGAAGAAACGACTTTTCATCCGGCTTCTTTGTGTTCATAGGAAGCGGAATGATTTTCGTCAGAAAGATCCAGCTGTTACGAGATCTGATGATCAGGTGATTCGCAAGATCGATGTTCTTCTCAGAGAGCATTCGCTTCAAGACAGAAGGAACATTGGCCGGCGCGCCCGCGCAGGTGATAATGGCAAGGGCCTTCTTGGCGGTCGACTGCCTGGGCATATTGTTTATGAAATTCTTTACAGGGGAGGGGACATAGAATTGCATGGCGGGGAACACGAAAAGAAATAGGTCTGCATCGTAACTATTGTCTGTTGGATTCAAGACATAGCTGATTGTCACCTCACAGCCGCTTTTCTCGAGCGACTTGCCGGCTCTTTCCGCGCATGAAAAGGAATTGCCGGTTTGGCTGTACCAGAACAATGTGACTCTTCTGCCGGCATCATCCATCTTCTTCCTCCGTCACGGAATGATATCTGTCGAGTCGGCTGGTTGGCGCCACTGAACATCAGGCTGCTTGCGCTCGATCAATCGCCTGTACTTGATGTCCTGGTAGCCCATGGTCATGGCCCCATAACATTTGTTGTCCTTGGGGATGCCGAGCCGGTTCTTCAGTTTCTTGTTGTTGTTTACCGAATTCTCCACCCACCCGTTGAAGCAAACGCCTACGCCTAGAACATGTGCCATCAAGGAACAATGATAGATGGCTGCTGCACAATTGAAGGCCGGACTGCCGTCCCAATCTTCAGCATGAACCAACAGCACGGCCGGGGCGTGATGCAACAACGGGTCTTCCCCTGCTTCGATCCGTTCTTGTGCCCGAAGAATCCCGGGGGCGTAGTTCACGAGCTCTTGAATCTTCTTGCGTCCTATAAACATGGACATGAGGAGCTCGAAAGGCTTCTTTTCCAGCTGCTTGAAGAATTTCGCATTGAATTCCATGATTTCCTTGCCCAGCTCAGAAATCTCCTCGGGGGATGTCATGACCAGATAGTGAACTCTCTGGCTGTTGGAGCCGGTCGGGGCGTACCTGCCTGCATTGATGATCTGCTCCAGCACTTCCCTGGATATGGGCTCCTTACGGTATGAACGCACGGATCGCCTTTCCCGAAGTAGCTGCATGAGTACATCCGGGGAGACGGCCGGCTTCTCGCCTACGGTCAGGTCCGGCGCGACCGCGGCCTTCTTCTGCACAATCGCATCGACCGGACAGACCGCCCCACAATGACCGCATTCGATGCACATTTCTCCAAGGTCCACAAATGCCTTGTCGTCCTTCATGTCCAGCGTGAAGACCGGGCATGCCTGCACGCAGAGACCACAGCCCGTACATTCAGCGGTGTCTATCTCGGGTGGTATGGTTGTTCTTCTCATAGAGGTCTGTCTCCTGAAGTTTCGTTTGATGGATTACTTCTTGGCCATGCGTCCCTGCAACCAGTCGCCGAGCATCTGGGAGTACCTCGGGCCTATTCTGTGAACATATTTCTGAACGCCCGCAAAGTGAGTTACACCCTCGACGATCATCTGGCCGTAGTTCTCCGGCACGGGCCGGGGTTCCGGTCTCAATACCATTTTCAGGGCATCTTTCTTGCATTTCGAAATACAGACTCCACAGCCGATGCAACGCCAGGATTGGAACTTCAACTGCTTCTCGTAGAGATGAGGAGCGCCGACGGGACAGGCCTTGGCACATTCCCCGCAGGCGACGCATTTGCTGGCGTCGTGTTCACAGACATAGCGGCTGTTCAAGAAGATCTGCGGCGTGTTGAACTTGTTCAAACTCGCCAGGGCCACGCAACAGCACCCGCAGCAGTTGCACGATATGTGAGGCAGTTCCACATTGTCGGTGACGTGGACCAGACCGGCCGCTTCGATCCTGTCGACGATCTCGAAGGTCTCTTCCCGGGAAAGGAGGCGCGAGAAGCCCATCTCCGCAGCACCACGCGCCGCCGCGCCGAATTGCATGCAGACTTCCATGGGCTTGTCACAGCGCTTGTCGATCAGTTCCTTCTGTTTCTTGCAGCCGCAGTCCGCCACGGCCCAGGCGTCGTGGCGGTCGATGACTTCGCGGAAATAGTCCGAGTGCATGACTCCCGGTTTGCTCGTGAGGCTCTGCTGGATCGGAATGATCCTGAGCATCCTGACGTCGGGTTTGGCCAGTCTGGCGGAGAGTTCCGCATCGTGATACTCCTCAAAAAGCCGGGCGTAGCGGCGTTTCCTCTCGTCATCCGGTCCCATGGTCGTGTAGAATTCGTAGATCCCGGGCAAGAGGCCAAGGAGGAGGTATTTCTTCTCTGGTTCCCCGCCGGCGAGAATGCGTCCCTCTTCCCCCATCCTGTCCAGAAGGCGCCTCACCCGGTGCACTCGACGATTTGCCCTCTTGGCGATCTTCTCGGCCGTGGCCGGCAGCATGGGCATGTGACTGAGGATCTGGGCTTCTTCTTCAGTGAAGAGAGTGGCCATCAACTCATAGAACAGAGCATTCACCAACGGTTTCATTGGGTTCTTGGCCATTCTCTTCACAAGGTCACGATGGGCCTTGGTAACCATGGTCCCTCCCGGACGATCTAGAAGTATTCGTCTATTTGTGACAGCATGGCCTTCGCGTCCTTTTGAAAATGAACATTCGCGGGATAGGGGCTGTCCATTTTGCGTGGGTCCTGCGCAACGACCCACTCCATGTCCTCTTGGAATGCCTTCTTGTCCTTCTTTCGGGTGTACAGGTATTTCGCTCTTCCCCACCTTGCGTAGAGCCATTTCGGGCCGGCTTCCACGGCCTTGTTCATGAATTCCTCGGCCTTGTTCAGGCTCCCGCCCAGAATTCTCGGGATGTTGAGATGGTAGAATCCCCAGGCATAGTAGGGATGGCCGCCTGCCCAGGTAGGATCGATTTCGAGCATTCTAACCATCACCTTCTTGAGCCCCCGTGCCAGGGCCAGGTTGCTCATTCTCTTCGAAAAGGGCAGGCACTCCTTCCAGTAGGATCCCGTGGCGCCAAACCAGTAGTAAAGAGGGGCGATCTCCCTCTTCGACAGGACCCTGCAAGCGTCCCCCACCCTTTCGCTGCCTCCTCCGGCGGTCAGGGCCTTGAACTCTGGGTGGGTCTTCATGGCCTGCTCACAGTAGTCCATGGCGGCCAGGTTGTGACCGGTTTTTTCGCTCAGGCTCTCCGTGTACCCGAGAACCATGACGACATTGTATCTCCCGAGACTCCAGAGGGCCTCATAGTTTGAAGGCTCTATCTCGAGAACACGCTCATAGGTCGCAAGCAATCCCCGGAGCTTCTCCCTGGTGTCTGCCTGCAGGATCTGTTCGTTTGCCTCAGCGAGTAGTTCCGTAACATCACCCATCGCGGCCATCCTTTTCGTGTTACCTCCGTGTGATTCTAAAGCCCATTCCTCACTCGAACAACGGTCTTTCCGACGGAGCGTCGTTGTGCGAGTCTTTCCAGCGCCGTCGAGACCTCCTCGAAGGGGATCGCACACTCGACCTGGCCGCGGATAGCACCTTCCCGCCAGCGGGCCAGAAGTCGATCGTGCACCTTCTCGAGAAAGGGCTTGTCGTAGGCGCCGACGAAGACCCCCACTACTGACACGTTCTTGCGCACCAGCAACTCCGTGGAGGCGTCGTGCCAGGCCCCGCTCGCGTAGCCGATGGCGAGCAGGCGACCCTCGTTGGCTATACAGCGGAGCGCCGAATCGAAAGCCTCCCCGCCCACCGGGTCGTAGATGACGTCAGCGCCCCTTCTCTCGGTGGCCTCTTTCACGGCCGCCACCACATCCACTTCGTTGTGGTCGATGACAACGTCCGCACCACAGCGGCTGCATGCCTCGACCTTCTCCTTGCCGCCTGCGACGGCGATCACCCGGCCCCCAATGGCACGGCCGAGTTGAATCGCCGCTGTACCGGTGCCCCCGGCGCCTCCGAGCACGAGCAGGGTCTCTCCGGGACGAAGGACGCCGCGCGTCTCGATCCCCAGAGACGCGGTGTGATAGGGGATCACGAAACACGCCGCCTCGATGGGATCCATATCCTCCGGAGCGGCAAAGGTGGAACTGTCCGGGGCCAACGCCTCTTCGGCGAAGCCGCCGAACCCGCGGTAGAAGGAGGTCAGAGCCATCACGCATGCACCGACGGGTGTCGTGGCATTGGCGCCTGCGGCCGTCACCACACCGGACACCTCCTGGCCCGGAGTGAACGGCAACTCCGGCTTGAACGGGTAGGTCCCTCGACACATGAAGACATCGGGAAGCCCCAGCGCCGCGGCATCGACCCGGATCCTCACCTCGTCGGGGGCGGGCTCAGGAATGTCGGTTTCACCGAGTTCGATCACCTCGCCGGGTTCTCCATGTCGCCGGACCTTCCACGCTCTCATCCTGTTTTCTCCGTGGTTCACCTGTTATGACCCGCCTTCTTTGTCACCAGCGGGGTCTGAGCGTTTCCGGCTGGTCGCACGCAGGAAATAGAGTCGCTGCAGGTTCCTGCTTTGCTCGGATACAGCGAGCTCTCCCAGAAGCTGGGCTTCCTTTTCCAGGTAGACGGATCGAGGATCGTCGAGTGAAGACTCCAGGAGATCCAGAATGCGAAGTGGGGCCTCATGATGTCCCTTGGTCCTGGCGAGCACAGACTCACGGGCCTCTTGGAAGATCGGTTTTCGGGCATCGGAATCAGGCATCACGGCGCACTTGATGGGGTGCCCGGGCTTTGACTCCTCTTTGCGGTCCCGAATGTGTTTCGAAACGGCCGACACCCGCAGCTTCTCTCCTGCGTGGATTTCATCGACCAGACCCATTTTCTTTGCCTCTTCTCCCCTGACCAACCTGCCCGATAACATCAAGTCGAGTGCGCTGGACAGATCGATCCTGCGCGGCAGTCTATAGCTCCCTCCGAACGCAGGCAGGATTCCCAGGCTCACCTCGGGAGCTCCCAATACGGTACGTGGGGAATCTGAAACGAGGATGGTCCTGCAGGCAAGGGCCATCTCGAAACCGCCACCCAGACAGACTCCGTCGACACAAGTGACCGTGGGGATCGAGAGATCCTCGATTTGATTGTAGATCCGCTGCCCGTCCCGTGCGCCTTCAACACCGCTCTGCACGTCCTTCAGGTCTCTGATCACGGCTACGTCCATACCGGCCAGAAAGACGTTCTCTTTGTGAGAAAAGAAGATCAGTCCTGTTATGTCCCTTTCCTGTCTTTCCGTTATTTCCGCCAGAGCTGCGTCAAGTTCTTCCATGGTCTCGAGATCAAGGGTTGTCAACGGCTTTGTTGATGTCTTGCCAAACCCTATGTGCGCTATTTGATCTATGATTTCAAAAGTCATCTTGTTGTATTCCATGTGGGACCCTCTTCTATCCATCGGAGTTGCCTGTGCCTACAATCTCAGAGACTTCTTCCGCCAACCATATGGGGTCGAGTCTCACAATTCAACCTTTCCGTATCTGGGGTGTTGCAGATGGACAGAGACGCCGAACCGTACGGCAGGACCCTGACAAAAGGTTGAATTCTGAGACTTGACCCTGGTCACGGTAGGCGCCTAATGGCCGTCGCTCCGGCATTCGCGGATGCGCGTCACCCTCACCCTCTCCCTCAAGGGAGAGGGAACTAACGGTGCTGGGGGATTGCTTCACGGGGCTACGTCTCCTCCTCGGATTCATCGTGCCTCTTGATGGGTTCCGTCTTCATGATGAGGTAGTAGCCGACGGAAAGGGCGAGGATGATGGCGGCAATTCCGAGCAGGGTGGCGCTTTCGAGTTTCTTCACGTCCAGGATGATCACCTTTCGCGCGACCGCAATCAATGCGACCGTTAGGACCACCTCGACATGGACTACGTTCTCCTTGATGTAGATTTCCATGGTCTCGAACAGCTCGATCCCGATCAGCACCAGAAGAAACAGTCCAAAGACTTCGAGTATTTCCTTGATGTTCAGGATGAAATAGGGAGGCGTGTCGAAGATGTCGATGAACAGGACATAGCCGAGTTCGATTACGTTCAGGAGAAGAACGATCCCCATCATGAAGGTGATGGCGATCACCAGGACTCTCTTGAATCGGTCGAGAGCAGCGAGAAGCTTGAGGTCCCTGAGGTTCGATATCCTGAATACGGGTCTCCAGTCAGGCATGGCATGCTCCCGCTTGTCAGTGTGGGAAGGTCATCTTGGCCCCGAACCACCCGAGGATGCCAACGAGGACGGCAAAGCTGCAGGACAGGGCGAGATAGGCCCACCCCGTGGGGCCCATGTTCGCGAGGACATCCGGGTTGAGCACTCTCCAGAACAGGCCGACGAGCACGAGGATGAACAGCAGGCAGGAGACCCTGAGCTTGATCTTCACCTCGGGGCTCATCTTTGCCCCGTAGTTCACCCACCACGTGAGCGGCCCGGTGGACATGCCCACGAGCATGGCGGGCACGTTGAGAATCAGCATGTGAAAGGCGGTCTTCTCGAAGGGCCCGTAACCGGTGAGCACGTAGAGCACGTTGAAGAACGGGAAGAGGAGGTTGAACACGAGAGGGAAGTGCACGGTCATGGGATGGGGGTGCCGCCGGAGCATGGGGATCTTCTCGAAGAGGGCGAGCAGAAAATCCGGCACGCCCTCGTCCATCGGGTCCTTTTCCGGCTTCAGGGTGCCCACCTGAGAAACCCGTTCGAAGACTTCCGGCCCGTGGGGCGCTCCCCCGATCTCGTCGGTGAGGTCGGCCCCGGAAGGGTGCCGTTTCATGTGCGACCCTGTCTTCCAGAGCTTGCTCTCGGAAACGTCGTATGCCTTGCCATCGTATCCCACGTAGACGGTGGGCTGGTCCTTTCCGTTGTGCTGCTGGAGCTCTTCCCGGCTGAATTCCTTCATTTCGGAAGCCATTTCTGTTTCCTCTCGATCATCTGCGGATCCATGAGCCATTCTTTCCGGCAGTACAGCGTTAGGGTATTCTGCCACGGGAGCCCCTGCATGGCAATCCGTCCGCCTTCGCCTCGGGGGTCCATTTTCGCAACTCCATGCCGGGGTTGTGCATCCAAGACAGAAAAATGCTTAACCCATTTCAGTATCTATAGTATATAGACGACAGTGGAGATTTCAGCGGCGAGTTCCCTGTCCATAGGCGAAAGCAGCAGATAGCGGTCCGGAAGCAGGATGACAGGCCTACTTACAGCGGTTCTTTCGGGGTTCGTTCTCGCCCTTTTTGCGCCTTGGGTACACCGGCTGGCCCCCCGCCGGTCGGGCTGGATCCTCGCGTCCCTGCCATTTGTCCTGACGGTCCATTTCGTTTCCCATATCGGGTCCCTTGCACATGGGGAGACGTTTCGTGCCGCCTTTGCCTGGATACCCTTTCTCGGAATCAACCTCACCTTCCTTCTGGACGGCCTGAGCCTCCTGTTCTGCCTGCTCATCACCGGGATCGGAACGGTGGTGGTCATCTACTCGGGAGGCTACCTGGCGGGCCATCCGCAGCTCGGCCGGTTCTATGCGTACATCCTGATGTTCATGGCCTCCATGCTCGGCGTGGTCCTGTCGGACAATGCGATCGCCCTGTTCGTGTTCTGGGAGTTGACCAGCCTGAGCTCTTTCTTCCTCATCGGGTTCTATCACGAGCGGGAGGCGTCCCGGGTGGCCGCACTCCAGGCCCTGCTCGTGACGGGCCTGGGCGGTCTGGCCCTGATGGCGGGCCTTCTGCTCATGGGCCAGATCTACGGAAGCCTCGAGCTGACCGAGATGATGGCGCAGGGGGGAGGTCCCCTCCAATCGAGTCCCCTTTTCCTGCCCATCCTGTTTCTGGTACTGGCCGGCGCCTTCACGAAGAGCGCGCAGTTCCCGTTTCACATCTGGCTGCCGAATGCCATGGAAGCCCCGGCCCCTGTGAGCACCTACCTGCATGCCGCAACCATGGTCAAGGCGGGTATCTACCTGATGGCCAGGGTCAATCCGTTGTTCACGGGGAGCGAGGCGTGGTTCTGGATGCTCGTGGGGGCCGGGGCCGTGACCATGCTGCTGGGCGCCTACCTGGCCATGGTGCAGACCGACCTGAAGCGTATCCTTGCCTATTCCACGGTCAGTGCCCTGGGTACCCTGACCTTTCTCCTGGGTCTGGGTACGACCCGGGCGGCCGAGGCGGCCATGGCCTATCTCCTGGTCCATGGGTTGTACAAGGGTTGCCTGTTTCTCACCGCCGGGGCCGTGGACCACGGAACCGGAACCCGGGACGTGAACGAGCTGGGAGGCCTCCGCGGGGCCATGCCGATCACTGCCCTGGCGGCCGGGCTGGCCGCCCTCTCCATGGCGGGCATACCCCCCTTCTTCGGGTTCATCGGCAAGGAGGCGATCTACGTAGCGGCCCTTGGTTCTCCAACGGCCCAGGGACTCGTGACGGGTGCCTCCCTCATCGCGAACCTTCTCTTCGTTGCCATCGGCCTCATGGTGGGGATTCGCCCCTTCTTCGGGGACTTGAAGGAGACGCCGCACCATCCCCACGAAGGATCCATCGAGCTGTGGGTCGGTCCCTTGACCCTCGGTGCTCTCGGGCTGATCGCGGGCCTCGCGCCCGGTGTCGTGGGACATGAATTCGTTCTTCAGGCGGCTTCCGCGGTCCTGGGGCGTGCGGTGGAGACACACCTCGCCCTGTGGCATGGGTGGAACACGGCCGTGGCGCTTAGCATGGTCACCTTTGCCGCGGGCCTGACCGTGTTCGCACTTCGAAAGCCCCTTGGACGTGCCATGGGGGCCGTGGCGCGGGCCCTCGGTCCGGTCGGTCCGGCCCGCGGGTACTTTCACGTCCTGGACGGGACGATGGGCCTGGCCCGCGTGGTGACGCGGGTATTCCAGAGCGGCTACCTGAACAGGTACCTGCTCTTCGTTCTGTTCACCACGGTGGGGCTGGGCGGGTACACGCTCTTCTTCCGGGCCGGCTTTTCCTGGCCGTCGGAGATCCTGGATGTTCGATTCTACGAGGCAGGGCTCGTTGTGGTGATGCTGGTGGCCGCCGTGGCCGCGATCCGGTCCAGGAACCGTCTGGCCACGGTGATCGCCCTGGGGGTCGTGGGCTACGGAGTGGGGCTCATTTTCCTGTTCTTCGGCGCCCCGGACCTGGCCATGACGCAGATCCTGGTGGAAACCCTCACGGTGATCCTCTTCGTGCTCGTGTTCTTCCGGCTGCCGAAGTTCATTGTCTTGAGCCGGTCGGCGGGCATGCGCCTCCTCGACGCCGCGATCGCGCTGGCCACGGGAGGCCTGATGACCGCCCTGGTCCTGACGGCGGTGAAGGTCCAGTGGAAGCCGAGCATCGCATCCTACTTTTCAGAGAACAGCCTATCTCTTGCCAAGGGGCACAATATCGTGAACGTGATCCTCGTCGACTTCCGTGGGTTCGATACGATGGGCGAGATCACGGTGCTCTCCGTGGCCGGGGTCGGCGTGTACGGGCTGCTCAAATTGCGTGCCAGGAAAGAGGAGGCCCCATGAAATCCATTATCCTTTCCGCCACGGCCCGTTTCCTGCTCCCGATCCTGTTCATGTTCTCCCTCTTTCTCCTCGTCCGCGGCCACAACCTGCCGGGAGGGGGCTTTGTGGGGGGGCTCGTGGCGGCGGCGGCCTTCGTGCTGTACGCGATCGCCCACGACGTGGAGGAGGCTCGGCGCCTGCTCAGGGCAAACACGATCAGCCTTCTGGGGGTCGGTCTGTTGCTGGCCCTGGCGAGTGGCTTGTTGTCGTTGGTCCAGGGAGAGGCCTTCATGACCGGCCTGTGGTATCACCATCACGTTCCGGTCCTTGGAAAGCTCGGCACGCCGGTGGTCTTTGACATAGGCGTCTACCTGGTGGTCTTGGGCGCGACTCTGACCGTTCTGTTCAACCTGGTGGAGGACTGAAGCATGGAGGTTCTTCTTGCTTTCCTGATTGGCGGGCTGTATGCGGCCGGGCTCTACCTGATGCTGGGACGGAGCATCGGGAAGCTGATCGTGGGCCTCGTGCTGCTGAGTCAGGCGGCCAACCTGCTCATCTTTACCGCGGGCAGACTGACCCGGGCTCATCCGCCCATCATCCCGGAGGGGGCGATGCAGGCGCAGCCGCCCTTTGCGGACCCGATTCCCCAGGCGCTCATCCTGACCGCCATCGTGATCGGCTTCGCTGTTCTGGCCTTTGCGCTGGTGTTGGTGGATCGGACTTTTCAGACCATTGGAACCTATGACCTGGATGACATGAAGGCGACGGACACGTGAAGGCTCTCCTTGTTCTGCCGGTTCTGATTCCCCTGGTCACGGCGGCGCTGTGCTACCTCAGCTGGCCCTCGAGACGAGTGCAGCGGTTCCTGGGGATGTTCGGGTCGGTGTGCCTCCTCGCGGCGTCTCTGACCCTGCTGGTCGAGGTTCGGCAGAACGGAATGCAGTCGGTTCAGATGGGCGGATGGCCCGCCCCTTACGGGATCACCTTCGTGGCCGACCTTTTCAGCGCCCTCATGGTTGCGGTGAACGGTCTGCTCGGGTGCACGGTCATGGTGTATTCGCTTGCCAGCATGGATCCCGACCGGGAGTCCCACGGTTACTACCCGCTTTTCCAGATCCTGCTGATGGGGGTGTCCGGGGCCTTTCTGACGGGCGACATCTTCAACCTCTACGTCTGGTTCGAGGTCATGCTGATCGCCTCCTTCGTCCTCATGGCCCTGGGAGGAGAACGGGCGCAGATGGAAGGAGCGCTGAAATACGTAACCCTCAATCTCGTCTCGTCGGCCCTCTTCCTGGCGTCTGTGGGGATCCTTTACGGGGAAGCCGGCACGCTGAACATGGCCGACCTTGCCGTCATCCTGCGTGAGAACGGTCACACGGCACTGGTGGACACCCTGGCCATGCTCTTCCTGGTCGCCTTTGGGATCAAGGCGGCCATCTTTCCCCTGTTCTTCTGGCTCCCCGCCTCCTATCACACCCCGCCCGCAGCGGTGTCCGCTATCTTTTCGGGCCTTCTCACGAAGGTCGGCGTCTACGCGCTGATCCGCGTCTTCACGTTGCTTTTCGTGCAGAACGTTGCCTTCACCCACACGCTGATCCTCGTGGTGGCGGCCCTCACCATGGTGTTCGGTGTTCTCGGAGCGGTCGTGCAGAACGAGTTCAGGCGAATCCTCTCCTTCCACATCGTGAGTCAGATCGGCTACATGATCATGGGCCTGGGTCTCTTTACCCTGAATGCCGTTGCCGGTTCCATCTTCTACATCGTTCACCACATCATCGTGAAGACGAATCTGTTCCTGGTGAGCGGCGTAACGCGTCGCCTGGCCGGCACGTATGAGCTCAAGAAGCTGGGCGGGCTCTATTCCCTCTATCCCGGGCTCGCTGTGCTGTTTCTCGTTCCGGCCCTTTCTCTCGCGGGCATTCCGCCGCTCTCCGGCTTCTTCGCCAAGTTCAGCCTGGTGCGTGCCGGGCTGGAGAGCGAGCAGTACTGGATCGTCGCAGCCGCGCTCGGGGTGAGCCTGTTGACCCTGTTTTCGATGATCAAGATCTGGAACGAGGCATTCTGGAAGGCGGACCCGAAAGTCGCGAGCGAGTCCCCCGGTTCGGAAACGGAAGGAAAAGCGATCCGGAGGGGGAAGGGGCGCCCGTGGGGCACCCTGGTCCCGATCGGCCTGCTCGCACTCATTACCGTTTGCATCGGGCTCGCTGCTCAACCGGTTTTCGACCTGGCCCTGGGGGCTGCCGAGCAGTTGATGAACCCGGAAATCTACATTCAGGCCGTCCTGGAAGGAAGGACATGAGCTTCTTTCTCTGGAACATCCTGTTGGCCGTGAACTGGGCCCTGCTCACCGGGCAGTTCAATCTCGAGAACCTGGCCGCCGGCTTCGTGATCGGGTTCCTCCTGCTGTGGATGCTCAGGCAGTCCTTTGGGCAGACGGGTTACTTCCCCAAGGTCCGTAACGCGATCGCCTTCTCCTTCCATTTCGTGCTGGAGCTCTTGATGGCCAACCTGAGCGTTGCCCGCACGGTTCTGTTCGAGCCTCGGGACAAGATCAACCCCGCCTTTCTGGCGATTCCCCTCGAGGCGAAGACCGACGCGGAGATCGCCCTGCTCGCCAACCTGATCACCCTCACGCCCGGGACCCTGAGCCTGGACGTGTCCACGGACCGGAGGGTTCTCTACATTCACACCCTGGACGTGGAAGACGTGGATGCCCTTCGTGACGAGATAAAGCGCAACCTGGAACGGGGCCTTCTGGAGGTGATGCGATGAATGTCCTGGATGCAGCCCTTCAACTGGCATCCGTGATGCTGGCCCTTTCCGTGGTTTTGGCATTTGTTCGTGTGTTGCGCGGCCCCAGCCTGCCGGACCGGGTGGTGGCCTTTGATCTGATGACGAGCGTGGCCGTGGGAATCATGGCCGTATACTCGATTGCCACACACGAGACCGTCTATCTGGACGTGGCCATCGTGCTGGCCCTGGTCTCCTTTCTGGGAACGGTCGCGTTTGCGCGATACCTGGAACAACGAGGAAAGAAGTGATGGAAGTGATCCTGACAGAGTGGATACCGGCGCTCCTGGTGCTCATGGGGGCATCGTTCATGCTGCTCGCCGCGATCGGGGTGGTGAGGCTTCCCGACGTGTGGATGCGTATGCACGCCAGCACGAAATCCGCCACCTTCGGGATCGGCTGTATGGCCATGGCCCTTGCAGCCTCACACCTGCATGACTTGGGGGTCGTGATGCGATCGATCATCGTCATCGGTTTCGTGTTCCAGACTGCGCCCGTGGCGGCCCACATGATCGGCAGGGCCGCGTATCTGATGGGCGTGACGCCGTGGAAGGGAACCATGAGAGATGAGCTCGAGGGCCGTTACGATCCGGAAACGCACAGCCTTGCGAGCGGAAATGATGATTGACAGGTCAAGGCCACTTGCGTCAAGATAGGTGACCTTGCACGATATGGAACCCACACTTGCACGGGGAGGAATCTCCTCGATGAAGCGAAGGGAATTCCTCAAGCTCACCGGGCTCACCGGGACGATCGTTGCCACCGGGTGCGCGGAAGAACCCACGCGCAGGCTGATCCCGTACCTCAACCCCCCTGAAGACATCGTTCCCGGCAAGGCGACCTGGTTCGCCACGACCTGTCGGCAGTGCCCGGCAGGCTGTGGCATGCTGGCAAAGAACCGGGAGACCCGGATCATCAAGTTCGAGGGCAACCCGGCGCACCCGATCAACCGGGGCAAGCTCTGTGCCCGGGGTCACGCCGCCCTTCAAGACCTCTACGGTCCGGACCGTCTCGCCCATCCCACCCTCAAGAAGATTGGGAAGGAGGTGCGGGTGTCATGGCAGGAGGCGGCCTTCACGCTCCGGACCGAGATGCAGAAGGCAGGAGGGAAGGTTGCACTCCTTTCGGGCCTGGAGAACGGTTATGGGGCGGGTCTTCTCGAGGGTTGGCTCCGGGGGCTGGGTTCCGAACAGATTCTCACCTACGAGCCGGTCTCCTACGACGCGGTCCGGGAGGGCAATCGGATCGTGTTCGGCCGGGACGAGCTGCCCGCCTACGACATCTCGGGCTGCGACTTCATCCTGTCCGTGGGCGCGGACTTCCTGGAGACGTGGATCTCCCCTGTGGAACTCACCCGCCAGTTCTCCGAGGCGAGGGACCCGAAGGGAAAGAAGGCAGGGTTTGTCTATGCAGGGCCGAGGCTTTCCCTGACAGGTGCTTCTGCAGACCGCTGGATCGCGATCCGGCCGGGTGCGGAACCGGACTTCACCTTTGCCGTTCTCGCGGTCCTACTCGAGAAGGGACACGGCCGAGGCCTGGCGGAAGAGGAGCGGGCAGGCATCGAGGGCGTGCTCAAGGGCATGAAGGCCCGGGACCTGGCTGTGCGGGCGGGCGTCGACCCGGGCCTGACCGAGAAGGTTGCGAAGCGGATCGCGGAATCCAAGCGGCCCGTTGTCCTTGCGGACGGAACGAGTGACACCGTGGTCGCGGCCAACCTGATCAATCGATTGGCAGGATCGGCCGGGCCCTGCATGGATTTCTCCAGGCCCCTGTCCCTGTCCCGAGTGGCGAGGCAAGCCGATGCTCAGGGATGGCTGGACCGGCTGGCCTCGGGCGATATCCAGGTGCTTGTGATCCACCGCTCCAACCCGGTCTACAGCCTGCCCGGGCTTGCCCGGGCCATCGAAAAGGTGCCCTTTACCATTGCCCTGGACAGCACGGCCAGCGAAACGACGGCAGCCTCGCAACTCGTCCTTCCAATCCCTACCCCCTACGAGTCCTGGGACACCTATGTGCCGCGGGAAGGCCTGACGGGCTGCATGCAGCCGACCATGGGGCCGGTGAAAGCGGTCCAGGGCCTCAAGGAAATCCTGGGAACCGGTTCCGGGAAGGAAAGCGAGGAGGAAGCCCCCCACAAAGGCTTCTACAGATATCTTGCGGAGGGGCTGGGCAGACCGGGGAAGTCGGACGCACCCGAAGTCACCGCTATGCTGGCCAGAGGCTTTGCCGAGACGCCGGCCGATCGAACCAAGGCCGTGGTCTCGGTCGAGCTGTGCGGATGCACCTACAAGCCTGAGAAGATTTCCGAAGGGCTCCGGCTCGTCGCCTACCCGAGCCTGCGGTGGTTCGACGGGCGGGATGCGAACAAGACCTGGATGCTCGAAATCCCGGATCCCCTGACCATGATCACCTGGGACGGATGGGTGGAGGTCCATCCGGACAAGGCCGGGGAATTGGGCCTTTCCCAGGGAGATCGGGTCGAGATCTCCACCGAACACGGCAAAGCCGAACTCGGCGTCTACATCAACCCGGGTCTCGAACCCGGGACGGTGGCCGTCCCCATGGGGCTGGGCCACAGCAAGCTTGGCCGATATGCGGACGGAATCGGGGCCAACGCGATTCTGCTGACCGGGGGGATGGGCAAGGCGCCGGAGGTGAAGCTCTCCAAGACCGGTGGTCGGGTCCGGTTCGCCCACGTGGACGGGTCCCGGTCGCAGCACGACAGGGGCATCGCGCAGGCCGAGTACGAGACCAAGCCCCATGGCCGGCACCACGAGGAATCCCATCATCACGATTTTCCGGTCCGCCTGCCCATCGCTTCCGAGCACGATCCAAAGGTCGACATCTATCCGCCTCACATTCACGACAAGTACCGGTGGGGCATGATCATCGACCTGGACCGGTGCGTCGGCTGTTCGGCATGCGTGGCGGCCTGCTACGCGGAGAACAACATCGCCTCGGTGGGCAAGCAGAGGATCATCGAGGGCCGGGAGATGGCCTGGATCCGGATCGAGCGCTATCTGGAAGAGAAGGAAAACCCGGGCGTTCGCTTCCTCCCCATGATGTGCCAGCATTGCGAGAACGCGCCCTGCGAATCGGTTTGCCCGGTGTATGCGCCCCACCACAACAGCGAGGGCATGAACACGCAGATCTACAACCGTTGCGTCGGGACCCGCTACTGTTCGCAAAACTGTCCATACAAGGTGCGGCGGTTCAACTTCTTCCACTACAAGCCGGATCCGCCCCTGGATCTTCAGCTCAATCCGGATGTCACCGTGCGCACCAAGGGGGTGATGGAGAAGTGCTCCTTCTGCGTCCACAGGATCAAGGAGGCGCACCAGAGCGCCAAGCTGGAAGGGAGGAAGATCAGGGACGGCGAGGTCGTTCCGGCCTGTGCGCAGACCTGCCCGACAGGGGCCATCACATTCGGGAGCTTCCTGGACCCTGAAAGCCGGATCCTCGAGCTGGCACGGGACGAGAGGGGCTATCAGGTCCTGGCCGAGCTACTGACGAAGCCGGGCGTGATCTACCTGAAGAAGATCATACGTGACGACGGGCTCGAGAAGGCATGACGGATCTCACGTACAAAGAAGCCCACGAAACGATCCTGGGGAATTTGACCCGGCCGGGTCCCCTGTACTTCCTCGTGGCCTTTCTGCTCGCCTGCGGCGTCCTCGCGGGTGCCCTCTGCTGGAGTCATCAGATCCAGACCGGCATCGGGGTAGGAGGCCAGAACAACCCGGTCGCATGGGGAATCTACCTCGTCCTGTTCGTCTTCTGGGTAGGAATCGCCCACTCAGGGACCCTGATCTCGGCCATCCTGTACCTGTTCCGGGCCAGGTTCCGGACCGCCGTGGCGCGAAGCGCCGAGGCGATGACCGTTTTTGCGGTCACCACGGCCGGGTTCTTCCCGCTCATCCACGTGGGCCGCATCTGGGTCGTCCACTACATGCTGCCCATACCGAACCAGAGGTACCTCTGGCCCAACTTCAACTCTCCGCTCATGTTCGACATGGTCGCCATCTCGACCTACCTGACCGTGAGCTCCATGTTCTGGTTCACCGGGCTGATCCCGGACCTCGCGGCGGTTCGCGACCGGTCCACTGGCCTGCGCAGGCGCATCTACGGCATCTTCGCCCTCGGCTGGCGGAACGACCAGCAGAACTCGCGCCACCACATGCGCGCCTATCTCTTCTTCGCCGCCCTGGCCACGCCCCTGGTCATCTCGGTCCACTCGGTCGTGTCCTGGGACTTTGCCCTGTCGGTCGTGCCGGGGTGGCACAGCACGATCTTCGCCCCTTACTTCGTCGCCGGGGCCATCCATTCCGGGCTGGCCATGGTCATTACCCTGCTCATTCCTCTGCGCAAGGTGCAGAAGCTCGAGGCGATCATCACCATCGACATCTTCGAGAAGCTGGCCAAGCTGATCATCCTGACCGGCCTGATCGTGGGCTATGCCTATGCCTTCGAGTACTTCATCGCCCTCTACTCCGGCAACCCCTTCGAGATCGACATCTTTGACTTCCGCGCCGTGGGGGGCTTTGCCGTGCCCTTCTGGATCATGGTCAGCTGCAATGCCGTTATTCCCCTGCTCTTCTTCGTGAAGAAGATCCGACGATCGATTCCCTGGCTCCTGGTGATCTGCATCCTGATCAACGTAGGCATGTACTATGAGCGTCACGTGATCATCATCTCGAGCGTTGCCCACGATTTCCTCCCCTATGCCTGGGGGAGCTATTTCCCCTCCCTCATCGAGCTGGGGATCGCACTGGGCGCGTTCTGCTGGTTCTTCCTCTTGTTCTGGCTGTTTACTCGCTTCCTTCCTACGGTTGCGGTTGCCGAGATCAAGGAGCAGCTCCCGCCACCGGTGAAAGAGGAAATGGCTCATCATGGCTGAGATCAGGCGGATTGCGAATAGCAGAGGGGTCAGGGATCAGGTCCCGCGCCCGCTTGCGCGCCCGCGCCCGAAGCGGAGGGGCGGAAGGGCGGGGAGCTAACAGCTAATAGCTGGGTTTTCACAATGGCAAACGCTGAGACAACAAACGGGATCCTGGGTGTTTTCAAGCACCTGGATTGTTGCGTGTCCTCCATCGAGGCGCTGAAGGCCTCCGGAAGGGACAAGCTCGAGGTCTACTCCCCGGTTCCTTCCCACGAGATCCAGGATGCCCTCGGGATCAAGCCGAGTCCGCTCGGATACGCAACCCTGGTCGGTGCCGTTATCGGCCTGGTGGGCGGAATCTGGCTGTCCTACCATGCCATGTCGAGCTATGAACTCATGGTGCAGGGAAAGCCTCTCGTGGCCTGGCTCCCATGGTTCGTGGTCGGCTTCGAGGCCACGATACTCATCGGCTGCCTGGCCAACCTGATCTTCATGTTCGCCATGTCGGGCCTTCCGAACCTCAAGAAGGCCCCTGGGTACGATGAACGTTTCTCTGTGGATGCCTTTGGGATCTTTGTCTTCTGTCACGGCAAGGACGCCGAGCAGGTAAGGGCGATCCTCGAAGCGCAAGGAGCGGAAGAGGTCCATGAAAGGTCCTGATCCTTCACCTGCGGCGACCGCGGCGCAAGCCTCGGGAAAGTCACCGATACTCCTCGTCGGGTGTCTGGTCCTCGTCGTGATCGGTGCGGTTGCCTGGTTCGCCGGTGCCGCCTCTGATCCTTTGCGCGCGTGGCGGATCTACCTCGTCAATTTCCTGTTCTTCACCGGGATCGGGGTAGGGGGTGTTCTGTTCGTCTGCACCGTGAACGTCGCATCAGGGGCATGGGCCCGAAACGTCAAGCGCGTGGCCGAAGGCGTCGGGATCTTCCTCCCTGTTTCGTTCTTGCTGTTCGTGCTCATGCTTCCCGGGTTGAAGACGATCCTTCCCTGGGTGGATCATCCCTACGGCCCCTCCTGGTACCTGAACCTTTCCTTCCTTGCCTGGCGAAACCTGATCGGCCTTTTCATCCTTGCGCTGCTGGGTATGTACATCATCTATCTCTCGCTGCGTGTCGATTTCGGCATCCGGGAGGAGGAAGGGCAGGGGGGCGGCGGGTTTCTCCATGGATTCCTGACCCGGGGATGGAAAGGCGTGAACGAGGAAGCGCCGGCGGCGAGGAAGCGGTTGGTGGTCCTGTCTCCGGTCTATGCCATGCTGTTCGCCGTGGTGCTTACCGTGATCGGTGTGGACCTGATCATGTCCCTGAAGGCGGAGTGGTACTCCACCCTGATCGGCGCCTACTACTTCGTCGGCTCCTTCTATACGTCCCTGGCCGCTCTCCTGCTCGCGGTGATCTGGACCCGGAGGAAGTACGGCCTGGAAGCCGAGATCGTTCCCAAGCATTTCCACGATATCGCCATGCTTACTATGGGCTTCGGCATCGTGACCGGGGACTTCTTCTACACCCAGATGTTTGTCATCTGGTTCGGGAACCTTCCGGTGGAGACCTCCTTCCTGATCGACCGCATGGGCGAAACGCCATGGCGGATGGTGGGAATCCTGGTGCTCGTGCTGTGTTTTGCCCTTCCTCTGGTAGCGTCTTTGAGGAAAAGCCTGAAGGAACGCGCCGCACCGATGACTGTATTCGCTGTGGCCGTGCTCTGTGCCATGTGGATGGAGCGATTCCTGCTGATCGGGCCGTCGCTCACGGGAACCGATTCGATCCTCTTCGGCCCCATGGAGGTCCTCGTGTCCCTCGGCTTCCTGGGCCTGCTGGGGATGACCTTTCTTCTCTTTATGCAACGCGTCCCGCCTATTGCTCTGCGGGATCCGATCTTCGATGACGTCGGGGAGACCCGTTGATGCATGGGAATGAAATGAGACCGGAGCCGAACCGGGAGCGAACGCAGTCGCGCCGTATCCGGCCCGGCGCCGTCCTGCTCTTCCTGCTGATCGGATTCACGATGCTCGTTTTCATGTACCTTTTCTATGTCCAGATGCAGGGCGGCATCGGCCCTGAACAGCCGATCCCTTTTTCCCACCGGCTCCATGCCGGGGTAAAGGCGATCGAATGCCGGTTCTGTCACCCCTTTGTCGAGCGTTCCGCCAAGGCTGGAATCCCGGCGGTGGCAAAGTGCCTCTACTGCCACAACTACATCATCCGGAACCACCCGTGGATTCAGGAAGAGCACCGCTACTACGAAACGGACGAGCCGGTCCCGTGGAAACGGGTGTTCCTCCTATGGGATCATGTACAGTTCCGGCATCAGCCGCACATCCTCCTGCGAGGATTCGAATGCTCGGAGTGTCACGGTGCGGTGGAAACCATGGACCGACTGCCCCAGCACGAATTCAAGATGGGTTTCTGTATCGATTGCCACCGGAAGCACGATGCCCCGGTGTCTTGCTGGCTGACGTGCCATAATTGAGGACAGAGGCAAAGGTGAAAGGAAAAGGAGTGCTGTTTAGGTATTAGGTATTAGGTGTTAGGTATTAGCTCCCAACCCCGCACCCCGAGAATTTTGCATTGGTGGCGGGTAGGGGTGGCCTAATACCTAATACCTAAGAGCCGGAGGAAGACGAGAGATTCGAGGCATGAACAGTTACCAGTCAGCACAAATGGACAAACAAAGCCACTCCACGGCCATCGGTTACATGATCAGTGCGGCCGTCTGGATGGTGATCGGCACCTTTGCCGGGATCACGGCCGGGGTCGAGCTGATCGCTCCGGACCTGCTGGGCAACATCGCCTGGCTCGTGTTCGGCCGGCTGCGCGCCATGCACACGACCATGGTGATGTTCGGCTTTGCCGTGACCATGCTGATCGGCGCCGCCTTCTACATCGTGCCCCGGATGGTCAGGGTGCCGCTCTTCAGCGAGAAGCTCGGCCTGGCCTCCCTGTTCGTGTGGAACGCCTCCCTGGTCGCCGGGGTTGTTGCCCTTTCGTTGGGCCACACGCAGTCGCGTGAGTATGCCGAGATGTTCTTCCCCTCCGACCTCGGGATCGTGGCGGCCTTTGTGCTGATCCTCTGGAACCTGATCGCTACGGTCATGAGGCGAAAGGAACCCGTCCTGTACGTCTCGGTCTATTACTTCGTGGGAGGCCTACTGCTCTCGGCCGCCACCTACATCATCGGCAACTGCATGTGGGCCGGCTGGAAAGGGGCGATCTTCGGCATGCCGGACGCCGTGATCCACTGGTTCTACGGCCACAACGTGCTCGGCCTTCTGATGACCCCGCTGGCGGTGGCTGCCGCCTACTACGTCATCCCCCGTGCCGCACAAGTGCCCTTGTACAGCCACACCCTTTCGCAGATAGGCTTCTGGAGCATCCTGATCATGTACACCCACATCGGGACGCATCATCTCCTCCAGGCGCCGGCGCCCACGTGGCTCAAGCTGATCTCTGTCGTGGACAGCATCGCCATGATCATCCCTGTGGCCACGGTTCTGGTGAACCTCTGGATGACGGCGCAGGGCCGGGTCGGCAAGCTCACCCAGAATCCGGCTGCCCGGTTCGTCTTCGTGGGCACGATCCTGTACCTGGTCGTCTGCATCCAGGGGCCTTTCCAGTCCCTGCCGATCGTGCAGCGAATCACCCATTTCACTCACTGGATCCCGGCCCATGCCCACCTTGCGGTGGTGGGCTTCGTGGGCATGATCGGTTGGGGCACCTGCTATTTCCTCCTGCCGGAGATGACGGGCCGGCCGATCCATTCTTCGAGGTTGGCAAACCTCCACTACTGGCTCATGTTTATGGGCGTGGTCTCCATGATGGTCGTGCTCACCATCTCGGGCCTCGTCCAGGGGCACTCCTGGTATCACGGGGAGGTGGTCTACCGGGTGCTTCCGGCCACGTTCCTGTACAACGTGCTCAGGGTGATGGCAGGGGCCATGATCGTGGTGGCCTCCTGGATCGGGATCTACAATCTGCTCCGGAGCCTTTCGAAGTCGGGGCCGACGCCGGCGGGTGTCGGGGAGGTGGCGCCATGAGGATGAGCCTGGATGTTGTGCTGGCGGGCAGCCTCCTGGTCTTCGCGGCCGTGGTCTCGGTGGTCGTGATCCTTCCGGGCCTGACCATCTCGGACAAGCCTTCCGAGGACTACCGCCCAAGGACGGAACTGGAGAACGCGGGACGGGATGTCTACGTGGCAAACGGATGTACCTACTGCCACTCACAATACGTGCGCTGGATCGACTGGGGAGTGGGCGCCGAGCGGATCGCCCTGTCGGGGGACTACATCGACGAGCAACCGCACCTGCTCGGAAGCGAGCGTACCGGTCCGGATCTTTCCCAGGCAGGGGGAGAGCACCCGGACGACTGGCACGTGGCCCACTTCTTCAACCCGAGGCACACCCGGCCCGAGTCGATCATGCCGCCCTTTGCGTTCCTCGAACCGAACCGGCTCGAGGCCTTGATCGCCTATGTCCAGTCCCTCGGGTTCAAGTACGCCGACGCTCGGATGGAACGGCAGCGGAAGTGGAAGAAGCCGAGTGTCGAGGCCTTCGAAGCGGGGACGGAAGCAAATATCGAGTGGCTGCATGAGAACGTGCCGGAGCCCTGGCGTGAGCTTCCGAACCCATACCCCACCACGCGAGCAGGCCTGGAGAGAGGCAAGAGGATCTATCAGGGGTTCTGCATCGGGTGCCACGGCGAGGTGGGAGACGGGATGGGCCCCGCGGCAGCAAGACTCTATCCACCCCCCTTCAACTTCACGACCCTGAACGGCAGGGGGGCGACGGGCGGGATCCTCTACTACCAGATCATGAACGGAATCACCGGCACGGCCATGCCCTACTTCAAGCGGGAACTGGAAAGCGAGAAGATCTGGGCCGTGGGGGATTACGTGGCCGTCTACTTCATCGGTGAGAGTGACGCGGATACCGAACCGAAGGGCATCGATGCAGCCTACGAGGTCGAGGAGGAGATCAACTTCCGATGACGTTCTATCTGTTCTTCCTGATATATGTGGGAGCCGGCATCCTGATTTGCGGGGCCCTCTTCTACTGGGCGGTCTCGAACGGCCAGTTCAAGGACCAGGACAGGGCGCGGTACTTTCCCCTGGCCGGAGAAGCGCCGCAACCCAAGGGCGCATCCGGTGCGAAATGGCCCCTGTCCATGACGATCTCCCTGGCCGTGATCCTGGGCGCGTTACTCAGCCAGATCGTGGTTGTTCTGGTCATGTCTCTGAGCGGATAGGAGCGAAGGCGTGTTCTACTTCAATCTGTACGGAACGTTAGCGTTTCTTTTTGCCTTGTTCTTCAGCGTCGGGCTCGTCCTGCTTGCCGTGGTGATCTACTACTCGGTCGCCAACTACCGGAAACAGACAAAGGAAGACGGCAGCCCGGATGAGCACGCAGAACCCGGAGTGCCGCTCATCCTCAAGGGCCTTTACCTCGGCGTAGCGCTCTACATACTTGTGGTGACGGTGCTCTTTGCCGTCACGGGGATGCCCATATGAGCGAAAAGGGATCGGAAACTCTGGACAAGGTCAAGACCTGGCTGATCCTTCTCTTGATGGTCATCGGTATCCTGGGGTACGGAATCGCCGTGTACGTGACCATCGGTGACAAGGGGCCACCGGATTGGAATTACGGGGCTATCTCCGATGTTCCGGGGGAGTCCCCATTCTCCACGGAGCCAGTGAAATGAGATTAGCCCTAGGTCTCCCGGCATTCCTGTTCTGTGCCCTGGTTGCCATGGCCTGCAACCCCTTCGATGTCCTCGACGATATGATCACCTACGAGCGCATGAAGGACCAGGAATCGTTCCGCCCCTACGAGGCAAAGATGCCCGGGGTGGTGCCGGGCGCCGTCCCGACTGAAGACGGAAAGTTTGTGGGTGAGGAGAAGTACAAGTCGGCTCCCATGGGAAGCCTGGAGAATCCCCTGCCGGCCGCCGCGGACACGATCGCACGGGGCGAGGTCGCCTATGCATACTTCTGCATCCAGTGCCACGGCTCCAAATACAACGGGGACGGAACGGTGGGCCAGAGCTTTGCCCCCCTGCCCACAGATCTGCGATCCGAGTACGTGCAGCAGATGTCCGACGACGAGCTTTTCCGGTCGATCAGCTATGGCATGATGCGGCACCCGCCGATGTGGTACACGGTGTCTGCCCGGGACCGGTGGTCGTTGATCCGGTGGATCCAATCGCTGGGCGCGAGAGACGAGGCCCTCGAGGTGATTCCTTCGGGTGATTACAAACGATCCGTAGAAGCCATTCCCTGATTCTCTCTGCCATGTCCCCTCCTTGCGAGCCCCCCACTTCCTGCAGGCTCTGCGGGCTGCCCGTTCGCGGCCGCAAGGACGGCTTTTGTTGCCTTGGCTGTTTCCACGTCTTCGAGATCCTGAAGGAGATGCTCGGCACTCCCGACCCGGAGGCCATGCGGGGCCACGCCCTCTTTCGGCAGATGCAGGCCCAAGGGATCATTCCTTCCGACGAAAGCGATCTGGATCGTGTGGACCAGGACCCGCCAGAAGTGCCGGCGGTGCCGGCAGGAGAGGCGTCGGAGGAACGAGTCCTGAAGGTCACCGGCATGTGGTGCCCTTCCTGCTCGTGGGTCATCGAGCGATCTCTGAACAAGAAGGAGGGCGTTGCAGCTGCATCCGCGTCCTTCTCTTCGGATCGCGTCAAGGTCACCTATCTTCCGAGACTTGTGGGCCCTGCCGAAATCGCGGAGGTGATCCGTGACCTGGGATACGGGGTCCGGGAAACGGCCACCGAGCAGGGTCAGGAAAGGGTCCTGCGGACAGAGCTCGTTCGGCTGGGGATCGGGATCTTCCTGACGGTCAACATCATGATGATCTCCTTCGGGATCTACCAGGGGTTTCTGACAGAGTTGTCCGACGCGGCCGTCCGGATGATGGGCGTCCCGATCTTTCTGATGAGCACGGTGGTGGTCTTCTACTGCGGGTTTCCCGTGCTGGAAAGGGCGTTCCATGCGGCAAGGGTGGGGGGCTTCGTGATGGAGACCCTGATCAGCCTCGGGGCCCTTTCTGCCTATGGTCTGAGCGTGTACCAGCTCGTCCGCGGCAGCCTCCACATGTACTTCGACACCGCCAGCATGCTCGTTACCCTGACCCTCCTCGGAAAATATCTGGAGGCTCGAATCCGATACCGGGCCATCCTGGGGGTGGAGGAGATCTACGAGCTGCTTCCCGGAAAGGCCCGGGTCGAGACAGAGGCGGGTGAGCGATATGCCTCCATCGAGGCGGTGGCCTCCGAAGACGTGGTCCGGACCCTGGAAGAGGAGCAGATCCCGGTGGACGGCGTCATCCTCTCCGGGGAGGGCCGGGTCGATGAATCCAAGCTCACGGGCGAGTCCCGGCTTCGGACAAAGAGGGCAGGGGACACGGTCCTCGGCGCCAGCCTGCTCGTGTCCGGTGAACTCCGGATTCGAGTCACGGGCGTGGGTTCCGGCAGCGCCATCGGAAGGATGATCACGCTGATGGAAGAGGCCATGGTGAAAAAGAACCCGGCCGAGCGCCTGACCGACCGCATCATGGCCGTCTTCGGGCCGGTCGTCATCCTTGTTGCCCTTGCGACCGGGGCCGTCCTGACCGCCTCGGGCAATCCCCTTGAAGAGGCCCTTGTCAGGATGATTACCGTCCTGGTGATTGCCTGCCCCTGTGCCTTGGGGATAGCGATCCCGCTTGCGAGAGTGGCCGCCATCGGCAGGGCTCGCAGGGGGGGCATCCTGATCGTCGACAGTGACGCCCTGGAGAAGGCGTGGAGACTGACGGCCCTCGTGATCGACAAGACGGGCACGGCGACCCGAGGGAATTACCAAATCATTGCTGTAGAAGACGGGGGGGAGGCGTCCGGACCGGATGTCCTCGGTCTGGCCGCCGCGCTGGAGGCGGGTTCGGACCATCCCGTGGCCCGTGCGATCCGCAGGCATGCGGCTTCCGCCGGCATGGAGGCAAAGGGGGCCGTCGAGGCAGAGGAGCTTGCCGGTCTGGGGATGAAGGGATTCTACGAGGGCGAAGAGGTTTTCGTGGGAAACGAAGCCTTGCTCGCGTCCGAAGGAATCGAGTTGACTGCGGATTGGAGGGAAACCGCCACGAGGGGGACGGATCGGGGGGAGACGGTTGTCTTCCTGGCGCGGGCACGAGAAGTCTGTGGCATGATTCGGCTCGGGGACGCCCTTCGGGTGGACATGCCCCGGGCCGTGGCTGATCTGAAAGCGAGGGGGCTCGAGGTGCATCTGGTTTCCGGCGACACCGAAAAGGCCACCGGACACGTGGCCGGGTTGCTGGGCATTGACCGGTTCAGGGGAGGTGTCCTGCCCGCGGACAAGGTGGAATGGGTACGCGGTCTGCAACGTGCAGGGCATCGGGTCGGCATGGTCGGAGACGGGGCCAACGATGCGGCCGCGCTGGCCGTCGCGGACGTGGGCTTTGCCACGGGGGATGCGCTGACGGTCACCAAGAACGCATCCGACATGACGATCCTGTCGTTCTCCGGCAGCAGGCTCCTCTCCGCCCTGGACCTTTCACGGCTTGCATCGAGGACGGTCATTACGAATCTCTTGCTGGCCCTCGTCTACAATCTGATCGCCCTTCCCGTGGCCCTTGCGGGCCTGGTCAATCCCGTTATCGCCGTCACCGCCATGCTACTTTCGAGTCTGACCGTGGTGGGTAACTCGGCAAGAATCTCCCGAATGGCTCGCAATGAGGTCCACGGGCAAAGCGCACGAAGCAAGAGGCTGCTCGCAGGGAAAAGGGTCAAGGGTCAAGGGGAAAGGGAAGGTTGAAGAGCTGAAGAAGGAATTCCTCTTCAATACTTGATCCGTCCCTTTCGCCTTTCGCCTCTGCCCTTTCGCCTGGATGATGCGAACAACTTCGCGGGTTGGCATGCCTTGCACACACAACCGCCTACTTTGCCTCCGTCGGGAACCCGGCCTTCTCCCAAGCCTTCCATCCCCCCTTCAGAGCATAGACCTTTGCGTACCCTTTGCCCTTGAGTTCCTGTGCCACACGGGCACTGGTGTGCTCGTTGCCTCAAGAGCAGTAGAAGACCAGTGTCTTGTCCTTTGGGTATTTCTGGGCCCAACTCTGGACGGCCTTCGGATCCTCTCGTACGGCCCCTTTGATCTTGGTCGTACTCTCCGTCCACGAGCTTCCGGCTCGGACGTCCACAACGGCCACTTCCGGGTCGCCAAGCATCCGCTTAAGCTCTTCCGTTGTCATCCTGGGCAGGTCATCTGAAGCGTAGGCGGTTAGGAAGGCCGAGCCCGTCCATAAGAAAGCCGCCGCCATCAACAGAAGTGCTACGATTCCGTATTTCATCTCTATCTTCCCTTCTTCCGGTGCAGGGTTTCGATCCCTACATAGCCTGGTCCCCGTTCCGACGGTCCAAATCGTCGAGGAACTGTTCCCAGCTTCTCCCGCCGGCGGGGATGACACATGTCTCATGGGTCTCGATCGCTTCCTTCAAGCCCTCGATTCTCTTCTCGATTGCCAGGAGCATCTCCTGGTCCGTAGGGTGGGCTAGAACCGCCCCCTCCAGGGCGTTGGTTTCCTCTTCGATTGCCCCCACCCGCTGTGCTACTTCCATGGCCTGCTCATTTGCGTGGCCCATCCCACACAGAAGCAGGATCGTCAACGGCAGGATCAGCATACAGGCTTGTCGCACGGCACCACCCCCTTGGCTTTGGGTTCCTGTTATTGGATGACTCCGGGGTTCCATAGGATCCCGGACAGGGGGAGGACTGGCAGCCTCGCCCCGGAGGTGGTATACAGAGAAGATGGAAAATCATCGGTTGGGAGACCTCGAAATTGTAATCAATAAGCGGGGTTCCAGGGACTACACAAAAGTCAGCTATCCTCTGCGTTACGGGCGTTTCTCCGAAATTGCCTCGTCTGAGATCATCTGCCAGTTCGGCCTGAACGGGGAGTTGAGGTTCCTGCAGGGGCGGGGGCCGAACTGGCCGCACCCTGCCGAATGGCTGAAGCGTACCGCGGGAGGCGACTGGGTCTACTACTCGGCGGGCGAGTACAGGGAGATCTTCGATCTATTCGGCGAGTACTACGTCCCGCGTCTGCCCTATCGGAGCAACTGCATATTCAGGAACGACCCCTTTCAGAATGACCCGGTGAAGGCGGCCCTGCAGGCGTGGGGATCGCTCTGCGAGAGATTGAGGCAATTTCTGCCGGACATCCCGGCCGGGTCGCTCAAGGACTTCGTCCAGGGTGTCTGTGAGAACGACCCGGGAGAATTGCTCAATCGAGCGGAACGGTTTCACTCCCTGCTCGGTGGCCGTTTGACGGTTCTGCCGCCGGACACGCGACACGTGGACTATGACGTCATTCCGGTTGTTGTGGCCGACGGTTGTCTCTATCATTGCGCGTTCTGCAGCGTGAAATCCGCCCGGACCTTTCAGCCGCGAAGCCCGGACAACGTCCGGGCGCAGATCGAGGGGTTGCGAGAGCTCTACGCACGGGATCTCGGCAATTACAACTCCATCTTCCTGGCCCATCATGATGCCCTGGCGGCCGGCGGCGAACCGATCGAGTTCGCGGCGAGCAGGGCCTACGAAACCCTTGAGATAGAGACTTCCCGCATGAAGGGCGCCCGGCTCTTCCTGTTCGGGAGCGTAGATTCTCTTCTCTCTTCCCGAGAGGATGTCTTCCGGATGATCCACGGGCTGCCCTTCCACACGCACATCAATATCGGGTTGGAATCTGCCGACCCGGAGACCCTGGAGGCAATCGGAAAGCCCATCACCGCCCGACTCGTGGAGGAAACCTTCGAGAGAATGCTCGAGATCAACAGAGACTACCCGAACATCGAGGTCTCGGCGAATTTCGTCTGCGGAAGACAACTCCCGCCCGGTCACCTGCCCTCCCTCGTGTCCCTGACCCGGGAGAAGTTGGATCGATATTGGGAGAAAGGCGCACTCTATCTCTCTCCCCTTCTGGACGGGGTGCCCCTGGAAGTAGACGAAAAGAGGCAGCTCGTGAGGGATTTCCGGGAAGTGAAGATGCGGGCTCGGATGCCGACCTATCTCTACCTGATCCAGAGGCTCTAGGAGGCTGTCGATAGACGGCCGCCCATACCGGATTATCAATCCCTTGACTTTCCGGATGAAATGTTGCTGAACGCATGTAGGTCAGATAGGCGCAAGTCGCCGTAGAACCCTGGGGCCGGACCCCGAGAATACGGCATATCCAGTAGGCGATAAAGATGCCCTGATCTTCGGGGACCGCACTTTGAAGGAAGGACAAATCAGCATTCTTTCCGTAGAATTAGTCACACTCGCAATTGTCGACATCTTCTTGGTGCAGTTTTTCATTCTTTTTTTCAGCAAGCCTTATTTTACGCCTGTTTTCGGCTTCCCGATTCCGTCTTCTCTCCACATCGTTATCAAGAATTAATGGAGGGATTTCAACAGGCTTGAAATCAGGGCCAAAAGCCACAAATGTCAAATAAGCAGATGCTGTGTGGTTTTTCTTGCCCGTCAGAAGATCTTCGGTTTCAATCCTCACCCCGACTTCCATGGATGTTCTCCCCACCTGGTTCAAGCTTGCCTTGAAGGTCACCAGATTTCCCACTTGAACCGGATGATAGAAATCCAACCGATCGATCGAGGCAGTTACACATACGGTTCGCGTATGTTTGGTAGCAGCGACTCCCGCCGCATTATCAATCTGTTTCATAATCGCGCCACCATGTACCAGCCCGGCGGGGTTTGCGTCCTGGGGCAGCATCACGTGGCACAACACCACACTGCTTTCTTCAACTCGTTTGCCTTCCATCATCCTCTCCATTCCTCTAAATGTCTGAATTTGTGCCATTCT
>Ga0180429_10000231_pt1 | contig 51030 bp, 39 predicted proteins | sample SS_ome_FD_132428 | JGI IMG/M metagenome (GOLD analysis project Ga0180429, IMG submission 132428) | Hypersaline lake sediment archaeal communities from the Salton Sea, California, USA - SS_1_S_1 metaG | ecosystem: Environmental > Aquatic > Non-marine Saline and Alkaline > Hypersaline > Sediment ... | reverse complement strand
GCGTCCTGCACCGTCTCGATGTCCTCCAGGGTCATCTCTCTCGGCTCTTCTCCGGTGTACCGGGATCTCACGGCAGAGGGCGCGATGGCCTGCTGGCCCTCGATCATGAAGGAAAAGGTGTACCGTCCGCCGTGGAAAAGCTGCACCATGAGCTTGGCGCCGGGCGCGTGGACCCTGTCGGCGAGCTCTTTGAAGGACGGAATATAGGCGTCGTCCATGAGGGAGAGGGCGATGGCCCCGGAGCCGACGAAGTCCACGCCTACCGGGCCGGCGGTGATGATGCCGGCGCCCCCCTCCGCCCTACGCTCGTAGAAGCGAACGTGTCGTTCGTTGAGCTTCTGGTCCATGGAGAACAGGGTTCCCATGGCAGGCATGAGGATCCGGTTCCTTGACTCGATCTTGCCGAGGCGAATCGGTTCAAAAAGCAGGGGAAACATGAGAGACCCTCCTTCTTTCCACTCTTAGTTGTCGGTTTCCGTTGTGTTGGAGAGCGAACACTGGGGGGGAACTCAGGAGGCTGGCTCCCTTCGCGGCGTTCTCTTTCTCGTGGTCTTCTTCTTTTTCTTCATACCGAATCCGGAGATCACGTAGGTCCCGCTGCGGGAATCCACGTTGATCTCGATCAACTCGTGGGTCTGTGCATCTTCCAGAAGATCGCTGAAGGTCCGGTACCCGTGATACCCCTCGTCGAAGGAGGGCTTCTTCCGCTTCATTGTGTCCTTGACCATGGAGGAGTACAGAATCGGCTTGTTTTCCCTCAGCAGGGCCTCCACCGAATCGAGCAACAGCTTGAAGGCCTCCTGCTTCTTCTCCGGCACGTCGGACCGGACGGAAGGCGGATGGAGGGCGGGACGCGCCAAGTCGTCATAGTAGATGAATTCGTCGCAGCTGGTGATCAGCAGGTCGGAGGATGATTCCTTGATTGCCAAACCGATCACGTGCTTCCCGTTTTCTTTCAGCTTGGCCACCAGGGGGGAGAAGTCGCTGTCTCCTGAGACGATCACGAAGGAGTCGATGTGCTCCTTCGTGAAGGAGAGCTCCAGGGCATCCACAACGAGTCGAATGTCAGCGGAGTTCTTGCCCGTCATCCCCCGCTTGGGGATTTCGATCAGCTCCACGCCGGCAGCATGGAAGGCTTGTTTGTAAACCGAATACCGGCTCCAGTCGGAGTAGGCCTTCTTGACGACGATCTTGCCCTTCTCGACGAGCCTTTCCAGGACCTTCTGGATGTCGAAGTGCCCCTCTTTCTTGTCCTTGAGCCCCAGGGCCAGGTTCTCGAAATCGAAGAAGACCGCAAGCGTACGTTCTGATTTGTCTGTTTCTGCCATAAAGTATTTTCCATCTCCTGTAGTGGTTCTTGTTCCCGCCCGGACCGCCCGGACAAGGGTTGAAAGCATCATAACGCCGGGGGGTGACATGCGTCAACAAAATCCCGCGAGGGCCCCCGGGCGAAAGGCCATTTGTTGTAAGGGGGCGTGTCTGCTAAGACTAGAACGTGATGAGTCTCTTCTCCTTCGTTTTCGTAGAGCACTTTGGCCTCGCATGTGGGGCGGCGTTGCTGTTCCTGGTCGGGGCCCTGATCGCCTTCCCCGTGGTCAAGCATGGTTCGACCCGCCTGACCCGGCTGCCCATGATCCTGTTCCGCCTGGTGCGCCGCATGCTCGGCACGAATCCGGGCATGACGCGTCTCTGGTCCCTTATATTCGGGTTCAACGGAACCGCTATGCTCTTGTACATGGCCTCAGGCGTGCATCCTGGGTTTCCGGCGGCCATCTCCCTCTTGACCGGGTACAACATCGCCGTGATTCTCCTCGTCGCCGGAGGGTCGGAGGAACTCGATGGCCTGACCGTTTCCTCTGCTTCCGGGTGGAAGCCCGGCAAATGGGTTGCCGGCGTTTGCGGCCTGGCGGTGCTCCTTCTCGAGTTACCCTGTTTCTGGTATTCCATTGCCATGGGGATTCGTCTCGGGCAGGAGATCGTGGCCGGCCAGACGAGCTATGTGCAGGGAATCCCTGCCCGGCTTCATGCCTACGGGTTCCTCATCCTCCCAGCCCTCCTCGTGAGCGCCCTTTGCGAGGCGATCGCGATACAGGGGTCAGGGATCAGGGACCAGGGTTCAGGACCCCGCCCGCCCCACCCCCTGGTGGGGGGCAGGGGTGGCCTGACCCCCGACCCCTGATCCCTATCCCGAGTGATAATCGCGGTAATTCTCGTAAAGTCGGCGTACATGCAGCTTCGGATCGGTGTCGTATTCCTCCGGCGAGATGTCGATCCATGAAGGCGGCTCGTCGGGGAGGGGACGGCGTTCGAGGGATCCCTGCTCCCTGAGGATGGGCTCGAGATCCTTCGGGCTTCTGTCGCGGCGGTAGATGCCCATGTGGCGCCCTGGAAGATCACCATCCAGTGGAGGCATCTCCCACAGCCCGGGGTCAAAATCGGAGAAGAACGAGATCACGGCTCCCATCATACCCGCCTCCCGCAGGCGTTCCAGGACAGACAAAAAGAAGCCGGCAGCCGCCTGCTCGGAGACCAGAAGCTCTGCCCCCGGTTTCTTGTGCACCCATTCCTGCCTCGGAACCGGCTCCGTAGGGATGCCAAGCCCCAGACACATGACATCCTTCCCCCCGAGCCACTGGGTGAGGATGGCGAGGAAGGGCGGCAAAAGAGCGTTCAACGGGCCCGAGGAAAGCTCGGAGGAAAAAGGGAATGCCTGCATGGAGAGAAAATCCAGATGTTCCGCCGTGTCCTGAGGCCGCAAGACACCCTCCCCTGCGAGGTTCCCCTCGTCCATGCCCAGCGTGATCGGGATGGTCTCGTCCCTGCTCCTGAGTTCCTCGGTCATGACCCGCAGCCACAGGGAGCCTTTCTGCTTGTCGGGTGGGGTGACCACCGAGGAGGGGCTGTTTCCCAGATCCCAGGCCCAAACCGCGGGATGTCCCTGCAGGGCGCCTGCGACCTCGCGAACGAGGAGCACCTGGGCTTCGAGAATCTCCGGATCCTCGTAGAAGTTCCTTGGCAGGTTGGAGCGAACCCTTCTCTGCGAGAAGACGGGGACGGGAAGCTCCCGTTCCCTGGCCCACAAGGCCCAGGGTGGAAGCCAGTTCAGCCCGCACATGTGGCCGGTGAAGAAGGTCGGCAGAACACAAAGGCCCCGCTGGTCTGCTTTTTCCGCCACCTCTACCAGGCGATCCAGGCAAGGGGTGGAAACCTTCCTGGCCCCTGGCTGGAAGTCTTCCCACAAGAGGAAGACCCGCACGATGTTCAGCCCCGACTGCTGGATTCGTTCAAGATCGTCCGCAAGAACGGACTTGTCGAAATGCTGCCACCAGTACATGCCCGATCGGGCAGGCCAGTAGTTCACGCCCAGCACAAATGGCTCAGGTGCGGAGTTGTTCATGCGAATCATGTCCGATTGAGGGGTCAGGGATCAGGGATCAGGGGGCAGGACCCCGCCCAGCCGCCCACGAGACTTGAGGGGAGTGGGGTGGCCTGCCCCCTGATCCCCGACCCCTGACCCCCCACTACCGGTAGCCAGAAATGTAGAGAAACCAAAAGGGAACAAAAAACGGTCCTTCCGGAGGAACTACGTCCGAAAGGACCGCTTCTGTTACTTGAACACATTGAGCTATTAGTACATACCACCCATACCACCCATACCGCCCATGCCGCCCATACCACCCGGAGGCATTGCCGGCATGTCCTTCTTGTCTTCCGGAAGCTCGGCAACCAGGGCCTCGGTGGTCAGCAGCAGCGAGCCGACGCTGGCCGCATTCTGCAGGGCACAGCGAACCACCTTGGTCGGGTCGATGATACCGGCCTTGGCCATGTCGGTGAAGGTCTCGGACGCAGCATCAAACCCGTTGGCGCCTTCGGCGTTCTTCACCTTCTCGACCACGATCGAGCCTTCCCAGCCTGCGTTTCCAGCGATCTGCCGCAGCGGCTCTTCGAGAGCGCGCTTGACGATGTTGACGCCCACCTGCTGGTCTGCCTCTACGTCCAGGCCGTCCAGCTGCGCGATCATCCGGATGAGCGGAACACCGCCGCCAGGGACAACGCCTTCCTCAACAGCAGCCTTGGTGGCGTTCAAGGCATCTTCCACGCGAGCCTTCTTTTCCTTCATCTCGGTCTCTGTGGCAGCCCCGACACGCAACACGGCTACACCACCGGCCAGCTTTGCCAGGCGCTCCTGGAGCTTTTCCCGGTCGTAGTCGGACGTGGTCTCATCGATCTGGGCCCGGATCTGCTTGATTCGCCCCTCGATGGCCTCGGTGGAACCGGCGCCCTCGATGATCGTGCTGTTTTCCTTGTCGATTCGAATCTTCTTGCAGGTCCCCAGATCATCAAGCGAAACGCCTTCCAGCTTGATGCCGAGTTCCTCGGCCACCACCTGGCCACCCGTCAGGATCGCCATGTCGTCCAGCATGGCCTTGCGTCGATCGCCAAAGCCGGGGGCCTTCACGGCGGCACACTTCAGGGTGCCCCGAAGCTTGTTGACCACCAGCGTGGCCAGGGCCTCTCCCTCGATGTCTTCGGCAACGATCACGACCGGCTTTCCGGACTGGGCCACCTTCTCGAGCAAGGGGATCATGTCCTTCATGTTGCTGATCTTCTTCTCGTTGTAAAGAATGTAGGGCTCCTCCAGGACCACTTCCATCTTCTCCGCGTCCGTCACGAAGTAGGGAGACAGGTAGCCCCTGTCGAACTGCATGCCTTCCACCACGTCCAGGGTGGTCTCCATGGACTTGGCCTCTTCCACGGTGATCACGCCTTCCTTGCCGACCTTGTCCATCGCTTCTGCGATGAGGTTGCCGATGAAGGCATCCCCATTGGCCGAAACCGTTCCTACCTGAGCGATCTCGCTGCGATCCTGGGTAGGCTTGGTCATCTTCTTGAGCTCGTCCACGCACATCACAACGGCCTTGTCGATGCCTCGTTTGACATCCATCGGGTTGGCGCCGGATGCGACCACCTTGCAGCCCTCCCGGTAGATCGCCTGCGCCAGCACGGTTGCGGTGGTCGTTCCGTCACCGGCCACATCGCTGGTCTTGCTGGCCACCTCTTTGACCATCTGGGCGCCCATGTTCTCGAACTTGTCCTTCAGTTCGATCTCCTTTGCCACGGTCACACCGTCTTTCGTGACGTTCGGGGACCCGAAGCTTCTCTCCAGAATAACGTTTCTACCCTTGGGGCCAAGGGTTACCCGGACCGCGTTGGCCAGGGTGTTGACCCCCTTCAGGGTGTTCGCCCTTGCTTCTTCTGCAAACTTGATTGCCTTTCCTGACATTTTTACTTACACCTCCGTTTCTTCTTTCTTTAGGCTAAGCCGTTTATTCCTCTAGTCAGCTTGTTGTCCTTGTGTCTGTGCTCGTTTCCTTACTCGATGATGCCCAGCACGTCGTCTTCCCTCATGATGAGGTGTTCCTCACCCTCGATCTTCACGTCGGTTCCCGCATACTTGCCGAACAGGATCTTGTCCCCAGCCTTGACCTCGAGGGCTACCATCTTCCCGTCGTCCAGCATCTTCCCTTTGCCAACGGCCACTACCTGACCCTCTTGCGGCTTTTCCTTGGCCGAGTCCGGAATGATGATGCCTCCCTTTGACTTCTCTTCTTCTTCGAGCCTCTTTACCAAGAGTCTGTCCCCTAGCGGTCTGATGTTCATCTGTCTAGCCTCCTTTTCTTAATGTTGCCAGTTTAAGGGGTTAAGGAAAAAGGTTGTTGTGGTTTCGTTGCTCCGGAAGGGTCTACCTGCATTGTTCGTGGGCGAGGTGCAGAAGATTCCAACAGGAAGGTTCATATTGTCTGCCAGCGGTATTTTAGAACAATGTAGAAGGGTTAGGGTGTATTTTTAGCAAACGGAATCCGCAGTTGCTAACAGTTGAGTAAAGTAATCACTCCCAAAGGCTTGTCAAGGGTTGCCCGAGTTTTTTTTGGATTTCTTGTGGACGCCCCGCCCCTCACGGGGCGGATTTCACGGGTTGTCTCTTCTCCAGCACGAAGATCCGGAAAACCAGCAGGGTGACGCCGACCGTAATCGCGATGTCCGCAATGTTGAAGGCGGGCCACTGGAAGGCCTTGTAGTGGAAGAGTATGAAATCAATGACTTCTCCCAGTCGAATCCGGTCTATTAGGTTCCCGATGGCCCCCCCGAGGACCAGGGAAAGGGCCAGGGGCATCATGACCTCCGATTCTTCGAGTTTGTAAAAGAGAAAGAGGATGATGCCGATTGCAACGGACGAAACCAGGATGAAGAAAGGAATTCGAAAGCCCGCATGGCTGCCGCTAAGGAACCCGAAGGCGGCTCCTGTGTTGCGGATGTAGTGGAGATCCAGGAGGTTGGGCACGATCGGCGTGCTTTCGTAGAGCCGCATCGTCTTGTCCACCCAGATCTTGGTGATCTGGTCAATCAACACGACAAGGCTTCCTACCACAAGGAGCACGTTGTATCGGCGCGGCCACCTCACCTCGGACCTCCTTCGTTCCGTTAGGAAATCTGTTTCAGTTCCTGTACGCAACGGTCGCAAACGGACGGGTGCTCGGAATGTGAGCCCACGGAGGGGCAGTAAACCCAGCACCGGTCGCACTTGTCTCCACGGGCCTTGCCCACCTGGATGGCGAGTCCCGGCACCTCCTCGCTCTGGAAGACGTTCTCCCCCTCCAGCCCGTCTTCGACCGTGACTTCCGACACGATGCAGAGCTGGCGCAGCGAGAAGGGGAAGGTCTCCAGGAACTCGCCCCACCCGTCAGGGGGGGCCACCCGCACCCAGGCATCCAGGGCGTGCCCGATCTTCTTTTCCGTCCGGGCGATCTCCAGGGCCTTGGAGACCTCTTGTCGGAATTGGAAGACCTGTTCCCAGCGCCCTTCCAGGTCGGTGTCCTCCCAGTCCGGGTCCACATCGGGCAGGGAGCAGAGGTGGACGCTTTCCGGCTTGCCCTCGTGGTCCGGGATCCAGTGCCATATGTCCTCGGTGGTGAACGAAAGGACCGGTGCGAGGAGGCGCGTGAGGGCGTGCAGAATCTCGTACAGGGTCGTCTGGGCGGACCGCCTGGCCGGGGCATCCGGTGCGGATACGTAGAGGATCTCTTTGAGCACGTCCAGGTACACGGAGCTCATGTCTACCACACAGAAGTCCAGGGCGCGGTGGTGCACGACGTGAAACTCGTACCCGTCGTAAGCCTGCCGCAGCCTCTCGACCAGCCGGGCCAGCCGGAGCATGGCCCAGCGATCCAGCTCGGATCGCTCGCGGACCGGTACCGCGTGGCACCCGGGCTCGAAATCGAAAAGATTCCCCAACATGAACCGGGCCGTGTTCCGTATCTTCCGGTACGACTCGGAAAGCCGGGTGAGGGTCTCTTCCGAAATCCGGATGTCGTCCCGATAATCCTCTGCAGAAACCCACATCCGGATGATTTCCGCCCCGTAGCGGGAGGTCAGTTCCATGGGGTCGACGATGTTTCCCACGGACTTGGACATCTTCCTGCCCGTACCGTCGACGACGTAACCGTGGGTCAAGACGCTCTTGTAGGGTGCGGTTTCGCGCGTGCCGACCGAGGCGAGCAGGGAAGAATGGAACCAGCCCCTGTGCTGGTCGCTTCCCTCCAGGTACATGTCTGCCGGGTACTTGAGGTTCGAGCGCCTCAGCAGGACCGAGGCGAAGCTCACCCCGGAGTCGAACCAGACATCCAAGATGTTGTTGTCCTTGACGAAGGTCGACCCCTCGCATTTCGCACAGGTCGTGCCTGGGGGGAGAAACTTCTCGGCCGGGTCGGAGAACCAGCAGTCTGAGCCTTGCTGCTCGAAGAGATCCGCCACGCGCCGGATCACAGACCCGTCGAGCAGGATCTCGTTGCAGGAGGCGCAGTGGAAGGCGATGATGGGCACGCCCCACGATCTCTGCCGGGAGATACACCAGTCCGGCCGATTCTCGATCATCGCATAGATGCGCTCCCGGCCCCAATGGGGGATCCAGGCCACTTCCATGATGTTTTCCAGCGCCTTACGACGCAGCCCGTTCGCCTCCATCGAGATGAACCACTGCTCCGTCGCCCGGTAGATGATCGGCTCCTTGCACCGCCAGCAGTGCGGGTACGAATGGGCAAGGCGGTCTTCCTTGAGCAACGCGCCCCTTTCTTTGAGCAGGGCCGTCACGTTCGTGTCTGCCTTGAAGACGAACTGGCCCTGGAACGGGGGTGCCTCTTCTGTGAACTTCCCTGCATCGTCAACAGGCGCCAGGACGTCCAGGCCGTAACGCAGGCCGACCTCGAAGTCCTCCTGGCCGTGCCCGGGCGCGGTGTGGACGCAACCCGTTCCCTGCTCCAGGGTGACGTGTTCCCCCAGAACGACTACGGAGTCGCGCTCGTACAGGGGGTGACGGCAGCGAAGGCCTTCCCACTGGCTGCCCGGCAGGCTCCCCACTTTCTCGAACGATGGGAACCCGAGCTCTTGCATGACCGCCTCGACAAGGTCCTCGGCCATCACGAAACACCGTCCGTCCGGCACCCTCACCGCTGTGTATGAGAAGTCCGGATGGAAGGCCACGGCGAGGTTCGCCGGGATGGTCCACGGGGTGGTGGTCCAGATCAGGACCGAAGTCTTGTCTTTCGGGAGGTCTCCTATCGAAGCGGGCGCATCCGACACAAGGGGGAACTGGACATAGATCGACGGCGAGGTGTGGTCATGGTATTCCACCTCGGCCTCTGCCAGCGCGGTCCGGCACCGGGCACACCAGTAGATGGGCTTCCGTCCTCGGTACACGCTGCCCTTTTCCGCCAGAGTTGCGAACTCCCGGACGATTTGGGCCACGTAGCCGAGATTCATGGTGAGATAGGGCTCTTCCCAGATACCGAGGACGCCCAGCCTCTTGAATTCCCCCTTCTGAAGCTCTATGAACTTGGTGGCGTAGGCCCTGCATTCCTGCCGTATGGAGGCTATGGGGAGATCCTTCTTCCGATCTCCGAGCATCTTGTCGACCTGGTGTTCGATGGGCAGCCCGTGACAGTCCCATCCGGGTACGTACGTGCTGTCCCAGCCCTCCATGAATCTGTGTTTAACGATGATGTCCTTCAGGATCTTGTTCAACGCGGTCCCGAGATGGATGTTCCCGTTGGCATAGGGCGGGCCGTCGTGGAGGATGAACTTGTCCCTTCCCTCGGCCGTCTTCCGTATGCGATCGTAGAGGCGGGTCGTTTCCCATCTTTCCAGGAGTTCCGGTTCCCTCTTGCTGAGCCGGGCCTTCATCGGGAACTCCGTCTTCGGGAGGTTCAGCGTGGATTTGTAACCTTTTGAACCAGCTTCTTTTTTTGACGATCCCATATCCCTGTCTCTCAAGCTCCCGTAGAACCTGCATGATGGCGCTTGTAGGGGTGGATTCGAACGGTCTTCTCAGCGCCGGAGAAAGAACGGAAAATCATAACATCATGAAGAACAAAAGAAAAGAAGGCCCTGTCGCTTTATTCTTCGACCCGGCCGCTGTCGTTGATTTATCGGCCCGCCTACGTTATACAGCCGAAGGATGGGTTTACCTGATCGAATCAAGAGAATGCCCTGATGGATGGTGGGGGTTTCTATGCGAATCGTACGATTTCTGGCGAGGGAAAAGGCTCGATATGGCGTCTTGGACGCCCAGGATGAGATTCAGTCCCTCGAGGGAGGACCGTTCGATCGTCTGGGCTACGATGGGGAGCGGTTCCGCTTGTCGGAGGTGGAATTGCTTGCCCCGTGTGAGCCGTCCAAGATCGTGGGAATAGGCCTCAACTACCGGGATCATGCCCAGGAAACCGGGATGGAATTGCCCAAGGAGCCCATGTTGTTCCTGATGCCGGACACGGCGGTCATCGGCCCCGGCCGGACGATCCGCCTCCCGGAGATGAGCGAGCGCGTGGACTATGAGGGGGAGTTGGGGATCGTGATCGGCCGGCCCGCCTTCCGGATCAAGAAAGAGGCGGCGGCGGACCACGTATTGGGGTACACTTGCTTCAACGACGTGACGGCCAGGGATCTGCAGATACTGGATACGCAATTCACCCGTTCGAAAGGATTCGACACCTTTGCCCCGATCGGGCCCTGGATCGTGACCGATATCGATCCGGGTGCCCTGGACATCGAGACGTACCTGAACGGGACCCGAAAGCAGGGTTCCAACACCCGTCAGCTCGTATTCGACCCTTTTCACCTCGTGCACTTTGTCTCCTGGGTCATGACCCTGAATCCCGGAGACGTGATCGCCTCGGGGACACCCGCAGGCATCGGGCCGATGGTGTCCGGAGACCGGGTGGAGATCCGTATTCAGGGCATAGGGAGTCTGGTGAACGAAGTGGCGTCTTGGGAGTAGGGTCCATGGTGGGTATAGGGTCCGACCGGTCTCAGAGCAAGAGAAACCAGAGGAGATGATTATGACCAAGAGCAGACTCGCCAAACGAATCCTTGATCTGCCGCCGTACCTGTTTGCAGAGTTGGATCGAGCAAAGGCCGAGTTGCAGGCCCAGGGGAAGGAAGTGATCAGCCTGGGGATCGGCGATCCGGACATGCCGACGCCGGAGCCGATCATCGAGGCCCTGAAGCGGGAAGCGCACGAACCTGCCAACCACCAGTACCCGAGCTACGAGGGGCTCCTGTCGTTTCGGAAGGCCGTGGCGGAATGGTACGACGGTCGCTTCGGGGTCGGCCTCGATCCGGTCACGGAGGTGGTCAGCCTGATCGGCTCCAAGGAGGGGATTGCTCACCTGCCCCTGGCTTTTGTGGATCCCGGAGATGTGGGCCTGTACACGGATCCGGGCTATCCCGTCTACCCTGTGGCCATCTCCTTCGCAGGGGGTACGGCCGTCAGCGTGCCGCTCAAGGAAGAGAACGGGTTCCTGCCGGACCTGGAGGCGATCCCGGCCGAGACGGCACGAAAGGCCAAGATTCTCTACATCAACTACCCGAACAACCCGACAGCGGCCACCGCGGACGAGGGCTTCTTCGAGAAGGTGGTTGCCTTTGCCCGGCGCCACGAAATCCTCGTATGCCACGACGCCGCCTACACCGAGATTTCCTTCGACGGGTACAAGGCCCCCAGCTTTCTCCAGGTGAAAGGGGCCAAGGACGTGGGGGTCGAATTCCACTCCCTGTCGAAGACGTACAACATGACGGGATGGCGAATCGGGTTCTGCGTGGGTAACGAAGACGCAGTGGCCGGGTTGGGCAAGGTCAAGACCAATATCGATTCCGGCGTGTTTCAGGCCGTCCAGTACGCCGGAGTTGAGGCTCTGCTGCGTAACGGCAAGATCCCTGAACAGCTGAGCGAGATCTACCAGAAACGGCGAGACCAGGTGATAGAAGGCCTGCGATCCTGCGGCTTGAACCCGTTCGTTCCCCGGGCCGCCTTCTATGTCTGGTGTCCTGTGCCCGAAGGAATGGATTCGAAGTCGTTTGCAGGGAAGCTACTGGCCGAGACAGGCGTGGTCGTCACACCGGGGGTGGGCTTCGGCGAGCACGGGGAAGGGTATTTTCGGATCACCCTCACGCAGTCGGAAGAGAAACTCGAAGAGGCGTTGGTGAGGATACAAGGTGTAGCGAAGGAACTGTGGTAGTAAGTTGCGAGCAGAGAAGCCTGGCAGTTAGGTATTAGGTATTAGCCCACCCCGCCCATCTGTTCGAGGACGAGGAGGAGGACGAGGACGGAGACGATCGAGAGGCCTGGTGGTGGCAAGGGCTGGGAGCTAATACCTAACACCTAATACCTAATACCCAAGACAGCCAATCGGCTCACTCACAGGACGCCCCCGTGAACTCGGCGAAGAATCAGCCCCCACTTCATCTAGCCACCGTCGGCCTGGGCTCCAACCTCGGGGATCGTGAAACCATCCTTCGGGAGGCGATCCTGTGGCTCGGAGCGCAGAGTGGGAACCGGCTGCTGTCCTGCTCGTCCCTGTATGAGACCGAGCCTTTCGGCAAGACGGATCAAGGGTGGTTCCTGAACTGCGTGATCCAGGTCGAGACGTCCCGGGACCTGCAAGGCTTCTTTCACGGTCTCCAGGAGGGGGAAGACCGGTTTGGCAGGGTACGAAGAGAGCGATGGGGCCCCAGGACCTTGGACCTCGATCTTCTCTTCTTTGATGACCTGGTCTATTCCGACGCTGAGCTCACGGTCCCCCACCCGGGGGTTGCGGTCCGGCGTTTTGTCCTGGAGCCTTTGTGCGAGGTCGCGCCCGACCTCGTGCACCCTTCTCTCGGGGAAAGGGTGAGCTCGCTTCTCGGAAAGCTGACGGAATTATCCAGCGTGGTCTGCCTCGGAAGGCCCCCGGTCCGAGAGCCCTATTGACGCGAGCCTGTGAAAGGTGGTCCGGAAACACCCCCTGATGGGCTGGATCCGGCCGTTATAATTTACCGGTTCAATTACACAAATTCAGAATCAAAATATTTTCTAAGTTAGCTATTGACAATCAGACGGTTTTCTATAAAAATATATAACGTTGTTAATGATTTTTGGAGAGCAATCCTGAGCAAATGCCCTTGCTGGGCCGCCAGATCACAAACGAAAAGGGCTTTTAGAAGAAGAAGATAGTTTTATCTGTTTTAGTACCCCGTCTCGAGAATCAAGGGTCCCAAGAAAGAGGACTAGGAAAGGGGGATATCGGTCATGGTAAAGAGAGACAAATCAAACTACATCATCCAGTCAGTTGCCCACGCCTTGGATGTTCTTGAAGAGTTCAAAGGGGATGCGGTCGAACTGGGCGTTACCGAACTGAGCAAGAAGCTGAAGCTTCACAAGAACAATATTTTCCGCCTCTTGGCCACACTGGAGGCACGCGGATATATCGAGCAGAACAAATCGACGGAGAACTACCGGCTGGGCTTGAAGAGCCTCGAGCTTGGACAGACCTTCATCCGCCAGATGGGCTTGCTCCGGCAGGCAAGACAAACCCTGGAGCGCCTCGCGGAGAAGGCGAACGAAACAACCTACCTGGCGATCATACGAAACCACGATGTGATCTATCTGGACGTGGTGGAGGCCAACCAGACCGTAAGGGTTGCCTCACGCGTAGGGTTGAGGCTGCCGCCCTATTGCACGGCAGTGGGAAAGGTCTTGATCGCTTCCGACTCGGAGGAGGAAATCCGCAAGAGACTCCCCGAACATATGGAAAAGAGAACACCGAAGACCCTTATCGATGCGAAGGGCCTGATGGAGCATTTGAAGAAAGTGCATTCCCAGGGCTATGCCCTCGATGATGAGGAGTTCGAGGAAGGCGTGAGGTGCATTGGTGCGCCTGTCCGGGACTATACCGGAAACGTTGTGGCCGCCGTGTCGATTTCCGGCCCCGCTATGAGGATGACCGAGAAGAAGATCGTCGAGGATCTCGTCCAGGCCGTCAAAGACGCCGGAGACGAGATTTCCAGGCGCCTCGGGTACAACATCAGCCAGGAATTGACCGCCTGATCCGGGCCGAACAAGAGAGAAATGGGGCCGGCTCCCAGGCCGGCAGAAAGCTTGCAGAACCAGTCGGTTTCCTGCCGAGACGAGCAGCGTTCGGCTCCGCCGAACAGCCGAGTTGACGTAGCGATCCCTCCGCTTTGTGTCCCCAGATCCTCCGAAGACCCACCCCGTTGTTGACAAAATGACATCGAGGTGATAAAAGTCTGAATGAGTCTTCATTCATTGGTATGCGTATATCATGTGCTTAACCCTGTTTTTCCAGCCTTTATCCCCCCTTTCGACCGGGCGAAACCACGAGTGCGAGCATGGCTGTCAAAGATAAAGACCGTGGCAAACACGACCAGATCATCGAAGCTGCCGTAAAGGTCTTCGCGAAAAAAGGCTTTTATAATGCGAAGGTTTCCGAGATTGCACGGGAAGCAAGCGTGGCAGACGGTACCATCTACCTGTACTTCAAGAACAAAGACGATATCCTGATTTCTCTGTTTGAAGAGAAGATGCAGTTGTGGATAACACGGGTGGATGAAGCGATCTCCAAGGTGGATGATCCGCTCGACAAGGTGAGGGCTTTCGTGGCCCAGCACCTCTTCATGATCGAGGAGCACAAGCATCTGGCCGAGGTGATGCAGATCGAGTTGCGTCAGTCCAGCAAGTTCATGCGGCGGTACGTGCCCGTGAAGTTTCTCGAGTACCTGGACCTCATCGGAAAGATCATCGAGGAAGGGAAACAGGAAGGTGTGATTCGCTCGGATGTGATTCCGGCCATTGCCAAACGAGCGATCTTCGGTGCACTCGATGAGATGTTGCTCTACTGGGTCCTGGCAAAGAAGCCGAAGTACAGCCTTGAGCAGTCCGTCGAGCAGATCAGCCGCTTCTTTATCGACGGCCTCCGAACAAGGGATTCGGACTCCGATCGACAGGACTCCACGCAGTCCGCCTTATAGCAGACATTCGCAACCAAGTTTTGAGTAAAGGAACAGGCGTTTAGCTTTTGGCTAAGTGTACAGGAATACGCATTCAACCTTCCGTTGAATGCTAAGGAGTGGCTAAGGATGGCGAAGGTTTTCGTTGTAACGGGCAACTTTCAAGAAACGATCAGAAGGAGGTAAGGCCGTGGATATCCTGGTTTGCATGAAGCAGGTTCCGGACACAGAGGCAAAGATCGTGGTCAACCCAGAGGGCACCGGAATCGTGACCGACGGGATCAAGTACGTAATGAACCCCTACGATGAATTCGCAGTCGAAGAAGCCCTGAAGATCAAAGAGAAGTCGGGCGGTTCCGTGACGATCGTCTGCATGGGGCCACAGCGGTCGACCGAGGCAATTCGTACGGGCCTCGCCATGGGTGCGGACAAGGGTGTGCACCTTTGCGACGACGCCTTCGAAGGCGCCGACAGCTACAGCACCGCGAAGGCCCTTGCCGCGGCCATCAAGCCCCTCTCCTATGACCTCATCCTGGGCGGGAAGCAGGCCGTGGACAATGACAACGCACAGGTCTATGCGGCCCTGGCGGAAATGCTGGACATCTCCCACGTCTCGATCGTGACGCAGCTCGATGTGGCCGACGACGGAAAGAGCGCCGTGGCCCAGAGAGAGGTAGAGGGTGGGGCCAAAGAGGTGATCCAGGTTTCCCTGCCTGCCGTCATCGCCTGCCAGAAGGGCTTGAATGAGCCCCGCTACGCATCCCTGCCGGGCATCATGAAAGCCAAGAAGAAGCCGATCGATGTCATCGACGTCGCCGCGAGCGGCCTGTCCGCAGACGAAGTCGGCGAAAAAGGGGCCAAGCTGAAGACCGTCAAGTACGCCCTTCCGCCGGAAAGAGAGGCAGGAAAGGTGCTGGAAGGCGAGCCGGAAGAGCTGGCCACACAGGTGGTCAAGCTGCTCCGTGAAGAGGCCAAGGCCATCTGAGCATCTTCATGAGAGAAGAGCTCCTTAGGGCGACAGTCGGGAACTAGAGAAAAATTTTGTATAGGAAGGAGATAGGACGATGCCACAGGGAATCTGGGTGATTACTGAACAGAAGGAAGGAAAGCTCAAGAAGGTAAGCCTGGAGATGCTGTCCAAGGCAAAGGAAATGGGCCAGGAGGTGACGGCCCTGTTGCTTGGGTCCGGGGTGGAAGGGCTTGCAGCGGATCTGGGGCAGTACGGAGCCGACAAAGTCCTGGTCTTTGACGCCGATGTGCTGAAGGACTACAGCACGGATGCGTATACCAAGGTCATCTGTGACGCGGTGAAAGAAGGCGATCCGAGCGTGCTGCTGGGGCCGGCCACCGCTTCAGGGAAGGATCTCCTGCCCAAGGTGGCCGCGCGACTGGCTACAGGGTTGGCGAGTGACTGTGTGGATCTCAAGCTGGAAGACGGCAAGCTCGTGGCCACGAGGCCGATCTATGCAGGCAAGTGCGTGGTCGAGACCGTAACGCCCGACGCATCTCCGCAGATGGCTTCCATCCGGCCGAACGTTCTTGCCGTTGGAGAGGTGGACGCGTCCAAGTCGGCAGAGGTCGTCAAGAAGGACGTGAACGTCAGCGATGCGGATATGAAGGCGGTCCTGAAAGAGATCATCAAGGGCGCCAGCGAGAAGGTGGACCTGACGGAGGCCGCCATCATCGTTTCCGGGGGCCGGGCCATGAAGGAGGCCGACAACTTCAAGCTCCTCTGGGATCTCGCAGACGCACTCGGCGCCGGCACGACGGTTGGCGCGTCCCGCGCTGCTGTGGACTCCGGCTATGCGACCCACGACATGCAGGTCGGTCAGACCGGAAAGGTCGTCAACCCGAACCTGTACATCGCGTGTGGCATCTCGGGCGCGATCCAGCACCTTGCCGGCATGCGGACCTCCAAGGTGATCGTGGCCATCAACAAGGACGCGGAGGCCCCGATCTTCCAGAAGGCCGACTACGGTCTTGTAGGGGACTTGTTCAAGATCGTCCCGCTTCTCACCGAGGAGGTGAAGAAGCTGAAGGCGCAAGATTAGTAAGTAAGATAGACGAGTATAAGTAGGATAGAGGAGACTCTTCAATGACAGAACATTTGCCGGGATGGTATCCGGGCGGCACCCCGACCAATATCCTGACAGCGGTCCTGTTTCTTGGCGCCGTAGGGGTGTTTGGCTATGTAGCCTACAGGCTCTACAAGATCCTGATGCTGGGAACCGCAGAGGACAGGTTCGATCGGGTCGGTGAGCGTATCAAGGGAGTGCTCGTCTTCGTCCTCGGACAGCGACGCGTGATTCGGGAGCCGTCCGGGTGGGGACACTTCGTGATTTTCTGGGGTTTCCTGCTGATTACCGTGGGCACGGTAGAGGGCTTTGTCAGGGGCATGTGGCCGGGATTCACCTACCGGACCCTGCTCGACCCGCTGCATCTGGGCTTTTTGTATCTACCGCTGAATCTCGCGATCGACGTGGTCAGCTTCGGCGTGCTCATCGCCCTTGGCATAGGCCTGTATCGCAGGTACGTGCAGAAGCCCTTGCGGCTGGAGTCGGATGACGCCCACGCAAAGGTCGATGCCACCATCATCATCTGCCTGATCTTTGTCCTGATCGTCTTCATGTTCCTCGCGCGGGGCACCGAGATCAACATCGGGCAGTATGAGGGTTTGCTTGCGATCGGCTCCCCCGGGTGGGCGCCGGTCTCCGCTGTGGTTGCAAAGCTTCTGGGAGGTCCGATTACCACCGATGTCGGACTGGGCCAGCAGCAGGTCTTCTTTGCGATCTTCTGGTGGATCCACAACCTCATCATTCTGGGCTTCCTGGTCTACATCCCCTTTTCCAAGCACCTTCACCTGCTCGGCGCCATTCCGAACGTGTACTTCCGTTCCTTCAAGCCCCGGGGCGAGCTTCCGACCATGGACCTGGAGGATGAGACGGTCGAGAGCTACGGGATCTCGAAGATCGAGGAATACACCTGGAAGCAGCTCCTGGACGAATATGCATGTACCGAGTGCGGCCGCTGCCAGGAGAACTGCCCAGCCTTCCTGACCGACAAGAAGCTGAGCCCGAGCCGCGTCATTCACCACCTGAAGCTCCATTTGAAGGAAAAGGGTCAGATCCTGATCGACGGCAAGCCGGAAGAGGCCCTGAGCGAGAAGGAGAAGGCCGCCCTGGAACAGCAGCTGATCGGGGACGTGGTGAGCGAGGAGGAGATCTGGGACTGCACGACCTGTGGGGCCTGCATCGAGAACTGCCCGGTCTTCATCGAGCACATCCCGAAGATCGTCGACTTGAGAAGATATCTGGTCCTCACGGAAAGCCGTTTTCCGGCGGAGTGTCAGGCCGTTTTCCGCAACATGGAAACGAACTACAACCCCTGGTCCATGGGGTATTCCACCCGAGCGGACTGGGCCAAGGACCTCGACGTGAAGACCTTTGCCGAAGTGGGCGAGGCGGATGTCCTGTTCTGGGTGGGCTGCGCTGGGTCTTTTGATGATCGAGCAAAGCTGATCAGTCAGGCCATGGTGAAGATCCTCAACGCCGCCGGGGTCAGTTTTGCCATCCTGGGCGAGGAGGAGATGTGTTGCGGTGATTCGGCACGCAGGATGGGCAACGAGTATCTTGCACAGACCTTGATGTCGGGCAACGTGGAAGTGATGGGCAATTACAAGTTTAAAAAGATCGTTGTTACCTGCCCCCATGGCTACAACACCCTGAAGAATGAGTATCCGCAGTTTGGAGGCAATTACGAAGTCCTCCATCACAGCGAGTTCCTGCTCGAGCTCCTGCGGGCCGGCAAGCTGCCTCTGCCCAAGGGATTGAACGGCAACGGTCTGGTCACCTACCACGATTCCTGCTACCTGGGGCGTTACAACGATGTCTACGACCAGCCCAGGGAGCTGCTTTCCGCCATCCCGGGGGCAAAGCTCGTCGAGATGGACAGGATCCGGCACAAGAGCTTCTGCTGCGGTGCAGGGGGAGGCAGGATGTGGATGGAAGAGACCGTGGGGGAACGGATCAACGAAAAGCGGTCCGAGGGTGCTATCCAGTCAGGGGCCAAGACCGTAGGCGTTGCATGCCCGTTTTGTTTGACCATGTTTGAAGACGGAATGAAGGCAAAGGGAGAAGAGGAGAATATTCGGGTTGCGGACATCGCGGAACTGATTGCTGCAGATCTCTAGTGGATGCGGAGCCCTCGATACTACGCGGATGCGGAATCGTTCGAGAACAGTTGACCCGAGGGCGGATGGTGCTCGTACTGGAAGGAGGGATCCCTGGAGGCCTCTCTATTGTTGAAGCAGAATATGTCCCCGTGAACGTTGCACAGAGGCCTTTCGAGTTCGAGGATCCTACGATGCGCAGATTGTACAGCTACTGAAGGGATTCCTCCTTTCTTCTTTCTCTCCAAGCCTTTTGTAAAAACCGCTGCTTCCCCTCGGGGAGGACAGCGGTTTTTTTTCGCGAGCGCCTTGCATGGCGCGCTGCGCCAAGGACGGCGCTCGCAGGCGAAAGGTGAAAGGGCAAAGGCGAAAGGACACCGCACCCATGGACACCAGCCAAACGTACCGGATTATATACCTCTTCAGCACTTGTACCATCCCTTGACCCTTTGCCCTTTTCCCTTGACCCTCTGGGGTGGTCGGGAAGGGAAGGGCTTGTTGACGAAACCCGGGATTTCCTATAGATTTTCTGATGCTTTCAAAGGGTAGAGGAGACGTATGATCTCCGAGGCTACGATCGGCGAGATGTTCTGGAGCCGGGTGCGGCAATACGGGCCCCGGGCGGCGCTTTGCGTGAAGCGAGACGGTGTCTGGCAGGATATCAGCTGGGAGGAATGGGGGCGAAACGTAAGGCATTTTGCCATGGGCCTGATGGTGCTCGGACTGAAGGAGAGAGAACGAGTGGCTCTCCTGAGCGAGAACCGGCCCGAGTGGGCCTACGTGGACCTGGCCGTACTGTCCGCCAATGCGGTGGATACCCCGATTTATGCAACCAACATTCCCGAACAGGTCGAGCATATCGTCAAGGACTCCGGGTCTCGGTTCATCGTCGTTTCTACGGAACAGCAACTGGCCAAGGTCCAGGAGATCAAGGCCGACGTTCCGGACCTCGAGAAGGCGATCTTGATCGACCCGGAAGCGGAGCACCCGGAGGATTGGATTCTCACGTTTGCCGAGGTTCTGGAGCTCGGCGAGGCCCAGGGCGATGCGACTGCCTTTGAGAAGCGGCTGGAGAACGTGGAGGCAACCGACCTCGCGACCCTGATCTACACCTCGGGGACGACAGGGGCCCCGAAAGGGGTGATGCTCACCCACAACAACTTTCTCGCGAATGTCCAAGGGGCCCTGGACGTGCTTCCCCTCAGCGAGTCCGACCTGGCCCTGAGCTTTCTCCCCCTGAGCCATTCCTTTGAACGTCTGGCAGGCTACTACGCGCTCCTTGCGGGCGGCGGAACGATCGCCTACGCGGAAAGCATCGACAAGGTGCCGGACAACATCCAGGAAATACGTCCCACGGTCATGTGCAGTGTGCCGCGCCTGTACGAGAAGATGCACGGCCGGGTGCTTACGACGATCGAAACCGGTCCTGCCCTGAAGAAGAAGCTGTTCTCTTGGGGGATGGGTGTGGGCGGTGAGATGAGCAAGCGAATCACCGCCAAGAAAGAGGTGCCCGGGGTCCTCAATCTGAAACACAAGGTGGCGGACAGGCTGGTCTTCGAGAAGCTTCGGTCGAGGATGGGAGACCGTCTTCGTTTCTTCATCTCCGGTGGAGCGCCGCTGGCGCGGGAGATCGCCGAGTTCTTCCATGCGGCGGGCATTCTCATCCTGGAAGGCTACGGGCTGACGGAGACCACCCCCGTGATCAGTGCAAATCGTCCCGACGCCTACAAGCTCGGTTCGGTCGGGCAGCCCCTGCCCAACCTGGAGGTCAGGATTGCCCCGGACGGTGAGGTCCTGGTGAAGGGGCCGAGCGTTATGAAGGGCTACTACAATCGTCCCGAGGAGACCCGGGAGGTGTTGACCGAGGACGGCTGGTTCGCCACCGGGGACATCGGCTACCTCGATCAGGACAATTACCTCTATATTACCGACCGGAAGAAGGACATCATCGTCACGGCCGGCGGAAAGAACATCGCTCCCCAGAACGTCGAGAATCTCCTCAAGTTGAATCGGTTCATCGAGCAGGTCTGCATCATCGGAGACAAACGGAAGTACTTGACCGCCCTGATCGGTCCGAGTTTTTCGGAGTTGGAGGACTTTGCACGGGAGAACGGAATTCCCAGCGAGCCCCGGGAACAGCTCATCGAGCACCCGCGGGTCCAGCACCTTTTTCAGGAAGCCATCGACGAGGCAAACGCACAGCTGGCCAGATATGAGAGCATCAAGCGTTTCTCGGTCTTGCCCGTGGAATTCAGCCAGGAGACGGGAGAGCTTACCCCGACTCTGAAGGTCAAGCGAAAGGTTGTGGGGACCAAGTACCAAAAGCAGATCGACCGGATGTATGCTGAATGATCGATTCCTTGCGTAGCGCCAGCAGCCTGTTCCGCAGCCGAAGGACCTCCTGCCTTCTACTGGTCGTCCTCGTCATTCTTGCGGCCCCGGTTTCCCCGGCCAGGGCCAGCTTCTTCAACACCTTCGGCGCAAACGCCAGGGGCATGGCGCTCGGCAATGCCATGGCAGCCATCTCGAAGGGCTGGGGCTCGCTTTATTACAATCCTGCCGCACTGGCCCTTTCCGAGGACATCGAGTTCTCTGTCGGGGTCTACAGCGCGAACCCTTCGATCAACACGGAGTTTGCCCAGGGCCCGGACCAGGATCTCGCACAGTTTCCCAGGCAGCCCCCAAGCCTGGACACTCTTACCGGCCCTTCCTTCGGCCTCGTGCTGCCGATCCAGCGGATGACGCCCAAGCGCCTTCCCATGCCCTGGGCGATCGGGTTCGGCGTCTTTCTGCCGCGACAGGCGCTGGTCACGACGCGGGTGATCGATCAGACATTTCCTTTTGATGTCGTGTTTCAGGAGCGCAATGCCAGCCTCGCCTTCCATTTCGGGATCTCCACCCGAATCACCTCGGCCGTCTACCTCGGTGTCGGTCTGGTCTCCCAGTTCGTCACACCGGCCAACGTGCAGCTTACCGAGACCGCGGACAGCCCGGTCGAGCTGACGGCCCGCCTGGGGGGCCCCTCCCTGCTGGTAGGCGTTCTGCTGAGGCCGATCGAGAAGCTCCGGATCGGCCTGGTCTATCGTCAGAAGACCAAGATCGAATCGGACTGGAACGCCCTGGTCCAGACACGGATCCCGCTGGGGGAAACCGGCTTCGCCCTGTACCAGCAGAGCACCCTGGAACGACACTATGTGAGCGGTTACAATCCGGAGAACGTGTCCTTCGGCGCTGCCTACCGGATTACCGAGCGTTGGAGAATCACCGGCGAGGTGACCTGGAATCGTTGGAGCAGCTACAGCGGCCCACTCGGCGACCCGCTGGACCCCAAGTTCAACAACACCCTGGTTCCCCGAATCGGCGTCATCTACCGGATTACCAGGAAGATCAAGGTAAGGGGCGGGTTCTACTATGAGCCCACGCCCGTCACGAACCAGGCGACCGGATTCTATCCGATCGGAAACGACCGGTTCGTTCCTTCCATCGGCGCCGGCTACACCTTCGACGCTCCCTGGGGCATTCTCGCCAAGCCCGTGACCGTGGACGGCTTCTTCCAGTACCACTTCCTGAAGAGCGAGTCCTGGAACCGGGCCGTTCCCGACAACCCCTTCACGAGAAACCCGGACCTGACCTCGAGCGGCAGCGTTTACAATCTGGGCGTGGAGTTGACGTTCAGATTCTAGTGCGATCCCCGGCCCCATCCGTCATTCGCAAGTGAGGGGCCCCTGTTACCTCCTTCGAACCTTGCGGAGCAGGATGATTCCTGCCGGTACTGTAAGAAAGAGAAGATAGTTCATTCCAGCAGAGCCGGAGCCAGAGTCCGGCGTGCCCACCGTCGCTGCCGGCCTCCACGCAGGCTCAACGGATCCCGAACCAGAGGTCAGAAGCAATGTGCCGTCACCGCCGTGGTGCCCCACATATACCGTTCCCGATTGGCCGACGGCGATCGAGGTGTCCACTCCGCTCCCCTGAACGCGGTTGCACAGGTTACTCAGCACCCAGGAACCCGAGGCATTGGTCGTGTAACGCAAGTTGCTGGTGACAGGCTCGCGGTGACAGATGTGGATCGTCCCGAGGCTGTCCACGGCGATGGAGGCGTCCTCGAAGAATTCCAGGCCCAATATGGAGGTGTGGACGGTTTGTGTGACCCAGACACCCGAGGCGTTTGTCGCATAGCGTAGGCAAGGGTGACCATCGATGTAGCTCACGTACGTGATGTGGACCTTGTCCGAGTCGTCAAGGGAAACGGAACAGTGGTCCCAGGCCGTCGAATCCAACTCGGTCGTCACCCACGCGCCCGAGCCATTGGTAGCGACCTTCAGACCGGCACTGGCCCTGTAGCCGATGTGGACCTTGCCCGAGCTGTCCAGGGCCATCGAGTTGTCGGCCCCGCCGGAGGCATCCACGGTTTCCGTAACCCATCCTCCCGAGGCGTTCGTCCCATACTTGAGGCCGTTCGATGTGTAGCTGATATGAATCTTGTCTGCGCTGTCCAAGTCGATCGAGACGGATCTGTTTAGCGTGCCGGGACAGGAATCCACGGTGACCGTCTGCCAGCTTCCGGAGGCGTTGGTCGCAACCTTGAGGTCGGCGTCATCCCTATGCGTGCCGTATGCGCGGAGATAGCCGATGTGGACCTTGCCCGAGCTGTCCAGGGCGATGGCCGTGTCCTCGGCAGTGACGGGGTCTACGGTCTCCGTGACCCATCCCCCCGGCGCATTGGTGGCGTACTTGAGTGCCTCGCTCCCGTCATCGGCGTAGCTGAGATGGGCCTTCTCCGAACCGTCCAGGGCAAGGGATGCCCGCCCCCCCAGGTTCCCCACCGAATCCAGGGCCATGGCCGCCCATGGGCCGGAGGCATTGGTTGCATACTTGAGGGACCGGTTCTCGTAGTCATGAAAGCCGATGTGGAGGGCACCCGAGCCGTCCAGGGCGATCGAGCAGTATTCCCCGATGGGCGAGGCGTCCACCGGCTCCGTCACCCAGGCGCCGGAAGCGTTCGTGGCATGTCGCAGGCCGCCCGTCTCCCCCTCGTAGCTGATGTGGGCCTTGCCCGCAATGTCCAGGGCGATCGAAGTGGTCCCATAGTCTGTGGAGGCCACGGTTTCCGTCATCCATGAGCCGGAAGCATTGGTGGCATACTTCACGGTCTTGTTCAGGGATTGGGAGTAGCTGATGTGGACCCGGTTCGACCCGTCCACCGCGATCGAAGGGCCCCAGGCATATTCGGGATCCAGAGTTTCCTTTGTCCAGGATCCCGAGGCATTCGTTGCATACTTGAGTCCGCCCCATCGGTAGCTGATGTGGGCCTTGTCCGACCCGTCCACCGCGATCGAGGTGTAGTTGTTCAGCACCTCGGGCCACGAATACGGGCCCGAATCCAGGGTCACCTTTTGCCAGGAACCGAACGCGTTGGTGGTGTAGCTGAGGTACATCGTATCCATACCCACTGTGCTCAGGTAACTGATATGGACCTTGTCCGAGCTGTCCACGGCAATCGAGGTGCTGGAGCCGGTCGATCTGAGAGGGTCGACGTGTACGACACGGGTCAGCCAGGCCCCCGAGGCGTTGGTGGCATACTCGAGGCCCGCATCTCCCTTGTAGCTGATGTGGACCCGGTCCGCGCTGTCCACAGCGATCGAGGCATGACTTCCGATGTCGCCGTGTGTGGTGCCGTCAATGATGGTGCTCACCCACGTCCCCGATGCGTTCGTGGTGTACTGAAGCCCCCCCAGCGATTCGTTCTGCGAGCAGATGTGAACGAAACCGCTCGAGTCCACTGCCAGGGATGCATACTCTCCTCCGCTCCCGCCGGTCGGGATGTGATCCACCACCTCGGTCACCCACCCAGAGGCGGGCGGACCAGAGGTCGCCACCAGGAGAACGGTAAACAAGAATGCAAAGCTTATTCTTCTCATGCCGTGCCCCCTCTTTCTTCGTATCGTCTGCTCCATTGCAATTTCCTCGGTTCACCTCACCGGGAAAGTCTTTGTCGACTCCTCAGGTTCTTCCGAATGAGGATGATTCCGACGGGTATGGTGAGGAAAAGAAGATAGTTTGGGAAGGCGGAATCGCCCCGGGATTCGCTCGCCACGGTCGAGGCCGGGCCCCAGCCGGAGGAGGGCGGGGGCGGTGTTCCTGAGGTCAGCAACAGGGTTCCGTCGGAACCGTTGTGGCTGATGTACAATATACCTGTTGCGCCGACGGCGATGGAGTTGTCATATCCTAACCAACTGGGGTCTTCATTATCGGAGGCCACCCATGTTTCCCACCGGCCCGAGGCGTTTGTTGCATACTTCAGGGCGGGCAGCGTGACGAAAGGAATCACGAAGCCGACTTTGCCTATGTAGCTGATATGCGCCTGGTCCGCCGCGTCCAGCGCTATCGAAGAAACCCCTATGTGATCCAACGCTGAGTCCACAGCTTCCTTGACCCACGCGCCCGAGACGTTGGTCGCAACCTTCTGGTATTGACCCAGACCTGTGTAGGATATGTGGACCTTGTCCGAGCTGTCCACCGCGATCGAGCAGTAATAGCCTTCGGCAGAATCCACGATCTCTGTGGCCCACGCGCCCGCAGCGTTCGTCACGTAGTGGAGGCTGCCTCCCTGATAATGCTGAAAGTCGGAGTAGGCTGCGTGGACCCTGTCCGAATGATCCAGCGCGATCGAAAGGTACTCCCACAGCTCTCCGGCACCGACGGTTTCCGTGACCCACGCGCCCGAGGCATTGGTGGCATACTTGAGGTTTCCGTAGCCTATATGGATCTTGCCCTGGCCGTCCACGGCGATCGAGGACCGCGATCCATAGCCGGGGTCTACGGTTTCGGTCACCCATGCGCCCGAGGCATTGGTGGCATACTTGAGGGTCGGGGCCGAGCCCTCAGGGTAGCTTATATGGACATTGCCCGAGTCGTCCAGCGCAATCGATGTGGACTCAACCTGATAGGGCCCCACGATTGCGGGCCCCACGGTTTCGGTCACCCATGCTCCAGACGCATTGGAGGCAACCTTCAGGGTATCGTTCGCATCGTCGCAGTAACTGATGTGTACCTTTGCCGAGCCGTCCAGGGCGACGGAACTGCCCAATCCCAGATCCCCAACCGAGTCCAGGGCAGTCATCACCCATGCGCCCGAGGCATTTGTGGCATACCCGAGGGAAGCCAATATGTGACCGTAGATGGTGTAGCTGATATGCACCTTGTCCGAGCTGTCCACGGCGATGGAGGGGCGGTGGCCATCCGGGACCAGAGTCTCCGTCACCCACGGGCCGGACGCATTGGTGGCATGCTTGATGCCGGCTGCCCCCTTGTAGCTGATGTGGAGGTTATCTGAGCCGTCCACGACGATGGAGGGGTTCGTACCATCCGTGTCCACGGTTTCCGTCACCCAGGGCCCCGATGCGTTCGTGGCATGCTTGATGCCGGCTCCCCCCGAGTAACTGATGTGGAGGTTGTCCGAGCTGTCCACGACCGTGGAGGGGTACAGGCCATCCGTGTCCACGGTTTCGATCACCCACGGGCCCGATGCATTGGTGGCATGCCTGATGCCGTCCGTTGCAGGATAGCTGATGTGGACCTTGTCCGAACCGTCCACAGCGATGGAGCACAACCCCAGGGCAGCGCCGACATCAAGTTCTACAGGCTCCGTTACCCACGGGCCCGAGGCGTTGGTCGCATGCCTGAGGTTATATTCATGCCCGTACCCGTAAAGACCGGTGTCTTGGACATAGCTGATGTGAGCCTTGTCCGCGCTGTCCACGGCGATGGATGTGCAGTGCGACAATCCCCCGAGAATGATATCCATATGCACATGGGTAGTGACCCAGTCGCCCGAGGCATTGGTTGCATACTTGAGGAAAGAGCCAGTGCCGTAGCTGATGTGGACCTTGTCCGCGCTGTCCACGGCGATCGACGTGATGCTGTCTTCGCCGATCCAGTCCAGGAGAATCGTCTTCCACGCGCCTGAGGCGTTGGTCGTGTATTGAAGGTCATGGAAGGATTGGTTGATGGATGAGATGTGAATGGCCCCTGTGGAGTCCACCGCAACGGCGGAACCTTCCCCTCCGCTCCCTCCGGTGGGCTGCTGGTCCAGTACTTCGGTCACCCAGGCGAAAGCGGTTGGATTCGAGAGCAGCACCAGAAGAACTGCGAACAGAGCCGAGAAGGTCGACCTTTTCATGTGGCACCCCCCACCTTCTTTTTGGACTAATCAGAATGACTTTCTAGTAATCCTAACATGATGCCGGCGGAAAGATAAAGCAAAAAAAGGGGGGTGCTACGGGGCGCTCAGGCGCCCTCGCAATGTCCACCATTGGAGCGAAAAAGGTGTCAGGAACCTTTCTTGCCGATTTCCAGGACGAGGATGACGACGAACGAAGATAACGAATGGAACAGGGTCCCCGATTTTCGCCCCTCGGGGTAGCGTGTGCCATTCCTTTCGTTGCTCACGCCTCGCCGCGCGAGAGATGGGGGCCAGGGGGGGTAGGCCTTTGTCCTCTGACCTTTCACCTTTGACCTGCTCTTGCCTGATCCCTGATCTCTAGCTGTGTTCGGTACGCTCGATGAGGTGTTCCTGCACGCGGGGGGATTGTTCGACGAAGTAGGCGCTGTAGCCGGCGACCCGGACGACGAGGTCACGGTGCTCTTCCGGCTTCTCGCGGGCATCCACCAGAGTCTGCTTGTCGACCACGGTGACCTGGAGCTGGAAGCCGCCCAGGTCGAAGTAGGTCTTCATGACGTCGATGAACCTGCCGATGTTCTTCTCTTCGAACATGTGAGGATTGAACTTCAGGTTGAAGATGCTGCCGTTCTCCATCAGGTGGTGGTCGAGCTTTGCGACCGACTTGATGGTTGCCGTGGGGCCACACCGGTCGCAACCGCGAGAGGGAGAGACGCCCTCGGTCAGCGACTCGCCCGCGCGACGTCCGCTCGGCAGGGCGCCCACGAGCCCTCCCAGAATCATGGCCAGCTCGATGGACCAGATCCCCGGATTGTACACGCTTCCCCAGTAATCCCGGTGCTTCTTGACCTCTTCGAGGAAGACGGTCGAGCTCGCCCGGGCGATTTCGTCCACGTGGTCGTCGTCGTTTCCGTACTTGGGCGCGTTCAGGAGCATACTTCGCAGGCGTTCGTTGTCGGCAAAGTCGTTGGACAGTGTGTCGACCAGCTCTGCCATGGTGACCCGCTTCTCGTCGAAGACCAGCTTCCGGATCGCAGCGAGCGAATCAGCCACATCGGCCACCCCGATGCCCTCGATGCCGGCGAAGTAGTACTTGGAGCCGCCGTTCGTCAGGTCCAGTCCGGTCTCCATGGAGTTGTCGGTGATGGAGGAGAGAAAGGGGATGGGCCTGAGCTTCTCGTGCCCCATCTCGATGGCCGACACGGACCGGTTGAACTGTGTCATGGCGAAATGGACCTGTTTCGCATACGCCTCGACAAGCTCGTCGTAGCTGGAAAAGGCCCGTGCGTCCCCTGTTTCCGGGCCTACCTGGGCGCCGAACACGGCACACCGCCCGTTGTGAAGGGCCAGCTCGAGGCATTTGGCCAGGTTCACGAAGCCGATGCTCGAGGGGCCGATGGATGTGCCCGCGTTTCCCATCTCGATGCACCCGATGTTCGAGTAGTCGTAGGCGTCCCGCTCCTCGAAGCCGAGCCGGGAGAGGGCGGGAATCATGACCTCGTCGTTCATGATGCCGGGCTGGCCCTTGCCCGTGCCGATCACCCGGGCGCACGCCTCCCGGAGTGCGTCCGGGGAGTTTTCGTGCAGCCTCAACGCAAGCGTCGGATGGCCGAGCCGGTTGTTCGCGTGGGCGTGCAGGATCAGGTAGGTGAGCTCGTTCGTGAGATCCCGGCCGGCCGCGTCCTTGCCGCTCAAGGTGATGGTCACGAGGTTGCCCCGCTTCGGGTAGAACAGGAGCCCTTGCTGCCGCCCGCTGTAGAGCCAGGAACTCTGGCCGAGCCGGACCATGATGTTTTCCAGAAGCTCGACGACGTCCTCCCTGGAGTAGATGCCCTCCTGCACGTCCCTCTGGTAGATGGGGTAGAGCCACTGGTCCATCCGGCCCGGGCAGATCGAGATCTCGCACGATTCCATCTGGTTCGCCACGAGCATGAACAGCATACACTGGAGCGCCTCGAAACAGTTGCGCGCCGGGTGCTCGGGCACCCATCGACACGCCTCGGCAATCCGCACCAGCTCAGCGTGTCGCCGCTCGTCTTTCTCCTGTCCGGCGAGCTCTTCGGCGTGTTGTGCACATCTCTTCGCATAGGCGATGAGGCCATCCACAGCGATGCCGACCGCCCTGTAGAAGAGAATCTTCTTGGGCGCGAGGGCATTCTCGGGGTGCGCCTCCAGTTGCTCTGCTTTCCGGAGGGCCTCGTTGCGGATGTCGCCGAGGCCACGCTTGAGCCCCCTCTCGATGTCCACGATCACGTGGCCGATACCGGCCAGCATGTTGTAGGCGAAGATGAGTCCGTGCTGGTGAACGAGGTCGTCGTCTTGGGGCTTTGCCTGGTTGTAGTCGTCCTGAAGGGAGCGTCCGTGCCAATACTCGGCCATCCCCCTGAGTTCGGCGATCTCCTCGTCGCTGATTTCGACCGGGTTGATGTTGAACGTGCTCGCCTCGTCCCAGGCGTCCTCGTCCAGATAGGTCGAGGAGAGTTCGGGGTAGAGCTGTGAGCAGAGCATCTTTCCGCCCGCATAGCCGGCGAAGAGGTCGCTCTCGTCCAGAACCAGGGTCACCTTCCCGAGGTAGTTGCGGAACGCCTTGGCCATCCGGAGCACCTGCGGCTCCCCTTCCGTTTCCCTGAAGCTCTCGGTGAAATAGCGGGCGCGCTCCACGCAGATGCTGAAGGGGGTGTGGAAGAAGGCCTCGCGCCTCCGGCGGTTGCGCTCCGTCGAGGGCCCGGGCTGTTCGGCGATGAATCGCACGAATTCGGTATTCCCGTTGCCCATGGCCTCTTCCAGGGCGGCGATGAACCTGGATGTCTGCGCCGCTCCCCTGTCGGTGTCCCTTTCGAACCCCGTGGTTGCCGTCATTGCATCACCTCCTCGTCCAGGTCGTCCCCTCGAACGCGGCCTCTCGCGTCCATTCCGTAGAAGACCATCTCGAGGGACTGCTTGATCAGGTCCTCGAGGGTGACACCCATGACCATCACGTTCTCTCTCGCAGCAAGCGTGACGAGTCCGTCCATCAGCCCCCAGAGGACATTGGTTGCCTTCCATGGGTCCATCGGAGTGAGCTCACCGCTGTCGGTCCCTTCTCTGATCACGGTCTCGATGATCTTCAGCAGCTCGATCGCCTTCTCGTCCAAGAGGGAACTCATGTCGTTCCGCACCTTGAGTTCGGCTTGGTGCATGTGGATGAAGGCGAGTATCTCGAAATACTCGGTGTGGTTCTTGTAGAAGCGATAGTAAGCGTGGGCGATGGCCGAGAGTCGAGCAAGCGCGCTCATGCCCGGCCAGGAAACAGCCTCCTCCGCCATGCCGCGGAAAAGGTCGATACCGTCGGCATAGAGGGTCATGTAGATTTCCTGCTTGCTCTTGAAGTAGAGATAGAAGGTCCCGGTGCTCACGCCCGCTCGTTCGGTGATCTTCTCGATCGTGGTTTCGCGGTAGCCCCGGGTGAAGAAGAGTTGCTTGCCTGCGTCCAAGATCAGGCGCTTCCTCTGTTCCTTGTCCTCTACGGTGCGCGCCCTGGTGCTCAACGAACGAACCTGTGCCACCTTTTCTCTCCAATCTATATGAATTCTATTCATTTAAACTGTACAACACCATGGAATTCTCTGTCAATATAAATATACATTGGTGAATGACGTTCAAATAGGGTCCTCCAATCCCCCCTGCGTGAATGTTCCCCAGAACCCGGGTAGGGGAGGGTTCGTCTAAATAGGTGAGAGGACCGAAAGGGCAGCCCATGAAGACGCGAGAGGAGAGAGAGGGGCGAGCGGGCCGCGCTGCACTCGGACCGACCGGTTCGAGGAGGCGGGCGCTGCTGGCAAAGGTCCACATCGCCAAGAAGGAACTGCGGATGTCGGCACCGGACTACCGGGCCCTGTTGATGGGCGAGTTCGGCGTGCCCTCGGCAACGGAGCTCTCCACGAAAGAAATGGAAAGGCTTCTCGAGCACTTCGTCGGTCGTGGGTGGCGGCCCAAGGTGCGGAACGATCGAGGGCCTTCTTCTTTGGTGAGGCGGCGACGATGGCAGGTCTTCGCCCTCCAGTCCCGGGCCCGTGAAATTCTCTCGAGACTGGAAGACAGGGACGAACGCAGATTGCAGGGCGTCTGCGAGAAGATCTGCGGGACCAAAGACCTTGCCTCGTGTCGGGACATTGGAAAGCTGCGAAGGATCCTGGCCGTGCTCGATGGCATAAGGAAGCACGAGCCGAGCCCTGGTTCCACGCTTCACTGAGACCTTTCGGGTCTTGCGCCCCCCCCCTTTCGCCTTCGATCGCCTTGCTGCGCAAGGGTTTTCGGCGGCTGTGAACCTTGATTATCCCACGTGATTTCAATATACTACCAGCTTCGCCAGGCGGCACTCTTACCTATCCTCTCCGGTACCACTCGTGCGCAAAGCGGCTCGTGATCCGGAGACGGCCCTGTCATGGAATCGGAGGAAAAAGATGAACTGGGTTCTGGACACCCTGAAGGCTGCGATCGGGAAGAAGCTGATGATGGCCGCCACCGGGCTCGCGTTCTGCGGGTTTCTTGTGGTCCATCTCGTGGGAAACCTTACCCTCTACGGAGGCAAGGATCTTTTCAATTCCTACGCGGAGCATCTCCATTCCCTTGGGCCCCTGGTCACGGTGTTCGAGCTTGGGCTGCTCGCCCTTGCGGCCGTGCACGTCCTGACCGGGCTGACCCTGTTCTACCAGAACTGGCGGGCGAGACCGGTCAAGTACTGTGTCAACAAGTGGGAGGGAGGCCGGACGATCGGGTCCGCCACGATGCCCTACACGGGCATCCTCCTTCTCGCATTCGTAACGTTCCATCTCATCAATTTCCATTTCGTGGACAAGACGGATCGGACCATCTTCGAGATCGTTGCGAACGCCTTTGCCCAGCCAGGGTATGTGGCGGTCTACGTTGTTGCCATGATCGCGGCCGGGATCCACGTGAGTCACGGGTTCTGGAGCGCCTTTCAGACCGTCGGCGCGAGCCACCCGAAATACATGCCCCTCGTTCGCACGCTGGGGATCCTGTTCAGCCTGCTCGTCGGGGTCGGCTTCGGTGCGATCCCGATCTATGTATACGCCGTCGTCACCTGAGGACGGGAAGGACAAGAAAGGAAACCCCCATGAAGCTAGATGCAAAGATCCCGAGCGGTCCCCTTGCAGAAAAATGGGATCGTCATCGTTTCGAGCTGAAGCTGGTCAACCCGGCGAACAAGCGGAAATACGACGTTATCGTCGTGGGCACCGGGCTTGCCGGGGCCTCCGCATCCGCCTCGCTTGCCGAGCTCGGCTATGATGTAAAGACCTTCTGCATTCAGGACAGCCCCCGGCGGGCACACAGCATTGCCGCCCAGGGCGGAATCAACGCCGCGAAGAACTACGCGAACGACGGCGACAGCATATGGCGCCTGTTCTACGATACGGTCAAGGGGGGGGACTTCCGGGCGAGAGAGGCGAACGTCTACCGGCTCGCCCAGGTCAGCACCGAGATCATCGATCAGGGCGTTGCCCAGGGGATCCCCTTTGCCCGGGACTACGGCGGGCTCCTGGCGAACCGGTCCTTCGGCGGGGCCCAGGTCTCCAGGACCTTCTACGCGAGGGGACAGACAGGGCAGCAGCTCCTGCTCGGGGCCTACAGCTCCATGATGCGGCAGGTGGGGACGGGCAAGGTGAAGATGTATCCACGTCGGGAGATGCTCGACCTCGTTCTCGTGAACGGACAGGCAAGGGGGATCGTCGTACGGAACCTGGTGACCGGCGAGATCGAGACCCATTCGGCAAACGCCGTTGTCCTGTGCACCGGCGGGTACGGCAATGTTTACTTTCTCTCCACAAACGCCATGGCCTCGAATGTGACGGCCTGCTATCGCGCCTACAAGAAGGGCGCCCTCTTTTCCAACCCGTGCTTCACCCAGATCCACCCCACCTGCATCCCGGTGCACGGCGACTACCAGTCCAAGCTGACCCTGATGAGCGAGAGCCTGCGGAACGACGGGCGGGTCTGGGTCCCGAAGAACCCGGGCGACAAGCGGCCTCCCAAGGAGATCCCGGAGGCGGAGCGGGACTACTACCTCGAAAACAAGTACCCGAGCTTCGGCAACCTGGTTCCCCGGGACGTGGCCTCCCGGAATGCGAAAGAGCAGTGCGATATGGGCAAGGGGGTCGGCGACACGGCCCTGGCCGTCTACCTGGACTTCGAGGATGCGATCCAGCGGGACGGAAAGGACGTCATCGCCCAGAAGTACGGCAACCTCTTTCAGATGTACGAGAAGATCACGGGAGAGAACCCTTACGAAATGCCCATGATGATCTACCCGGCCGTGCACTACACCATGGGCGGCCTGTGGGTGGACTACAACCTGATGAGCACCGTTCCCGGGCTGTTCGTCCTGGGTGAGGCCAACTTCTCCGACCATGGGGCCAACCGTCTCGGCGCCAGCGCGCTGATGCAGGGCCTCGCGGACGGCTACTTCGTCCTGCCCTACACCATCGGCGGGTATCTTGCCTCGGAATCGTTCCCGGATGCCCCGACCGACCACCCTGCGTTCAAAGAGGCGACCGGAGAGGCGCAAGCCCGTGTCGACCGGCTCCTGTCCATCAGCGGAAAGCGCACGGTCGATGACTTCCATCGGGAACTCGGCCACATCATGTGGGAATACTGCGGCATGGCCCGAAACAACGATGGCCTGAGCAAGGCGAAGGGCATGATCCAGGCCCTTCGAGGCGAGTTCTGGGAGAACGTGAAGGTGCCCGGGGCGAACGGTGACTTCAATCAGAGCCTGGAGAGGGCGGGACGTGCGGCGGATTTCCTCGAGTTCGGGGAATTGATGGTTTCGGACGCCCTGGCCCGTCAGGAATCCTGCGGATGTCACTTGAACGAGGCCTATCAGACCGAAGAGAACGAGGCGAAGCGGGACGATGAGAACTTCTGTCACGTCGCCTGCTGGGAATACGCGGGAGAGGACAAGGAGCCCGAATTCCACAAAGAACCGCTTGCCTTCGAGAACGTGGAGCTGACGCAAAGGAGCTACAAGTGAGCAAGAACATAAACCTGACCCTGAAGGTCTGGCGGCAAGAGGGCCCGGAGAAGAAGGGCAGGCTGGAGACGTACCCTGCCAGTGACATCTCCACGGACATGAGCTTTCTCGAGATGATCGACGTGATCAACGAGCAGCTCACCCTCGACGGAAAAGAGCCGATCGCCTTTGACCACGACTGCAGGGAAGGAATCTGCGGCATGTGTGGCGCTGTGGTCAACGGCCACGCCCACGGGCCCGAGAAGGGAACCACCCTGTGCCAGCTGCACATGAGACACTTCTCGGACGGAGATACGATCGTTATCGAACCGTGGCGGTCCAGGGCATTCAAGGTGATCAAGGACCTGGTCGTCGATCGAAGCGCCTTTGACGAGATCATCCAGGTCGGGGGCTACATTTCGGCCAATACGGGCGGAGCCCCGGATGGGAACGCGATCCCCATCCCTCAGAATGTCGCGGAGTTGGCCATGGACGCGGCTGCCTGCATCGGCTGCGGCGCCTGTGTTGCTGCCTGCCCGAATGCCTCGGCCATGCTGTTCGTGGGCGCCAAGGTCTCCCACCTCGGCCTGCTGCCCCAGGGAAGGCCCGAGGCTGCGAAACGCGTCCAGGCGATGGTCAGTGCGATGGATGAACTCGGGTTTGGGAACTGTACGAACGAAGCGGAATGCGAAGCAGCGTGCCCGAAGGAGATCTCGATCACCAACATCGCGCGGCTCAACCGAGAGTTCCTGAAGGCGAAGTTCCTTTCCCCAGACGGTTGAGCACTCGGCGCTCTCTTGCCTCTACGACTCTGCTCAATGCCCGCGCTTGCCCCCTCGCCCAAGGCGAAAGGGTCAAGGTCAAAGGGTAAAGGGGTGGTCTACGATTTGAAGAAGACATCCCTAAAGGCCAATAGCCAGAGTTGATATTCCCCTTAATTCCCTCTTCAGTATTTTATCCATCCCTTTCGCCTTTCGCCTTTACCCTTTCTCCTCTTCTCCCCATCACATTGCGGACGAACTCCACGATGAAGACGAGGACGAACGTGGTGACCGTCCCGAGAACGTATTCTATCCACTCGAAGTAATGATAGTCCTGCAAGTAGAATTTCTTGTTGAAGACCCAGTAGAAAATGTTGGTGACGAAGAAGAAGAGGAGGGTGAACAGGAGAGCGGATACGAGTGGATTTCGGTAGGAGACCTTTTCTCGTGCCATGGTCTGGATCCTCCGTTGGTTCCCGGGCCGGCCGAGCGAACTGCCGCTCGTCTTGCCTGTCTTGGCGCATCCTATTGAATAAGAAGTTGTGCTGTCAACTAATAAATTGTATTTTGGCCGTGCCCGGCCGTTGGATTCAGCAGACCGGCCGCTGGATCCCCGAAATATTCAAATGGGACTTCTATAAAAGACCTTATTACCAAAGGGTTAAATGTATAGGCATCTCCCGGCCTATCCGTCTTCACTTTCTTCTTGACAAGCCGGAAGGTAACAGGGTACTTATGCGTAAGTAAATAGCTGCACTATTAACTTTTCCGATTGCCCGGTCATGAAGAAGAAGATGTTGAAAATGCAGGAGCTGTCCCAGGCCACCGGGGTAAGCGGCGGCACGATCCGTTACTATGTCCAGAAGGGGATCCTGCCCAAGCCCTTGAAGACCCACCGGAACATGGCCTACTACGATGAGAGCTACATCGAGCGCATCCGGGCCATCAAGGAACTGCAGCAGAAGCGATTCCTCCCCCTGAACGTCATCAAGATGATCGTGGGCACCAAGGGCCCCTCCATCGATTCGGAACAGCGGCAGATCCTGAAGGAAATGGAGAAGCCCCTGTTCGCCGACTCCCTGATGGGTAACGATGCCCAGCCCATGAACCGCGAAGAGCTTGCGGCCCACGCGGGGATTGAACCCGAGCAGATCGACGCCCTGGAGTCCATGGGCATGATCGAGGCCGACAAGGAAGGCCGGTTCGACCAGGAGTGTGTCCAGATTGTGCAGATCCTGACCGAGATCCGGGACATCGGCCTGAACGAAGAGCTCGATTTCCAGATGGAACACCTCCAGATTCATCTGGACCTCATGGAATTCCTGGCGCGCAAGGAAATCGAGATCTTCACAAAGCGAATCGTCCGCAAGGGGATGAGCGCGAGCCAGATACACAAGCTCGCACAGGACGCGATCCACGCCCTGAACAAGATCCTCCCCATCCTGCACCGCCGCATGGTACGGAGGATTACCCAGGAGTTGGGATGAAGGAAGAGGCGTCTCACCTCGCTCCGATCCGTAAGGAGACCTCCCGGAGGGAATTCCTCCAGAAGGGCATCTCCGTTGCGGGTTGGGGCGCTCTTGCCGTGGGCGTCGGCGCCGGGAGTTACCAGACGGTTCGCTTCTTCTTCCCCTCCGTGGTCTTTCATCCTCCCAGTGTATTCCAGATTGGCCGGACAGAGAATTTTCTCTCCACAGAACCGCCGGACGCCTACGGCGTCATCTCCATAGACAGCCGCTTCAAACAGGACCATCGCTTCTTTGTCGTGCGGGAGGCCGGAAGGATCTACGCCATGTATGCGAGGTGCACGCACCTGGGCTGCACGGTGAACTGGTTTCCCGGATTGCGCATTTTCAAGTGCCCCTGCCATGGCAGTGAGTTCCATTCGGACGGAAAGGAGTTCGCAGGCCCTGCGCCGCGCCCCCTGGACCGCCTGAAGATAAGCCTGGACAGCGAGGAGAACATCCTGGTGGACACCCGGGTCGTGCTGACGGCGCGGGAGTTCGAGCAGAAGAAGGCCTACATCGAGTTAGCGTAGGGCTCCGATGCGAACCGAGATCGCGTTCGTCACCGAGAGATGCACCGGCTGCGGAGGCGCACCGGTCTGCCGGGTCTACTGCCCGGCAGGCGCTCTCCAGCTTATCGAAGACAAGGAACAGTTCCCGTTCAAGAGAATGCAGGTAGACCCGGCCCTGTGCACCGGCTGCGGCGCTTGTGTGGCCCGAGGCCCCAAAGGTTCCCGCATCTTTGGGTGTCCCTGGGACGCCATTCGCCTGATGGCCGCCTGAAGTCGGGTATGCTTGGAACCGGCAGGAAAGGAGAGTCTGAATGGACCCGATCAAGCTCGACCGCAGACAGTTTCTCCAGGTCTCCGGCGCCTCGGCCCTGATGCTGTCCATGCATTCCCTGGGCTTTCTGGGTGGCAAGGCCCACGCCACCGAGAAGGTGATCCGGGAGTGGGACTACAGCAAGTGGGAAGATCTCCACAGGAAGGAGTGGACCTGGGACAAGGTGACCTGGGGGACCCACCTGGTGGACTGCTATCCGGGCAACTGCCTCTGGCGGATCTACAGCAGGGACGGGGTTGTCTTTCGGGAGGAGCAGGCGGCCAAGTACCCGGTGATCGACCCGACCGGTCCGGACTTCAACCCCCGGGGTTGCCAGAAGGGGGCCTTCTACAGCCACATGATGTACAACCCTGACCGGCTCAAGTACCCGATGAAGCGGGTGGGCGAGCGGGGCAGCGGGAAGTGGAAGCGGGTGAGCTGGGACGAGGCCCTCGCCGGGATCGCCTCCGGAATCCTGGACGGCATGGTGGAGCAGGGCCCCGAGTCGTTCGTTTTCGAGATGGGTCCGGGCAACGGAGGGTACTTGAACATCTTTGCGGCCATGGCGCGCCTGACCCACCAGCTCGGGGCCACGGCCCTTGACCTGGACTCCACGATCGGGGACTTCAACCGCGGGATCTATGAGAGTGTAGGCAAGTTCATGTTCATGGACTCGGTGGACGGCTGGTTCTTCGGCAAGCTGCTGCTCATCTGGCACATGAACCCGGTCTATACACGGATTCCGTCGTACCACTTCATCGCCTCGTCCAGGTACAACGGCGCAGAGGTGGTGACGATCGCCCCGGACTATTCCCCGAGCGCCATGCACGCGGACGAGTGGGTACCTGTGGAGCCGGGCGGGGACGCGGCCCTTGGACTGGCCGTCTGCCAGGTGCTGATCGAGAAGGGCTGGTTGGACATCCCCTTTATCAAGGAGCAGAGCGATCTTCCGATGCTCGTGCGGAGCGACACCGGCCGCTTTCTGCGCGTCTCGGAGATGGAGAAGGGGGGACGGGACGATCAGCTCTACTTCTGGGATGCTGAGGCGGGCAAGCCGGTAAAGGCACCCCTGGAGACACTCAAGCTGCCCGTGGACCCGGCCCTGGAGGGCACGTTCACGGTGACCCTGCTCGACGGCAAGCAGGTCGAGGTGCGGCCGTCCTTTGACCTGCTCAAGGAACAGCTCAACCGGGACTACACGCCGGAGAAGGCCGCCCCGCAGTGCGGCACCCACGCGGACACCATCCGGCGGCTGGCGGAGAAGTGCTCAAAAGCCAAAGGCCACATCCAGATCCTCGTAGGCTGGAACTCGCCGAAGTATTACCACGGGGACCTGATCGAGCGGGCCATGTGCCTGCTCCTCGCCCTCACCGGCAGCTACGGGAAGAAGGGAAGCGGGATTCGCGGCTGGAACGAGTCCTTGTTCGAAGGGGCCCTGTTCCAGGCGAACAAGCCGGACCGGGGCTGGCTCGGCGCCACGATCCGCATGGCCAGGGGCAAGAGGCTCTTGAACCAGTTGAAGGCGGAAGACCCCACGCTCACCGACGAGATGCTTTCGGTAAAGCTCGAGCGCCTGAGGAACCGTAAGGAGTTCAGTCATGTTCCGCCGGCCTTTCTCTACTACTTCCACTCGGGATACAAGGATGCCTGGGAAAAGAAGGAGTGGCACTGTCCCTCCATGAAGCGCGAGTTCTCGGAGTACATGAAGGAGGCCCTGGACGAGGGCTGGTGGGAAGGCTTCACCCTGCCTTATCCGGACCAGGAGCCGAGGACCTACTGCTACTACGCAACGAGCCCGGCCCGCAAGAACCGCGGCTGGAACAAGAACATCCTGCCCACCCTGTGGAAGAAGTACAAACTGATCTTCGGGTTCGAGACGCGATGGTCGACCACGGCCCTCTACTCGGATTACGTCCTTCCCTGTGCCGGGTTCTACGAGAAGCTCGACACCCGGTTCCCAACGCCCCACGTGCCGTGGCTGACCCTGACGGAAAAGGCGGTGGAGCCGCCGGGAGAGGCGATGGACGAATGGCGGATCTGCCTCGAGCTTGCCGGCAAGATCGAGGAGGAGGCGAAACGGCGGGGCAAGACCAAGTTCAAGCTCCGCAAGGGAAGAGAACTCGATCTGGACGGGCTGAAGAAGTTTCAGTCCCTGGGTGGGTGCAAGAACCTGGAGGACATCATGGAGGACGCCCTGGAGACGAGCGTTGCTCTCGGAAACCTGCCCAGGGGGACCGACCTCGCGAAGATGCGCAAGGAGGGCATCGTCCGGTTCGTGGGGCTTTCGATCTTCGACCCCATCACCATGCACCTATCGACGGACATCAAGCCGGACGAGCCGATCGTGCCCCTGACCTGGCACACGGGCTCGAAGAAGCTCCCCTACCCCACCTACAACCGGAGGCTCCAGTTCTACATCGACCACCCGTGGTTCCTCGAGGCGGGCGAACAGATGCCCGTGCACAAGCCCACGCCGAAGACGGGAGGGGACTATCCCCTCACACTGACGAGCGGGCACCAGCGCTGGAGCGTGCACTCCATCTGGATCACCGACGAGCAGCTTCTCAGGACCCACCAGGGTAGGCCCTTCATGTTCATGAACCCGGAGGACGCGAAGAGACGCAACATCCAGGACGGGGACCTGGTGCGCGTGCGGAACGACTTCGACGACTTCCAGATCCACGTGAAGATCAGCCCGGCAGCCAGGCCCGGCAAGGGGACGTCTCCCGGGCAGGTGATCGTCTATCACGCCTGGGAGCCTTTCCAGTTCAAGGACTGGAAGAGCTATGACACCGCCATCCCGGGGATGGTGAAGTGGCTGGACCTGGCGGGCGGGTACGGTCACCTGAACTACTACCGCTGGAACTGGTGCATCCAGCCCATCGACCGGGCCGTGGCGGTAGAGGTCGAAAAGGCCTGACAGGGGTCAGGGATCGGGGGCCAGGGGTCAGGGCCGCCGGGCCACCTCCGAAGGGCATACGAGAAAGCGAGCGGTGAAAGGAGGTAGCGGAAAATGCCGGAAGAAGCGAAGAAGATGGAAAGCGTGATCGTGAAGAAGGTATCCGCTTCGCGTGAGGAGCTTCTGAACTGCGGGTCTCAAGTCTGGACCGGGATGGGGGAACAACGAATCGAGATGAGTGCAACACCGCTGGCGAATCAGCCCTCTCCGTACATCAAGGCCACCTTTGACGAGAACAAGATCGGAGCGGTCAAGCAACTCCAGGTCAAGGGGGTGCACAACGGGAAAGAGGTCTTCTTCCACGTTGAATGGAAAAGCGAGGCGCCCAACTACGAGATCGGAGACATCGGCACCTTCCCGGACGGCATCGCCATCCTGTTGCCCTTCAAGGACCCGGAGAAGACCCAGATCAAGGAGATGGGTTCACAGGATTTTCCGACGAACAGCTGGTACTGGAGGCCGGACTTCGAGGACAAGCCGAAGAATCAGGTGGCCCACGGGCTCTCCACTTCTCTATACACCGATGAGTCGTCTCTGGTCTCCTGTTCGGAGTGGAAGGACGGCAGGTGGTGTGTGGTCATGGGGCGGCCTCTCCAGGTGCCTGAAGAGGCAGTGAACCTCGGGGTCGGTGCGAAAGGGGCAAAGATCGGTTTTGCCGCCTGGGAAGGGGGCAACGGGGAGCGGGGAGGGGTCAAGTCGTTCAGCCAGGAATGGGTCGGCCTCGTCCTGGAAGGCTAAAGGCGTGCAACCCCGAAGTCGGGGCTCCAGGAAAGCCACGCAGGATCGCATAGGAGACAGAGAATGCCGGTGGATGAAAAGAAGCTGACGGAACGGGAAAAGGAACTTGCCCTCGAATTTCAGGCCACCAAGGAGAAGCTACGCGAATCCAAGCGCCAGGTTGCCATGGTGATGGACCTGAACAAGTGCATCGGTTGCCAGCTTTGCTCCATGGCGTGCAAGTCCCTCTGGACCCAGATGGAGGGACGGGAATACATGTGGTGGAACAAGGTGAACACGCAGCCGGGCAAGGGGTCCCCCAAGGACTGGGAACGCAAGGGGGGCGGATACCAGGTGCTCTTTGGGGGAAAGGTAAGGGACCCGGTTCGAGGCGAGCTTCCCACGCGAAAGGACTTCGGAGACATGTGGAAGTTCAATTTCGAGGAGGTCTTCTCGTCCAAGGCAGGGGACAAACACCTGCAGGCCCGCAACCCCGACGGGACGGAACCGGACTGGGCCATGAACTGGGACGAGGACCAGGGGGGCGGGAAGTACCCGAATGCCTTCTATTTCTACCTGCCCCGCATCTGCAACCACTGCACGTACGCGGCCTGCATCGATGCATGCCCGCGGAACGCGATCTACAAGCGGGAAGAAGACGGCGCGGTCGTGATCGACCAGGACCGGTGCAAGGGCTACCGTTTCTGCCTGGAGGCATGCCCGTACAAGGTGATCTATTTCAACTTCATCACCCAGACGAGCATGAAATGCATCTTCTGCTACCCCCGCCTCGAGCAGGAGGTGGCAACGGCCTGTGCCAGGCAGTGTACGGGGCGTGTCCGGTTCCTGGGCTTCCTGGACGACGAAAAGGGGCCGATCCACAAGCTCGTGAAGGTGTGGAAGGTTGCCCTTCCCCTGCACCTGGAATACGGCACAGAGCCGAATGTCTTCTACGTGCCCCCTCTGTCGCCGCCGAGACTGGATGAGCAAGGGAAGGTAGACACATCCAAGCCCCGCATCCCCATGGCCTACCTCCGGTACCTGTTCGGGCCCGAAGTGGAAAAGGCGATGGAGACCATGCAGAGCGAGATGACCAAGGTTCGCAACGGGGGCAAATCGGAACTGATGGATATCCTGATTGCCAGGGAATGGGCCGGCATGTTCAAGCCCTTCACCAAGGATCCGGCCTTGTTGGAAAGGACTCCTCAAAAGCAGACCAAGGCGTAAACAGCATGGAAGACATCCAAAGCAGGCCATTGAGCACCGACGCCGAAAGACATTCGGGAAACCGGAGCCGCCTGTACTCGATCTTGGCGGAGGTCTACCGCTATCCCGATGAATCCTTCCGTCGGCAGGCAAAGCAGGGAGAGCTCGAGCAGGCCTTCGAGGCCTTGTCGGCGGACCTGCCCTACCCGTTTTCTCTGGTGGAGGGCGAGCGGAAGGGCCTCCTCTTGCCAGGGACGGTGGAGGAAGAGGAGATCGAGGTGGAGTTCGTCCGGCTCTTCGAGTCCGGGCCCGGCGGCCCCCCCTGTCCGCTGGTGGAAGGCGCGTGGCGGGAAGACCGAAAGGTGGTCCTGAAGGAGTTGATCCTCTTCTACAATCATTTCGGGTTGAGCTATGCAGAGGGCGCCCAGGACGAACGTCCCGATCACATCTGTCTGGAAATGGAGTTTCTCCACTATCTCACCTTCAAGGAACTCCAGGCCATGCAGGCGGGCGCAGACCCCTCCAGCTATCGCCGCGCCCAGCGAGACTTCCTGGAGAGGCACCCCCTCGCCTGGATGGGTCAGGTGGCGGAAAGGCTCACAAAGATCTACGATCGGCTTCCCGAAGATGCGTGCAAGGAGGCGATCATCTTCTACCGGGAACTGGTGAAGCTGACCTGCCGCTTCCTCGGCGAGGAGCGCTCCTATCTCCAGACCCTGCTCTCTCGGTAGGCGGTGCGGCCATGGCCTGGAAACGAATAACAGAGACGCAGCTCTGGCGATCCGTCTTCCGGCATCGGTTCGAGGACACGCCCCGGAACCGAGCACTCGCCACGGTCTCCAACTCACTGCTCCACCTCCATCCGGCAACCCTGCCCCGGGACGCACTCCGGGTCCGTTTCACCTTTTGTCTCGGCGGACTGACCTTCTTCATGTTCCTTGTAGAGACCCTCACGGGCATCCTGTTGATGTTCTACTACCGTCCCGTGCCCGAGTACGCGTACCTGGACATGAAGCTTCTCGAGCACACCGTGCGGTTCGGCATGTTTCTGAGAAACATGCACCGGTGGGCAGGCCATGCGATGGTTATCCTCGTGATGCTGCACATGTTGCGGGTCTTTCTCACCGGTTCGTACAAGCCTCCACGGGAGTTCAACTGGGTCGTGGGGGTGATGCTATTGACCGTAACACTTCTCTTGAGCTTCACGGGATACCTGCTGCCCTGGGACCAGATCGCCCTGTGGGCCATCACCGTGGGGACAAAGATGGCCGCGGCCACGCCTTTTCTCGGGGCGGACGGCCCCCTTCACGAATGGTTCGGGATTCACCCGGACAATGACATGCGCTTTCTCCTGTTGGGAGATTCGGATGTGGGGGCCAATGCCCTTCTCCGGTTCTATGTGCTTCATTGCGTGCTTCTTCCGGTCGTGGCCGGCCTGCTCATGTTCGTTCACTTCTGGAGGGTGCGCAAGGATGGGGGGATATCCAGGCCACTATAGCGATGTGAAAGACGGGAGATGCGAATTGGGGGATCAGGGAACAGGGGTCAGGGTTCAGGCCCCGCCACCCAGCCACCACGTCGATGGGGAGGGGCAGGGGTGGCCTGTCCCCTGATCCCTGACCCCTCACCTTGCTCACCAAAGGGGTCAAGTCTGGGCTTTGGACAGTTGATGGGAACAACCATGGGGTCCAACGACAAACAAAAGGCCGCTGAACCAACCGACGAGGCTTTTTCCTTTCCGGACCTGGTGTTCAAGGAACTGCTGGCCGTCCTGGTGGCAACGCTGGTCCTGATCGTCTGGTCCGTGGAGATCGACGCCCCGCTCAAGGCGATCGCAGACCCGAACTGGACGGAGAACCCTGCGAAGGCGCCCTGGTATTTCGTGGGCCTTCAGGACCTGCTCGTCTACTTCGATCCCTGGATCGCCGGCGTGGGCGCACCGCTGCTGATCATCCTGGGCCTCGCCCTGCTGCCCTACCTGGACCCGAACCCAAAGGGCGTAGGGAAGTACGGGCTGAGGGAGCGTCCCCTGGTGGTGCCGCTCTTCCTCTTCGGGTACCTGATGTGGTTCGTTCTGATCGTGATCGGCCAGTTCCTGCGCGGCCCGAACTGGCAGTTCTACTGGCCCTGGGAGGACTGGGCCGTAGAGAAGACCGCCGAGCAGGCCCTGGTCAATCTCCCCCATGAGCTCGGCCTGGCCCTGTTGGTGGCCTATTTCTTCCTGGGCCTCGTGCTGCCGGCCCTGGCCAATCGGGCGTTGTTCAAAAGGATGGGCCTCGCGAGGCACCTGATCGCCTGGAGCTTTGTCCTGCTCATGTTCGGGGTGGTGGGCAAGATCGTCTTGCGCATTTTCTTTCACGTGAAGTACATACTGACAACTCCATACTTCTCGATCTGACACTATGGCAACGATTCGAGCAGGGTTCTCATCACGAGTCATCTTCGTCGTCCTGGTGGTCGCATGTCTCGTTGCCGCTTTTGTGGTGTTTCGTTCCGAAGGGAAACAGGAGTGGAAGGGCATCCAGCAAGACTATCGCCGGATGTTCAAAGAGCGGGTCGAACAGAACATCCGGAACGCGACAGAGCAACAGGACGAGGAGGCCCTCGCGAAATGGACCCGGCTGCTGGAGAATGCCCAAGACGGGCGCGGCGTTCGGATCGAGCAGATCTTCCTCCCTGATGCGGATGTGCGAGACCTGTGTCAGACTTGCCATCTTGCCCTCGAGAACCCGCTGTTTCGGGATGCCGAGAACCCTCTTCGCTATCACCCGCCCGAGATTCTTCGGGACCACAAGCTGAGCCGATTCGGCTGCACCCTGTGCCATCATGGGCAGGGGGTCGGGCTAAGCGTGGAAAAGGCGCACGGCTACGAGGAGAACTGGCCCCTGCCTCGTGTTCCCTCGAGGTTCGTGCAGGGACTCTGCCTGGGGTGCCACGAAACCCCCTTCGGGCTGCAGGGGGCCGGTAAGGCGGAACAGGGCCGAGTGCTCTTCGTGGAACACGGTTGCCATGGCTGCCATGAGGCCAGGACTACCGAGAACCTTCCCCGCATGTCCACGCCTTTCGCGGGGATTGGCACGAAGGTCTTCAAGCCCCAGTGGTTGTACCAGTGGATCAAGGACCCGGCGGCCATTCGGCCCAGGACCCGGATGCCCGCCTTTCGCTTGAAGGACGAGGAGCTCCTCCATATCGTTGCCTACCTGAACGGGCAGGAAGAGTTGCCGAGGGGCCTGGCCAAGTACCGGCGCAAGCAGGCATCGTACACGAAAGGCAAGGATCTGTTCTCGGAGAAGGGGTGTGTAGCCTGTCACAGTGACAAACGAAAGAAGGCGTGCCTGACGGACCGCGTGCCCAACCTGTCGGACGCGGGCATCAAGCTCTCCAGCCGATGGATTGCCACCTGGCTCGAAGGACCTGCCGATCTGAGTCCCGAGACCGCCATGCCCCGCCTCATGCTGACCGACGAGGAGCGAAGGGACCTCACACGGTACCTGAAGGGCCTTTGGCCGGAAGAGGTCGAAGAGCTTCTCGGCGAGGCTCCGCCGAATCTGCCGGAAGGGGGAGACCCGGAAGAGGGAAAGCGGCTGGTCCAGCTCATGGGCTGCTACGGCTGCCACCTCGTCAAGGAGATGGAGAGGCTGCCCCTTCCCGGTGTGGAGGTGGGGGAGGTGGCCAAGAAGCGGCTCGACGAGCTTCCCTTCGGAGAGTCCGAGGTCCCCCACACAAAATGGGATTGGCTGTTCAACAAGACCAAGAAGCCGGATATCTTTCAGACCGAGGACATGCCGCTCAAGATGCCGGACTACAGGCTTGCCGAGGAAGAGACGGAATCGCTCACGGTCTACTACCTTCACAACGCCGACTACGATGTTCCGGAATCGTATCTCGTCAGGAGCTGGCCCGACGACGCGACGCTCGAGCGGGGGGTGTGGATGGTGACCCACTACAACTGCGGAGGTTGCCACCAACTCGAAGAGAACGTGAAGCCTCGCGTGGATGCCTACATTGGCTTGAAGTCCATGGTTCCCCCACGGCTCATCAACCAGGCGGAACGGGTGCAGCCCCAGTGGTTCTTCCAGTACCTGAGCAAGCCTGTCGAGCTGCGCCCCTGGCTCGAGATCCGGATGCCGGAGTTCGAATGGTCCTACGAGGACCGGAAGGCGCTCATATCCTACTTCCGGCTGGTCCTCGATCCCGCGCTCCGCAAGACCGTGAAGGTCCCTTACGTCTCCCTCCCGGTCAGGGACGACTACGACCTCGAGGTCCTGGAGATGGGCGAGTACCGTGTGAAGACCGACAAGTGCATGCAGTGCCACCCGGTCTCGTTTGACGGCTCACTTCCGGAAGGAGTCAAGCTCGAGGACCTGTCCATCAACCTGATGCTCACCAAGAGCCGGCTGCGGTTCGACTGGATAAAGAACTTCCTGCGCAACCCGGACCGGTACGCCGGTCAAGGCACGAAGATGCCCTATGTGTACTATACGCCCGACGGCGTCGCCAGGATGCCGGACCCGGAGATGTGGATCGAGTATGCGACGCTGTTCCTGATGTTCATGGACAAGGTCCCGGAGATGCCCGAGGAAAAGCCGATCGAGGAAGTGAGGCCGGGTACGGATGTTGACTGGACCCAGTACGAATAGAGGAGAGGCAGGTGAGAAACGGCCATCTGCGGCGTTGCACTCATCCTTTGTCACTGCGGCGTACAGTGTACGCCTCGTTCCCAAGGATTTCGTGCGCCTTGCATATGACCATTTCTCACCTGCCTCTGACAATGATAGAAACATCGTGAACAGAGTGAGACGGGGAGGAGGCGAAGACAGGATGACATGGCGTATACGGCTCCCTGCGGTCTACCATAGAAGGATGTTTCTGGGTGCGCTGGCCCTGGTGGTTCTACTGGCTGCCCTGGACAGCGGCTGCGAGAAGATCTCCCTCATGCTGAACCCTCCGGACCCGGGCATGGAGACCATAGACCGCGACACGGTCTGGAAGCAGCGCAAGAGCCCCTATCGCATCACCGAATCCTTCATGATCGTGTCCGAGGCGACCCTCACGATCGAGCCGGGCGTGGAGGTCCTGCTGGCCAAGGACGTGAACATTCACTGCTACGGGCGCATCGTTGCGGAGGGAACCGCGGAGAAGCCGATCCGGTTCCGTCCCCTGGAGGACGAGCCCTGGGACAAGATCGACTGCTTCGGCGGCAGGAGTGACGCGGACGGAAAGATTCTGCCCGACCTGTTCCGGCACTGCATCATCGAAGGCGGTCACGGGCTCAAGGCGCGGGACGCTGAAGTGCACGTGGAGTTCTGCACGCTGCGGAACAACGTGGACACGCCGATCAGCCTGGAGTTCTCCTCGGGAAGGATCATGCGAAATAGGATCTACGACAATTCGACCGAGCTGGAGGATACGTCCGGAAACGGGGGCGGCATGGTCGTCTACTCGGACAGGGAGGTGATCGTAGAGAACAACGACGTGCACGACAACGTTTCCGACGGAGGACGGGACGGCGGGGGAGGCATCTACGCCTACGCATACGACAAGGGTAGGGTCTCGGTCCTGAACAACCGTATCTGGAGGAACCGAAGCGACCGCTACGGAGGAGGCCTGGTAGCGTTCCAGTGCGAGGTCATGGGCAACCTGGTTGTGGAGAATGTGGCGGACGATTCCGGGGGAGGGGTCTTTGCCCTGGGCGGTACGGTCGAGAAGAACCGGATCGAGGGGAACCACGCGGGAAGGGGAGGCGGTCTTTACGTGGAGGGCAGCCTGGTCCGACAGAACAGCGTGGCGAACAACACGGCCTCCCCCTTCATGGGAGGCGGACTCTTCTATTACGGAGACGGGAGGGTCGAGGAGAACACATTCTATCGGAACGGTTCGAAGGGTGAGGAACCTGGGGACGCCATTGTGGTTTCCGGCGGCCCGGTACTCCACCGAAACAACATTGCCGCCAGTCTCGGTTATGCACTGCGCGTGCAGACCCACAGCCTGGCCCCTGACCTGGATGCGCGAGAGAACTTCTGGGGAACCCGCGACCCGGAGGTCGTCATCGCCCGCGTCTATGACTGGCTCGACGACGCGGAGAGGGGGCTCGTGGACTGGCACGATTTCCAGGCCCGTTGGATTCAGGAGGCCCCCCCTCCTCCTCCGGATTCCCTGACCTGGCAAGAGGAAGGGGAGGGATGGACCGTCCGGTGGTCCTACCCCCTGGACGTGCCGGTGAGCGGGTTCCGTGTCCACTGGGCCGGAGAGGCCGGCTTTCCCTTGTTCGAGGGCCAGAGCCTGGGCGAACAACAGCGGTCCGTCCGGCTTGCACGACCCAACCCGGAGGCCGCCTTCTTCTGCCTTTCCGCTTACAGGGAGGGCGAGAAGGGCGAGATTCTGGAAAGCGCGGTGACCCGCCTGATTCCCACTCCGGCCTCGGATTCCGGGACCCCCCCGCAGGCCGGAACGAAGTCCGCCAGGATCCGTCCCGTTCAGCCGAGTCGATGCGATCCGCCCCTGGAGAAGGTGCCCCTGCTCAAGGCCGTTCCCGAAATCGCAGAGGACTCCCGAGCCACGGCCCGCTGGGTGATCAGCGAGACACCTGTGGATTTCTCCACACCCCTGTTTGACAGCGGTCCCGTGGAGGGGAACGACTCGTTTCGTCTGCCCGAGGGGTTCCTGCAACCGGGAAGGGAGTACGCCTGGCGTGTCGTCTTTCAGGGGGCGGACGGGAACTGGACCGACTGGTCTTCGGCAACCCGTTTCTGTACTCCCCCCGCGGCGTCGGACGTGGTGAAGGGGCCTGTCCGCGAGAATCGCGTCCTCGGGAAGGCGAAGGGAACCACGTACCGGGTGACGGGGAACGTCTTCGTCCCGAAAGGGATTGCCGTCGAGGTCCTCCCGGGCAGCCGAATGGAGATCGCGCCCGAAGCGAACTTTCGCGTTCGGGGCACATGGGTTGCTCGCGGAGAGAAGGGCAGGCCCATCGTCTTCACCGGCGATCCGGAATCGCCTTGGGGCCACTTGTTCTTCGATGGAGAGGAGGAAGCGGAGGCGGAATCTTCCGGTCAGGATGAAACGGGTGGCGAGAAGGCGGTCCTCGAGCACTGTGTGATCGAACACGGCAGGGGGGTTCTCGTGGAGGAGGCCGGATCGCTCTTGACCCATTGCATCATCCGCAAGAACCAGGCCAGCGGAATCTCGATCCGGAACGCGTCCGCGCGGATCGAGAACAACCGGATCGTGAACAACCGGAGCCCATCCAATGGTGGAGGGATCTATGCCTACGGAAGCAAGCTCATCTACATCTCGGACAACGAGATCCTGAACAATGCGGCCGGTGAAGACGGTGGGGGTGTCTTCGGGTACGGCTATCGGTCGAACACGGCGGTGAACCTTTCCGGAAACCGGATCGAGGGAAACCGTGCCGGCGGCGATGGGGGAGGTGTGTGGCTCTCCCGGTCCGCAATGGTCAAGAATCGTATCCTTTCCAATCAGGCCGAGGGAAAGGGGGGAGGGATGTTTGCCACCTTTGCCCTGATCGAGGACAATGAAGTGGCCGAAAACAGCGCGGCAGAGGGAGGCGGCGTCTTTGCCGAGACGAACAGTTCGCTGGAGGGAAACCGGATCACGGACAATCGCTGCGAGGGCGATTACGGTGGTGGGGTGTATATGAACTTCTGGGGGATGAGCATCAAGAACGAGGTATTTCGTGGGAACGTGGTCACGCGCAACAAGGCGGGCACACCCACGGACAACGGCGGCGTCTATCTCAACGGATCGATGGTCTTCGAATACAATCAGATCTTCAAGAACGAGGGCAGCCAGCTCCACAACGCCAACCCGGCGGACCGTCCCCCCTTGACGGCGCCGAATTGCTACTGGGGAACCAGCCGGCCGGAAGAGATCGAGGCAGCCATTCACCACGCCACCGATGATGCCCGGCTCGCCCGCGTCCTGTTCAAGCCCTTTGTCACTATACCCGGAAAGGCGGTAAGGCCATGAAGGCAATCATCTTCGACTTGAACGGCACTCTGCTCGACGACTACGAGTACAATATAAAGGCCTTTCAGATGGTCTTCCAAAGGCTGGGCCTTGACATACCCAGCGAAAGGCTCGACCGCCTTCTCGGCAAGCCCACCTCTCACATCATTGAAGTGGTGCTCCAAGAGAACGGGATGGAAGCGGACTATCGGGCCCTGGCCTCGGAAAAGGTGGACAACTACATGAAGATCACCAGGGGACAAGATACATTCTTCCCCGGCGTCCGGGAGACCCTCTCGTCCTTGAAGGGTCGCTTCCGGATAGGAATGTTCACCGGCGTTACGAGGAAGCAGGTCGACACCCTGGGAGACTTCCTGGATTTCTTCGAGCTGATCGTGGCCGGCGAGGAGGCGATCAAGCCGAAGCCGGCCCCCGACACCCTCCTCTACATGGCCGAGAAGATGGGCCTCGACCCGAAAGAGTGCGTGTACGTGGGCGACATGCCCCAGGACATGACCCTTGCCGGGAATGCGGGCATGGCCGCCATCGGCCTGGAGAACCGGATGTTCTCCGCTGAAGCACTGATCGAGGGCGGGGCCATGACGGTCATCAAGGCCCTGGGGGAGTTGACGGATCTCCCTCTGCTTCGACAGGCGCCAAAGAAGAACGCTTGATCGATATCGACGGCCAATAGCATGGTATTCCATAGATTTCTTAATTGCCCTCCAGCAAAGCAGTGAGAGGGCAATGCAAAAGGGCTTCCTCCGGACTCTCTTCCCGGAGAAAAGACCAATGCTAACTAAACTTGAAGAGGGAAAGATAACCTAACAGACCAATTCCATACGGAAAATCAGCAGATGTTACGTGCAGCTTGCTCCAACTGAAAGAACGTTTGACTACCTCGGCAATCAGGGTCTTCAAGGCTTTTGGATCTTCAACACGTCATAGCAGAATATGGAAACCGCCGCGGGCCACTTCTCATGCGACATCTCGAAGTCAGATTGATGGCTCTGAGGAGGGATTCCTTCGCAATCTCAAAAAGACATCTTGATTTCTGTGCGATCCGTGAAGGCGCCTTCCGAAATATGAAGAGGGAAAAGGGGTAATTCGGGAACTCATGGGAAAGACATCTGAGAATACCGGGAGGTACACCTTGTTACGAGTTCGAGATGAGATATAGAACTCACTCTGTGCCGGTACACGCGAGCGCGACGAGTCTTTATCTTGAACGTTGATCCCGGAAGTCCGACTCCCCAGATCGCACATGAGATTCCCCCAGGTCGCCCGTTGGCGCGGACTCGATTTGTGCGTGAAGTCTGTAATTCGGAAAGTCGGCGTCCAGTTCAATATCTCTTTCAGTATTCGTCGGTGGAAGACCTTTGGACCCAGGGTCATACTT
>Ga0180429_10000229_pt1 | contig 51069 bp, 46 predicted proteins | sample SS_ome_FD_132428 | JGI IMG/M metagenome (GOLD analysis project Ga0180429, IMG submission 132428) | Hypersaline lake sediment archaeal communities from the Salton Sea, California, USA - SS_1_S_1 metaG | ecosystem: Environmental > Aquatic > Non-marine Saline and Alkaline > Hypersaline > Sediment ... | reverse complement strand
CTCGCGATCCACGGCCTGCTCGACGAGAACGTTCCGTTCGAAGGGGGTCCCGGCGTGGGCGTGTCCAGCGCCGACTTCACGAGTCAGCCCGACAGCGTGTTGCCGTTCCTCGCGGTGAACGGTGGAGCGTTCGCGCCGGCTCCCTTCGGCGCGGGCGAGGCCCTGCTCTTCGTCAGCGAGCCGACCGACGCGAGCGCGCCCTTCGCCGACACCTGGTACTTCCTCGCGCTCGACGGTGGCCACACCTGGCCGGGCAGCCTCGGCTCGCCGCTCCAGCCGGACGAGCCCGTGCACACGGCCGTGCCCGCGACGCCGCTCGTGTTCGACTTCTTCGCGCTCCAGTGACCGGTACGGTGCCTGACCCCCCGGTCGGTCATCCGCATCGACCGTCCGGCGGACGGTCGATGCGGATGACCGACCGGGGGGTCAGGCACCGTACCGGTCACTGGAGCGCGAACTCGGCGCGGCCCCGCCTTGCTACCGTGGCGCCGCTCGCCATGGACCCGGAGACCTCGAGAGCCGCCCGCTTCCTCCCGCTCGGCGCGCTGCTGCTCCTCGCCCTCGCAGCGTTCGTCGCCGCGCAGGCCCTCGGCGTCGTGCCGTCGCGCAGCTCCACCGCGAGCGGCTCGGGCGCGGGCCGCGCGACGCCCGGCTGGGTCTCGGTCGTCGTTCGCGTCCGCACGCCCGACGGGCGACCCGTGCCCGACGTCCCGGTCGGAGTCCTGACGCGTGGCCACGACGCGCTCGCGGAGGTCGATCCGGACGGCGGCGAGCCGCTCCCCACGCACGCGATCGCCTACACCACGGGCAGCACCGGCGACGTGCGGTTCTACGCGCGCCCGGGCGCGCGCCTGACCCTGGATCACGGGGGCATGACGCTTCCGTCCGGGCTCACGACGCACCCTGCGTTCAACGCCGAGTGGACAGGTGACAGCTCCGAGTCGATCGAGGTCCCGCGCGACCTGATGCCCGGCGTCGCGCACATCGTCGAGGTCGGTCCGGTGTTCTGCGGTGCGCTCGAGGTCGCGCTGCGATCGTCGGACGCGGCGAGCGAGCCGTCCGCGCAGGTGCGGCTCTGGGCGACCGGTGCCTCGAGCGTGCGGCTCCAGAAGACGCGGACAGCGGTCGACGAGGTCCGGTTCGAACGCGTGCCGGTCGGACGCTTCGTCGTGCTCGCCGGTCGCCCGTCGACCGGCGCCGCGCCCGTGCCGCGCGAGGTGGAGGTCGTCGCCGGTCGCACGACCCGCGTGGAGCTCGACCTCACGGCGCCGTCGGGCTTCGTCCGGGGTCGCCTCGTCGACGAGGACGGCGCGCCCTACGCGGAGGTCCCGATCGACATCGGCTACCTGGTCGAGCGCGCGGACTGGTGGCCGGGCTCGAACGGCGACCCGTGGTTCCTCCACCCGGCTCTGCAGGTGCAGCTCACCGACGCCGACGGTGGGTTCGAGTTCCGCGGCCTGCACGCCCACCCGTACCGCCTCCTGGTGGGGATGGCGCTGTTCGACGTGAACGACCCGACGACGGTCCCATTCCGCGACGGCGTGTTCTCGATCGATCTTCCCGCGGTCGACGGCGGCGTGGAGCTCGGCGCGATCGTCCGGCCGCGCCGCTGACGCTCGCTCAGCCGACCAGGAACGCCGTGATCTCGTCCATCCGCTCGCGCGCGTCCTCGCGGCCGAGCTCGACCAGGCGCGACACGTAGTCGGTCTGGAACATGATCAGCGACAGGAAGTCGTTGCTGCGCGTCTCCTGGGTACCGGTACCGCGCGTCAGGAAGCGCAGGTTCTTCGGCAGCCGCGCCTCGTAGTCGTTCGCCATCGCGCCCAGGTCCTGGCTCGGACGGAAGACCTTCAGGCCGATCGCGCGGAACGGACCGGCGGCGTTGCCCCCGCAGCGGGTGACGAGCTCGTTGATGCGCTCGAGCCGTAGCGCGTCGCCGTCGAACTGGTCGAGGAACACGGCGTTCAGCAGCGAGCTGCCGATCTGCGACGGCGGCGGGTAGGGGAGCGCCTCGACGGGGATCCGTCCCTGAGGCGTGTCCTCCTCGAGCGCGCGCGTCGAGATCGCGAGGATGCGGCGCGCACCGAGGTGCACGGCCGGCGCGAGCGGCGCGGTGAGGCGGATGCCGCCGTCGCCGTACCAGGCTTCGTCGCGCGTCCCGCCGTCGAGCCGCACGGCGGGGAAGAAGAAGGGCAGGGCCGAGCTGGCCATCACGTGGTCGACGGTGAGGTCGACGACGCGGCTCTTGCGCAGCGGGCGCTCCCACAGCTCCACGTCGCGCCCCTCGCAGAAGGTGACGGTGCCGCCGTCGGTGTACGACGAGGCCGTGAGCGCGAGCGCGCGCAGCTCGCCGCGCGCGATCTTCTCGGCGATGCCCGGCAGTCGGCCGTCCTCGGTCTCGAGCACGCGGCACAGGAACGCGCGTAGCGGCGAAGTGTCGAGCAGGCTGCGCCGCGGCTTGGTGCGGATCAGGCCGCCCGACAGGAGCCGCAGGCCGAAGCCGAGCGCGATGTGCCAGACCTTGAGCGTGCTGGCGTCGATGACGTCCTCGGCGCGCAGTCGCTGCCACAGGTCCGCCAGCTCGCACACGTTGTCGTGGAACGAACCCCGGCGCGACGCCAGGTACGCGGCGTTGATCGCGCCAGCCGACACGCCGGTGATGATCGGCGGCGAGAAGTCGGGCACGGCCTCGGCGACCGCGCCGAGGAAGCCGACCTGATACGCGCCGCGCGCGCCGCCGCCGCTCATGACGAGGGCGAGGTCGTCGCCGTCGCGGCTCGGTCCGACCCCGTCCTCCCGCGCTCCGTCCGGTTCACCCACGCTGCTCGGTGTCACGCGCGCATGGTAGCGGCGCGCCTCGGTCGATCAGTCGCCGAAGTCGAGCTCCTCGAGCGCGCGCATCGCGGCTTGGAAGGCCTTCTCCGACCACTTCACCGCGGAGGAGGACGCGCGCAGCACGAGGCCGGTGCGGTCCTGTTCGCTACCGAGCTCGGACGCCTTGCTGGCGTCGTCGGCGGCTTCCATCCACATCTCCTTCAGCGCGTGCATCTCGGCCCGTTCCATCCACACGAACGGGTTGTCGGTGCCGAGCTCGATCGCCTTCGTGAACGCCGCGATCGCCTCGTCGACCTCGCCGAGGTCCTGCAGCGTGAAGCCCAGCTGCTCGTACGGGTGCGACTCCTCGGGGCGCAGCTTCGCGTACTCGCGGTAGAGCGGGGCCGCTGCGCGGTCGCGGTCGAGCTTGCGGTAGCTCGACGCGAGTAGGTCGCAGCACGCCACTCGCTCGTCGTCGCCGACGCCTTCCTGCTCGAGCAGCCACTCGCAGTCCTCGATCGTCCACTGGGGCAGGTCGAGGCGCAGCGAGCGCCACTTGCGGAAGCTCTTGAGCTCGATCGCGTTGCCGCCCAGCTCGAGCAGTCGAGACAGGGCGCCGAAGCAGACGGCCTCGTCGGCGCGGCCGCGCTCCTTCAGCGTCGCGTTCGCGACGGCGGCGTAGGCCTTGTAGACGGCGGTCCCGTCGCCGGTGGCATCCTCGAGCCGCGCGCGTTCGAGCACGCACTGGCGTTGGTCGCCGGTCGTGTCGTTCGCGATCGCGACCGGACCCGCGCCGGTCGAGTAGTGGGCGAGCGCGCGATTCACGTCGCCGGCGGCCTCGGCGATGCGACCGAGCTCCAGGTGCCCTCCGGGACTCAGCGGGTCGTCGTGGAGCGCGCTACCGAAGCAGGTCGCGGCCTTGTCCGCCTGGCCGCGTGCCAGTGCGCAGCGTCCCTTGAACACGTCGCTCGGCGCGTGCGTGATGAAGATCGAGTTGAGCTGCTCCTCGACCGCGAACGCAGTCTCCTCGTCGCCCGCGGCGAGCGCGGCCTCGCCCTTCGTCGTCAAGGCGTCGCCGAGCGGCTTCTCGTACTGCTGGACGAACTCGCGACGCGCGCGTGTCTCGAAGTACGGACCGCCGTACTCCCCGGTCGGTGCCGCCTCGGAGAACTTCTCGAAGGCGGTCAACAGGTCCTCGTTCAGCATCGCCTCGATGCCCTCGATCGCGATCGCCTCGCGTTCGTTCGGCTCGCGCGCCGCGAGTCGGACCATGGTGGCCTCGTGCGCCAGGAGCTGCTCCATGCGGTCGCCGCCCCAGCTCTGCGACCACGCGCGCATGCGATCTTCGCGTCGCTCCACGAACTCGACGGCGATGCCGCAGCGTAGGTCCGCGAGGGCTTCCTCGTGATCGCCGAGGTGCATCCGCGCCCACGCGCGCTCGGCGAACGCGCGACTCGACGGATACTTCGCGATCCACTCCTCGCAGGCCGGGACGATGTACATCCAGCCTCCCGAGCGGGTCATGGTCCCGATCGACTCGTAGATCTCGTCGTCGACCTCGCTGCGCGCCTCGGCCAGCGCCTTCGGGATCTGGATCTTCCGCTTGCGCGCCTCCGCGCGCCACGCCTGGCTCGGTCCCGCGAGGCTCTCGAACATGAGGTCGAGCTCCGCCTTCTCGATGCGGAACTCCTCCTCGGTCATGTCCTGCTCGGCCATGTACTCGCGATCCTCGTCCGTGATCTCGCCCTGCCACGGTTCGAGCGGCGGCTCTTCGACGACGATCTCCTCGTACTGGATCAGCTCGCCGAACGGCTCTTCGGCGTCGTCCTGTCGCAGGTCCGCCATCACGCGCGCGAGCCTGCCCTGGTACCGGGTGTTGCCGGGATCCAATCGCATGAGCCACACGTACGGTTCGACGGGGTTCGTGGCCCGAGCGTGCTTGGCGACGATCGCGTCCAGCAGCGTGCGCGAGGCGCCGAGCGCGTTGGCGTCGGCCTGCACGTCCTCGCGCGCGAGCAGCGCGACCGCGTCCTCGAGCGCCTCGGGGAACTTCTCCATGCTCCCTCGCGCTTCGGCGCGCGTGTACAGGAAGCGCAGGTCGTCGCCGAGCGTCATCGCGGCCGTCATGGCCGTCTCGACCACCTCGAAGTTCTGCGCCTGTCCGGCGGCCTGGCTCGTGCGCGTGATGAGGCCGAGCTTCTAGCGCACGGTCGTGCAGTGCGCGAGCCCGTCGCTGAAGACCTGCATCGCTTGGTCGAACTCGCCTATCGCGAAGAGGAGCTCGCCGAGGAGCTGATAGAGCTCGGGCACGTCGGAGTGGGCGGAGAGCGCGTCCCGCACGAGCAGGATCGCGCCGGCGTGGTCGCCCGTCGACGCCTTGCGGTTCGCGAGCACCGACACCACCTCGGGGGCGTGGCGGTCGAGGCGCTGTGCGCGCTCGAGCGCGGCCTGCCCCTCGGCGACCCGACCCGTGTTCAGGAGCAGGACCGCGTGCAGCCCGACCGCGCGCGCCGAGTCCTCGTGCTCGCTCGCCAGGGCCTCGGCCGCCTGCATCGCGTCACCGCCGCGGCGCTCCTCGAGGAGCGCGTAGATCGACGCGATGCGCTCCGCCAACGTCGGAGCCGGCGCCTCGGACGCGCCCTCCTCCTGGGCGGCGAGGAGGAGCGCGGCGTCGAGCGCGACGGCGGGGCCGACGACCGGAGCACAGGAGGAGGCGGGGAGCAGGAGGAGGGGGAGGGTGTGCAGCATGTCTCGGGGCGGGGGTCTCGACGATCCATCGGCCACGCGGGCAGCGCCGGGCGACCGCGCCGCCGGGGCCGGGTCCCGCGGTTCGGACCCCGGGGGAGCGGGAAGCGCGGCGACCGCCTAGCGTGGAGCGCGAGTCGGTCCGCGCGCCGTCCACCGCCCGCCCGCCACTCTCGCCCGCCCCGCCACTCTCGCCGGCCCCGCCCCATGAACGCCCTCGCCGACCGCCCGACCCGTTGCGCCGCGCTCCTGGCCACCCTGGCCGCGGTCGCGCCGGCCGCTCTCGCACAGACGGTCCACGTGGTGGACGCGAGCCAGGCTCCGGGCACCGACTTCGCCACGTTCGCCGCCGCGCTGGCCGCCGCGACCGACGGCGACACGCTGCTGGTGCGCCCCGGCAACTACGGCGAGGCCGTGACGCTCGACGGCCTCGCGCTGTCGATCGTCGTCGACGGCCCGCCCGCGTCGGTCGGCCTGCTCGATCTCGACGTCCGCAACCTCGCCGCGAACGAGCACGTGACCGTGCGCGGCCTCGCGTTGTCGCCGCAGCTCTTCGGGCTCCTGCCGGCGATGTCGATCGACCACTGCGACGGTCGCGTCCAGCTCGAGGACTGCACCTTCTCCTCGGCGTCCATCGGCACCAGCGGGATCCTGCGCATCACCGACGCGCGCGCGGTCACGATCAGCCGTTGCACGATCGCGCCCGCGGTCGGCGGCTCGTTCAGCGAGGCGAGTCTCGTCGTGCTCGACTCGAACGTGGCGCTCATCGACTCGATCGTGAGCGGGGCCAACGGTTCGTCGACCGTCATCGGGCCGTCCCCCGGCACGCACGCGATGCGCGTCGTCGACTCACGCGTCTCGATCAGCGGCTCGTTCCTCACGGGCGGCATCGGCGGCGACGGACTCCCGCACTTCGGTCCGTGTCAGGACGGCGCGGACGGCGGCAGTGCGTTCGTGATGGTCGAGAACGGTGCCGGCGACGTGGAGATCATCGACACGGTGCTCGTCGGCGGTGCCGGCGGCGCGGTCGGCGGCGCCGGGTGCTCCGCGGGCGCACCGGGCCTCGGGGTCGAGACGACGCCGAACGCGGGGACGGTCGTCCAGCCGCCGGGCACCGCGCCACACTTCACCCTGACCTCGCCGCTGCGCGCGGGCGAGCTGCTCCAGTTCGAGCTGCTCGGTCCGCCGAACGCACCCGTGCTCCTGCTGCTCGGCCTCGAGCCCGGCCTCGTGCGACCGTACGACCCGATCCTCACGGGCGTCGGCCTGGTCGGCGCGCCGACGCTGATCCTGCCCTACTTCCCGATCCCGACCGACGGCGGCTTCGACGAGACCGACGCGCCGGGCACGTTCGTGCTCCCGTCCGGGCTCACGCACCTGCACCTGTACTTCCAGCACGTGGTCACCGACCCGGTCGTCGGCCTGATCGCGAGCACGCCCGCGTCCCTGCTCGTGCTCGACCCCGCGTTCTGAGGCGCTCCGCGCACCTCGGCGTCGACCCGCGTCCCGCGCGCCGGAACCGCGCCGCCCTCCGCGGGGTGGGAGCGGCGCGCCGCGTGCAGGATCGGCCCTCCGGCGGGGGACCTCGCGCCGTCGATCCACGGAGGATCGTGCGGCGCCGCCTAGGGTGCGTCGGACCGAGCCGAGGGGGTGACGAGAGATGGCGATGTCGATGCTTCGACTGGTGAGTGTGGCGCTGACGGGCACGATCGTGGCCGGCGGGGGCTACATGGGGTATCGGGCCGTGCGTTCGGACATCGAGGCGACGACGTACCGCGAGCGCCTCGAACGGATGGTCGAGCAGTACGAGGGCCTGCGCGCCGAGTTCAACGCGGCCGTGCGCAAGACCGCCGTCACCGAGCTGCTCGTCGAAGGTGAGGATCTCGCCATCGTCGTGCGGCGACCGGACGGCTCGACCGAACGCGTCGAGACCGAGCTCGATCCGCGCGGCGAGGTCTACGTGGACTACGTGGTGATCGGCGGGCGGCTGCTCATCCGGCGCGTCTTCGACTCGTGGACCGCGCCGGCCGACGGCGTCGTGCTCGAGCCGGGCCTGGTCGAGGTGGACTGGGACGATCCGCGCGCCGAGCACGGCAAGGCGGTCTACCGCGCGCTCGCCGACGGCCGCTGGGTCGTGAGCGTGACCGGCTCCGGCGCGCTCGGCCTCGTGCGCCTGGGCGATCTGGACGCCACGGTCGAGAGCGACCTCGTGCACGCACCCGAGGTGGCCGACTTCAGCGAGCTGGTCGAGGAGACCGAGGTCGAGCTCGAGCAGGTCGGCGTCGGTGACGTGTGGCGCTGGGTGACGAACTGAGGGCGGACCTTGGAACGTCGAACGCCCTGCGGTCGTAGGGACCGTCGGGCGCTCGGCGTCGGTGCCGTCGTGCGGCGAACTAGTCCACGCGTCGCGCGGGCTTCTCCCAGTACTCGAGGTACCACCGCTCGAAGCCCTCGATGTCCACGTTCCACAGGCGCTTCAACACCCGGTCGATGCCGTCGGTGTCGTTCGGGCGCAGGGAGCCGACGGCGTGGATGTACTCCTGGGCCTTCTCGGCGGTGTGCTCGCTGTGGAGCACGAACTCCATCATCGTGCCGGCCTGCTGGTAGGCGAGACCGGCGAGGTCCTCGCCGCGGTCGTTCGAGCCACCGCTGGCGTGCAGCAGCGAACTGCGCGACATGAACTCGCGGAAGCCGGCGTAGCGGCCGTTCTCGACCGCGTTGTCGCCGAAGTTGATGTGCTCGCGGCGCGTCGACTTGTCGTAGACGGCCTCCATGTGCACGGCCGAGCTCTCCTGGAACCAGGAGCCGCCGCCGTTCAGGAACAGGCGGTTCGCGAAGATCTGGTGCGTCGCCTCGTGGATGTGGACGTTGTCGCCGGGCGCGCTGTAGTGCGTGGCGTAGTAGTCCTTCCAGGCGTGTCCGCCCGAGCGCTCGGCCTGTGCGGGCGACTGGCCCACGTACTCGACGCAGAAGTCGATGTACGACTGGCGATCGCGGAACAGGAAGATCGGGAGCAGCTTGCGGCCCTCGACCTCGTCGAACGGATAGACCTCGCGGATGAGCTCGTAGTGCTCGTCCATGATCTTGCCGAACTTCTTCCCGCCCGACGAATCACCGATGATGATGAAGTGCTTCGAGCGGTAGGTGCGGATGCGCGCATCCATCAGGTCGCGCGGGAAGTCGCGCTTCCAACGCGCCTCGACCTCGTCGTCCGTCCACTCGGGGTCGCGCAGGTCGCCGTCGTACTCGAAGCCCTCCTCGAAGAAGGTCATGAGCGCCGCGCGCTTCGCGTCGGACAGCTTCTCGTCGGTGTAGACCTGGAACGACCAGCCCTTGTCCATCGTGATGCCGCCCAGCGCATAGGTCTCGGCCGAGACCGAGGTGCGCTCGTACTCCTCCATGTGCAGGAGCGCGGCGAACGGCGCGGCGCCGTACGGGCCTTCGATCAGGCGACGGTCGGCGAAGCGGTAGCTCGCGAACGGGCCCTGCTCGAGGCGGAAGCGCACGGTCGAGGTCACGTCCTCGGGCTCGACGATGTTCCACTCCGCCGCGTCGAACTCCGACGCGACGAGCAGCACCTCGGTGCCGTCGAGCTCGGCGACCCAGGCGTGGTCGTAGAGCTGTTCGAACGGCTCGCCCGCTTCCTCGACCGCGTCGAAGGTGGACAGGTCGATCGACAGGTGGAGCGCGTCGAGCCGGACGACCTCGCCGTCCTCGGGAGCGTTCGCGGCCGAGGCGCCCAGCGGCAGGGCGGCGAGGAGGGCGAGGCCGATCGGAGCGGCGTGGGTCCAGGCGCCGGTGGAGCGGCGCGCGCCGTCGCGGCGAAGGGCGTGACGGCGTGAGGCGGTGCGAACGAGCATGACGGGGGCGTCGGGGCGGTCTCGCAGAGGGCCTGCGAGGTGGGGCGAGTGCGGCGCGCGGTGCCCATCCCCCGGGCGCCGCTCGACGCCGCGGCGAGCAGCAGGAATGAATAACGGCGGCCGACCCCCGTCATTGGCGCCGATCGGCTCGAAACGCGCCGGCGGGGCGACGATTCGCGCTCGCTTCACGGCTGCTCGGCACCTGCGCTCCGGCCCGGTTCGGTGGACTCGCCAACTGGACCCGCGGGTCCACTTGCGGTCGCGGCGCGACGACGAAGACGCCGGTGCGCGGTGCTCGTCTCCGGCGTTCTTCACCGGCGTCCTCCACCGGCGCTCGCGATCGTCGCGGCTCGTGGCGTCGAACGCCGCGCGAACGACGGCCGCGTCGCGGCCAGCAGCACTCAGGCCGCGTCGGCGGACCCGGAGCGGTGCGACTCGGACAGGTTCATCCGGAAACCGTCGCCGTCCTCGAGGAACACGCCGGTCGGCGTGTCGGTGACCGTCGCGTTGTCCAGGTCCACGCCTTCCGGCAGCTGGTAGACGATCACCGTGCCCGACGCGATCGCGACGATCTTCGTGGTCTCGTCCTCCTTGCGCAGCCAGCTGCCGTGCAGCCCGTCGTGGATCCACGTGCGCCCGGTGACGCGCGCGATCCCGGCCTCGTAGGCGTCGACGTAGCCGGCGAAGTAGCGCGTCTGGTCGCCCTCGAAGAGGCGGCGGTGGGCGACGAGGACCTTGTCGTTGGGCTTGAGGATCATGGGGCCGTGCGCGGCGGTGTGCTCGGAGGGTCGGGGGGTGGAGCGAGCGCTCGGGCTATCGACCCGATCGAACCTCCGCATGAGCAGCGCCGCCTCGTGCGTCCCACCACAGGCGTGCGTTCGCGCGCCTCGGTCTCGCCCCGCCGCATCGCCCGCCTCACTTCGGCCCGACCACGGCGCCAGCTCGACTCGGAGGTGGGCGCGAGGCTGATCGACTGCGCCGTCGCTTCGTCGGCGTTCGCGCCGATGGGTCAACCGCGCGCGCGCACCACCTCGAGCGCCACCGCCACGTTCTCGGGCACCGTGTTCGGCACGAAGCCGCTGCCCACGTTGAACACGTAGCCGGGGTGGCCGTCGAACGCCTCGAGGACGCGCCGCGTCTCCGCGCGCACGGTTTCGGCGTCCGCTTGGAACACGATCGGGTCGATGTTGCCCTGGAGCGCCACGCTCTCGCCGCACTTGGCGCGCGCCAGCTTCGGATCGACGCGCCAGTCGATCGACAGGGCGCTGGGCTCGGTCGCGAGCAGCTCGTCGAGCAGGTGGCTCCCGCCGTTCATGTAGACGACGACCGGCACTCCCAGGTCGCGCGCGCCGCGCACCAGCCGCTGGATGTGCGGGAGCACGACGCGGCGGTAGGTCACGGCGTCGAGCGCGCCGCCCCACGAGTCGAACAGCTGCAGCGCGTCGGCGCCGGCCTCGACCTGCATGGCGAGGTACGGCAGCGACGCGTCGACGATGCGACCGAGCAGCGCGTCGAAGGTCGCGGGCTCGGTCCACATGAGCTTCTTCGTGTGCTCGAAGGTGCGGCTGCCGCGGCCCTCGACGGCGTAGCTCGCCACGGTGAACGGCGCGCCGCAAAAGCCGATCAGGCCGCGCGGACCGGCGTTGCGGCCGCCCAGGTCGTGCTGGGCGAACGCGTCGCCGTCGAGTTCGCGGCGGCAGATGCGCAGGGTCTCGAAGAGGTGCGCGACCGCGACCTTCGGGTCGAAGTCGACGAGCGCGCGCACGCCGTCCATGTCGCGGATCGGCGGCTCGAGCACCGGCCCCACGCCGCCCTCGAACGACAGGTCCATGCCCATCGCGTCGAGCGGGACGAGGATGTCGCTGAACACCACCGCCGCGTCCATGCCGAAGCGGCGGATCGGCTGCAGCGTGATCTCGGCCGACCGTTCGGCGTCGTCGAGCGTCTCGAGGAAGGTCTGCGTCGAACGCAGCTCGCGGTACTCGGGCAGGTAGCGCCCGGCTTGACGCATGAACCACGCCGGCGGGCGGTCGGTGGCGCGGCAGGAGAGGGCGTCGACGAAGCGCTGCTTGCAGGAAGTCACGGGCGGTGTGGCGGAGGGGTCGCTCGCTACAGGAGCACGAGCGTGATCGCGAGGGAGGAGAGGTTGTAGACCGCGTGCGCGACCATGCACGCGATCAGGCTGCCGGTGCGTTCGTAGAGCCAGGCCAGCACGAAGCCGATCCAGGTCACGACGAGGACGCCGGCGAGGTCGTAGGGGTGTTGAAGCCCGAACACGATCGAGCTGACGAGCGCGGCGGGCGCGAAGCCCATGCGCGAGCGCAGCGCGGCGAACAGCACGCCGCGGAAGGCGAGCTCCTCGAAGATCGGCGCGGCGACGCCGGCCTCGAGCGCCATGCGCCGCCAGGTGTCGACGCCGCCCGTGATCGCCATGTCGATGTAGGGGCTGCTCCACGGCGAGGTCTCGGCGACGCCGACCTGGCTGATCGCGACGACGCCGAACCAGATCATCGGGACGACCGCCGCGCCGAAGACGAGCGCGCGTAGCACCGTGCTCGTGCGGGTGTCGAGCCCCAGGCGCGGCACCGCGGCGGCGAGCGAGCCCGGGACGCCGCGCCGCCAGCCCGCCGCCGCGAGCGCGAACAGCGCGATCGGGACGCTGGTCGTGGCCACGGTCGCGCCCGTGAGTCCGCCGGCGCCCGCGAGCGCCAGCAGCGTCCCGAGCACGAGGAAGCCGAGCTGTCCGAGCGCGAACGCGCCCCAGCCGTCGAACGCTTCGAGGCGCGACGACATCGGCGGCGGGTCGGCCGGGAAGCGTCGCTGCGCGAGGACGAGGACGAGCAGCGCGACGAGGGCGAACGGCGCGAGGGCCGAAACGGTGAGGAGGAGCCCGATCGCGGTGTCCGCGGCGTCCTTCGCCGCCCACTCGCGCGTCGGCGGCAACTCGTCGCGCGCTTCGAGGACGAGCAGCTCCGGCAGCCCGGCGAGCCGCGGGTCGATCGCGTCCGTGCCGCTCGTCCGCTCGGCGCCGGTCGCGCGCACGCGCAGCTCGCCGGCCAGCTCGCGGCCGGCGGGGAACGGCGCGACGCCGCCGAACAGGTGCGGTTCGAGGTCGGGCGCCGGCGCGCCGGCCGCGGCCGCGACGATCGTCGCGCGCGCCGCGAGGGTCGCGGCCTCGGCGGCGAGGCGTGTCGCGGTCTCGTCGTCGTCGGCCTCGCGCGCGGCGAGCGACGCGGCCGTGACGTCACGCGCAGCCCGCGCCAACACCGCCCCGATCCCGGCGAGCCCATCGGTCGGCAGACCGAGCGGTCCGGTCGCGCTGGCGCCGAAGAAGCGCTCGATCCCCTCGAGCGACGGCGCGTCCGCCACGACGACAGCCGCGACCTCGAACGGCCGCTCGATCATCCGCGACGCCGTGGTCGCCGGCTCGTCCATGGCCGCGATGCGCGCGTCCGTCGACGGCGCCGACACGAGCTTCACCGCGAACAGCGCGAGCCAGGCGAGCGTCGCGACGACGACGAGTTCGCGCGGCAGGGCCGTCGCGCGTCGCGCGCCGCCGCCCACCGCGGAGCGATCGTCCGCGACGCCGTGGCCCTCCTCTCGCTCCTGCTCCCCCATGGGCCGCGCATGCTACCCGCCGGGTCGTTGCTAAGCTCCGCGCCGCTCGGCCCTTCGCGGCCGCTCGCGCGCGCACTCGCCGTGACCGACGCCTTCCGAACCCTGGACACTCCGCTCTTCGACGTGCGCGTCGTGCCCGAGCCCACAGCCGCGGTGCGCGCGGTCGCGGACGACGTGGCGCGCGTGCTCTCGGTGAAGCACCGGCGCGAGGAGGGCGTCCTGCTCGGGCTCGCGACCGGCGCGACGATGGTGCCGCTGTACGACGAACTCGCGCGGCGGCACGCGGCGGGGGAGCTGTCGTTCGGGCGCGTGCGCGCGGCGCTGCTCGACGAGTACCGCGGGCTCGAAGCCGGTCATCCCGAGCGCTTCGCCCGTTGGATCGAGCGCGCCCTCATCGCGCGCGTCGACCTGCCGCCCGAGCAGGTCGAGCTCCCGCCCGCCGACGCGCCCGGCCCGGAGCTCGAAGCCGCGTGCGCCGCGTTCGACCGACGCCTGCGCGCGCTCGGCGGCGTGGACCTGCAGCTGCTCGGCCTCGGCCGCAACGGCCACGTGGCCTTCAACGAGCCGGGCTCGCCGTCCGACAGCCGCACGCGCCTCGTGCGTCTGTCACCGACGACGCGCGAGGCCAACGCGCGCGCGTTCGGCACCATCGACGCCATGCCGACGGCGGCGGTCACCCAGGGGCTCGCGACGATCCGTGAGGCGCGTTCCCTGCGCCTGCTCGTGTTCGGCGCCGGCAAGCGCGAGGCGCTCGCGCGCCTCGTGGCGGTCACCGACTTCGACCCGGACCTGCCGGTCTCGGCGCTCGCAGGACACCACGACCTCGTGGTGTGGTGCGACGAAGAAGCGGCGGGCTGAGACGCGGGGCCGTGCCGCGGCTCACGCGTCGCCGCGCGTGACGGCCGCGAGCTGCTCCTTGAGCCCCTCGGCGTCGAAGGGCTTGCCGATGAAGGCGGCCGCGCCCGCGTCGAGCGCTTCGAGCGTGAGCTCGGGGTCGTTGTGCGACGACACCATGATGACCGGCGGCGCGCTCTTCGTCGTCTCGCCGAGGCGCTCGAGGAAGCCGATGCCGTCGAGGTTGGGCATCTCGCGGTCGAGGAGGACCACGTCCACGTCCTCGTTCTGCATGAGGACGACGAGGCCCTCGAGCCCGTCGGCGGCATAGAGGCAGTCGTGGCCGAGCGATTCGACGAGGGAAGCCATCATCCGGCGGACGGGCTTGCTGTCGTCGACGATGAGGATCTTCATCCGGAGCGAGCGGGTGGAGTGGAGGCGCAAGGGCGCGGGAGTCGCCGTGAGGGCTTCGTCGACCGCGCAGGAGGCGATCCTGCCGTCGAATTCGGCCCTGTCGATCCGCGCGCCGGCTCCGCCGAACAACTTCACTCTCCTGGCTGGGGTAGACCCGCGATCTGCGCCGGTGCAGCACGGCGATCCGCCGGCGGAGGCGCCCACCAAAGACCAACGGCCCGGTCGGGGAACCGGGCCGCTGGCTGTGGCGAAGGGGCGGTTCGCCACGGAAGTGGGGACTTCGATGGTTGAGGCACCCGTCGGGGGAACGACGGTCCATCGCGAAGGCGTTCGAGACGCTGAGGGTTGGTCTGGCGAGCGAATCGCGACGGGGGTGCCTCGTCCGTGCAGAGTCGGTATCGACCGCTGGGCCCAGGGCTTGAGCGAAAGGCGGAATCGGCGTCCGGAGCTCGGGTCGACCCGTCCCGGTCCTGGGGTGCGGCCCCCCTCGGTGGTCGGAGCGGCGGCCGGCGGACCCGTCCCGGTCGGCTGGTGCCTCCCGGTGGAGCGGGCCGCTCCGGGCCGCCGCGCGGACGGGATCCGAGCCTCGCGGCTCCTGGATCGGCCGATCGTCCCGGAGGTCGGCCGGCGCCGCTCAGTGGTCCGACGCGCGTCGCGCGCCGCCCTCGCTCACCTCCACCTCGACGTCCTCGAACACCGGGAACTCCTCCCCGTCGACCTCCGCGAACCCGGCCACCTCGACCAGCTTCACCCGCACGCTCAGCGCCAGTTCGCGGGCGTCCTTCCCGGTGTTGAAGACGAAGGGCGAGCGCACGACGCCGTCGGGGTGCTTCGAGCGACCGGTGATGAGGATCGTCTCCTCGGGCGCGAGCCGCACGCGCGTCACCAGCTCGATGCGGTGCACCTCGGGCACGCCGATCTGCACGGGCTGCATGCCTTCGCGCACGACCACCTCCACCGTCTCGATGGGGCGCTGCAACTCGGTGATGCGCGCGTCGAGCACGACGCCGATCGAGCCGCCGGGCAGCGGCACCACGCGCGTGTCGATCGAGACGCCGTCCTCGATCACGTCGACGATCGGGTCGAGGATCTCCTCGTTGCCGGGCGCCACGACCACGTGGCGGTACTCCTTCACATAGGCGACCTGGTTGATGATGCTCACGTTCGCCTGCTGCGAGGCGAAGACGACGAGACGCGGCGCCGAGAGCACTTCGATGTTCAAGGCGTGCGGGTCGAACGGGGCGTCGGGCGCGAAGAGGCGCGTCTGTGCATCGATGCCGAGCGGGTCGAAGGCGCTCGGCGGCGCCTGGTAGATCGCCGTCTCGAGCTCGAAGAGCGTCGGGCCCTCCTCGGCGTCGACGGCGTGGTCGAGCTGGAGCCGCGCGAAGGCCTCGATCCAACGGGCCGACGCGGGCGGGACGTGGGCGATCAGCGCGCCGCCCTCGGTCATGCGCAGGGTGTGCTCCTTCTCGAGCGGCGGTTCGATCCAGCGCTGCACGTCCTCCAACAGGTTCGTGCGCAGGACGCGGGCGCGCGCGGCGATCGCCTCGTCGTCGAGCGGCTCGCCGGCGTCGTCGAGCAAGGGACCCACGGAGTTGCGGCGCGGATCGACCACGCCGGCGAGCTCGAACACTTCGAGGACCATGTCGTCCGTGGACCCGACGAAGAAGTCGTTCGCGTCCGACTGGGCATGGGCCGCGCCGATCGGCGCGGCGACGAGCGCGAGCGCGGCGGCGGGCGCGAGGTGGAGGGGGAAGAGCTTCATCGCAGGACCTGGGTGTGGGTGAAGGTGGTGTGCGAACCGTCGGGGGCGACGCCGCCGGCGGTGCGCAGGATCGTGGTGGTGTCGGACGGGCCGCGCGTCAGCACGGCGCCGCCGGTCGGTCGGGCGGTCGGTCGCAGCGCGTCCGAGCGCCACGGACCGGAGGTGATGGAGACGCGCAGCTCGTCGACGCCGCTCGCCGGCGTCGCGAAGGTGGGGGGGCGCGCCTCGTCGGGCCCGTCGCTCGGTGCATCGTTCCGCGCGTCGCTCGGCGCATCGCTCGGCGCATCGCTCGGCGCATCGCTCCGCGCTGCGGCGACCGCGGTCCCGTCCGCGTCGCGTCGCGGCTCGTCCGGCGGCGGCGCGACGACCGGGTCCGGCGCGTCGCGGCCGGGGAGCACGAACGGCGCGAGGGCGAGCGCGGCGGCTGCCGCCGCGAGGACGAGGAGCGCGCGCGGCGTGCGCGAGCGGATCTCGGGCGCGGCGACCGTCAGCGCGTCGGCCTCGCACGCGGAGAGCGCGCGCGCGTCGTCCGCCAGGCGCGCCACCTCGTCGAAGCGCTCGGGTTCCGCGACGAGGGCGTCGAGCACGGCCGCGGCGGCGAGCGGGTCGCGACCGGCGTCGAGCGCTGCGTCGACGGCCCGATCGAGCGCGGTGGCGGCTTCCGAGCCGCGCCGCCGCGGCGTCCCCGTTCCGTGCTCCGCGCTCATCGCCCCTCCTCCTCGCGCGCGGGCCGACTCGGCGAGCGCGCGCCGCGCACGCGACAGCCGGCTCTTGATCGTGCCGACCGGGACGCCGGCCTCGCGCGCCACCTCGGCCACGCTGCGCCCGTCGCGATGCAGCGCGAGCAGGAGGCGCCGATCGGCCGCGGCGAGCGCACGCAGTCGCCGCTCCACCTCGTCGCGCGCGTCGATCGCGAGCGCGGGTCGCTGGGCGCGCGCGTCCTCGAGCGCGTCGAGGTCGGCGTCCGCCGGCGCGCGTCGGGCGCGGTACCGATCGGCGACGGCGCGCACGGCGATGCCGAAGAGCCACGGCTCGAGCGGCCGCGTCGGGTCGTACCCGGCCGCGCCGCGCAGCGCCTTCGCAAGAGTGTCCTGAACCACGTCGTCGAGCTCCTGGCGCAGAGGACCGCCGCCGACCGCGCGCTGCACGAACGCGCGCAGCGCGGGCTCGGCCGCCGCCAGCGCGTCGCCGAGGTCACCCTCACGCGTCGCGTTCGCGGCCGCCGACTCGGGGGTCGGGGAGGGGTCGGGCACGCCGCTCACCTGTACCGACGGGGCGAGGCGCAGGTTGCGCGGGTCGGGCGGAAACGCGCGCGGGCCCGCTCCTCGGTGTGAGGAGCGGGCCCGCGCGGCCGGATCGATCGGCCCCGTCGATCGGCCGGGCCGATCGTCGGCCAGCCAGTCGGCCGGTCAGTTGGTCAGCGTGACCGGCGCCGCGTTGCTCGCCATGACGGCGCCCGTCGCCAGGTCGACCGACAGGAACGCGTGGTAGACGGTCGTGCCGGCGAACGAGGTCGGCGTGCCCTGAGGCACGCGGTAGGTCGCGTTCGCGCGGCCGTTCGCGTCGAGCATGCCGGCCCAGCCGACCATCGGCAGGCCGTAGGTCGCGCCCCACAGCGTGTAGGGGTCGGAGGTCAGCGGGAGCTCGACGCCGCCGCCGAGCGCGATGCCGTCGGTGCCGGTGATCGAACCGAGGAACACGTAGGGCTGGTTGCCCCACTCGCTGCCCGCGCGGAGCTTGAGCTCCTGCGGCGTCCCGAAGGTGATCGAGACCGTGTCGACGTCGGCGACGAGCGTGCCGAGTTCGACCGCGTAGACCGAGCCCGAGCTCGTGCCCTGGTCGTCGTCGAACGCGGCGCCGATGAGCGCGCTGCCGCCGTCGAACGCGACGTAGCGACCGAACTGGTCCTGCGGCGCAGCGTCCGACGCGATCAGCTTCGACGCCTGGTTCCAGACGCCGTTCGCGCTGCGCGTGAACAGGTAGGCGGCGCCGGCCTCGCTGCCGGCGTGCGAGTTGCCGTGCGCGCCGGCGAGGACCTGGTCCCCACGGATCTGCACGGACTGGCCGAGGTTGTCCTCGGTCGCGCGGTCGCTGGCGAGCAGCGTGCCGACCTGCGCCCACGCGCCGGTGGGCTGGCGCTCGAACACGAACGCGGCACCGGTGTCGGTGCCGCCGTTGTCGAACCGGTAGGCGCCCGCGACCACGCGCGTGCCGTCGATGTCGACGGAGTAGCCCGCGTAGTCGTACTCCTTGGCCTCACCGGCCGTGAGCTTGGCCTCCTGCGTCCAGTTCGTGGCCGACAGGCGGCGGAAGACGTAGACGGCGCCGGCGTTCGAGCCCGCGTCGTCGTCGCGGTACACGCCGAAGGCGATGCGGTCGCCGTCGATCGCGATCGCGTTGCCGAAGTTGTCCGAGGCGGACAGGCCGGCGGGCACGATCTTCTCGCGCTCGATCCAGCTGCTGCCCGAGCGCTCGAACACGTAGGCGCCGCCGGCCAGGAAGCCCGCGTCGGCCTTGCCGGGCGCGCCGACGACGACGCGGTCGCCGTCGATGGCCACGCGCGTGCCGAACTGGTCGAAGCCCACGCCGTCCGAGGCGGTGAGCTTGTCCTCGAGCACCCAGGTGCCCGAGCTGTTCTTGCGATACACGAAGGCGGAGCCGGAGCTCGTGCCCTTGTCGTCGTCGCTGTTCGCGCCGACGACGATGCGGTCGCCGTCGATGGCGACGCCGATGCCGAAGGAGTCGCCGGGTGCCGCGCCGGTCGGCACGAGCTTCTGGACCTGTTGCCACGCGCCGCCGCTCTTGCGGAACACGTAGGCGGAGCCGCTCTCGGTGCCCGCGTGGGAGTCGAGCGGGGAGCCGATCACGGCGAATTCACCGTCGACCGCGACGGCGCGGCCGAAGGTGTCACTGGCGGCCCCGTCGGACGCGAGGAGCTTGGCGTCCTCGGTCTGGGTCTGGGCGGCAGCGCTCGAGACGGCGAGCCCCGCGAAGAGCAGGGCGGACGTCGAGCGCGACGCAAAGGTTTGGAACATGGATTCGGGCTGTGTCGTGCTCGAGTCCGGGGGGCCACATCTCCCAGCTGCGCTGGGGCCTTCCCGTCCCCCTGGACGGGCTCGAACGGACAATGGCGACCCGTATCGAGCGACCGACGAGGCGTCCCGTAGGCGAGTGCCCAGGAGTTTCGAAAGGCCCGGCAGTTACCGGCACTTGCGTCGGACCAGGGTGGCAAGTGCTGCCGTTCTGGGGCTACGCGACGTTGCGATTTCCCAGGCGGGGACCCCGCGTGGGCTCGTCGGAGGGGCCGCTCGTGGGGCCTTCTCGCCCCGACCGCCGCGATCGGCCGCCGCGGTCGGGCGCGCCGCTGGGCGGGTTGCGCCGTGGGTGTGGGCCTGCTACATCTGTCGCAGGCGCCGGGGATCCCCCCTGGATCCCCGTCCTCCCGCCCCACGCCCCCATGCGCCTCAGCGACACCGAGTGGACCGTGATGGCCGCCGTCTGGGGCGCGCCGGCGCAGCCCGTCTCGGCGCGCGAGGTGCACGCGCGCGTCGCCGACGCGAACTGGAGCTACAGCACGGTGCGCACCCTGCTCGCGCGGCTCGTCGAGAAGGGCGCGCTCGCCACGGCGCGCCGCGGCAACGCGCTCGAGTACCGCCCGCTCGTCGGCGCCGCCGAAGCGCGGCGGTCGGCGCTGCGCAGCCTCGTCGACCGTGCGTTCGGCGGGCGCGTCACCGCGCTCGTGCAGCACCTGGCCGAGGACGAGCACCTGTCCGTCACCGAGCGCGCCGAGCTCGAGCGGCTGCTCGAGACGGATCGGCTCGAAGAGAAGCGCGAGGAGCAGCGGTGAGCGCGGGTGTCGTCGAGCGCGCGGTCGACTGGTTCGTCGTCTGCGGTGCGGGCGCCGTCCCGCTCGCCATCGTCGCCTGGTTCGTGGATCGACGGCTCGGCGCGCGCCGGCCGGGGCTCGCGGCGGCGGCCTGGTGGTGTGTCCTCGCGCGCTTCGTGCTGCCGCCCGCGATCGCGTCGCCGTTCGGGCACGGCGTGGAGCGGGTGACCGCGGCCGCGACGACGGGCGGCGCGGCGAACGGGCACGCGGCGCAGGCACTCACGGAGCAGGCCGTCGCGGCCCTCGACCCGTGGCCGTGGACGGTGGTCGGCGCGTGGCTGGTGGGCGCGCTCGTCGCCACCGCGGTCCTCGCGCTGCGCCTGCACCGCGAGGCGCGCGCGTGGTCGCGCGTCGCAGGTCGCGCGCCCGCGCCGACGACGCGCCGCGTGCTCGCGCGGGCGACGCGCGCCATGGGCCTCGCGCGATCGCCGCGGGTCGTCGTGACGGACGAGGTCGGACCGGCGACCGTCGGCCTCGTGCGGCCGTGGATCGCACTGCCCGCCGCCTACGAGGCGGACCCGGCCGCGCTCGAGAGCGCGCTGCTCCACGAGCTCGCGCACGCGCGGCGCCGCGACGCGTGGCGGCGACTCGTCGCGCAGGCCTGCGTCGCCGTCTTCTGGTTCCACCCAGCCGCGTGGTTCGCGTCGCGGCGCCTGGCCGCGCTCGCGGAGTTCGACTGCGACCGCCGCGCGGCCGCGGCCGGGGACGCGGCCGCCTATCGCCGCACCCTGCTCGACGCGGTCGCGCGCCGGGCGGGGCTGGTGCCGGAGCACGGGCTGGCGAGCGGCTTCGGCCATCCGCGCAGCGTCGCGCTCGCGCGCCTGCGTGCGCTCGAGGGCGCCGCCGTCGATCGCGTAACGCGCGTCGAAGCCCCGGTCGCCGCGCTCGCGTTCGTCGCGGTCGCCTGCGTCCTGCCGCGCACGGTCGAGCCCGCGACGAGCCCGAGCCCGATGCGCTTCGTCGAGGCGCTGCCCGACGCTCCGATCGAGGAGCTGCCGGGCTGTCTGAACAAGCGCTATGCCGTCATGGCGCACCTGGCCGCGCAGCGCAGCGCGGCGACCGCCCCCTCCGCCTCCACCGCTTCGAACGAATGAAGATCGTCCGCCACCTGGCCGTCGCCGCCGCGCTCGTCACACCCACCGTCGTCACGCCCATCGTCGTCACCCTCGTCGGTACCCAGGACTCGAAGGGCGCCGAATCGAAGGGCACGGCGCAGCAGGACACGGACGCAGGCCGCTCGACGCCCGAGCAGCAGCCGGCCGCGCCGTCCCAGGAGGAGATGGCGGAGATGCTCGCCCAGGCCGAGCGCTACACCGCGCCGGGCCCCGAGCACGCCTTCCTCGGTCTGCTCGTCGGCGAGTGGGACGTCGAGTCGCGCTTCACGATGATGGGCGCGAACGCGCCGGCCCAGCCGGGCAAGGCGGTGACGCGCTGGAAGATCGACGGGCGCGTCATCGAGAGCGAGTACGAGGGGCAGCTCATGGGCATGCCGCTCGAGCAGTTCAGCATCATGGGCTACGACCGCATGAAGCAGAGCTTCGTGTGGACCGCCTGCAACTCCGCCGACACGGCGATGAACCGCGCCGAGGGCGACATGACGCCCGACGGCAACGCGCTCGTGCTGTGGGGCACGCTCGACGAGTACCTGACCGGCGAGCACGACAAGATGGTCCAGTACGTGCACCGCTTCCGCGGCGAACGCGGCGAGGACGGCGCCTGGTCGTCGATCGACGGCATGACGCTCGAGGTCCACGACATGGCCATCGGCCTCGAGAACACGAAGGTGCTCGAGTTCACCTACACCCGCGTCGACTGATCCAACTTCGCCGTACGGTGCCAGGCACGTCCTTGCAGTCGGTCGGGCGAGGCGAAGCATCGCTCGACCGACTGCAAGGACGTGCCTGGCACCGTACGGCGAAGAACCCGCGCCCCAGCCACCTCCCCGACCTCCACGACCCATGCCCTCCGTCACCATCTCCCGCACCATCCAAGCTCCGGCCGAGGACGTCTTCGACGCGTCGACGAACATCCACATCTGGGCCGACGTGGTCCCGGCGATCAACTCCATCGAGGTCTTCACCGACGGGCCCGTCGGCGTCGGGACGCGTTTCCGCGAGACGCGCACGATGTTCGGGCGCGAAGCGAGCGAAGAGATGGAGTTCCTCGAGTTCGAGCGTCCGAACCGCTACGTGCTCGGCGCCGAGAGCCACGGCTGTCGCTACCGCACGACCTTCACGCTCACGCCCGAGGCCGGCGGCACCAAGCTCGAGATGAACTTCGACGGCACGCCGCTCACCTTCGGCGCGAAGGTCATGAGCGTCCTGATGCGGCCCATGATGAAGAAGATGGGGGAGATGTGCGGCAAGGACCTCGACGCGATCAAGGCGCACGTCGAGGGACGCTCGGACTGACGTGTTCGTTCGGTGCCGCTCGTTCGGTGTCGTTCGTTCGGTGTCGTTCGTTCGGTGTCGTTCGTTCGTTGCTGTTCGTTCGGTTCTGTTCGTGCAGCGCCGTACGCGCGCGGCCGCTCGCCGGCGCCGTACGGCGGTCGAGCGCCTGTCGCCGAGCGCTGACCGTCCCGTCGCGCCGGTCGTGACCGCGCTGTCGGAACCGGGCGACAGCGCGCGCGAGACCGTCGAACGGCGCGACCTCGCGCAAGCGGCGTCGGCGCTCGACCTTCGACGCGGACGCCTCCTTCGGGTGCTCGGGCGCGACTCGGGTTTCTTGGATCGGCGCTACCGTTGAGGGTTCGCTCGCACCCTCTTCGACACCGCCATGTCCACGCTACGCACCTCGATCCATCCGCTGCGCCTCGCACCGCTCTTCGCGCTCGCTCCGCTCCTCGCCGCCTGCAACGACGGTCCGAAGGTCGAGGGTCGTCCGCTGCTCTCGACCAGCTTCGTCGACGACTGGAACCGCATCGCGATCGACGCGAGCGGGCTCGACCACTCGCCGTCGACCGAGGGCCCCGCGCACGACTTCGGGCACCAGCTCGGCCCGTGCCGCGCGTCGCGCGCGATGGCGATCGTGCACGTGGCGATGTTCGAAGCGCTCAACGCGATCGAGCGTCGCTACCCGAGTCACCTCGGCCTGCCCGAGATGGACGAGCCCGCGTCGATCCGTGCAGCGATCGCGCAGGCCGCGCGCGACACGCTCGCCGAGCTCTTCCCGTCGCAGTCCTACCTCTTCGACCAGGAGCTCGCGAACACGCTGGCGCTGATCGACGACGGCCCCGCGGAGGACAACGGCGTCGTGGTGGGGCAGGCGGCGGCCGACGCCGTGCTCGCGCTGCGCGACGGCGACGGCTCCGCGCACCCCGAACCGCACGTCGGGGTCGACTGGTCGTGCAGCGACGATCCCGGCCGCTGGCGCCCCGACCCGGTCACCGGCGACACGCTCGCCCTCGGCGCGCACTGGGGCGAGGTCGAGCCGTGGCTGCTCGCCGCGCAGGACCAGTTCCGCGCACCGATCCCGCCGGGCATCGACAGCGCGGAGTACGCGCTCGCGTTCGCCGAGGCTCGAGCGCTCGGCGGCGACGGCGTCGTCACGCCGACCGTGCGCAGCGACGAACAGACCTTCATCGGCATCTTCTGGGCCTACGACGGCACGCCGAGCCTGTGCGCACCGCCGCGCCTCTACAACCAGATCGTCAAGCAGGTCGCCGCGCAGCAGAACACCGGTGGCTACGAGCTGCTGCGCCTGCTCGCCATCGCCAACGTGGCGCTCGCCGACACCGCGATCGCCTGTTGGGAGAGCAAGTACTTCCACGACTACTGGCGCCCCGTCACCGGCATCCGCGAGGCGGACCCGGGCACCGGCCCGACGGGCCTCGGCGACGGAAACCCGGGCACCGCGGGCGACCCGACCTTCGAGCCGCTCGGCGCGCCCGCCAGCAACCTGGCGAGCGAGAACTTCACGCCGCCCTTCCCGACCTACCCGTCCGGCCACGCGTCGTTCGGCGGCGCGCTGTTCGAGACGCTGCGCAACTTCTACGGCACCGACGACATCGAGTTCACCTTCGTGTCGGACGAGTACAACGGCGAGACCATCGGCCAGGACGGCGAGCCGCGTCCCTTCGTGCCGCGCACCTTCCAGCGCTTCAGCGACGCCGAGGTCGAGAACGGCCAGAGCCGCATCTACCTCGGCATCCACTGGTACTACGACGCCGACGCCGGCATCGACCAGGGCCGCCAGGTCGCCGACTGGGTCTGGACCAACCTGTACGCCGAGCAGTGAGCCGGCGGGGGCCGGCGCGGCCGGTCCGCGGCTCCGCGCTCGGAGGGCGACCGGCGACGCCGCTCGGGCCGACGGCGCGACGACCGGTCGTCACGGTGGCGCGCGACCGCGCTCAGGCCTCGACGCGCTCGTCGATGAGCGTGTCGAGCTCGCGCTTCAAGCGCGCCAGGATCTCGTCGTAGGTGTACGCGCCGAGCTCGGTCTCGCCGCGCTTCAGGTTCACGTGCTTGGGGCCGCACCACAGGCCCAGGTCGGCGTCGTCGGTCTCGCCGGGGCCGTTCACGCGGCAGCCCATGACCGCGATCGTCAGGTCGTGGTCCTTGGCGTACTCGGTCATCGCCTTGACCTCTTCGGCGAGCTCGATGAAGCGCTCGTTCTCGACGCGGCTGCAGCTCGGGCACGCGATGATGTTGAGCCCGTCGAAGAAGCCCTCGGGCACCGAACGGAAGCGACCGGCCTCGATGTCGGCCAGGATCTGGCGGCCGACCGTGATCTCCGTCCCCTTGTCGTCGAACGGGACGGTCAACGACACGCGCAGGGTGTCGCCGATGCCCTTGGTGATGAGCTGTTCGAAGGCGATCCGCGTCTTGATGACGCCGTCGGGCGGCATGCCGGCCTCGGTCACGCCCAGGTGGACGGGGACGTCCGGACGGCGTTCGGCGAAGCGCGTGTTCGCGTCGATCACCAGCCGTGGGTCCGAGTCCTTGATCGACACCACGAAGTCGTGGAAGTCCATCGAGTCGAGCAGGTCGCAGTGCTCGGCGGCGCTCGTCACGAGCGCCTCCACGTGGTCGTCCTCGAAGCGCGCGGCCACCAAGGGATCGAGCGACCCCGCGTTCACGCCGATGCGCATGGCCAAGTCGTGGCGCTTGGCCACCTCGACCAGCCCGCGCACCTTCTCCTCCACCGACTTGTCCTTCTCGTGGTGGTGCAGGTGCCCGGGGTTGTAGCGGATCTTGTCCACGTGGGGCGCGACGAGCTCCGCCAGCCGGTAGTTCTCCTGCAGGTCGACCGACAGGCGCGCGCCGGTGCGGCGCCGGACCTCGGCGAGGGCCTCCACGTCGGCCTTGCTGTCGACCGCGACCCGGACCAGGTCGCCGCCGGCCGCGGTGATGAGCTCGACCTGCCGCACCGTCGCGTCGATGTCGCGGGTGCGCGTCGCGGCCATGGACTGGACGGCGATCGGGGCGGCCCCGCCGATCTCGAGGTCGGCGACGCGGATGGTGCGGGTGCGGCGGGCGGGGAGCATGGCGGGCGCAGTCTAGTGTCCCGGGCCGGTCGGTCGGGGGTCGCTCGGGCGTGGACCGACGCGGGCGGGTCGGCGCGGCTCGACGGCGCGGTCCGACAGCGCTCCATCGTCCGCCGGCGGCACCGCTTCCACCCGCGCTCCTCTTCCATCCCGCGCTCGCGCGTGGTGGGATCACGGTCCGGCGCCCCGCGTGCCGAAGGAAAGCCCCGTGAAAGCCAAGGTCCTCATCATCGGCGGAGGTGTCGTCGGCACCTCCATCGCCCTGCACGCCGCCAAGCTCTTCGACCCCCTGACCGACCCCGTCGTCGTGCTCGAGCGCGGCGACCTGGGCGGCGGGTCCTCCGGGTCGTCCGGCGCGATCCTGCGCCAGCACTACGGCGACTCCGTGGTCGCGTCGATGGCGCGCGACTCCCTGCGCGAGTACTCGACCTTCGAGGGTCGCACCGGGCGCGGCGTGGGCTTCCGGCGCGTCGGCGTGCTGACGCTGGCCGGCCCGTCGAACCCCACCTCGGTCGAGCGCGTGCGCCGCGCCGTCGAGCGCCACGCGGCGGTCGGCATCGAGACCCAGGTCCTCGACGCGGAGGCGATCCGCGCGAAGGTGCCGGGCATCGAGGTGGACGACGACGCGATCGCCGCCTGGGAGGACCAGGGCGGCTACGTGGACGCGAACCTGTGCGTGCGCGAGTTCGCCGCGCTGGCGCGCACGACCGGCGCCGTCACGCGCCTGGGCGTCGCGATCACCGACCTCGTCGTCGAGGACGGCCGGATCAAGGGCGCCGAGACGACCGAGGGCCGCTACGACTGCGACCAGATCGTGGTCGTGACCGGCGCTTGGATGAAGAGCTTCCTCGAGCGCTTCGGCATCCACGTGCCGGTGCGCGTCGCGCGCGTGCAGCAGCTCTTCCTCGGTATGCCGGCGGAGGAGGACGACAGCGAGCCGCGCAGCGAGGAGTTCTTCGTGAACCTCGAGGACCCGATGGAGCAGGCGCAGGAGATGCTGCTGTCGGGCGGCGACGACGACTCCGCGCCCGGAGCCGAGCACCCGGTCATCGTCGACCTCGAGTACGGCTACTACGCGCGCTGCGAGATGGGCCACCGCCGCACGCGCGTCGCGCCCATCGCCTACGGGAAGGACAGCATCTTCGACGAGCCCGACCCGTCGGCGGCGCCGGATCCGAAGCTGGCCGAGTGGGCGCGCGAGCAGCTGTGCAAGCGCCTGCCGATCTACAAGGACCAGCCGGTGCTCGACCAGATCGTGTCGTGGTTCCCGCTGACCCAGGACGGTCGCGCGATGATCGGCGAGGTGCCCGGCTACCAGGGCCTCTTCGTGGCCGGCGGCTTCGCCGACCACGGCTTCAAGCTCGCGCCGTCCGTCGGCGAGGGCGTCGCGCAGATGCTGTCGGGCGAGCCGGTGAGCGCGTTCGAGCCCGAGTACTTCCAGCCCGGCCGCGAAGTCACGGAAGGCGACTGGGCGGGCGACACCTACCTGTAGGGAGCGGCGGCCGAGCGGTGCGCGTTCGTTACCGGTACGGCGTCTGACCCGAGTTCGTCGATCGACCGACCAAGTGCGCCGCACGAGAGTGGGGAAGTCTCCCCCCAGCGTGTCGTGGGGGCGCACCGCTGCGGTCGAACGGTCCGAGCCGGACCATCCCGGTACGGCGTCTGACCCGAGTTCGTCGATCGACGGACCAAGTGCGCCGCACGAGAGTGGGGAAGTCTCCCCCCCAGCGTGTCGTGGGGCGCACCGCTGCGGTCGAACGGTCCGAGCCGGACCATCTGGTTCCGCACTCTCGTGCGGCACGCATTGGCGGTGGAGCGACGGACTCAGGTCGGACGCCGTACCGCGCGAGACTGTGGAGTCGGTCGGTCCGTCTCGGCTCACCCGTCGGCGACGGGGCGCTCCAGCGGGCGTAGGGGTACGGCTTCCGCACTCTCGTGCGGCACGCATTGGCGGTGGAGCGACGGACTCGGGTCGGACGCCGTACCGGGCGGCTCCGTACCAAGTCGCAAATGGCCGAGAGCCCCGAGTTTGCGCGGCTCGGGCCCCGGTCCGCCGCCGGGGTGGGCCGAGCGGGACATACTTCGTCGATGGGGCCGCCCGGCGGCAGGCTCGGAGGGGGTCCGGACCTCCTGGGTCGTCCGCTCGAGCACGCGCCTTCTCCCACTCGCTCCCCGCGGGTCGCGCCCCCATCGACTCCCACCCGTGTCCCCATGCTCCTCACTCGCACGCTCTCACTCGGTCTCCTCGTCCTGACGGCCGGCGCCGGCCCGTCCTGGGCGCAGACCGTCGTGGAGGATCAGCGACTGTCCGAGCCCACGCTGCTCGGCGACGATCGCTACGGCGCCGCCGTCGACACCTCGCAGGGTCGCATGGTGGTCGGCGCGCCGAACCACGACGCGAACGGGCTGCAGTCGGGCGCGGTGTTCGTCTACGCGTCGGGCGGCGACGGGACCTGGACGCCCGAGCAGACGCTGCTCTCGGCCGACCTCGCGCCGAACGACCTGTTCGGCTCCGCGGTGTGCGTGGTCGGCGATCGCATCGTCGTCGGTGCGCCGCGTCGCGACGTGGGCGTGTTCGACGAGGGCGCCGCGTACGAGTTCGTGCGCCAGGGCGACGGTTCGTGGCTCGAGACCGACCGCTTCTCCGCGCTGGACGGTACGCCGGGCGATCGCTTCGGCGCGTCGGTCGCGTTCGACGGGGACTACGCGATCGTCGGAGCGCCGGCGGACGACCCGGGCGGTCTGGGATCGTCGGGCTCCGCCTACGTCTTCGAGCGCCAGCCGAGCGGCGACTGGCTGCAGATCGAGAAACTCACCTCGCCCGCCCCGGGCGCGAACCGGCGCTTCGGGCGCCACGTGGAGATCGCCGGTCCCTTCGTCGTCGTCGGCCAGGAAGCCGCGAACGCCGGCGAGGCCGGTCTCGATCGCCTCTTCGTCTTCCTGCGTCAGGGCGACGACTACACGCTCGACGCCGCGATCGCCAGCCCGACGCCCGGCCAGCCCGGTGCGCAGCGCTTCGGTGTCGACTTCGATCTCGACGCACCGCGACTCATCGTCGGCGACCCCGACTCGTCGGCCGGCGGCCGCGCGCACGTGTACGAGCGCGTCGCCGGCACCTGGACCCTCGTCGACACGATCGACGCCGCGCCCGAGGTCAGCGAGGCGCGCGTCGGCGCATCGGTCGCGCTCGACGGCACGACGGCGTTGCTCGGTGGTCCGGGCGACGGCGTGTTCGAAGGGCGCGGCGTGCTCTTCCTCGAGTCCGTGAACGGCGGCTGGCGCGAGCTCGCCGACGTGGAGCCCGACGAGCGCTCGGGCGTCGTGCCGGACGAGTACGGCCTCTGCGTCGAGATGGACGCGGACGGGCTCGTCATCGGTGCGCCGGCGTTCAGTGACCAGGGACTCGCGACCGGTGCCGCCTTCGCGTTCCGTCGCGGCATGCTCATGCACGGCCACTCGCGACTCGGCGTGGGTGGCGGCGCGCAGCAGGACTTCCTGATGCTCGCCGGGCCCGAGAACGCGGTGAAGTTCCACTGGATCGTCGGCTCGGCGACCGGGACCTCGCCGGGCGTCGTGATCGCGCCGACGGTCGTGGTGCCGCTCGTGCCCGACGCCTACGGCGCCAGCACCGTCTTCAATGCGGGCCTGCCGCCGATCGTCGGGTCGATCGGGCTGCTCGACGCCGATGGTGTGTCCGCGCGCTCGTTCGTCGTGCCGGTCGGGCTGTCGCCGGCGCTGGCGGGCCTGACGCTGCACCACGCGTTCCTGGTCTACGACCCGTTCACGCTCTTCATCGAGGCGTCGAGCAACGCGGTGTCGCTGACGCTCGTCCCCTGAGCGCGCGGCGTCGCGGTTGGTGCGCTGTCCCCGCGGCCGCTAGGCTGCGGTCATGACGGCGGACCCCAGCCTCTCGGTGCGCGGCGCGTCGAAGCGCTTCGGCGAGCGCGCCGCTCTCGACGGCGTCGATCTCGAGGTGGCGCCGGGCGAGTGGCTCGCGCTGCTCGGACCCAACGGCGCCGGCAAGACGACCCTCGTGCGCGCGGTCGCCGGTCGCGTGCGGCTCGACGCGGGCGAGGTGCGCCTGTTCGGCGACGCGGTCGGGCCGTTGCCCGGCGGCGATCGCAGCGAGCTGGGCGTGGTTCCGCAGGAGATCGCGCTGCACCCCGCGTTCACCGCGCGCGAGAACCTTGCGCACTGGGGCGCACTCGCGGGCGTCGAGCGCGGCGAGCTCGACGCCCGCGTCGACGAAGCGCTCGACTGGACGGGTCTCGTCGACCGCGCCGACGACCGCGCGTCCGAGTTCTCCGGCGGGATGAAGCGCCGCCTCAACATCGCCTGCAGCCTGCTGCACCGCCCGCGTCTCGTGCTGCTCGACGAACCGACCGTCGGCGTCGATCCGCAGAGCCGCGCGCGCATCTGGGAGATGCTCGGGCGCCTGCGCGAACGCGGCACGACGATCGTGCTCACGACGCACCAACTCGACGAGGCCGAGGACGTGTCCGGATCCATCGCGATCATGGACGCGGGGCGCGTGATCGCGCGCGGCAGCCTCGACGGGCTCGTCGACGAACACCTGGGCCCGGCGCGTCAGGTCGAACTCGCGCTGAAGGGCGGCGTCGACCTCGCGGCGCTCGGCCTCGCGCCGACCGCCACGAACGGCGAGGTCGCGCGCGGCACCGCGCGACTCGAGCACCTGACCGCGGAGCTGCCGGCGCTGTTCGAGCGCGTGTCCGCGGCCGGCGGCGAGGTGGTCGACCTCGAGGTGCGGCCGCCGAGCCTTCAGGACGTGTTCATCCACCTCACCGGACGGGAGCTGCGCGATTGAAGATCGTTCGAGTCCTCCTCGGTTCCAGCTGGAAGCTGCTCGCGCGCGACCGCGTGGCGCTGCTGTTGACCTTCGTGCTGCCGCTCGTCTTCTTCGCGATCTTCGCGACCATCTTCGGCGGCATGGGTGGTTCGGGCGGCGGCGAGCTGAAGCCGTTGCGCGTGATCGCGATCGATTCCGACGACACGACGGCGTCGCGCGGTCTCGTCGAGGCGCTGCTCGCCAACGCCGTCGTCGAGCGCGTCGGGGACGGGAGCCGCACCTTCGACGAGGCCGTCGCCACGGTCCGCGAAGGCGATGCGGACGCCGCGGTCCTGGTCGAGGAGGGCTTCGAGGACGCGTTCGCCGAGTTCTGGAACGAGCCGCCGAGCGTGCGCCTCGTGTTCGACGCCTCGAACCCGATGGCGCGCTTCACGCTCGAAGGACTCGTCCAGGCCGCGTCGTTCCAGGCCGCGCCGGTCGCGCTCATGGAGTCGGGCTTCGCGTCGCTCGAGCAGTTCGGCGGGGCACTGACCAGCGACCAGCGCGACGCGCTCGATCGGATGCGGGAGCTGATCGAGGGGCAGATGGCCGGGGACGGCGACGTCGCGAACGACGGTTCGACCGAGTCGTCCGGCGACGCGGGCGGCGCGACCGGCATGTCCGCGCTCGTGGCTGTCGACGCCACCGCGGCCACCGACGTGCGCGACGACGGCGCCGGTCCGTCGATCGTGGACTACTACGCCGCGGCGATCGGCGTCATGTTCCTGCTCTTCTCCATGACCGGTGCGGCCGGCGCCCTGCTCGAGGAAGAGGAACGCGGCACGCTCGAACGCCTGCTCATGACCGGCGTCGGCATCGTTCCGGTCCTCATGGGTCACTGGGCGTTCTTCGCGCTCGTCGGCTTCGCGCAGCTCGCGCTCATGTTCGTCTTCGGCTGGCTCGTCTTCGGCCTCGACCTCATGAACGCGCAGGTGCTCGTCGGCGTCGGCTTGGTCGGCGCGATCACCGCGATGGCGGCGTCGGCCTTCGCGCTCGTGCTCGCCGCCGCGTGCCGGACGCGCGCGCAGCTCGGCGGCCTGTCGACGGTCGTCATCCTCGTGATGAGCGCGGTCGGCGGCTCGATGGTGCCGCGCTTCGCCATGCCCGCGTTCATGGAGTCCGCGTCGCGCTTCACCTTCAACGGCTGGGCGCTCGACGCCTTCCGAGCCGTCCTGTGGCAGCGCGACCCCGACGGTTCGTTCGGCGCGCTCCTCGCGAGCGTCGCCCTGCCCCTGGCCGTGCTCGCCGCGGCCACCGTGGTCCTCCTCCTCGTCGCCCGCCGCCTGGCGCGGCGCTGGGAGACGGTCTGAGCGGTTCGAGGCCTCCGGGCGGCGGCCTCGCGGTCCGGGCGCCTCACGCTCGGGAGTCGCCAAAAATGGCGAGTTGACCTCCCTTTCCGGGTAGAAGTCGTCGATATTGACGACATGGGCGCCCCCTTCCAGCAGGCCACCGACGCGGCCGCCCTCGCCGAGCTCGGCCGTCGGTTGGCCGACCGCCGCCTCGAGCTCGACCTGACCCAGGGCCGGCTCGCGCGCGAGGCCGGCGTCTCCAAGCGCACCGTCGAGCGCCTCGAGGCCGGCGAGTCGACGCAACTCACGAGCCTGATCCGCGTGCTGCGCGCGCTCGGTCTGTTGGGTCGGCTCGACGCGCTCGTGCCCGAGCGCGAGCCGGGACCGCTCGATCTGTTGGCGCGAGACCGTCGCGAGGAGCGCCGCCGCGCACGCTCGGAGGAGGCCGACCGTGCGGACGCCGACGGTGGGTGGAGCTGGGGCGACGACGACGACGTGGAGACCGCGCGATGACGACCCTCGCCGAGGTCCGCATGTGGGGGCGTGCGATCGGCGCCGTGTCGGTCGACGGCGTCCAGGGCGTCGCGGCGTTCGAGTACACGCCCGAGTTCCGGCGCAGCGGGATCGAGGTGGCGCCGCTGATGATGCCGCTCGCCGGGCCCGAGCGCGTGTGGCGGTTCGACGGCCTGCCGCGCGCGGCGTTCCACGGCCTGCCGGGGCTGCTCGCCGACGCGCTCCCCGACGCGTTCGGCAACGCGGTGATCGACCGGTGGCTCGCACGCCAAGGGCGCCTGCCGGGCGAGATCGATGCGGTCGAACGCCTGTGCTACGCGGGCTCGCGCGGGATGGGGGCGCTCGAGTTCAGGCCGCTGAAGGGACCGCACGCCGACGAGAGCACCCCGGTCGAGATCGGCGCGCTCGTCGAGCTGGCCTCCGACGTGCTGCGTGCACGCGACGGGTTGGCCGTCTCGTTCGACGGTGAGGAGCGCGAGGCCGCGCTGCGCGAGATCCTGCGCGTCGGCGCGTCGGCCGGCGGGGCGCGCGCGAAGGCCGTCGTGGCCTGGAACCCGGCGACGAACGAAGTGCGCTCGGGGCAGGTGGACGCACCCGAAGGCTTCGAGCACTGGCTGCTCAAGTTCGACGGCGTCGATCACAACCGCGACCGCGACGTGACCGAGCCGCGAGGGTTCGGTGCGATCGAGTACGCCTACCACCTGATGGCGCGCGCCGCGGGCATCGCGATGGAGGACTGCCGCCTGTTCGAAGAGGGCCCACGCCGCCACTTCATGACGCGGCGTTTCGACCGCGTCGGTGCGCGCGGCCGCCTGCACCTGCAGAGCCTCGCCGCGCTCGCGCACTTCGACCTGAACGCGGCGGGAGCGCACTCCTACGAGCAGGTCTTCGTCGTCCTGCGTCGCCTCGGCCTCGGGATGGACGCGCTCGAGGAGCAGTTCCGCCGCACCTGCTTCAACGTCGTCGCCCGCAACCAGGACGACCACGTGAAGAACATCGCGTTCCTGATGGACAAGGAGGGGCGGTGGTCGCTGTCGCCGGCCTTCGACCTGACCTACGCCTACAACCCCGACGGCGCGTGGACTTCGCGCCACCAGCTGAGCCTCGAGGGCAAGCGCGACGGGTTCGAGCGCGCCGACCTGGACGCGCTGGGCCGCACGGTGTCGCTGGCGCGCGGCCGTGCCCTCGAGATCCTCGACGAGGTGGGGGCCGCAGTGGTGCGTTGGCGCGAGTTCGCACAGCTCGCCGGCGTCGACGATGAACGCGCCGCTGCGATCGAAGCCAAGCATCGACTTGCCATGGCTGCGACCTAGGTGTGGCGTCCGGACCGGGGAACAGCAGCTGGCGCTCGCCGTCAGCCCCGACTGTCACCCATGAGCCCGGACACTTCTGTTACCCATGTACCCGGACCGGACCGATGAGGCGCCGGATCTCACGGAGTCGGCGCCCAGCATCGCACTAGAGGAGGAAGTCGCTGACTCGAACCCGACCGGGACGAGCGGTGATGCCGCCGACAATGCGCGATCGCTGGACAGCAACTCGCTCGGCGACCGCTATCCCGAGCTCCGCAACCGCGTCTCGGTCGACGGCCTCAGCCTGGAGGGTGTCGACCTGGAGATGATCGAACCGAAGCTGATCGGGAAGTTCGTCATGCAGAACAACGTCGTGGCGCGCGAGATCGAGCGTGGGATCCTCGAACAGATCCCCGACCTCGAATCGGCCACGATGAGCGCATCGAAGGCGCGCGAACTCTACGAGCAGAACCCGGGCACCTACCTCGCGCGACTCCCCGTCGACATGCGCATCGCGCCTGGCCAGGATGCGTACGTGGACATCACCCCGCTCCTGCCCGCCTCGCTCTACGAGTCGCGCGCCCTGTCGATCGAGTTGGCGACGCACCCGCGCTACGAGGAGCATCTTCTCGACTACGCGAACTCGTCCGCCGCTCGCACCTTCAAGAACGCGAACGGTGAGGAGGAGTACTATCCGCTCGGCGTCGTCCGTTGGGAACGCGAACGCTTCGGTCAGCACCTGATCGGGTACGACGCCGAGGGCAACGTCGCGTCCAAGATCGTCTCGGTCTGGTCCGGGGTCCCGCACTGAGACCGGGAGTGCTTGCCAGGAGTGGGTGGTCGGTCTCGATCGTGCGCCGAGTGGTCGCCGCGATCAGTTCTGCAGCACCTGCGTGATGCGGATGCCGTAGCTCTCCTTGATCGTCACGACCTCGCCGCGGGCGACGACCTTGCCGTTCACCAACACGTCGGCCGGTTCGTGGGCCTCGCGATCGAGCTCGACGAGCGAACCCGGACCCAGGCGCACCAGCTCGGCGAGCGTCATCTGCGTGCGGCCGACCTCGACGGTGATCTTGACGGGCACGTCCATGAAGTGACCGAGGCCCATGGCGGCGCCGGCGGCGGCGCTGCCCTGTAGCTCGTCGAGGGCTTTCGCCTGGACGTGCACGGCCTCGGTGGCCTGGTCGATCTGCTGTTCGATGTCCGTCTCTTGCTCGGTCTGGTCGCTCATGGCTCGGTCGGCTAGCTGCCGGGCTGTGTATCGGCGTTCGGCGCCGATTCCGTGAGGTCGCGCGTGCCGTGCGCGTCGATGCGGACCGCCACGTGGCCGCGATGGGCGCCGAGGATGCCGCTGGCGAAGGGCACACCGTCGGCCAGGAGCTCGACGGGGTCGCCGACCGCGGCTTCGATAGGGATGACGTCGCCCGCTTCGAGGCCGACCAGGTCGGCCAGCGTGAGATCGGCGTCGCCGAGCGTCGCCTGGACCTGGACGGGCACGCGGTCGAGGTGCGCGGGGACGCTCGCGGCGCGCAGAGCGGCCTCGATCTCCTCGGCGCCGGGTTCGAGCGGTCCGCGCGCGCCCGCCATCGGCAGGTGGATGGCGAGGTGCGTCTCGCCGCGCTCGGTCTCGAGCACGAGCTCGACCGCGAGGCGGTGCGGGTCGGGGCGCGCGCCCGTGGACTCGCGCCAGGTCGGCGCGTGCTTCAGCATCGACACGGCGTCGTACTCGCCGACCTCGACGCCGACGACCGCCGCCACCTCGTCGATGGCGATGCGCAGGACGCGCACCAGAACCTTGCGCTCGAGCGGCGTGAGGAAGCGGCGGTACTCCTCGGGATCGAAGGGCTTGGGCTTCGGCTCCGCATCCTCGTCCTCCTCCGCGTCCGCGCTCTCGCCGTCGGCGGCCGCGTCGTCCGCGGCCTGGGCGCCGTCCGCCTCGTCGGCGGCCGCGTCCTCGCTCTCCTCGTCCTCCTCTTCCTCGTCGTCGTCCGTCGCGGGCGGCGCGCCGCCGAGCACGTCCTCGATCGTCGCGACCGCGATCGGGTTGTCCCACAGGCACCAACCCGGCTGGCCGCCGACGCGGAAGGTGACGAGCGCGGGCGGGTCCTCGACCGCGTCGAGCAGGCCGTCGGCGTCGAGTTCGTGGCACGCGCCGATGCGCGCCTCGATCCGCAGGCCCGCGAGTTCGGCGAACAGCTCTTCGATGCGCGGCAGCGTCCGACCGATGCGACGACGCGCCTCGGCGACGTCGTCACTCGACAGACGCTGGATACGCCCGGTGTCCCACTGGGTCACCGGGGCGACCGCAGCCTCGGACCGCCCGCCGCTACCGGCGAGGGCCTCGAGTTCTTCGGGTGAGAGGTTGGAGCTCACGAGCGAGTGGATGGTGCGTTCGATTCGCGTGGCGCGCGGCGGCGCGTCACTGCGTGTTCCAGTCCGTCAGGAGGATCTCGCGGATGCGGCCGTGCACGCCGACGAGCACCTCGCCCTGGAAGTTCTCCTTGATGCGTGACACGTCGACGAACACGAAGCGACCGTGCTCGTCCTCGACGCGCAGGTCCTTCTCCGTACCCTCGAACTCGACCGGCTGGCCGCGTCCGAGGCGGATCGTCCCGGCGAGCGCGTCGACGTGGAGCGCGCCGTCGAACAGCGGGACGCGGAAGTTCGAGCGGATGGCCGAGGTGCCCATCTTCAGGCCGCTCCGCGCGTCCTGTTCGGCGGGTCCGGCGGTCTTGCCGAGTTGGACCGGGAAGAGCAACGGGTCGACGGCGAGGCGCAGGTCCTCGCGGAACGCGGCTTTGCCGACCTCGGAGTTGATCTCCTCCGAGGTGCGTCGGGCCGCGACGCTGAGCGCCACGTCCTTCACGAGCGCCAGGTAGGTCGGGTCGGCCGCGCGCGCGGCGGCGTAGCCCTCCTCGTAGGCCTCGAAGTAGGCCGTGGCCTGGAAGATGAGGAAGCGCTTGCGCCCTTCGCCCTTCAGGTTGACCTGGACCTTCTCCTGGGTCAGCGGCGTGATCCACGGTCCCTCGAAGACCTTGTACTCCTTCTTGGCGGGAGCGGCGAGGGTCGCAGCGATGAACGCCGCGGCCACGACGCCCAGCCCGCCGCCTCCGAAGAGCATCAGCTTCTTCTTCTTCGGCGAGGACGCGGCGGCGTCGTCGGTGGTCTCTTCGGTGTTCTCCTTCTCGTCGGCCATGGCGTGGTCGGCAGCGTGGGGCGGCGCGGGATCAGTTCGAGGCGGGCAGGATGAGGCGGGCGTCGACGGGCACCTGCGTGCCGTCGCCCTGGGTCTCGGTCACGAGCCACGTGCGCGGTTCGACCCGCGCGCTGCGGAACCCGTGTCGTTCGACCAGGTAGTCCTTCACGGCCTGCGCGCGGCGCTGGCCGAGTTCGATGGGGGAGGTGCTCGTGCCCTCGTTCCCGCGCGCCTGGCCCTCGAGAACGAGGACCTGCCCGTCACCGGGGCGCAGCGTGGGGGCGAGCATGTCGAGGTAGCGCTTCGCGTTGGTGTCGAGCTCGGTCGATCCGAGCGCGAACAGCGCGATCGCGGGTTGCAGGAGGGAGTCGTGATCGGGGATCTCGTTGACGCGGTCGGCGTTCAGGACCTCTTCGACCGCTGCGTCGTCGGACTCGCTGGACTTGTCGGGGTCGTCCTCCGGAGGGAGCTGAAACTTGACCCGGACGTTGTTGAAGATCCGATTGCGCTCGGCGGCGCCCATCATCCCGTCGAGCCCCAGGGACTCGAGGCGCACGATGAACGAGCCGATGCCGCTCGCGACGAGGCCGACCTGGCGCTCCTTCGACATCGACACGAGCAAGATGAAGAAGGTCAGGATCAGCGTCATCATGTCGCCGAACGAGACCATCCATCCGGGCACCTTGGCCTTGCCGTCGCCCTGGTCGCTCTTCTTCTTGCCCATCAGCGCACCGGGTCCTCCGACCCCCTCCCCAGGAAGGCGGCGCGGTCGCGCGGCAGCGACAGGATGCGCAGCTCGACGCGGCGGTTGTGGTTGCGGCCGGACGGCGTGTCGTTGAGCGTCTTGGGGCGCGTGTCCCCGTAGGCGGCGACCTGGATGCGGGCGATGTCGACGCCGTTCGCGACGAGCAGGTCGACGCACGCGCTGGCGCGCGCGAGCGCGATCGCGGTCCCGTCGGGGAAGGCGCGCGTCGCGACGTGGTCGGGCGCCGCGTGGCCCTCGACGACGATGCCGTGGTCGTAGGCCGCGAGCGTCTCGGCCACGTCGACGAGCGCCGCGCGCAGGGTCGCGTTCGGCGTCGCGCTGCCGGCCGCGAAGGACGCCTCGGGACCCCACTGGATCAGGAGCCCGTCGGCGATGTCGTTCAGGTCGCGCAGCTGTTCGTGGTCGCGCTTGGTCCGGAACTGTTCGTCGTCCCGGTCCGACTCGAACGAATCGGGCGGTCGCGCGTGCGGGTCCTGCGCGCCCTCGAGCGGACCCGTCTTCTGGATCAGGTCGTCCTCGGGGTGGTCGACCGCGCGATCGCCGTCGTAGTCCTCGATGACACCCTTGTTCATCTGGAGGATCCCGCGGATCTTGATCAGGTCGTACTCGCGCATGCTGGAGAAGGTCATCAGCAGCACGAAGAAGGTGACGAGCAGCGAGATCATGTCCGTGAACGTGACGACCCACTCCGGCGCCCCCGGGGGCTCCGGATCGGGCTCCTTCTCGCGGTTGCTCGGCGGCAGAGGCGCTTGTTGGCCCTGCGGCTCGGCTCCCTCCTCGAGAGGCTCGTCGTTCTCGTCGGACGCGGACATGGTCAGGCCTCCACGGCCTCCCGCGCCGAGGGCGCGACGAAGGTCTTCAGCTTCTCCTTGATGATCTGCGGTCCGTCACCGGCCTGGATGGCGGTGATGCCTTCGATCATCAGCTCGCGCAGCAGCGCCTCCTCCTTGGCGCGCACCTCGAGCTTGCCCGACAGCGGGATGCAGATGACGTTCGCCAGCAACGCGCCGTAGAGCGTCGTGAGCAGCGCCGTCGCCATACCGCCACCGATCTTCGACGGGTCGTCCAGCGCCGAGAGCATCTGGATCAGACCGACGAGCGTTCCGATCATGCCGAAGGCCGGCGCGTAGGCGCCGAGCTGGTCGAGCATCTTCTTGCCCGTCGCGTGGCGCTGCTTCTGCCACTCGGCCTCGAGCTCCATGATGTCGCGCACCGTCTCGGCCGGGAAGCCGTCGATGACGAGCTGCACGCCCTTCGCGAAGAACTTGTCGTCGACCTCCTTGAGCTTGGCCTCGAGCGCGAGCAGACCTTCCTTCCGCGCGAGCGTGGCGTAGTCGACGATGCGCCCGATCTCCTCCGTCGTGCTGTTCAGCTTGAACATCAGCGTCCGCATGAACACCGAGATCAGCGCTTTGCAGTCCGGACCGGTGAAGTTCATCATGAACACCCCGGTCGTTCCTCCGAACACGATCATCATCGACGGCACGTCGATGAAGAGCGCGATGCCGCCGTTGCCGGTGGCGATCGAGAAGCCGAGGAGGCCGCACACGAGGAGCGTGCCGGCGATGGTCAGGATGTCCATGGAGGTGGGGACGAACCGCGGGAGGGAGCGGGGGTGTCGCGATCACGCGCTGGGGACGCGTGTTCGTGCTATCGGACGTCCACCGGGGTGGCTTGACGGTGGAGTTCGCCCCGATCGGCGCCTCCCACGCATGGGGATCGCGCCGCGTTCCGCGTTCGGGCGGAAAGTTCTTCCGGGCGCTCGGCCCGACGGCTGCTCTCAGCCGTTCGTCGCGCTGTAGGCGTCGACGTACTCCTTCCACTGCTCCTTCGGGAGCGCGTTGAGGATCTCGATCGCGCGTGTGTCGTTCTCGAGCTTGTGGAGGATCTGAGCGGCCTCGGCGGCCGGGTACGCGGTCAAGCGCTCGGCGGCCGTGTCGGCGTCACCGTCCTTGAACATCTGCGCCTTGAGCAGGAGCTCGCGATCCGCGTTCTCGTCGCGAACGAGGTCGGGCCGTTCCAGCTCGGTCGCGAGCTGCTCGATCTCGGAGCGATCGCGGGCGAGCTGGGCCTCGCGCGCCTCCAGGTCCTGCCGCATCTCGTCGAACTCGATGCTGCGCTTCTGCAGCCGGTCGTACTCGTCCTCGAGCTGGAGCTCGCGCGAGTCGAGAAGCTGCTCGCGACGCTCGTTGTCCTCGCGTCCCTGGCGGAGCTCCGCGGTCAGGCGACCGAGCTCCTCCATCTCGAACGGCGGCGGCAGAGCCCAGCCTCCGAGGCTCGCGATCGCGTCCTGGAGGACGGCGCGGTCGGACGGTCCGAAGTCGGGCTTCGGCGCCAGCTCTTCGGCCCTGGTTGGGTCGACGGGGGCCTCGACCGGCTCTTCCTCGAGCGGCTCGGGCGTCTCGTACAGGGCACCGACGACCGGCAGCGAGTGCATCGGCACGCCGGCGACGGACGCGAAGCCGACGAAGCAGACGGCGAACAGCGAGGTGCCGCCGATTCCGAGCAGGGCGAGTTCGAGGGGCTTGGGCATGGGACCGGGTCCCGCGGGGAGCGGGTTCCGAGGCGGCTATCGGAACTTCTTGCCGACCGTCTTGAGGGCGCGCGGCGCCGCTCGTCCCGTTCCCGGATCCGCGCCGAAGCGCTGCATCGTCTGCTCATCGCGCTCGACCTCGTCGGCCTTCTCGGCCTCGGCGACGAAGCGCTCGAACGCCTTCCCGCGCAGCTTGACGATCGCCTCGGCCTCCACGCGGGCCTCCCGCCAGCGTTCGGTGGCCTCCACGGCGGCCTGGGCCGCGCGCGCGGCGTCCTCGCGCTGGGCGGCAGCGCGGGCCGCGAGCGCCGCGACGACCGGTTCGCCGGCGATGCGGGCGCGCGGGTCGGGCGCGTCGGCCAACTGGTCGAGGGCGGCGCGCGCCGCGAGCGCGGCGGCCTCGGCCCGTTCCCGTGCGAGGTCGGCGGCGCGACGCTCGCGCCCCATCTCGGCGCGCGCCTCGCGCTCGGCCGCGTCGCGCACGCGCGCGATCCGTTCGAGGCGGAACGAGAACTTCTTGCGACCCATGGCTCGAGCGCGGCGTTCAGGCCGTCGGCGCTTCACCCATCAGGGCCGCCATGAGCGCACGCGTGTCGCCGAAGGGCGTCGACTCGGCGCGCGACTGCTTGCAGAACAGCTCGACCAGCTCGCGGCGCTCGAGCGCGGCGTCGAGCTGCGGGTTCGAACCGGGCTTGTACGCGCCGATCTCGACCAGGTCGCGGCTCTCGGCGTAGGTCGCCAGGTCGGTGCGCAGCATGCCGGCGAGGCGCTGGTGGTCGGCGCTCGCCAGATCGGGCATGAGGCGCGAGATGCTGCCCAGGACGTCGATCGCCGGGAAGTGGTTGCGGTGCGCCAGGTCCCGGCTGAGCACGATGTGTCCGTCCAGGAGACCGCGCAGCGTGTCGCCGACCGGGTCGTTCACGTCGTCGCCGTCGAGTAGCACCGTGAGCAGGCCCGTGATCGAACCCTTCTCGCTGCGACCGAGGCGCTCGACGAGCTGCGGTGCGGTCGCGAAGAAGCTCGGCGGGTAGCCGCGCAGGGTGGGCGGCTCGCCCGCCGCGAGTCCGATCTCGCGCGACGCCGCGGCGAAGCGCGTGACCGAGTCCATGACGAGCAGCACGTCGAGCCCCTGGTCGCGGAAGTGCTCGGCGATCGTGACGGCCGTGAACGGCGCGTAGAAACGCTCGATCGGCGGGCGATCGCTGGTCGCGACGACGGTGACCGCTTTCGCGCGGTGCTCCTCGTCGAGCACGTCGTCGATGAAGGCGCGGACCTCGCGCCCGCGTTCGCCCACGAGGCACACGACGACCACGTCGGCGTCGGTGCCGGAGGTGACCTGACCGAGCAGCGTCGACTTGCCGACGCCCGAGCCCGCGAAGATGCCGAGGCGCTGGCCGCGGCCGATCGTGAGCAGCCCGTCGATCGCGCGCACGCCCGTCTGCAGCGGTTCGTCGATCGGCGGACGCGACAGGGGCGGCGGCGCCTGGGCGCGGATGGAGCGCTTCGCGGCCGGCGCGGCGAGCGGGCGCCCGTCGAGCGACCGACCGAGCGCGTCGACGACGCGGCCGAGCAGACCGTTGCCGACGCCGACCTCGAACGGGTGACCGAGCGCGGTCACCTCGGTGCCGGGCGCGACGCCGTTGAGCTCGCCGTGGGGCATCAACAGCGTGCGGCCGTCGCGGAAACCGACGGCTTCGGCGGTCGGTCCCTCGCGTCCGATGCGACACACCTCGCCGATCGCGGCGGGGACGCCGTCGGCCTCGGCGAGGATGCCGCTGATGCGGTCGATGCGGCCGCGGAAACGCGGCGCGCCGGCGGCGTTCGCGATGCGGCGGGCGGCTTCGAGGTCGATCACGCCGCCTCCGCCGTCGTCGCGTCGTCCCCTTCGGGGCCGGCGAGCTGCGTGAGCAACGCGTCGCGCACCTGCGCGAGCGCCTGCTTCGGATCGTGGACGAGCGTGCCGACCGGCGTGTCGAGGCGCACCTCGCCGCGCGCGAGGTCGAGGTCTCCCGCGACCTCCACCCGTTCGGTCAGGCCGGCGCGTTCCAGGCTGGCGACGGCGTCGGGGTGGACGCGGACGCGGCACGAGCCGGCGTCGGCGCCGGACCGCTCGAAGCACGCGCGCACCGCGGGGGCCAGGTCGAGGTCGTCGTCGAGCGCGCGCTGGATCGCGGCCTCGGCGAGCACGGCGCCGAGCTCGATCGCGTTGTCGAGCAGCGACTCCTTCAGTGCCTCGACCTCCGCGCGACAGCCGCGAACGAACTCCGCGAGCTCGGCCGCGACCTCGGCGCGGGCGCGCTCTTCCGCCTCGATCACGCGGCGCTCGTTCGCGACCTCGGCGCGACGCACGAGCTGTCCGACACGGGCCGCGCCATCGAGGGCGCGGACCGCGAACGGACGCTCGGCGATCGGGACGGCGACGCGCGCGGTCTCAACTGACGAGTTCATCGCCTCCCTTGGCCGGCTTGAAGTCACCGTTCTCGATCATGGCGCGGACACCCTTCATGATCTCCTCGCGTGCCTGGAGCACCTCGGACATCGGCATCGCGCCGGACAGTTCGCGCTCCTCGGCGACCATGTCCTTCACGCGGCTGGACAGGTTGCTGACGATGTTCTCCTCCACCTCGGGGCGGCAGGCCTTCAGCGCGATCGACAGCGTGCGCGTGTCGACCGACCCGAGGATCGCCTGCATCGAGCGACGGTCGACGTCGGCGATGTCGTCCCAGGTGAACATGAAGTTGCGAATCTCGGAGACCATCGCGTCGTCGGTCTCCTCGAGGCCCTCCAGGACGCCGCCACCGAGCGCTTCGTCGGCGCTGTTCAGCAGTTCGGCGATGCTCTGCAGGCGCGTCTCGCTGTCGCGCGACTCCGGCTCCTGCGCGTAGTGGCGCATGCGGTCGGCGAGGTCCTTGGCGAGGAGCTCGAGGATCTCGAAGCTCGGCGGCTTGAGCGTCGCCATGCGGCGCACGATGTCGAGTGCCTTCTCGACCTCGAAGCTGCCCAGGACGAACGCGGAGATGCGCGGGTCGATGTGCGCGAGCACGACCGCGATCGCAGCCGGGGACTCGTTCTCGAGCGCGCGACGCAGCGTGCGCGGCGGGAGCTGCTCGATCTCGAGGAACGGCCGCTCCATCTGGTGGCGTCGCTCGAGCGTCCGCCGGACCTCGGTGGCGCGCTCCGGGCCCAGGCCCGCTTCGAGCAGGTCCTGGAGCTCCTTGTTCGTGGTCGGGCGGATGTTGCCCTCGTAGCGCATCGCCGCGACCTCGCCGTACAGGTTCTGCACGAGATCGTCGGTGGCGACGCTCGGGTCGAGCACCTGCATGGCCTCGACGACCTCGGCGACCACGTCCTCCGCGAGGTGCTGGAGGATGCTGGCCGCGTGCGAGCGGTCGAGCGTCAGCAGGAACGCGGCCACCTTCTCGGGGCCGGTGATCGGTTCATTCGCCATGGTTCGTTCCTCCCGCGCTCACTTCGCGACGACGCTGCGGTCCTCGCGCACCCAGGCCGTCAGAAGATCGGCGACCTTGTCGGGCTCCTCGTCGACGAGGTCCGTCACGCGGCGGCGGCTCAGGTTGACCGGGTCCTCGGCGCGCTCGCGTTGGCGTTGGGCTTCCTCCTCGGCCTCCTTGGCGCGGCGCTCGGCCTCCTCGGCCTGCGCCTGCTGCTGGGCCTCGAGCGCCTCTTCGCGCTGCTTGCGCGCCTTGCTGGCGCCGCGTGCGTTCTTCACGAGCATGAAGAAGAAGATGATCGCGAGCACGATCTCGACGCCGCGGTCGAGGAGCATCGTCACGATCGGCGGGAGCCCTGCGGACTCCTCGACGGCCGCGCCGCCCTCTGCGCCCTCCGGCTTCACGAAGGGCAGCTGCGCAACCTTGAACTCGTCGCCGCGCTGGGCGTTGAAGCCGACGGTCGCCTTGACGGCCTCCTCGATGACGGGGACGCTCGCGGCGTCGATGCTGCCGTCGAGGAACAGCGCGACGCTGAGGCGCTCGAGCTGCGGCGTGCGCTGCTCACTGCTGGTGAGCGTGCGCGACGGTGTGTACTGCTTCTCGGTCTGCGAAGTCTCCGCGAGCGCGGGCTCCGACGAACCGCTCGACGAGGCGCGGCCGGTCGTGAGGTCGGGGACGCCCTGGTTCGTGGTTCCGAAGCGGTCCGGCGGCAGGTTGCCGCCCGTGCCCGCGATGCCGCCGGCGCCGGTGCTGTTCGAGAAGCGCGGATCGGCGGTCTTGGTCGTGCTCTCGCGCACGACCTGACCCTGACCAGGGACGTCGGCGAGCGTGCGACTGGTCGTGAAGTCCCACTCACTCTTGACCGAGACGCGCGCGACGCCCGCGCCGAGGATGTCCGTGAGGACGCTGCCGGCCTTGGCCTCGAGTCGGCGATCGGCCTCCTCGGTGGTCGCGAGCCAGTCCTCGGCGACGCTCGCGCCGGTCGACAGCTCGCCGCCGTCGTACACGCTCGAGCCGCTGTCGTCGGCGATGACGAGGTTCTCCTCGGACACGCCGAGGCCGAAGTGGACGAGTCGCGCGACGGTGCGCGCCTGCGAGCGCGTCAGCTTCTCGCCGCCGCGCGTGACGAGCGTCACCGAACCGCTCAGCTCGGGCTGGCGGCCGAAGACGCGCGCCTCGGGCACCATGGTCTGGACCTTCGCGTCGACGATGAAGTCCTGGAGCTCGAGCATGCGCTCCATCTCCTCCCAGACGCGCTTGCGCATGATCTGCTCGCGCTCCTGGCTGCCGAGCAGCAGCGTCGACAGGCCACCCGTCTCGGTGAGGATGCCGTTGCTCGTCGGCTTCAACGCGCCGGCGGCGGCCACCGCGTTGAGAGCGACCGTGCGCTGGGCGTCGTCGACGTAGATGACGAACGGTCCCGGGGGCTGCGAGGTGCGCCACTCGACGTTCGCGACTGCGAGTGCCTCACCGACGCGCGCGGCCTCGGCGTCGTCGAGGCCCGACAGGAGCATCGTGTAGTGCGGCTGGCCGGCGAAGTGCACGGCCACGAACGCGGCGGCGACCGCGCCGACCACGATCGCGCCGAGCGCGGCCTTGGCTCCGGCCGAAGCGGCCAGGAACTGCTGCCAGACGGCGTTGAAGGAGTCTTTCATCGGGAGGGGTCCGTCGCTCGCGGGAGGGCTCGGATCAGACGCTCATCCGCATGATCTCGCGGTAGGCGTCGACGAGGCGGTTGCGGATCTCGAGCGAGTAGCGAAGGGTCAGGTCGGCCCGGCGCAGGCGCGCGGCGACCTCGTGGGGGGAATCGATGCGACCCGCGAGCAGGTCCTCGGTGATGGTGTCGGCGCCCTTCAGTTCGGTGTCGACGGCGCGCAGCGCCTCGGCCGTGCTGTCGGGAGCGGCTTCGAGCGCGCTCGCCGCATCGGTCGCGGGGGCGCCGCCGCTCGCGGCGTTCGCGAACCCGTCCTCGAAGCGCGCCGACGCGCGGTCGAACGCCTCGCGCAACGCGTCGCCGCCGGCGTTGGTGCCGGCTCCGCGACGGTCGAGGGCAGCGCTCCAGGCGCTGTCGAAGGCCGACTTGGCGTCGATTCCGCTCATCGTTGGGGGCGTTCGGGGTCAGGAGGGACGGGGGAGTTCGCGTGAACCGGGATCAGCTCGGGCGCGCCAGCTCGAGCGCGCGGGTGGCCATCTGGCTGAAGCTGCGCTGCGCGTTGAGGTTCGCCTCGTAGGCGCGCATCGCCGTGATCAGGTCCGCCATCTCCTTCAGGCTGTTGACGTTCGGGAGCGTGACGTAGCCGTCACCGTCGGCGTGCTCGTGACCGGGGTCGTGCACGCGCACGAACTCCGACACCGTGTCGGGGACGATGCTCGACGCGCGCACGCCGCGGACGTCGCCGTCGTCGTGGACGAGCGGCTCGAACACGACCTGCTTGCGCGTGTACGGCCCGCCCTCCGGCGTGCGCGTGATGTTGGCGCCGGCGATGTTCTCGGCGATCACGTTCATGCGGATACGCTCGGCCGAGAGGCCGGTGGCGGAGGTCCGCAGTCCCGAGAAGAAGTTGTCGAGTGCGTTCATGGTGTGCGTGTGTGGACTGTCGTCGAACGGTCGCGGTCAGCGATCACTGACCGGAGATCGCGCGTTGGAGGAGCCCGTAGTGGCCCTGGAGGATCGTCGCGTAGGTCTCGTAGCGCAGTCGATTCTCCTCGTCGGCGACGCGCTCCAGTTCGGGCGTGACGTTGTTGCCGTCGGCCCGGACTGGGGTCACGAGGTCGTCCTGGACGGTCGGCTCGACGCGGTCGAGCGACTTGCCCTGCGACATGGCCTGCGACAGCAGGTCCTCGAAGACGACGAGCTTGCGCCGGTAGCCGGGCGTGCTCTGGTTCGCGAGGTTGTTCGCGATCGTCTTCTGACGCTCCGTCGCCGCGTCGAGCAGACGCAGCAGCAGGTGGTCGGACTTGTCGGTGACGTTCATCGGTCGGACTCCCGTCTCAGGCCACCAGACCGAGCTGGCGCCAGAGCTTCATCTTGTTGGAGAGCGTTCGCGCGGTGACGCCGAGGCGTCGGGCCGCTTCGGTCTTGTTGCCGCCGGTCTCGTCGAGCGTCGCGAGGATCGCGTCGCGTTCGATGTCGGCGAGCTTGCGGTTCGCCAGCGCGACCGGGTCGTAGGTCGGTTCGTCGCCCGACTCTCCGTCGTCGGCGACGATGCCGCGCGGTCCGCCGCCGCCGTTCGAGCTCTCGAGCTCGGCGCCGAACGAGAGGTCCTCGGCGTGGAGCTCGTCGCCGCCCGCGAGGACGACCGCGCGCTGGATCACGTTCTCGAGCTCGCGCACGTTGCCCGGCCAGCTCCAGTTCTCGAGCGCCTCCCGCGCGTCCTCGGTCAGCTCGGGCGGCGTCGTGCCGCTCTGCTGCGAGAAGTGACGCACGAAGTGCTCGGCCAGCGGCAGCACGTCCTCGGGCCGCTCGCGCAGCGCGTCCACGTGGATCGGCAGCACGTGCAGGCGGTAGTACAGGTCCTCGCGGAAGCGGCCCTCGGCGACCTCGTCGGCGAGTTTGCGGTTCGTGGCCGCGACGACGCGCACGTCGACCGAGATGGTGCGGTCACCGCCGACGCGCTCGAACTCGTTCTCCTCGAGCACGCGCAGGAGCTTCGCCTGGACCGACGCCGAGATCTCACCGATCTCGTCGAGGAGCAGCGTGCCCCCGTCGGCGAGCTCGAAGCGGCCCTCGTGGCGCTTGTGCGCGCCCGTGAACGCGCCCTTCTCGTGGCCGAAGAGCTCGGACTCGAGCAGCTGCTCGGACAGCGCGGCGCAGTTCACGCGGATGAACGGTCCGTCCTTGCGCGGGCTGTTCTCGTGGATGAACTGAGCGATGCGCTCCTTGCCCGTCCCGCTCTCGCCCGTGATGAGCACGGTGCCGCGCGAGTGCGCGATGCGCGCGGCGCTGCGCAGCGTCTGCAGGATCCGCGGGCTGCGCGCGACGATCTGCGGGTGGTTCTCGCTCTGGCGGCTCCGCAGGTACTCGTTCTCGCTGACGAGGCGGTTGGTCGCGTCGATGCGGTCCAGGACGATGCCGAGCGCTTCCGGCGTCACCGGCTTCATCATGAAGTCGCGCGCGCCCGCCTGCATGGCGTCGACCGCGCTCTTCACCGAACCGTGCGCGGAGACGAGCACGATCGGAAGTCCGGGCTCGGCCTCCTGCACGCGCCGCACCAGCTCGACGCCGTCGAGCTCGGGCATCCGCAGGTCGGTCAGGACGAGGTCGAAGTCGCTCTTCGCGAGTCGCTCGAGCGCACGCAGGGGGCTTCCGATCGTCTCGACCGTGTATCCGAGCGAGCGCACGGCTTCTCCGAGGAACTCGCGGGACAAGGGGTCGTCGTCGACGACCAGGATCCGTTGGATGGTCATGCCTAACGGGCGATGGGGGAGTTGGGGAGGTGGATGCGGAAGGCGGCGCCGGACAGCGGGGCGTCGGCGTCGCCGATCTCGACGGAGCCGCCGTGCAGCCCGGCGATGGTGTGCGTGAGCGCGAGACCGAGGCCGGTGCCCTCGGCGCGCGAGGTGTAGAAGGGCTCGAGGACGCGCGCGCGCAGCTCGGGCGGGACGCCGGGTCCGTCGTCCTCGACGAGCAGCAGCGTGCCGGAGCCCTCCGCGCGCACCGTGAGGCGGATCGTCCCGCCGTCGGGCTGCACGGTGCGTGCGTTCTCGACCAGGTTGCGCAGCGCCTGGCGCAGCTTCACCTCGTCGCCCGCGAGCGCGTCGATCTCGACGCGGCGCTCGATCGTCCAGCGGTCGGGCGCATCGGTGTGCGCGGCGACCTGCGCGACGGCGGCGTCGACGAGCGCGCGCGCGTCGATGCGTTGCGCGGCGAGGCTGCCGCCGCCGGCCATCGTCACGAGGCCGGTCACGATCGAGTCGATCTCGCGGCTGCCGCGGCCGATGAGCTCGGCCCAGCGACGCAGGCCTTCGTCGTCGAGACGCGACTCGAGCAGACCGGCGAAGCCGCCGATCGCGTTGAGCGGGTTGCGGATCTCGTGCGCGACGCCGGCCGCGAGCGTGCCGAGCGCTGCCATCTTGTCCTGCACGAGCAGGCGCGCGGTGAGCGACTCGAGCTCGGTGCGATCGTCGACGATGAGCAGGCTGCCCGCTTCGTCGCCCGCGTCGTCGACGACGGTCGCGGCGCGCGAGTGCAGGCGCTGTTCGCTCGCACCGTCGTTCACGGTGATCGTCTCGCCGGGTCGGGCCTCCAGCGCGGCGAGCGTCGTGCTCTCGCCGGCCTCGTGGTCGGCGGCGCCGAGCAGCTCGAGGGCCGCGCGGTTGGTGCGCGAGACGCGCCCGGTCCGGTCGCGGACGACGACGCCGCACGGCAGCGCGTCGAGGATCGCGGAGAGCTCGCGGTTCGTCCGCTCGAGCTCGGCCTCGACGCGCTCCGCACGGCGCTCGAGCGCCGCGTAGGCGGACTCGAGGCCCTTCGTGATCGCGATGAGCGACCGCGCGGTCTCGTCGAGGTCGGTCGTCCGACTCGCGTCGAGCTCTCCGTGGGAGGACATGGCGTCGAGCAGTGCGGTGTTCTCGTCGGTGAGGAGGCTCACTGGCCCGCCCCTCCGTTCTCGAAGTCGAGCTTCCAGCGCAGGAAGTCGGCGTCGCCCTTCGCCTTGGTGGCGAGGTCGCCGGCGGTCGGGTCGTCGACGACCGTCTGGTAGAGGTCCAGGGCTTCCTTCGGTCGGTCGAGCTGCTCGAGGCAGCGCGCGCGCCAGTAGCGGTGGCGCGCGTCGTCGGGGCCCGCTTCGAACTCGGCGAGCGCCGTGTCGTAACGACCGGCGAAGTACGCGGCCCGCGCCTTCGCGAAGGCGATGTCGAGGACTTGCGTGTCGTCCTCGTCCGCCGGTGCGCCCGTGTTCGACGCGGCGGGTTCGCCGGCGTCGTTCGTGTTCGTGGCGCTCGGCGGCGGCGGCCCCGGGACAACGGGCGGCGGCGTCGTCGGCGCGGTCTCCTCGGGAGAGACGGTGGGCAGGAGCGCCTTGCGGCTGTTCGCGACGAGGCGCTCGAGCTCGCCCTCCGCGAGCCCGACCGTCGGAACGGCGGGGCTGTCGGCGAGCGCGACGGGCGCCGTGGCGGGCAGCGCGCCGGCCTGCAAGAGCTCGAGGTGCGAGTGCAGCCGCTCGAGGTCCGTGCTCAGCGACTCGAGTCGCTCGACGCGCGCCTGCGAATCACCGAGCGCGGGCTCGGTGACCTCGAGGACGAGCGCCTGCTCGACGGTCTTCGGGTCGGCGCTGCGATAGCCGCGCAGGACCTCGAGGGTCTCGATCGTGTCGGCGAGCGCGTCGGACAGGGTCCGCGGCTCCTTGTCGGCCGACATGGGCACCGCGGCGAACAGGCCGAGCGCGGTGCTGAGGGGGAGCATGGCTTTCAACATCAGTAGTTCCCTTCGTAGGCCTCGTAGGCGGCGTCGAAGTCGCCCTCGGACTCGAACATTTGGGCGGCTTTCTGGTCGAGCCGCGCGACGTCCTCGGGTTGCAGGCGAGCGAAGAGCGCGCGGGCCTTCCGCAGGCCGGCGATCGCGGCGTCGATGCTCTCGGTGTGGAAGACGGCGTCGGCCCAGCCGAGCGCGATGTCGTCCCGCAGGTGTTCCGGCGCGAGTTCGAGCTCGCCGAACAGCGGTCCCAGCAGGATCGTCACCTCGTACCAGTCGTTCGCGTCCGCGGCGATCGCGGCGGCGTCGACGCGCTCGGTGACCGAGGCGTTGTCGGCCGTGACCGAGACCTCGAGGTTGAGCGCGGCGCGTGCGAGTCGCTCGTCGCCACTCACGTCGGCGTTGGCGCCCTGGTTGCGGACCTCGCCGGCGACGAGCAGCACGCCGAGGTAGTCGTCGAGCGAGAGGAAGAGCTCCGAGGCGCGTTCGTAGCTCTGCGAACTGCGCGGCTCCTCGACGAGGCGCGCGTGGATGAGCCACGCCTTCGCGGCCTCCTTGCGCAGGTCCATGGCGTCGAAGCAGCGAGCCCGGATCTCGAGCGCGAGGTGGGCGACCTCCTCGGTGACGGCGCCGCGCTCCAGCTCGTCGAGCTCGTCCAACGCCTCGATGTACGAGCCGAGGTCGAGGTAGCAGAGCGCTCGCAGCGTCGAGCGCGACATCACCTGTGTGCGGTCGGTCGGCGGGTGCTCCCGGTCCAGCACGTTGAGGATCAGGAGCGCGAAGTCGCTGCGGCCGACCTCTCGGTTGCAGCGCGCGATCTCGAGCTTCGCCGTGCTGACGAAGTCCTCGAGCGGGCGCGTCGTCCCGCCGTCGGCGTCCTGGTCGAGGTCGCCGGGCGAGATCTCGCTCACGGTACGGAACTCCTGGATCGCGCGGCCCCATTCGCCCATGCCTTGCAGGATCATCCCGCTGCGGATGTGGGCGTCGAGGACGAGCGGCGACGCCGGGTAGGAGTCGACGAGCAGCTGGTAGTGGCTGAGGGCGGCCTGCGGCAGACCGCGCTGCTCCTCGATCTCGCCCTGCGCCAGGCGCGCGGCGGCGGCGAGGCCGTGACCGGGTGCGGCGTAGGTCGCGCGGCTGTAGCCGGCGAGCGCACGCATCAGGAGGGCTTCGCGCTCGTCGGTCGCCGGATCCTGGCGCACGCCGAGGATGTCGTTGGACAGCTCGGCGACCAGGCCGGCCGTTCCGAGCACGTACTCGAGGACCTGGTCGAGCGGGCGGTCGCGCAGCTCGACGGTGACGAGCGGCGAGGCGAGGTCGCGCTCCTGCGGGAGGAAACCGAACAGCAGACG